>Ga0209096_1000632_pt1 | contig 44994 bp, 31 predicted proteins | sample AD_UKC034_MetaG_FD_184407 | JGI IMG/M metagenome (GOLD analysis project Ga0209096, IMG submission 184407) | Active sludge microbial communities of municipal wastewater-treating anaerobic digesters from USA - AD_UKC034_MetaG (SPAdes) (version 2) | ecosystem: Engineered > Bioreactor > Anaerobic >...
CAATATGACCATGAAGTGCAGGGCGGCAGCGTGGTCAAGCCGCTGGTGGGCATCGAAAACGACGGCCCTTCGGATGCTGGCGTTATCAGACCGCTTCTGGATTCCCTGGAAGGAGTGGTGGTTGCCCACGGTCTTTGCCCCCGTTATAGCGATATTGACGCCTATGACATGGCTGCCTGCGCCATCGACGAAGCGATTCGCAACGCCGTGGCTGTCGGAGCCAGCCTGGATCATCTGGCCGGTCTGGACAACTTCTGCTGGTGCGATCCGGTCCGTTCCGACAAGACACCCGACGGAGAATACAAACTTGCGCAACTGGTACGCGCCAATCAAGCCATTTATGATTACACCACCATTTTTGGCGTGCCCTGTATATCCGGGAAAGACAGCATGAAAAACGACTATTCCATCGGAAAAACCAAAATCTCCGTGCCGCCCACGCTGCTTTATTCGGTGATCGGGAAAATTTCGGATGTGCGTAAAACCGTGACCATGGATGCCAAGCGCCCGCAAGATCTGGTGTATGTGATTGGAGAAACCTTTGAGGAATTGGGCGGGTCCGAATGGTTTGCAGAGCAAGGAGCCATCGGAAATCAAGTTCCGAAAGTGGACGGAAAAACCGCCTTGAAAAAATACCGTAGACTGCAAAAAGCTATCGAGGAGGGCCTGGTCGCCTCCTGCCATGACTGCTCCGACGGAGGCTTGGGCATCGCCCTTGCAGAAACAGCGTTTGCGGGCGGCCTGGGCATGCATGTGGATTTAAGGGATGTGCCTTACCGTGGAAAAAAACGTAACGACTACATTTTATTTTCCGAAACGGCCAGCCGTTTTGTAGTGACAGTCCATCCCGAAAATGCGGCGCGTTTTGCAAAGCAATTGGCACACGCCGTTTTTGCGGAAATCGGTTTTATTTCCGCAGACGGGCTGTTCGAAGTCACGGGCTTGAACGGCAAAGTGATCGTGAAAGAAAAAATAAAAAAACTCAAGGCTTCCTGGCAAAAGCCTCTGAATTTTTAGACAGGACTCTTCCCATGGCAAAAAAAGTTAAAGCAATTGTGCTTACGGGCAATGGCGCCAACTGCGAGATGGAAATGGCTCACGCCTGCCGGCTGGCTTCGGCGGATCAGGTGGACATTGTGCACATCAGCGAACTGCTGTTTGGCGAAAAGCGCCTTTCCGATTACAATTTTTTAAATCTTCCCGGCGGTTTTCTGGACGGTGACGATCTGGGATCAGCGAAAGCGGGCGCCAACCGCTTTTTGCATGCAGCGATTGCCGGAGCCGATGAAAAATTGATTGAAGAGCTTTTGAAATTCATCAACGCGGGCGGACTCGTGCTTGGCGTTTGCAACGGTTTTCAGCTCATGGTCAAACTGGGGCTTTTGCCGGCGCTGGACGGAAGCTTCACCAAACAAAGTTCAACGCTGACCTATAATGACTCCGGTCGCTTTGAAGACCGCTGGGTTTATCTCAAGGCCAATGAGCAAAGCCCGTGCATTTTCACCAAGGGCATAACCACCGCTTATTATCCTGTTCGCCATGGAGAGGGCAAGTTTGTTCCCCGGAACAACGGAGTGCTGGAAGAAATAGAAAGAAAAAATCTCGTCGCATTTTCCTATTGTGATGCGAACGGCTCCATAACAATGGAATATCCCGCCAACCCCAATGGTTCCATCCACGCCATTGCCGGTCTTTGTAATGAAACGGGGCGCCTATTCGGTCTGATGCCGCATCCGGAGGCTTTCCTGCATCGCACCAATCATCCCCGCTGGACAAGGGAAAATCTTCCCGAAGAGGGAGAAGGTCTGGCGATTTTTAAAAACGCCGTGACTTTTATCCGCGGTGATTAGCACAAAAAATCCTACCACCTTTATTTTCATCGAGACTGCATTTCTTCACTTGTTGTCCGAGCGTGAGGCTATTGATATTTTGCAACACCGTGTGGTAGAAATGTAACCGTATAAAGCTTTCTCAACATGCGGATAAGGAACCTGATATGCTTGTCATCATCGTGTTAACCTGTGCGGTCCTGGTGCAATTTCTGACGGTTCTTTATGCTCTGCGGCTGATCAGACTCACCGGCAAGGCTTATTCCTGGATTCTCATATCGATTGCTCTTTTCCTGATGATGATTCGGCGAATCATTCCCTTGTATCATCTCGTTTTCGGAGATATGCCCTGTCGACCTGACTTGACAAATGAAATCTTCGGCTTGCTTTTATCCATCTTCATGTTTCTGGGAATTGTGGGCATTAAGCAAATCTTCAAGGCGCGAATCCTTGCAGAAGAAGAGGCAAGGTTGTCGGCAAAACACATTCATTACTTATCCAAATACGCAAATGACTTCATTATTTTGCTTGATGAAAATTTTCATTTTATTGAGATCAATGAACGCATGATTGATTTTTACGGATATACCCGTGAAGAGCTCATCGGAATGCATGCCTCTCAGTTGCGCGCACCGGAAACAAAAGAGGAATTTGAAGGACAGATTAAAAAAGCCATGGTTTCCGGAAAGGCTCTTTTTGAAACAGCTCATCAACGAAAAGATGGAAGCAAATTTGCCGTTGAAATCAATTTGCACGCCATTGAAAGCGAGGGTAAAAAGTACTTTCAGGCGGTGATTCGCGATATATCCGAGCGCAAGCAGGCGGAGGAGGATCTTCGTAAATTAAATGTCTCGCTGGAACAACGAATTGCTGAACGAACGGCTGAATTAGTCGTGGCCAGGAATAAAGCCGAGTCGGCCGATCGCCTGAAATCCGCCTTTCTTGCCAGCATGTCCCATGAGCTTCGGACACCATTAAACTCCATTATCGGGTTTACCGGAATCGTTTTACAGGGATTGGCCGGCCCCTTAAATCCAGAACAGGAAAAACAATTGGGGATGGTCCGTGGAAGTGCACGCCATCTCCTCGATCTTATTAACGATGTTCTCGACATTTCGAAAATCGAAGCGGGACAACTTCAAATCAATTCAGAATCCTTTGACTTGAGAAGATCCATCGAGAAATCCGTCCAAATTGTCTCCCCGATGGCAAACAAAAAAAATCTTCAGATTTCTTGTAACATTATGGAGGATATTTCTGAAATAAGCGGAGATCAAAGAAGAGTGGAGCAGATCATGATCAACCTTCTTACTAATGCTGTAAAATTTACAGAAAAAGGAGGAATCTCGATTCACTGCCGAACGGATGGCCCTGCAATCATTTTATCCGTGACGGATACAGGAATAGGGATCAAACCGGAAAACCAGCAAATGATCTTTGACGCGTTCCGTCAAGTCGATGCCGGCATCCAAAGAAGCCAGGAAGGAACAGGTCTGGGACTGAACATTACCAAAAAACTGGTGGAACTCATGGGTGGCTCCATCCTGGTGGAAAGTCAGTGGGGAAAGGGCTCCACATTCATCGTCACTTTGCCGAAAAAATAAAAAACGATTTTTGCTCGTTAACCGGAAATTCGTGTTCAAGATATGAATGAAATAACCGATGTATTATCATAAGGGCGTTTGGCATTCATATTTTGAAGGAGGCGGATTTTATGAGGATATTATCATCCCATCTTGATTTTTCTTGCCAGAGCCATGCTTTTCTTGCTCAAAGCCAAATGCAGGAACTGCAGGCTTCCTCTTTCTCATCCTCTTTACGGCCTTCCAGAACAACCTCCGGGCCCGCGATTTTTGACAGAGTCACCCTGTCCTCCACTGCGCAAAAAGTGCAAGCCTCAAGCCAAAGCGCAATGTTATCCGGATCATGCGCGGTTTTAAGCCGGCAAGGCGATGCCGCCTTGATCCAACTGATCAAAACCTCGGATGCATGGACAAGAAACAGCGCCACAACCGGAACAACGGCCAACTCCGCTTCTCTTTTTTCTTCCAATGGCATGATTCCGCAGGGATGGAGCATTGAATTCAACGCCACCAAAACACATTACGAATCCGAGCAGATGTCCACCCTCATCGGAGGAACAGTGACAAGCGCCGACGGCCGGACAATATCATTTGATCTTAACCTCCAGTTCAACCGGCAATACGCTTCCGTCGAACAGTATGGTTTCCAGTCTGAAGTTACTCTGTCCGATCCTCTCGTCATTAATTTCCGGGGGGGGATTCCAGGGCTTTCGGAAGCGACATTTGCCTTTGACCTCAACAGTGACGGAGAGCAGGAGATGATCTATGCAACAGCATCCGGTTCCGGTTTTCTGGCTCTTGATCGCAACGGCGACAAGCGGATCAACAACGGGACGGAGCTATTCGGGCCTTCGACCGGTAAAGGCTACTCGGAACTTGCCCGTTATGACAGAGACTCAAATGGCTGGATTGATGAAAATGATGGAATTTTCCAGGAACTTCTCATCTGGACCCGCGATGAAACGGGAATCGACAAGCTGTTAACCCTCAAGGAGGCTGGAATCGGCGCCATATCGCTGGGTTCAGTAAACTCTCCCTTTTCTCTTACGGACGATGAAAACCAGGTCAAGGGCCAGGTCAGGCAAACCGGCCTTTGCCTTTTTGAGGACGGCAAAGCGGGGGTCATGCAGCAAATTGATCTGGCGGTGCTGGAAGCGTCCAACGCAGGAAATGGCCGGGAAGGGTCTTCCGAAGGAACGTCTGACCAGAATTTGCCGGATGAAACGACCAGGGCGCTGACCAGTATCGGAAGACTGGCTGCAACAGCCTCCTGGCTGGCTGATGAATGCAGGTCATTACGCAGGTCTTTTCAGGAATTGAGGGAGTGTCAAACTCGCAGGCAAGAGGGGTCCGAAAGACAGCCGCTCAAAGAACCTCTTGATTTCATTCAGTGGATTGACCGGCAGCTTCAAGAGGCGGCCCATCGAAATCGTTCGAAAGAATCAAAAAAGACAGGCCAGATGTAAATATTTGCATGAAACGCTCCGTAAAGGAAACCCGCATTTTTTTAATGGGTTACTAAAACAGCTATTTATTCAAGAACCGCTTCCCAAATCTTGATGTTGTCGAATGTCACATTGCTGCCGTGAAAGGCCAAAAAGCCGATGGCGCCTTGAGGTAGAAGTTCTTCTTCAAAGCCGCCGACAAAATGCTCGTTGAGATAAAAATCAAAACGAGATTCATACGCCACAATTCGGAAGAAATTGACGGAGTTTCCCCGTTTCAAATACGGATTGGATTGGAGAGGGAAAAATCGTTTTACAATCATACCGATATCCACTGTCAACGATATACTTTGACATCCTGACGGTCATCAGTTATGAAAATTTTTACATGAAAAAATTGTGCGTCGGCGGTTCGATTTCAAACCATTTTTACTTTGACGCTTAGGCAGGAGACGTGGCATGTGCGATCCGTCGCAAACCAACCAGGCACTTATAGGCGAAAATGCCAAATTAAAACAAATAATTATTGAACTTGAGCAATCGGTGGACGGTCTGCGAAAAGAGTTGAGTATGCTTCGTGGAGAAGAGGCCCTCCGAGTGTGCGAAGAAAAATTTGCAGCGCTTTTTCACGGCAGCCCCAGCGCTATCGGCATCACAACTCTGGAAGAAAGGCGTTTTCTGGATGTGAACGAAAACTTTCTCCAGGAACTCGGTTACCTAAGGGAAGAAGTCATCGGAAAAAAGGCGGATGATTTGCAATTATGGTTTGATCCCTCCCAAGCTTTGGAATTTCAACGCGAGCTTATTGCGAAAGGTGTGTTGAAGGATCGTCAATATCAATTCCGGGACAAGGAAGGCAAGGTCCACTGGGCTGTCACATCCGCGTCGATGATTCATATGGATGGCCAACGCTGTATTCTTACACAGAATCTGGATGTTACAAAGCTCCGGGAAGCGGAGGCATCTCTGAAAGAAAGCCACGCCCGGCTGGCCGAAGCGCAGCGCATTGCCAAGGTTGGAAACTGGGAACTCGATTTGCAAACCAATCAACTGATCTGGTCAGACGAGATATTTCGCATTTTTGAAATAGACCCGAATATTTTCAAAGCCTCCTATGAAGCGTTCCTGGAGGCGATTCACCCGGAAGATCGCGACGCCGTCAATAAAGCTTACAGAAAATCTCTGGAAAATCGCTTGCCCTATGATATCCGTCATCGGCTGTTGATGCCCGATGGCCAGATTAAATATGTGCATGAGCATTGTGAAACCTTTTACGATGCCCAGGGCCTGCCTGTCCGCTCCATCGGTGCGGTCCAGGACATCACGGAGTATAAGGAAACCGAGAATGAACTGCAAAAACTGGCCTCCATTGTTCGCCACAGCCAGGAGCTGGTCAACCTGGCGACACCGGACGGGAACATGGTGTTTCTGAACGAGGCCGGCTGCAAAATGCTGGGCATTCCAGCTGACAAAGCTAATAAATTCAAAATCATGGATGTCATGCCCGACGGTTGGCGTCCGCTTGTTGAAAAAGATATTCTTCCCGCCCTTTTTGCCGGCAGTAGTTGGGAAGGAGAGATGCAATATCGCAATCTGGAAACGGGCAAACTGACGGATGTTTATGCAATGATATTTGCCATCAAGAATCCGACGGCAAAAACTCCCTTGCTGTTTGCCAATATTTCCCGCGACATCACGGTGCAAAAGCAGGACGCAAAAGCGCTTCAGGAAAGCGAGGCTTTCCGGCGGCGGATTTTTGAAAGCTCGCGTCTTCCGATTGTCATCATGGACGCAGAAACCTTTCGCTACATTGACTGCAACCAAGCGGCTACAGAGATCTATCGTTTTGCTTCCCGGGAAGAAACTCTGCAAAAATCGCCGCTTGACGTGTCCGCACCGTTTCAATATGACCAGACTCCTTCCGCGGAAAAGGCTCTCTTTTATATTCGTCAGGCGCTCTCCGAAGGAATGGCTGTTTTTGAATGGCGTCATCAGCGTCCAGACGGTGAAATCTGGGATGCGCTGGTCCACCTCATGAGTTTTCAGTCGGGAGACCGCCATTTTCTGCAATTCACTCTCCAAGACATCACCGAACGTAAAAAGGCGGAGGACGCCCTGCGCGAAAGAGAGGAGCGACTGCAATCCATTTTTGACAACGCCGACGACATTATTCACATGATTGCGTGGGATGGAACTTTTCTGGCACTTTCTCCATCCTGGGAATATTACACGGGATTTTCCGTTGCGGAATCCATCGGCAAGAGTTTTGTCCCCTACGTGCATCCGGACGACGCACCTGCCTGCCTGGAAGTGGTCAAGAAAGTCTATGAAACCGGCCTACCTCAGAAAATTATGGAATTTCGCGTCCGCCATGCCTCTGGAAAATGGATCTGGTTCATGAATAGCGGCGTTTCGGTCAAAGACGAAAAAGGAACTCCGCTTTACTTTCTGGGCGTGGCCACGGACATCACCGAACGGAGGCAGATTGAAGAAAGGCTTATTCTTATTAAAGAAGCTGTCGAAAGTTCCAGCGACGCCATTGGTCTGTCGGATGCGGAAGGGCGCCATATCTATCATAACAAAGCCTTTACGCAGCTATTTGGCTACACGCCGGAAGAACTTTGCATCATTGGAGGCGGACCGGCTGTCTATGCCGACTCCAATACTGGCAAACAGGTATTCGAAAGCATTATGCGGGGCCTTTCCTGGTCCGGCGAGGCGGAGTTTGTGGCTAAAAACGGCAGTATATTCACCGCAATGCTCCGGGCGGATGCCATTCGGGACAATTCCGGTAAAGTAATCGGTCTTCTGGGATTGCACACGGACATCACCGAACGTAAGCGGGCACAGGAAGACCGGATGAAATTGCAGGCACAACTGAATCAGGCCCAGAAGATGGAATCGGTGGGACGGCTGGCGGGAGGAATCGCCCATGATTTCAATAATATGCTAAGTGTGATTCTGGGGCATGCGGAAATGGCCATGATGAAGTCCAGTCCTGAACAGCCCCTGTATTCGGACATGCGGGAAATACGCAAAGCGGCGGAGCGTTCTGCCGATCTGACCCGCCAGCTCCTGGCTTTTGCCCGGAAGCAAACTGCTGCGCCGAAGGTTCTGGACCTGAACGAAACGGTGGAAGGGATGCTCAAAATGCTGCATCGGCTGATTGGCGAGAACATTGAACTGGTCTGGCGTCCTGGGAATAAACTGTGGCAGGTGAAGATGGATCCCAGCCAGATCGACCAGATTCTGGCCAATCTTTGCGTGAATTCCCGGGACGCCATTGCCGGTGTCGGCAGAATCAGTATAGAAACCCGTTGTGTCTTATGTGATGATGCTTACTGTGCGCAGCATTCTGGTGTTTTCCCCGGCTCTTATGTGCTGCTTTCCTTCAGTGACGATGGCTGCGGAATGGATAGAGATACCCTGGATAAAGTATTCGAACCTTTCTTTACCACCAAGGAACAGGGGCAGGGCACAGGGCTTGGGTTGGCCACCGTTTATGGGATTGTTCAACAAAACAAAGGATTTATCAATGTATACAGTCAACCGGGACTGGGAACTACGTTCAGCATTTACCTGCCCCGGCATACAGGTGAAGACCGTGAAGCATTACCGGGAGAAAGGAAAGCCTCGGTTCCCCGTGGAAGCGAGACCATACTGCTTGCGGAGGATGAGCCGGTCATTCTGGAGATGACCGCAAGAATGCTTGAACACCTTGGCTATACCGTTTTGACGGCTGGCACGCCTGGAGAAGCCATCCGGAAGGCAAAAGAGCATCCTGGTGCTCTTCACCTGCTGATGACGGATGTGATCATGCCCGAGATGAACGGCCGCGACCTAGAACACCGTATTCGGCTGACGAATCCGGATGTCAGGTGTGTCTTCATGTCCGGCTACACAGACGACATCATTGCTCACCAAGGAGTTTTGGACGAAGGCGTGTTTTTTATTCAAAAACCGTTTTCCTTGGGCAGCCTGGCCGAAAAAGTGCGCCAGGCGCTGGGGGGAAAATGATTCAGGATTCGTAAAAAACGGAGATTATCTATGATGTTGGCATTACATTGTGGAACAGTTGTTGTTTTGGAATAGGAAATAAACATACGAGCGCAAAAAGATATTGGACTCATTTTGAGACCTTAAGTTGAAATACGCTATCTTGCTGTCATCTTGTTAAAACGGGCATCCAGAGAATAATTGAAATTACTGGATTACTGCTTAATCAAAATAAGGCTTTCAAAGGTCCCAAATTAGCGAATTTATTGTGGCACTATTATTGCTTATATACCAAGAATGGTTTTGGGATGTTGCATGAAAAAAATGGAATTGTACTTTTGAAAAGGTAATTGGCAAGCAGGAACCCAAATAATCAACATGGATTTAAAAGAAAGCATATTAAACATGGTCGGCCGTTATTTTCATGAACGACTATCGGAGCGGACTTTTAATGCTGGAAAAACGCCCGTTCGCTATGCCGGACGTTATTTTGATGAAAAGGAAATGCAGGCCGCGGTGGAAGCAGCGCTGGATTTCTGGCTGACCGAAGGCCGTTTTGCCGCGCGCTTTGAATCAGAGCTGGCCGCAAAAGTCGGCGTCCAACACGCCATCCTGGTTAATTCAGGCTCCTCCGCCAATCTTTTGGCGCTTACCGCCCTGACGTCAAATCTCCTGCAGGACAAGCGTCTTCTGCCTGGAGACGAAGTTATTACGGTTGCCGCCGGTTTCCCCACAACGATCAATCCCATCATCCAGAACAACCTTGTCCCCGTTTTTGTCGATATTCATGTTCCTGATTATAACATCGAAACGGAAGACGTTGAAAAAGCAATCGGACCCAAAACACGGGCTGTTTTTATTGCGCACACCCTGGGCAATCCTTTTGATATTGAAAAGATTATGGCCATCGCCCAAAAACACAATCTTTTCATTATTGAAGACAACTGCGATTCCCTCGGATCAATCTATAAAAACAAGTTGACAGGATCGTTTGGCCATCTTTCCACCTGTTCTTTCTATCCGGCACATCATATAACCTTGGGCGAAGGAGGAGCCGTGCTGACATCGGACAATACTCTAGCGCGTATTGTCCGATCCCTCAAAGACTGGGGCAGAGATTGCGACTGCAAACCCGGTCAGAACAACCGCTGCGGAAAAAGATTTTCAGGAAAACACGGAGATCTGCCGGATGGCTATGATCATAAATATGTCTATTCCCAAATCGGTTACAATCTGAAAGCCACGGAATTTCAGGCGGCCATCGGTGTGGAACAGATCAAAAAGCTGGATAATTTCTGTAGGATACGACGCCGAAACTTTGAACTTCTGATGGAAGGCTTCAAAAAGTATGAAGATTACTTCATACTTCCGCAGGCCATGGAAAATTCAGATCCCGCGTGGTTTGCATTTCCGCTGACCGTACGAAGCCCAAAAGCATCCTTCAGCAGAAATGAACTGACCACCTGTCTGAATGAAAATCTAGTGGAAACACGAAATCTTTTCGGCGGAAATCTTCTGCGCCAGCCGGCCTATCGAAACATCGTCCATCGCCGGATCGGCAATTTGCCCAATACAGACCGCATCATGAACGATACATTTTTTCTGGGAACGTATCCGGGCATCGGTAAAGAACAGATTGATTATGTAATGGATGTAGTCAGTCGTTTCATGTCCATGCGCGTTGCAACAGGCGGTTCGCCTGTCTGAATGGCGCGCAATTAGAGAGTTTTGCACAACGCAATTTGTATGAACGCCTAAAAAGCAGAAAAAGTGACAGAAATTGAGCGCCAACCGACGCCTGTTGTAATCCAGGGGGCGGAGCTGTATGTTCTGATAGTCTATTTTTCGTGTTATCAGACAGTCAAATCTGATAATTTAGCCAGAAAAAGAAGAAGGCAATATATGAGAACTCAAAAGAGGAACCCTAATGGCCAATGTACAATTTGCAACAATGAAAAAGCTCGTTAAAAAAAATATGAGATAAGATGTTAACGTTATTTGACAAGTTCATGGAGGTAATCGCCGGGCTCGAAAGGGAGAATGTTGATTACATCCTGATCGGCGGATTCGCTGTCATTCTACATGGTATGCCGCGCCTCACCCAGGACGTTGATCTTTTTTTGCGTAACAATTCCGATAACATTAATCGCTTACAAAAGGTTCTCTACAACGTATTTCAGGACGATAGCGTCTGGGAAATCACAGCGGATGAGTTGGACCGCTATCCTGTCATCCGCTATGCAACTCCTGACGGATTTTCTCTGGATTTCATCGTGAAGATCGGAACAGCATTTACCTATGACGATCTGAAATATGAGCTGATGGAGGTTGAGGGGCGCAGTATCCGCGTCGCCACAGCGGAAACACTCTACCGGCTCAAGAAAGATACTTTGCGGCCCATTGACCAGAACGATTCTGCCTTTCTGTCGGAGTTTCTTCGGCGAAGAAAAGAGAAAGAAAAGGAATCAAGCCAATGATCCATCGTTTCCGTAGCTTTGAAGAAGCACAGCGGGCCCTGTGGCGGTTTGAAACAGATGCTGAGTATTACCGGATGCTGGCGGCTTTTTTCTATCTTGGCCGGCGATTGGATTCGTCCAAACTACCCGCTGGGGTATTCCGCTTCCAGAGCATCGAAGATGCGAACCTTGATAGGACAAGTAAGAAATATCAGCCATGACCCAAGAAGAACTCATCAGCAAATCAGAAACCTATATCAGGCAAATACTTAAAAAATACATCGCTTTACCGGAAAGGATTTATATTTATGGTTCACGTGCCAAAGACAACAGTCGCTGGAATTCAGACTATGACCTTTGGATTGACAGCAAAATTTCAAGCAGAAAACTGAATGAACTGATCAATGAGATGGAAGAATCATTTGTGCCATTCAGGGTGGAAATTGTGACAACCAGACAACTTACCGGTCGATTTGGAGAACATGTGAAAAGGGAGGCAAAACTTTGGATTTAAGAATAGCCGCATTCAGATGAAATCTACGATCCAGAAACATTTCAACATATTTTGGAACGCCTTCCCCCATATGCTGATTTTTTTGAACGGGTTAGCGCGCAATTAAGCCAAGACTCCGATTAGCTTTCGCAGGCAAAGAGAAGCTTCTCATGCCGGCAAAAAACAGATATGATGAACATGTGAAAGTAGAAAAATGACAAAAATTGATCGGTGCCCTACGTCTTTTGTAATCGAAAGGGTGAAACTGTATAGGATGAGAAGCGGGCATAACCATTGATAAAAAAGACCTTATACGACTGGAAAATCAATCTTCAGGACATTTCGCTAATTGTCTATGATTTTGATGGCGTGATGACGGACAACACCGTCATACTTTCCGAAGATGGAAAAGAAAGCGTAACCGTCAATCGATCCGATGGCATGGCCGTGGCAATTTTCCGCGAAATGGGTATTCGACAGCTGATTTTGACCAGGGAAAAGAATGATATTGTTTCTGCGAGAGCCCGTAAGCTTGACTTGCCGGTTTTGAAAGGAATTGAACAAAAAGCATCAATCCTGCGGAGGTATTGCCGTGAAAATAAAATTGCTCTTAAAAGAACAGTTTTTATCGGCAATGAGTTGAACGACGTCGATGCCATGCGCATTGTGGGCTTTGCCCTCTGTCCTCAGGACGCTTATGCCGAAGCAAAGGCAGCTGCAAAATTCATTCTTCCCGTCAATGGCGGCAAGGGAGTTGTGCGCGAGTTACTTAATCACATCGTTGGAAAGTAAATCAATGTTCAGCGGTTTTTATCAAAACAGAAATGTGCTGATTACCGGGCACACCGGATTCAAAGGCTCGTGGCTGGCCTTATGGCTGCACAGACTGGGCGCCAACGTCACCGGTTTTGCTCTCCCTCCCAATACTTCACCCAACCACTTTGATCTTATTGAACTTCAAAACCTGATTCAGCATACTGAAGGAGACATTCGCGATTTTAAAGCGTTACAGCAAACAGTCAATATGGCAAAACCGGAGATTGTCTTTCACCTGGCGGCACAAGCGCTGGTTCGAGACTCTTACAATGATCCCAAAGGAACTTTTGACACTAACGTTGGTGGAACGGTCAATGTACTGGAAGCTGTAAGGAATTGTAAGCACGTTCAGGCAGTTGTTATCATAACGTCTGATAAATGTTACGAAAACCGTGAATGGATTTGGGGTTATCGCGAAAACGATCCGCTGGGAGGACATGATCCTTACAGCGCCAGCAAGGGGGCGACCGAAATCATATCTGCTGCCTACTGCCATTCCTACTTTGGCAAAACCGGACAGGGGCCCTACCTTGGACTGGCCACAGCCCGTGCCGGCAATGTCATCGGCGGCGGTGACTGGGCGAAAGATAGAATCATTCCAGATTGTATTCGTGCACTGTCTAAAGGTGATCCCATCATCATCAGAAACCCAAATGCCACCCGCCCTTGGCAGCATGTTTTGGATCCCTTATCTGGCTATCTTCTTTTGGCACAGCGCCTGCTGGAAAACAATGTCCGTTTCAGCGGCGCCTGGAATTTTGGACCGCAAACATCAGACCAAATTACCGTTAAAGAACTGGCGGATCGCTTTGTCAATGCATGGGGAAACGGTCAAATTCATTTGCCGCCAACTAAAGAAAAAGCCCCCCATGAGGCGCATCTACTGCACCTGAGCATTGATAAGGCAGTTTGTGAGCTAGGTTGGCATCCCGCCCTAGATAGCTCTACCGCCATTGATTGGACGGCAAATTGGTATAATTCATGGAACAAGCAGCACAAAGATTTGGTTTCTTTTTCCTTAAGACAGATAAGCGCTTATGCAAACATCGCATCAAAAAAAGGCTCTATGGATAAAAAATATGACATTGAAGTTTAGCAGACACGCCAGGCGACAAATGAAATGGCGATTAATAACAGAAGATGATATTAATCTTACTATAAACAATCCGGATCGTTTAGACGACACAATCCAGGGAAGAAAAAATGCTTTTAAAAATTTAGAAGACAGGACTTTAAAAGTTACCTACAAGCATAATGATCAAGACATCATTGTGATTACAGCAATGGTCAAAGGAGATAAATAAATGAAAATCGAATATGATCGAGAAGTGGATGCCCTTTATATTCGGCTTCAGGAAAAGAATGTGGCAAGAACGGTAGAAATAGATGAGGGACTCAATATTGACTTAGATGAGAAGGGCAAGTTAATTGGCCTTGAAGTACTGGACGCTGCAGCACGTTACACATTGACAGACATCTTCAATATTTCCACTGAAAATCTCTTCCCAAACGATAACTTGATCAGAAAAACAGGATGAGTATGCAAACTGAATCCACATATTATATCCGCAGGCTTTAGCCCTCTATTTAAATTACGCAAACGAAAAATTGTAACTAAAATATCCGTCCGGAAGGCTCATAAATGAAACAAAATATTCCTGTAGTAATTCTCTGCGGCGGCATGGGAACACGGCTGGCGGAGCAGACGGAAATCCGACCCAAACCCCTGGTTGAAATCGGCGGCAAACCCATCCTGTGGCACATCATGAAGCATTACTCCCGATATGGCTTTAATGAATTCATTCTAGCTCTTGGATACAAAGGAGAAATGATTAAACGCTACTTTCTTGATTTCTATAGTCTGAACCAGGATTTCAACATCAATCTGGCGGATGGCAAAGTTCAAATAATCAAGGAAAATCAAGGAGAAAAGTGGGTCATCCATCTGGTGGACACTGGTCTGAATACGATGACGGGTGGCAGACTTCAGAAACTCTCTTCGCTCATATCTAAAAAAACTTTGATGATGACTTACGGTGACGGAGTCAGCGATGTGAATCTGGACAAGCTGGTCAAATACCATGGTGATAATAAGGGTCTGGTTACTCTCACTGCCGTACGTCCACCCGCCCGGTTTGGCGCCCTTGAATTTGAAGGCGATAAAATCCGGTCTTTTAAAGAAAAATCATTTCTCCATGAAGGCTGGATCAACGGTGGATTTTTTGTCATTCAGAAGGAGGCGTTAAGCTATATCAAAGAAGATGTTATGTGGGAACATGACCCCATGGAAATGCTGACAGCCGAAGGAAAAGTCTGCGGATACCGTCATGAAGGCTTCTGGCAGTGCATGGATACAAGCCGCGACCTGCGCTATCTTGAAACTCTGTGGACTCATAACCAGGCGCCCTGGAAAACATGGTGACCAATTGAAGGTAATTTTCACAATTGAAAAATAAATAGATGAAATCAAAACCAATCTCCAAAAGGCTTTGCCCTGTATGCGGAAGTCGGCATGCTGATGAACTGCACCGAATGCGTCTGGTGCTCTTTGATGATCATCCGCTGGCCGCCGACTATGTCACGGCTGTGTGCCTGCACTGCGGAATGGGCTTCAACCGGGAAACCCCTCCAGCTGAGAATTACGACCTATATTATGCGGAATTCTCGAAATATCTGACCAACACGTCGGCTGCAGCTCCCGTTCCCCGTCTTCCTGAATGCGCCGAAATCCTTTCTCGCATAATACCACGCGATACGGCTATAATTGACATCGGTTGCGGCAGCGGCGGATTTTTAGATTCATTGCGCAAACGAGGTTTCACAAATCTTACCGGACTTGATCCCACGCCGGAATGCATTCGAATTATCCGCGACGATCTGGGACTCGACGCGCGTGTGGGCACAATTGCCGAGCATTCGTTTAAGCCAAACTCATTCGATCTGGCGCTTTCCACGGTGGTCTTCGAACACCTGCTGAATCCGGGAACGGATGTGGACAAAATGGCGGATCTGCTCAAACCGAACGGAATGGCTTTTATACTCGTGCCGGATGCCTCACAGTTTGCTGAGTTCATGGTCTCACCCTTTCAGGATATCAACATAGAACACATCAATCATTTTTCAGCCGATACGCTCAACAAGCTGTTTGAATATCGCGGCTGGAAGCGCCTCGACTCGGGCAGTGAAACATTCACTTTGACCCCCACCTGGAAATCGAGGCTGATCTGGGGACTATACCGTAAACAAGATCAGGAAAGACGCCTATCACCAGTGGATTTCAGCTTGCGCGAAGGACTTATGGATTACTTATCAAAAAGCGAGGCTATGCTTTCGCGCATGGCGGCAAATCTGTGCGCCGATCTGGCCGACTATACGGATGTCATGTTCTGGGGCGCAGGTCATCTGACTTCACAAATCCTGGCTTCGGGAGTGCTGAAAGACAAACGCATCAGGGCGTTTCTCGACAGCAATCCCAATTACAGGGGAAAAACGCTGGCCGGCGCGCCGGTCGGCGGTCCTTGGCTGCGCGGAGACTTTAACGGATCGATCGTGGTGGCAACCGTTCGTGAACAGGACGCGGTTATGTCGCAAATCCGGCAACTGGGTTGGTCCAACCGGCTGGTCCGATTACATCATGAATGAGGTGCTAGATAATGGCTAAACAAGTTGAAAACTGGGGAGCGAACCGTAAATGGAACGAGAACGTCAAGCGGGCTGTTCTGGCCGACGTCGTCCCTCTTGCCACGCCTTATGTCGCCTATATCGACCCGGCCAACGCTTGCAATTTTCGCTGCAAGTTTTGTCCCACCGGACATCCGGAGCTGCTTCGCAAAATTCAGCGCCCCACAGGCGTGATGGATTTCAACCTGTTTAAAAAAATCATAAACGATTTCAAGCTCTTTCCCGAAAAACTGCGCGTCCTTTTTCTGCATAAGGACGGAGAGCCGCTGCTCAATCCCCGGATCGGTGATATGATGGCGCTGGCCAAACGCAGTGAAATAGCGCCCGTCGTCTGGCTAACAACAAATGGCGCATTGATCACGCATGAGCGGGCCATTGAAATCATTGAATCCGGCATTGACTACGTCCGTCTTTCCGTAGAGCATGTCACGGCGGAAGGCTACCTTGACTTCACGAAAACCTACAGCAATTACGACGGCCTTAGGCGAAACATTGACTTTCTTTTTAATGAAAAAAATCGACGGGGAAGCCATCTGAAAATCTGGGCGAAGATGATTGATTTTAATTTCACAGAAGACGAGCTTAAAAAATTCGGAGAGGATTTTGGCGGCATTGCCGACGAGGTTCTACTCACCGGAACGGGGGTCTGGACGGATCAGATGGGCATCGATTTCAATCTCGGAGCCAATCCACAGGCGGGATACGACGGCGCGACACCCATGAAAAAGAACCGCATCGTTTGCCCCTATACCTTCTATAACATTGCAATCAACTTTGACGGCACAACCGGCGGATGCATGCTGGACTGGTCGCACTCCCTCGTGGCAGGCGACGCGCGCACACAAAGCATTGTTGATATCTGGACAAGCCCCGCAATGAACCGGGTGCGACTTGCTCACCTGGAGGGTCGCCGCAAAGAGTTTCTGTCTTGCAACGGCTGCCAGTGCGTCCAGTTCATGCCGGCAGACAACGAGCTTGATGATGTCCGGGAGAAATTAATCCCCATGTTTAAAGATGAAGGAAAGAGTTAATGACTGACGGCGTTCCTTACCTTAAAAAAAACAGGCCCTGGGAAAAAGACCGGCCGCGTGTCCGACTGGCAGAAAGCCTGCCATTGACCACGCCTTTTAGCGTTCAAATAGATCCCTCCAATCTTTGCAATTTTCGCTGTCAATTCTGCCCCACCGGCCATCCGGACCTGTTGCGCAAGGTGGGACGATCCAAAAGCCAACTAATGGATTACACCCTGTATGAAAAATTGATCGCGGAAATTGCCGACTTTGACCGTCCGATCAAAACCCTGTCCCTGCACAAGGACGGAGAACCGCTGATCCATCCGCGCATCGCCGATATGGTCCGGCTTGCTCGTGAGAAAAACATTGCAGATAAGATTGTCATCCTGACCAACGCTTCCCTGTTGACTCGTGAATTAGCCACCGCCTTAATTAAGGCCGGACTGGATGTCATTCGCATTTCGGTTGAACACGTCACGAAAAACGGTTACCGCAAGCTGACTCAAACCTATGACAACTACGATACAATTGTCGAGAATATCCGGTGTCTTCGCGAAGAGAGGGATCGTCTTGGCTCATCACTGTTTATCGGCGCCAAACTAATCGATTTCGGATTAAGCCGGGAAGAGCTGGACATTTATTCGCGTGATTTTTCGCCTCTGTGCGACGAAGTTGCCCGGACGACGGCGCAGGGCTGGAGCCTCAGCGAAATATTTGATTTTACGCTTGGCGCCCATCCGGCTGTCGCGCTAGATGGACAAACACCCCTGATGGCGCAACGCAGCGCTTGTCCCTTTCCTTTTTACTCGATGGCCGTCAATGCCAACGGACTGGTTTCTCCCTGCCCGGACGACTGGTCGCACAAAGCGACTGTTGGCGACGCCAAGACGCAAACGATTCAGGAGATCTGGCAGGGAGGGCAATTGCGCGAATTCCGCCTGATGCACCTTGCCGGACTTCGCGGCGAAAACCCGGCCTGCGCCCATTGCCATTGCATTCAGGGCATACCAGAGGACAGCGATCTCGACGGCCACCTTGAACGTCTGACCCATCTGTATCAGGAAGGATACACCACGTGAGTGTTTCAACCTGGGGTGAAACCCGTCAATATAACGACGCCGCACCGCGTCACATACTCGCCGATGAGCTGCCACTGCCTTCACCCTATCTTGTACACGTCGATCCAACTAATCTGTGCAATTTTCGCTGCCCTTTTTGCCCCACCGGCCATCCGGACTTGCTGAAAAAGGTGGGCCGCCCTTCGGGCCGCATGGATTACCATCTTTTTGAAAAGATTATGAAAGACATGACGCTGTTTCCCGTCAAACCCAAAGTGCTGCATTTATACAAAGACGGGGAACCGCTGATGCATGCCGATTTTGGCAGGATGGCTCTTTTGGCGCGCTCTATGGATGTGGCCGAAAAAATCAATCTGACAACTAACGCCGCTTTGCTCAACGCAAAGAAGGCAAGCGAAATCATAGCGGCAAAAATCGACATCGTGAGGATTTCCATTGAACACGTCTCCGACGAGGGCTACAGGGAAAAGACATTGACTTACGGCCAATACAACCGTATCGTCCACAATGTGGCAGGGCTTTTTGAAGAACGCAGGCGGCGCGGCGGCAAAACGCAAATCTGGGTTAAGATTCTCCGCCTGGGATTAACCGACGAAGACATCGAAAAATTCGGACGAGATTTCCGAGGCATCTGCGACGAATGTCTGGTGATGACGCCGATGGGCTGGAGCCGAACAGATGTTTATGATTTTACACTGGGCAGCAATCCGACTACTGGAGACAATGGTGAAACACCGCTTAAAACCGATCGCGTGGTATGCCCATATCCGTTCTATTCGCTAGCCATCAATTTTGATGGTTCCGTATCGGTCTGCTGTGCGGATTGGTCACACGGCACGGTGGTCGGAGATGTTCATGATGCCTCATTGCCCGAAATCTGGAACGGTCCGGCCATGCAGAAATTAAGAAGGCTGCACCTGGCCGGCCGCCGTTATGAAAACAGCGCCTGTGCAAACTGCCAGACCATGCAGGGCCTGCCTAACGACAGCGATCTGGATGCCGACAGACAAAAGCTTTTGAAGATATTTGCAGAGGAGGTAAAACGATGAACAGAAACTGTCCGGTATGCGCAGGCGAACGCAAAGAGATTCTCTATGAACAGATATTTCATGACAACTCTTTAACGCTCATGAACGGCTACAGTATCGTGATTTGCGATGATTGCGGTTTCTGCTTTGCTGACAGAATTCCATCACAGTTGGAATTTAATCTCTACTATGAGCAAATGTCCAAATACGAATACGATCGCTATGACAATTATCCCTCAAACGATCAAATGAAACACTATGCGAAAATCGTCGATTTTATCGAACCGCATCTAAGCAACAAGAATGCAAACATTCTTGATCTGGGGTGTTCCACAGGCGGGCTTCTATCAATCTTTAAGGAAAGAGGATTTCAAAACCTGCTGGGTATCGATCCTTCTCCGGCGTGTGTCAATTCCGTCAAACGCCTGTTTGGAGTCGATGCAAATGTGAGCAATTTCTCCGAACTGACCACGGAGAAGACCTGCGACCTGGTAATCTTATCGGAAGTGTTGGAACATATCGTCGATTTACAGGGAATCCTGGCCAAGATTCGAAGCATCATATCCGATAATGGTTATTTGTTTATCGAAGTCCCGGATTCCGGACGATGGGAAGCACAAATATCCGCACCGTTTCAACAGTTCAGCGTTGAGCATATCAATTACTTCTCTCAGGATTCCCTCAACAACCTTCTTCTGAAAAACGGATTTTCGACTTCAGCCTGCCGCGAGGTGGATTACATTTCGGAAAAAATTAATGAACCGGTCATCATGCTGCTGGCTACAAAAAATTCAGCGGCGATCGAAAACAACAACTTGAAGAAAGACACCGTCCAACCCGTAAGAAAATACGTGGCAAAATGTCTTGAAAACGACAAAATGTTAAAAGCACTCCTCGCCGAAAAATTATCCGGAATCGATAGAATCATTGTCTGGGGTGTGGGCACGCATACTCTGAGACTTCTGGAGCATGGCCTTGACATCCGGAAAATTCAATATTTTGTGGACTCCAACCCCCGATATACAGGCAAGACCATCAGCGGCTTAATAATCAAGGCTCCGGGAGACATTCGGGAGCAGGATACACCAATTATTGTATCCACCTTTCTATATCAGGACGAAATCACTAATCAGATAAAACACTCTTTGCGTCTTAAAAACCCGGTTATCACAATTTATTGATGCCAAAGGATTATACAGTGAAACTACTATTTATCGTCCCTTTGAATGAAGCATTCCACGAAATCGTGGACATTGCCGGAAAAAGTTGGAAATTCTCATTCAACACCCGGAAGAACATCAAGAGAGTAAATTGCTGTTATCCGGGAGGCGTTCTTTCGATTGGAGCTTACCTCAAAAAACACCTGCCGGACATCGACATCAAAATTCTTGACTTCAACGTTGTGATCAATCGTCTGGCTCAATCTTCCACCCAAAAATTTGAGGATCTTCGCCGCGAAGATTTCTATACTGAGGCCCTTTCAGCAATTGATGATTTTAAACCGGACGTAATTGGATTATCATTACTTTTTTGTGACGGTTACCAAGACGTCAAACCTCTGGCTGAATTTCTGAAGTCCCATTACCCGGATGCAATGCTGGCAGCCGGTGGACACCTGGCCTCCGGTTTTTACGACCAGATTTACGGCACTGAAACGCCAATTGATGCCATTGCCTTTGCGGAAGGAGAAATTCCATTGCTGGAGCTCTGCCAAGCCCTGAAAGCTGGTCGCTCCATGCAATATCTTGCAACATCACCATCCTGGATTACCGCCGAAAAAACCATTTCAAAAGAATTCAGACCCCAGCGTAATCTGGTAATCAACCTCGACGACATTCCCCCTTATGATCTGGAAATGCTGATTTTTCCAGAAGCCTATTATAATTCAAGCGAAAATATTCTGGCAGTTGCACCCGAACATGCCCCAAAGGAAATGTTTATTTTTTCAACACGCGGTTGCCCTTACCGTTGTGTATTCTGCGCATCGCAAAACGTCCACGGACACAAAATTCGCGCACATAGCATCGAACGAGTTAAAAAAGATATTTTACATTACCATCAGAAATACGGCATCACCCGATTTGTTTTTTGTGACGATCATTTCCTGGGAAACAAAGCCGGGGCGATTGAATTGCTCAAATTCGTCCATAATAGCAATTTGCAGGTAGATGTAATGGGCGCGGCGTCATTTTCCATGGATGCGGAAATTGCGGCAACATTGCGCGAGGTAGGAATCCGTCAGTTAAACATTTCCATGGAAAGCGGCAATGAGGATACCCTGATCCGGATTATCCGAAAACCTTCTTCTTTAAAGAAAGTCGAAGCGGCCATCGATTATCTTCATTCCGAAGGAATCAGCGTCATTTCCTGCATTGTCATCGGATTTCCCGGAGAAACAAAGGAATCCATCGAGAAGGGCATCGAGTATTTGCTTGGAACAAAAGTGGACTGGTTCTTCTGCCTGATTGCCGCACCGCTGCCCGGCAGCGATTTGTATCATATATGTAAAGAAAATAATTATTTAACGCAAGATTATTTAACCATGGACATGAAAACCACCGGAAAAGGGGTCATTTGCACTCCTGACTTTTCATCCGAATACATCGAAAAGAAAGTTTACGAGATGAATCTGCTTTTGAACTTTGTCAATAACTATGGCATGCGTTTTGGCAATTATGAAAAAGCGCTTTGGCAATTTGAAAGGATCTTGACTATCGCTATCGACACGCATGCTTTTGCTTATTACTTTGCCGCCCAGTGCTGTGCGAGGCTTGATCTGCGTGAAAAGTTTAATCTTTATAAGGGAAAATATCACGAAATGATTGAAAGGTATCCGTTCTGGAAAGAATGGGCCGATTATTTTCATCTGGAACCGTTGTCGTAAAAGCAATTATTGATTTCAGATCAAAGCAAAATAAAACGTAACGGCTGGTGATTCATGAACATCAATACGATATTCTTCGACATTACCCGAAAGCACCTCCAAAAAAAAATCATCATCTTCGGAGCTGGCGCGGGAGGACAAACCCTCTACCACAGCGCGCTCGAAGTGGGTGCTGAAGTATCCTATTTTATTGACAATTACAAAAGCGGCGAATTTCTGTTTGGGAAACCGGTCAAATCTCCTTATGACATACTTTATGAAGATATTAACAATATAATTATTGTTATTGGAGTATGTCAGGACAATGCCGTAGCCCAGATCAAGAGTCAGTTGAATGAACTCGGCTTGACCGAGGGTGTCAACTTCGAGCTGCCGCCGTTCAACGATCTTTACGCTCCACTCGACTACATTGACCCGCTTTTGGGATACAACCGGATGAGCGATCTTATGGGATTTCGGATATTCGGAAATCCAACAGCCCGGTCAAAAAAAATTGTCGTGCTGGGTGGTTCAACCTCAGACCCGTCATTCGGTGGTTATAAATCATGGCCGGAATGCCTTTATGAAAAACTGAAGGAAAATCAAAAGGACTTCATTATTTACAATGGCGCAATCGCCGGATACTTTTCCGCGCTGGAAATGCTTAAAGTCATCAGGGATTGCCTGCCGCTGTCGCCGGATATTCTGATTACCTTCGATGGCGTCAATGACGCGGTGCAACCAATGCAACCTGGCCATCCAATGGTCCATCCATACGGCAAAAAAACTTGTGATGTCATGTTCGAAGCAACTGTCCAAAATGAAATTAACGTCAACGTTAATAAACAAATCAAAGGCGTGACCTATGGGTGTGAAAATCATGCGCCACGCATTGCGCTGTGGCACAAAAACCTGAGAATCATCAGGTCTGTCTGCCTGGAATTCAACATTGTCTACCTTCCTTTCTTGCAACCGACATCCCTGTATGCGCCGGATGGAGACGACATGACGGATGATAGAAAGCGTGCCATAAACGATTTTTACAAAGAAGCGGCGGCTCTGGCAAAAACATCCGGGTTTATTATCGATGCTACATCAGTACTGGATAAGTTGAATAATGCATATGCGGATTATTTACATTACACAGAAACAGGAAATCGGGCCATTGCAGATTTTGTTTTCAGACACCTGTCTGCGTGTATTACCGATCAGGACAATATAAAACCTGCCGCCGCACTGACATGTGATCATGAATTAGGAGCTTGAATTTCATGAATATTCTCGGAATCTCCGCCTATTATCATGACAGCGCCTCTTCCCTGATCGTTGACGGCCGAATTGCGGCCGCCGCGCAAGAGGAACGTTTCACACGAAGAAAACACGATCCCAATTTGCCGGTGAACGCCATGCACTACTGCCTCGACGCTGCGGGCATCAAACCCCATCAGCTTGATGCAGTCTGTTACTACGATAATCCGTTTTTAACGCTGGATCGCTGGCTGAAGAATTGCATCGCCGAAGGCCCCGGAAGTGAAAAGCTCATTGAGAAAACTTTTCAGAGCATGTTTGCCAGGAAGCTATGGATTGCCGATGACATCAAGGCGGCACTGGATGGCTGGACGTCCAAACAAAAATTGCTGGTCTGCGAACATCATCTTTCGCACGCTGCCTCCGCCTTCTATCCATCACCCTTCCAGAGCGCCGCGATCATTACGGTTGATGGTGTGGGCGAATGGGCGACGACAACCATCGGCGCAGGCAATGGCAATAAATTAAGGATTCTAAAGCAAATCAATTATCCGCATTCGCTCGGACTGCTTTACAGCGCCGTAACCTATTTCTGTGGATTCAAGGTCAATTCCGGCGAATATAAATTAATGGGATTGGCTCCCTACGGAGAACCAAAGTATTACAATACAATTCTCAACCAGCTCATTGAAGTCAAAGATGACGGGTCGTTTCGCCTCAACCTGCAACACTTCGCCTATACGAAAGACATCGTCATGACTGATGATCATTTCGCTGGACTATTTAACGGACCTCGCCGCCAACCGGAGAGCGCCATTACACGGCGCGAAATGGACCTGGCCGCCTCCGTTCAGAAGGTCACGGAAGAAATTCTGATCAAAATGGCGAGAACCGCGAGGCAAATCACCGGAGAAAAACATCTTTGCCTTGCTGGTGGTGTTGCTCTAAATTGCGTGGCCAACGGAAAGCTCCTGCGTGAAAAGATATTCGACGGCATTTGGATTCAGCCAGCCGCAGGCGATGCGGGTGGAAGTTTGGGCTGTGCTCTTTATGCCTATTACTCTTATTTTGACCACAATCGGCAAACCGGGTCGCGCGATACCCAACAAAACAGTTATCTGGGACCGGAATATTCATCAGACGAAATCATCAGCTTCCTCGATGCAAAAAAAATCCCATATATCCGGTTCGCCTCTAAAGAAGACCTGGCCGTTCGGGTAGCTGAGCTTCTGGCAAATAACCAGGCCATTGGTTTATGCATCGGACGCATGGAATTTGGACCCCGCGCGCTGGGAAACCGCAGCATCATCGCTAATCCCATGACCTCCGGCATGCAGGCAAAACTGAATCTGAAAATCAAATTCCGGGAATCGTTCCGGCCGTTTGCGCCAACAGTTCTGAAGGAGAAATGTTTTCAATATTTTGATCTGGATAGCGAAAGCCCTTATATGCTGCTGGTGGCCCCGGTGCGGGAAAATCTGCGCCGGCCGTTTGACCTCTCCACCATGCTGAGCCAAAGCAGCGAAGACATGCTTCCGGTCGTCAATGCCGATCGCTCCACTGTACCGGCCGTCACACATGTGGATTATACCGCCCGCATCCAGACCATCAGCCGGGAAGACAACGCCTTCTATTATCGTATCATCGCGGAGTTTGAAAAGCTGACCGATTGCGCTGTAATTGTAAACACATCATTCAACGTCAGAGGAGAACCTATTGTTTGCACGCCAGCCCAGGCTTACCTGTGTTTTATGCGCACCGATCTGGACGTCCTGGTTCTGGAAGATTGTATCCTGTTGAAAAGCGAACAGCCGCCACTGGATAATGATACAGACTGGAGAAGCGAGTATGAACTTGACTGACCCCGAAATGATCAAGATACATGAAGCGGCTGTTAATATTCACAAAAATACGGGATCTGTTTACCCGGCTGCCGACGAACAAAGCGGCAGCTTTTTTCAGGACAGAGAGGCTCTGAATCTTTACCCGCTGGATATATTTGAATACAGTTTTGAAACACCCCTTGAGCTCAGGACTGCACTGACAAAAATGTGGGAATATCAACATGCTGATTATATGAACCAATTTGTTATCATTTGCACAGTGGCAGCCTTTAAATATCGGGCCCGGGGAAAAAGCGTCCAGGGAAAACAGGAAGGTATTTCTTCCTTTATTTATGAATTCTGATCCATCACACAAAGCGGCACGGAGGATGTATGACTGTTCTTTTTTCAAGTTCTGAAGTTGATGATTTACGCAGGCGGGAATTGCCGCAGGCAACAGTGAAGGCTACACTGCACGATTTACATGGCGCCGTGCTCTTTGGCGCGGGACGGATTTCGCGCGCGCTTTTACCCAAATTAAAGGAACATGGTATTAGACCGGCCTGGTTTATTGACAACAATCCCATCCTCTGGGGTAAGACGCTGGATGGCATCGAAATCAAATCGGCCGAAAGTCTTAAAGAGGCAGGCGACCGTATCGTTCTCATCATGACCACCTATGCAATGCAAATGGCCAATGCCTGCAAGGATGCAGGCGTTAAACGCTGGTCGTGGTTCACCGATATTCAAGAGGTCTTTGGCGACTGCTCGATTACCACTTCCGCCGAAAATGTCCTCACTAACAGTGAAATTGACAAGGTGGCCTCAATTTTGGCTGATTCCAAGGAAAGCGTCGAAGTTCTTAAGCACGCCCTGACATTTTGTGTGACGGGCGATTCTCTTGATCTGCCGGTTTATTCACCGGGACAGTATTTTGCCGATCAGCTGGTTCCGGATGACTTCTATCGCTACTTTATTGACTGCGGCGCTTACGACGGCGACACTCTTCGCGAATGGATTCCACGCAAAGCCTCTCTGTTGAAACCGGGCAATTTCAAATACCATGCTTTTGAGCCGGATCCCGATAATTATGCGTTACTTTGTAAATATGTTGATGGTTTGGATATTCATCTGCGGCAGGGCATCGTTTTGCATCAATGCGCAGTCAGTGATGCGGCAGGCCAGATCGGCATGGTTCAGGGTGGTGACGGCACTCAGTTGTATTATAATATCGAAACTGGTCTGACCACGCCGGTAGTTCGTCTCGATGAAGCTCTAGCTAATGAAAAAGTCAGCCTTATTAAAATGGATATTGAAGGATTTGAACCGCAGGCTCTGGAAGGCGCGCGGGAATTGATTGAAAAGCAGCGTCCGGCGCTTTTGATATGTGTTTATCATCGACCGGAGCATTTGTGGACGATCCCCCTTTGGATTTCCGACCTGAATCTGGGATACAAACTGGAACTGCGTCACCACGGTAAGTCAAGCAGTGAAACCGTCTGCTATGCAATCCCGAAACTTTAACAGAGATGAAGAATCCTATACTGATCAGTAAAGAAAAGATAAGGAAAAACTCTTATGCGCATTGCTGATTACATTTGGTCTTTTTTAGCAAACAAAGGAGCAACTGACGTTTTTCTCGTAACCGGCGGCAATGCCATGCATCTGGATGATGCCCTCGGACTTGAAACAAGAATCAAAATCACCTGCGTTCATCACGAACAGGCTGCGGCCATGGCGGCAGAGGGGTATGCCCGTGTGGACGGTCATCCAGGAATTCTGTGCGTCACATCCGGCCCCGGGGCAATTAACGCATTGGGAGGTATTTATGGCGCATTTGTTGATTCTCAGCCGGTTATCTGCATTGCAGGCCAGTCCAAACGTGAGCTTCTGCGATCCTCGTACGATCCGGAACAAGTTGCCGGTTTGCGTCAACTGGGAGTTCAGGAAGCCGACGCCGTGGCAATGGCTCGACCGGTGACAAAGTATGCCGCCACCATTCAGGAACCATTTCTGGTACGGTACATGCTGGAAAAAGCCTGGCATCTGGCTACATCCGGAAGGCCGGGGCCTGTTTTTCTGGAAGTTCCCCTGGACGTACAGGCAATGGAAATTGATCCCCTGCTGCTTGACGGCTTCAAACCACAAACAATTAAACATCGTTCTCTCACACCGCGCTGCCTCGCGCTGATCCGTCAAATTCAACTAGCAAAAAGACCTTTGCTTTTAGGCGGAGAAGGGATTCGGGAAGCCGGTGCGGTTGTTGAATTTCGGCAACTCGCTGCATTACTGAAAATTCCTGTCGTTACAGCCTGGATGCCGGATCTATATCCAGCGGATCAACCTTTTTATGCGGGAAGAATTGGAACTCTGGGCACTCGGGCAGGAAATTATTGTCTTCAGAACGCTGATTTTATTTTAGCTTTAGGCTCAAGGCTGTCTGTTCCACAAACCACGTTCAACTGGGAAAACTTTGCACCACGCAGCCACGTGGTCTCCGTCAATATTGATGCGGCGGAACTTAATAAACCCATTCATGCGGCGGATGAAATCATTTCTGCTGATCCGCGCATCTTTTTGCAGGAAATGCTGATGTTATGGAAAACCTCCGAATCCAGGGCAACGGACTGTAGTAAATGGCTCGCCTGGTGTAAAAGTCTGACGGAACGGCACCCGGAAATCACGCACTCCATGAGAACGGTTTCGGAAAAGGGTATTCACCCTTACTTTTTCATCGAAGAACTTTTCAAGCGTCTTGAGGATGACGCTTTTATCGCCTCCGGCAACGCCGCGTCCGCCTGTGTCGCTTTTCAGGCGGCTCCGCTACGCTCAGAACAGAGACTGACCAGCAATGCCAGTGCAGGAGCAATGGGTCATGATCTCCCATCGGCCATTGGCGCCGCGCTCGCCCGGCAGGGTAAAAAAGTCATTTGCCTGGCCGGTGACGGCAGCATTATGATGAATCTGCAGGAATTACAAACAATTGCCTCCAACCGCCTGCCAATCGGCATTTTTTTGATGAACAACGGGGGATACCTTTCCATCAGGACAACCCAGAAGAACTTTTTTGGTCGTTATGTAGGCGAAAGTCCGGCAAGTGGCATTGCTTTTCCCGATTTTACCGCAGTTGCCAGATCATTCGGCATTCAGGCATTTACACTTGCAGGCAAGCATTTTTGTGAACTTCTTGCGCAAATCGTCTCTACTGACGGCCCCTGGTTGTGTGATGTTCATTTAAATCCAGACATCGGTTTTGAACCATGCATTGTCTCCGCCAGACGCCCAGACGGCAGTCTGGTTTCGGCCCAACTGGATAATATGTTTCCTTTTTTAGTAATAACCGAACAATTCGAATCATAAAAAAATAGAAGGAGGAAATGTCATGTCGGATAAACCTTTCTGGGAGGATTTCGTTCAAACCGAGCCGTGGCCCATTGTCCGCAAACCATATGTAGTGGCCGAAATCGGAATTAATCATAATGGCGATATCAACCTTGCCAAAAAGATGATTAAATCCGCCTATCAATGCGGCTGCCAGGCCGTAAAATTTCAGAAGCGAACACCGGAGCTCTGTGTGCCCAAAGCGCACCGCGACATTCTGCGTGAAACGCCTTGGGGTTTGATCACTTATATGGAATATCGCCATAAAGTCGAATTCGGCCGTGAGGAATATGATGAAATCGACTCTTTTTGCCGTGAATTGGGCGTGGATTGGTTTGCGTCCGCGTGGGACATTCCCAGTCTTGAATTTCTCCGTAGATATAAATCACCGTTCAACAAAGTTGCCTCGCCCATGCTGACAAACCATAAATTAGTAGAGCAAATCGCGCTGGAAGGAAAAATGACCTTTATATCGACAGGCATGAGCGAATATGCCGACATTGATCAGACCGTTAAAATATTTCGAGACATCGCTTGCCCGTTTATCCTCCTGCATACAGTTTCTGAATACCCGCTGACAAACGATAAAACAAACCTCCGTCAGATCACAACCTTGCGCAACCGCTATCAATGTCCGGTCGGTAACAGCGGCCATGAATCCACCATGCTGCCCAGTCTCATCGCCGTCATGATGGGCGCCGTGGTCATCGAAAGACATTTTACTATCAACCGGGCCATGTGGGGCACTGATCAGGCTGCCAGCCTCGAACCGCGCGGCATGGCTGTATTAACCAATTACATCAATCAAATCCCCTTAATTCTCGGATCGGGAGAACGCATCGTTACAGAGCAGGAAAAAGCCAATGCGCTCAAACTGCGCAATTTTCAGGATTCGGCAAAAAACTCTTAATGTGAGCTTGCATGATTACGGCGCCACCATTCGCACAAACAGAGCTTGATGAACTTATAAATGTTGATCAGCTTCTGTGGGATAAACTGCGGGGAGCACGCCTGTTTCTGACTGGAGGAACCGGTTTTTTCGGGCGATGGATGCTGGAAAGCCTCTCGAGGGCTGATGACCGGCTTGGGTTAAATGTTCAGGTGATCGCGCTTATGCGCCATCCTGAACTATTTATTGAAAATGCTCCTCACCTTGTCTCATGGAAAGCATTGCGCCTGATTCAGGGTGATGTGCGTGACTTCGATTTTCCGGAAGAAAATTTCTCTCACATTATTCATCTGGCCGCCAGCTCCGATGCGACTGTCCAGGCGGCTGATCCACTGGATCTTTTTTCCGTCATTATCAACGGCACGGTGCATATGCTGGATTTTTTTCACCGGTGTAAAGCCGAACGATTTCTCTTTGTCAGTTCCGGAGCTGTTTACGGACAACAACCGGCAAAACTGGCAGCCATTCCGGAAAATTATCATGGCGCTCCGGACCCACTGCTATGCCAGTCGGTATATGGAACGGCAAAAAGGGCGGCCGAGCAACTCTGCTGTCTGCATAATTCCAAAAAGACCAACTCTGTTTTGATTGCAAGACCCTTTGCATTTATTGGACCGGGTATGCCGCTCGACAGTCATTTTGCAGCCTGTAATTTTATCCGGGACGGTATTGCGGGCGGACCAATCTACATTAATGGTGACGGAACCCCTTTACGTTCATACCTTTATGCCTCGGATTTGGCCTGGTGGTTATGGAAAATATTGATGGAAGGATCGCCGGAGCAAGCATACAACGTGGGCGGTGATAAGCCCGTCACAATTCTGGAGCTTGCGGAAACAGTAGCAAATTTATTTTCTCCCCGCGTGCCGGTCATTGTCAGACAGCGCCCCGATGACAGCAAACAGCCGGAAAAATATATTCCGGATGTTTCACGGGTGAGGGAAAAACTTGGTCTTTGCGTCCGTATTTCCCTACAGGAAGCATTGAAAAGAACCATCGCATGGCATTTAAAAACAAGGAGAATAACAAAATGAGTGACAAATCTTTATTGGTGACCGGCGCCTCCGGCCTGATCGGTTCCGCCGTTGTGGAAAACCTTTGCAAGGATTTCGGCAAAGTCTATGGATTGGACAATAACATGCGGGCCTTTTTTTTCGGCAATCTAGGAGACACCCGCTGGAATCAAAAACGGCTCGAAGCCATTATTCCCAATTACAACCATATCGAAGCGGACATCAGGGATCGAAACAAGATTCTGGCAATCATTGAAACAATCCGGCCCACGCTTGTGGTACACACTGCCGCGCAACCCAGTCATGACCTGGCCGCACAAATACCGTTCGACGATTTTGACACAAACGCCGGCGGCACCCTCAATCTTCTGGAAGGTGTTCGTCGTCACGCGCCTACTGCTGTTTTTGTTCATATGTCCACCAACAAGGTTTATGGCGACGCTCCCAACCGGATTAAACTCAAAGAACAAGAAAGCCGGTGGGAATATGACGACAACGTTTTTTCAGACGGCATTGATGAAAACTTTACCATCGATCAATCCAAGCATTCGCTATTCGGAGCATCCAAAGTTGCGGCAGATATCATGGTTCAGGAATACGGCCGCTATTTCGACATCCTGAGCTGCTGCCTCAGAGGAGGCTGTCTGACCGGACCATCGCACTCCGGGGTGGAACTTCATGGCTTCATCAGTTACCTCGTCAAATGCAATCTGGAGAAAAAGAAATATTTCATATACGGCTATAAAGGCAAGCAGGTCCGCGACAATATTCATGCCGACGATGTAGCTCAATTCATCCGTCATTTTTTCACCAATCCGCGCATTGCCGAAGTATATAACATCGGCGGAGGACGCGCCAATTCCATCTCTATACTGGAAGCATTCAATAAAATTGAAGCTATTTCCGGCATACCAATGAATTATGAATACATTGAAAAAAACCGTGAAGGCGACCATATCTGTTACATCAGCAATTTGGCGAAAATGAAAACCCATTATCCCCAATGGGATATCAAAAAAGATCTGGATGACGTATTTATTGAAATACTTGATTCATGGAAGAAAAGGTCTTTGTGATGATCGCGGTAGGAATACCTTGAGAACTTGAATAAAGGGAGAAAATCGTTGATGAAAATCTTATTTTACTGTGGCATTCATAATCTGGTCAACTTCAGCCGGATCAGATCTTACTATGATGTTTGTTATGGATTTGACGCCAATCCGGAAAAAATCGATCAAGCCAGAAAATTTTATGCCAACGACCCAAACGTAAAGATTGTTTTTGGCGCGCTGACGGAAAAAGGCGGAGAAGAAATTGAATTCGTTATCACAAACGATTGGACCCCTGCTTCTTCTCTTGGCAATCCTAATCCAGATTTTGTACACATGAAAACCGGTCTTCTGCAGTCTCAGAAAAAAATTCGAGTTCCCACTATCAATTTACACGATTTTTGTAAAGTTAATGGCATTATGGAAATTGATACACTGATCACAGACCTTCAGGGCATTGATTTTACCGTCTTACAGACCATGACTGAAATGATCCGGCAGGGGAAAATTCGTGAAATCCAGTGTGAAGTAGAACCGGATCAAACACCAGCACGCTATCTTGGTATCCCAACTGGCAAATTGCATCAGTTTAATGAACTTTTGTCCGAACAATATGATGTTTTGTGGATGGATCCGGAAAATCCACAAGTGGCTGAAGGTGCTTGGGAAATGGACGTCCGCTGGCGTCGCAAGGGCGGCTATCCATCCGATGGTCTGGAATTCTTTATTGAAAAGGAACTTCTTGTTGCCAAAATCCACTCTTGCAGTCAATATCGTGAGGATCTCGTAATCGATGCACTGTTCAAGCATAAACCTGCGGGATTTTATGTTGATATTGGCGCAAATGATCCGGACGTAATGAGCAATACTAAACTTTTCTATGAAAGGGGATGGCGTGGCATTAACGTGGAACCTGATCCCGATCTGCACGACAAGTTGTGTCAAAAAAGAAACCTTGATATCAACCTGAAATGCGGCATTGGAACAAAACCTGGCCTGATGACATTTTACAAAATGTCAGCCAACACCCTTTCTTCCTTCAACAAAGAGGCCGCCTTGCATGCGGGAATGCTCTATGACGCAACCCCAATTGGCGAAGAAATGATCCCTGTCTCAACAATGTCTGATATCCTGTCTCAACATCTTGATGGTCAAACAATTGATTTTCTATCCGTTGATGCGGAAGGCTATGATCTTGCTGTCCTACAAAGCAATGACTGGTCACGATACCGTCCATCTGTCATAATTGTGGAAATAAATGTCGGCGGCGATGATATTGTTTCATATTTGCAGAAACTCAACTACATTTTAATATTTGATAACGGCACTAACGGAATCTTTATCGCTAATGAATTTTCCAGCAGCTTGGATGACCCAATCAGGAAAGATATTAGCAAGCTTGAACAAATACATGGCCTGCGTACAGTGTTACCCGATCAGGAAAGATTAACCTTGAATATTGTATACGGGCATATGCAGCCCAATCAAATAACATCGCAAAAGCGCGGAAATGTAAATATCCTCTGGTCGGCCCTGCCGATTGAAGGTTGCGATCATTACATTTTCCATAATGCTTTCAGCTTTCGAGGACGACTTCCCGGCATGAATATCTTACTGATGCTGGAACCGGCTGTCGTTCTTCCCGGCGAGTTTAGCGAAGAAGTCTGGAAACATTTTGACCACTTAATCGGACTGTTCGATTTTCTGGAAGGACAAAAGAGAAATTTTTATAAAATTCTTTTTCCGAGAGCGGATGTAGCGGGAAAAAATCCGGTTACGGAAATCCAGAGTCAGCGTGAATCACTCTATCCACTGTTCGGAAGGAAAAACGCCATCTGCATGATCGGCAGCAACAGAAGCTCGCATGTTCCCCATGAACTGTATTCAAAGCGGGTTGAAATCGCACGCTGGTTCGCTGAGCATTCTCGTATGCCGTTTGACGTTTACGGCACACCTTTTGATTTACCAAATTATCGCGGACCTTGTCCGGTGTCCCAGAAATTATCCGTGCTCAAACAGTATCGATATAACCTTTGTTTTGAAAACACCAACGATCCGATACTATCCGCCGGTTATGTAACAGAAAAAATTCTAGACTGCATGGAATCAAGGACGATTCCCATTTATCTGGGCGCGTCGAACATTGAAAAGTATGTACCCAAAGAATGTTTTATTGATATGCGGGAATTTGCCAATTACGGAGATCTTGATGACTACCTACGAAATTTATCGGACAAAGAATATCAGCGATATGTTTCGGCGATCGACCATTGGGTAAACGCAGGTGGCCTGAATCAATTTTCGTCTATATCTTTTTTCGAGGCATTAACTAAAATTTGTGCCGAAGCCTCCTATAAATCAACGGAGAGCCTTTATGACGGTAAAGATGCATGGGTTGAAGTCAGCCCTCAGCCACCCACGGCACGATTATTGTGGAAATTTTTCAATACACCTATAATGTGGACATGGAAACATCTGTCAAATGCGGAACCTCCCAAAGTCATCGACGGAAAAATATTGCGCGAAAATATTAATATTGATTCATCTCGAGATGAAAGCAAAAAGCATAATAAAACATTTCCAATCAGCGGCAAACCTTTTCTCAAAATACTAATGGCCGGCACAACGTTTTCCTCCGGAAACGCACGGCGAGGTTACGATTATGTTTGGTGGAATATGTATGATACGCTATGCCGCTTTACAAATATTCAGACACAATTTTTTGATTGTGTAACCGAAGCACAAAACAGCGGCATTGCAGGCATGTCGGATAGACTAACGGCAATCCTACGCAAAGAAAAACCGGATATTCTCTTCTATGTTCCGGGAAATGTTACGGTGCGCATACTTTCCGAAAGCTTAAAAGCGATTACCGATTCATCAAATGCACGGACGATCGTCTGGTTGGACGATCTGAATCAGTATGGCGACATGGAAGCCGGGCAATGGTCTTCCTGCGCCGATCACATCATCACCACATCTCCCGAAAGTTTTTATAAACTGCAAAATCACGGTTTTGGCCGTCAAATCATCAGGAGCCAGTGGGCGTTCAATCCGTTTACCTACCGACATACTTCCACATCAAAAACAAGGAACATCAGTTTTATCGGATCCATATGTGACAACCGTTCCCTCATCATCGATCAAATTCAACAGCGTGGTTTGACCGTTGATGTATTCGGATCAGGCTGGCATGAAGATTCCTTTATTTCCTTTTACGACATGGTGAGCATTCTGGGACAATCCAGGATTAATCTCAATCTTTGTGACCCAAAAGGTTCAATCAGAAGACGAGCATTCGAGGCGCCGGGATGCCGAGGGTTCCTGCTAACAATGCCTTCCAAAGAATTGGAGAATTATTACGATCCCGGCAAGGAAATTGTTGTCGCCTCTTCGTTGGAAGAATTAGTTAATCAAGCAAAGTATTATCTCTCTCATGAGACAGAACGTAAAATAATTGCCGAGCGTGGGTATCAGCGAACAATGGCTGAGCATACCTGGACCAGACGGTTTACCGATATATTTAAGCAGATTGGCTTCGCGGCTATCCCCTCAAAATCAGTCGATACTCAATCGTTGCCTATTCAGTCCTTGCCCCGCAATATTCTTGTGACAGAGACGCTGAAAGAGAGCGGCGAAGATATTCCAACCAGCATCGTTGTCATGGGATATAACAAACTGGAATATACTAAGCAGTGTGTTGAAAGTATTTTGCAGTATACAAAAGGACCTTACGAGCTCATTCTGACAGACAACGGCTCGACAGATGGCACTCTTGAATATTATAATTGGGTCCGGAACTTTCATTCTCTTACGCGAGTCATAAAACATTTTACCAACCGGAATGTCGAAGCTCTCGGAAATTATGTTTTTTCGCTTACACGCGGAAAATACATTGTGGGCGTCGCCAATGACGCACTGGTTCACGAGGGTTGGTTGGAAACCCTCATCCGGCACATGGAAGCCAATCCCGATGCCGGCATTATCGGAACTCGTTCTAACAGCATCAGCGGTCCGCAAGCGGCACCGTCAGATTATAGCACGCTGGAGGGCTTCCATACATTTGCCGCGCAGTGGAGCAATCAACACCGGGGCGAAGCCTTTCCAATTCAGCGAGTGGTAGGCATCGTAGGAATTATGAAAAGAGCCGTTATCGAACGTATAGGCAACGTCGATCCTGATCTTCCGGTAAATGGTCGCGACGGTGGCTATGGATTTAGTGATGATGATTTTTCCATCCGGCTTTTACTGGCTGGTTACAAACCCCTAATTGCCAATGATGTATTTATCCATCATTTTGGTAGTGTAACAACCAAACAGTACCGTCCAGACCTTTTCGGCGCTCCCCAAAATCTCAATCAAGAAAAATACTTCCGAAAGCTACGGAAAAACGACAGAATCGTTATCGGGACAGACGGTAAACTATCACTAAAACCTTACAGTCTGGAAGAGCCGATTCGCGTTGACGAAAGGACCGCCATACAAACACCGCGCATCTGTTTTATTGAAACAAGCGATCATCAGTCAATACTATCTGAATCCACAAGTGACTTTACACCGATAGTTTCAAAATTAAAAAAACAAATCGTTCAGAAAACGGGCGAGCCAATTTATTCCCTTCTCCTCAATATGTTCAGCGAAAAGCATTACGATTTTCTTGTCTTGCGCGATATGCGCATTACTGTCGCCCCGGAAATCTTGCCAACACTGGCCGAATCCGCTCTTTGCCATCCGGATGTCGCCATTATGGTCCCGGTCGCTGATTATGCACCATCGACTCATCGGCAACCGGGGGGGGGGGAGGGCGTAGAGCTGATTCCCTATGCCGATTTATCGGTCTGTGTCCTTAATCTGAAAATTATCCGATCCATCAGCGCGGGATTAAACAAATGTCAGTCCGATGATGATATGATCTGGTTTTTACAACGCCGTATTCAGGGAGAAGGTTATTTCATCGGCAAAGCGAACGGCATTGTGATCAAATCGAATAGACCGACATCCGCGCATCCTTACGACGGGCGCAAACTTCCAGAGCAATTCATCAAAGAGAAAGAATACGGGCAAGCAGTTGAGATTTATGAAGACGACCTTCGCAAGGATTCGAACTTTGCATACGCCTATTATCAACTGGCCTGCATTGCCCATGAACAAGGGCAAACGCTGGAAGCCATCCGAAGGGGCGAACAGGCGCTGGAGGCAGATCCCCATCATATTGAAACTCTGATTCTTCTTTCCACGCTTCACATGGACAACAACAAGTGGAAGAAAGCTCAATCTTTCGTCAGTCAGGCCAATTTCAAACAGCCTGGTCATCCGGATGTTCAGAAAATCGTCGCACGGTATGAAAAAGTCATCAAGGAAAATCCTGCTCTTCTAAAGTCTGAAGAAAATAAGGAAATTCCTCAACTGACAAAAACTGAATTTGTAAAAAACAGAATATCAATTATCATCACAGCAAAATCAGAACATGTTTTCGATTGCGCAGCAGCCATCAAAAAATGCACAAAGGAATCTTATGAACTGATTGTGCTGGATAGGTTCAAAGACACAAAAGAGAAAAAGAAACTCAAAAAAAACATCAAAGAACATCGTCATCACAAAATCATTGAGCATCATCCGGAAAAACCGTTGCTACCGGCTATAAACAAAGCCATTAACGAATCATCGGGCGAATATATTGTTCTTCTTGAAGATGATGTTCTTGTAAAGGATGGATGTCTTACGGGCATGCTGTCATGCTTGAATAACACAGATAATGGCGGAATTATCGGCCCCCTGACAAACAGCTCCAGAGGCATTCAGCAAATTGATGCAGACCCCTTGTTTAATATCAGTAAATTGAACCAAAACGCGACAAATTACAAAGCGCCTTACCGGCATCGACGCATCCCCTGCCGGAATCTTGACGGCTTTTGCATGCTGTTCAGACGATCACTCGCTGCAAGAATCGGCTTGCTCGACGAACGTTTCGAGACAATGCCTTTTCAGGACGAGGATATTTGCATAAGAGCGGCACTGGCGAGTTACCAAAACTATATTGCCGGTGATGTCTTTGTCCGCCGCCGGAAAATCAAATCAGCTCCGTATGACAGAAGAATTCTTGAAGACAAGTGGACATTTATTATGGCCGATGCGGAAGGTAAAAAATTGGCTCTCTTAAAAGCCATTGAATATGCTGAAATACTACATTCTAAAGGACAAGACAATCAGGCCGTGGAAGCGCTGGTGAATTGCATCAAATTTGCGCCGGACACAAAGGAGATTTATTTTGAGCTTGCCCGAATTTTTATCGAATCCAAAAAATTTTCCGAAGCATGGGAAGTTATCGAAACCATGCCGGAAGAGGCAAAGAGTTCTATCAAGGGACTGGAATTGGCAGGTTACGCAAGAGAAGGTCTGGGGTTGGACAACGAAGCAATGGATTTTGCCAATAATATTTTATCATCGGACAGATCCAATCCGTCCGCTTTGAATCTGAAAGGCATCCTGGCATTTAAAAAAGATCAAATAGGGGAAGCATTGGATTATTTTAAACGATCCATTCAGTCAGATCCGGGTTTTGGAGAACCTTATGTCAATCTGGGCGTGCTGTACTGGAAAATGGGCAAAAAAGAAGAAGCGCTTGAACATTTACGAAAAGGTTTTATCCTTTCGCCTAATGTGCCGGATCACTGTAACATTTATTATTCTGTATTATCCACGTCAGAAGAATTCCGCCGGGCAAAAGACGATTTTGGCGAAGCCAACCGTTTGTATCCGCATAACAAGCATATTGCTTTTTTATACATCGACATTCTCATCCGGCAGGCTAATCTCGATGAGGCTATGATCAAAATCGAGGACGCCCTGGCCTCATTCGGCCCGGAGGAAGGACTTCTCAACGCCGCTCTGTCCGTCCGCGAAAAAATAGGACCCAGGCAAATTGATCCATCATTGAAGCGGGGTACTTTGTCTTTTTGTCTGATTGTGAAGAATGAAGAAAAATATCTTGTGAATTGCTTAAAAAGCATCCGGGATATTGCCGATGAAATCATTATTGTGGACACGGGATCGACGGATAAGACCGTTGATATTGCTAAAGTATTCGGTGCCCGATTATTCTTTTATTCCTGGATTGGAGACTTTTCCGCAGCAAGAAATCATTCTTTGGAACAGGCAAAAGGCGACTGGATTTTTGTGCTGGATGCCGATGAAGTGATATCTTCCGTTGATTATGAAGAGATAAAGTCTATTATCAGCAAACGTCCAACATCGCCTGAAGCCTATCTGGTCAATACCAGAAATTATCTAACCAGCGAATTTGTGGTCGGAAGGCAAGACTATGATGGAAAATACCCGGAAGAGTCCCGTCTGGGATGGATATCCAGTGGAAAGGTCAGGCTGTTCACTAGAAGAGAGGAAATCTTTTTTGTAAATCCGGTTCACGAGCTTCTGGAACCTTCGATAATAAATGCACGAATTCCATTACATAATTCCAATATCGCGGTGCACCATTACGGAAAATTGGATACTTCAAAAGAGGCTCAAAAGGGCGAAGAATATTATCTGATGGGGAAAATCAAATGTGAAAACGAACCAACCAATATTCGGTATATTATTGAACTGGCCAAACAGGCCCAGTTGCTTTCTAAAAATGAAGAAGCCCTGGAATTATTCCGCAAGGCACTGGCGCTGTTGGGCGATGATCGGGAATCACCGGCTTTTAAGGATTTGACCTTGTTTGCCTTTGGTGAGCCCATCGAGGAAATACAGGCTTATATCGCTGCAACCTGCCTGCATCTCAATCGTTTTGAAGAAGCACTGGAAGCATCTCACAAATCTTTGAAAACAAATCTAAAACTCAAAGAATACATCACTATTCATGCACAATGTGAAATTTTGGCGGGCTCATTGGATCAGGCATTATCTCTGATTGAAGAACAACTTCAGATAACGCCTGACTATGTACCCGCGATCATTTTTAAGGCAGCTGTTCTCTGTATGAAAGGGAAAGACAAAGAACTCAAAGAGCTGTCTCCTTTGATGCTTCAGAATCGCGACCAGGTAGCCACTGTCTTCAAAGTGCTTACTACGAAGCTGCATCAGAATAACATGCAGGATAAAGCCTTACGCCTTGCCTCCGCGGCGTTTGACACTCAGATTATCACAGAGGAAACACATAATATCCTTCAGTTGCTGGATAAAAAGTTAAGCTCACAAACTTGATAATAAATGATATCATGCGAACGGAAAAACGCGAACGGAAAAGTTCAATAGAAGTTTAGATCGGCCTGATAAGAAAAGGAGTTCAATGAAAAAGAAGCAAAAGGTCAAAGGAAAAAGTGCAAATCAGCAAACAAAGTATAAAGTGTCCATGAATCCTTCTCAGCAAGATGTCAACACCATGCTCGGATTTATTAACCAGAATCGTTTTGTAGAAGGCGAACATTTTGCAAAAGAACTAACCTTGCGTTTTCCACAATATGGGCTTGGATGGCAGGTGCTGGGAGCAATCCTTGAGGCTCTGGGAAGAAAAGATGAAGCACTTTCAGCAATGCAGCAGGCGGCAGTGCTTTTGCCCAACGATGAAAACGCACATTACAATTTGGGAAACGCTCTTAAGGATACCGGCAGACTAGTTCAGGCCGAAGACAGTTACCAGAGAGCGTTGCAAATCAAACCGGATTTTTGGGAGGCGCTTTACAACCTAGGAATTTTGCTGAAAGAATCTGACCGGCTTAACGAAGCGGAAAACAGTTACCGCAAATCCCTTGAAATTAAACCGGATTTCGCCGAAGGACATTATAATCTGGCAAATCTTTTGAAAGATTCAGGCCGGCTTGCCGAAGCGGAAGAACATTATCGACAAGCGTTGCAAATCAAACCGACTTATGCGCCCGCGCATCATAACCTGGCCAATACTCTAAAGGAGCTTGGCAGGCTTTCTGAAGCGGAAGACAGATACCGATGGGCGATGCAAATCAAACCCGACTATGCCGAAGCCTATTACAATTTAGGCAATCTGCTCAAAAGTTCTAAACGGATTGAAGAAGCCGAGCAATGTTTTCGAAACGCCTTGCAGATCAAGCAGGATTATCCAGATGCGCTTAACGCACTGGGTAGCATTTTTATCGATCAGGGACAATATACTTATGCTGATACCTGTTATCGCAAGGCTCTGGAGCTCGAACCTCATTGTGTAGGCGCTCATTATAATTTGGGTAATATTTTCAGTGCGATGGGCAAATTTCCGGAAGCGGAAGCATGCTACCGACAGGCTCTGGCCATCGATCCGGATTGTGCAGAAGCCTATGATAATCTTCTGTTTTGTTTAAATTACATACCCGGTCGCTCTTATCGTTCATATACGGACGAAGCCCGTAAATACGGACAAATGGTTGCTAGAAAAGTAAAAGCCCGTTTTTCGTCCTGGTTGTGTCAGCCGCAGCCACAACGGTTGCGGGTTGGTATGGTGTCTGGAGATTTTTGCAATCATCCGGTCGGTTATTTTCTGGAAAATATTCTGGCACAAATGGATTCCTCTCGCATCGAGTTGATTGCTTACTCCACTCAAGAAAATGCCGACGGTTTAACCGGGCGGATTAAACCTCACTTTTCCGCCTGGAAACCAATCTTCGGCTTGAGCAATGAAGCAACGGCACAACTAATTTACTCAGACGGCGTCCATATTCTTCTTGATCTGGCTGGACATACCGGCCACAATGGTCTGCCCGTTTTTGCCTGGAAACCCGCGCCGGTGCAGGCAAGCTGGTTGGGTTATATGGCCAGCACCGGTCTTCAGGAAATGGATTATATTCTTGGGGACCCGTATAATACACCCTATGAAGAAACAGAGCAATTTACCGAAAAAATCTGGCAACTGCCGGAAACCCGCTTATGTTTTACACCACCGGATGTCTCATTGGAAGTTGGACCGCTTCCTGCAAAATCCGCCGGGTATGTCACCTTTGGCTGCTTTAACAACCTGACCAAAATTAATGACGGGGTTGTGTCCCTCTGGTCGAAAATTCTTAAGGCCGTTCCTTTTTCCCGCCTCTTTTTAAAAGCTAAACAACTAAGCGATCTCTGTATCGGTGAACCGCTCCGACGACATTTTGCCAGGAACGGAATTACTCCCGATCGTTTGATTTTAAAAGGCGCCTCTGCACGGGCGGAATATTTAAAAGCCTATAATCTCGTGGACATCAGCCTGGATCCTTTTCCTTTTCCCGGTGGAACAACCAGCGTGGAGGGCCTCTGGATGGGAGTGCCGCTGATCACGTTGCGGGGTGACCGATTGATATCTCATCAGGGTGAAGGAATTCTTCACAATGCCGGATTGTCAGATTGGATCGCTGAAAATGAAGATGATTATCTGGCCAAAGCTGTTCAATACTCAACGGATTTGGAATATCTTTCTGCCCTGCGCTCCCGGTTACGTGTTCAAGCGCTGGCCTCGCCCCTTTTTGATGCGGCGCGTTTTGCGCGGCATCTCGAAGCAGCGCTCTGGGAAATGTGGGAAAAGCAGCAAAAAAATCAAAGAATTGTTCGTGAAGAATAAATCAAACTTCGTACACCCGGCACTCGTGAGCAACCTGGCATTTCCAATTTTACGTACAACATTGCTCGGGATTGATTTAAATTGAACAAGCCGCAACAGGCGGGGCGTAGGATGTTGATTTTTCGATTGCCTCCCGCCTCCGCCGGACATCAGATGGAATTTAATCCGCCGGACTGCCACGCAGACCGGCGGCCAGGTTCAAATTGATATCAATAATGATCTGGAGCTTTTCTGGCCGGGGATCGGCCATAATTTGAATAATACGATTATCGATAAAAACACTCAAGGTAAGAATATTCCTTCGTATTTCGAGAGGCAGCGGATTGTCGTCTTTAACAAGTTCCGACTGCAGAATGGTCCAAACCTTTTGGTTGAATTGCAGCGCCTCATCCAGCGCTGTTTTACTATCCGATGCGTTCCAGTGCCTCTGGCAGTCGGCCAGCAAATGGGCGCACCTAGTGAGCGCGGCAGCTTCGATTTCTCGCCCGGTCATTTCCTGTTTTTTCTGACTTGTTCTGTAAGCGTCCAGCTCTTTTGAATACATTCTTTTTACACCTCGATTAAAATGTCACTTACAATAAAATTAAAGGATTTGTCAACCCCGCATAGCATAAATAAACAATTTTCAGGCTTTTTTAAAACGCCTCACACTCTTTCTATTACCTATCGCTATGACCTGTTTCTTGCTGAAGCCATCATGCTAATTTGTCCAATTCAGTCAATGGAATTACCGATACATGTTGATTCAAATCATAGGATATTTTACCAGGGTAGATAATCCACAAATGATTTAATCCCAACTCACCCCGCGCAACGTGCATCGAGTTTGTCAAACCCGGCGCCTGTGCATACTTCACTTCAACACCATACAGCCTCCCGCCTTTTTCATATATCATATCAACCTCAGCCTGCGCATGAATCCCCCAGAAAAAAGCTGCTTCTTCTTTCAAACCCAGTGCCTTGATTGTCTCCTCAAGGGCAAAGCCTTCCCAGGATGCACCAAGTTTTGGATGAAGAAAAACTTCATTTTTATTCCGCAGCGAGAATAAAGCATGCAGAATACCCGTATCGCGAAAATACATTTTTGTTCTTTTGATAATTCTTTTCTTTGTATTGTAGTGCCAGGGTCGCAATTGACGCACCATGAATGTCCCTGAAAGCAAATCAAGATACCTTTGTGCTGTATGGTCGGACACACCCAAACTCTTGCCGATTTCCGAAGCGTTGAATATCTGTCCGTGATAATGAGCAAGCATTTGCCAAAAGCGGCCCAGTGATTTAGCCGGGATATTCAATCCCAATTGCGGAATGTCTCTTTCCAGAAAAGTTGCAATAAAATCCTGACGCCACTGATAAGAAACCTCTTCGCTTGGCGCTAAAAAAGAGCGGGGAAAAGTTCCTCTGACCCATAATTCTTCTGCTTTATCCTCCCCAACAAGCGCAACCGTAAAGCCTCCTAATTCCAGATAACTGATACGACCGGCCAGAGATTCCGAAGATTGCCGGATCAAATCCCGCGAGGCACTGCCCAAAATGAGAAATTTTGCTTTATTATCAAGACGATCAACAAGAACACGTAATAGTGTAAATATATCAGGGGCACGCTGAACTTCATCAAGAACAACCAAACCGACAAGATTTTGCAGTGCAAGCATTGGCTCTTCCAACCGCCTGATGTCGAGCGGATTTTCCATGTCGAAAAAAGTGACATCCCCCGGCCACTCCCCCGAAAATTGCCGGGCAAGGGTTGTCTTGCCACATTGCCTTGCACCCAAAATTCCAACAACGGGGTTATTTTGTAAAAGCTTATTCAAGAGCATTATTTCTGATGTTCTTCTTATCTGCATGTCAAGACTTTGCCATGAAAAATCGATATGTCAAGTCGATATTTCACATTTTTCGATTAAATATTTTTTTACCGGAACAATTATAATTCCGCTGTCGGACTTTTTGACAGTGCAATCATTATGACAGACAGATTGCTCCAAAAAATATCTGCTACAATCGCAAGATTGCCCACAATGTAGTTGACTTAAGAATACTTCCAGGCCAGCTTCGCTTTGAGATTTGGAATCCGGCAATATCAATAGCTTTCTGGATTCCCTTTTTCAAGGGAATGACAGCAAGATGAGTTTTTCAAAGATCACTTTTTCCTGGAACCGCCGTGCTCCCGATCGGCAATAAAAAAGCCACTCCGGAGAGTGGCTTTTCCGGGTTTTTTCACTGGTATGTTCTGTCATCAGCACGCCCGTATTTAGTATTATTGTTTTCTTTCTGGCTTCCGGCTCAAAACACTGCCGGAATGACGCCCCCTTACCCGAACAACTGCAGAACTGACTGGGCCGCCTGAGCCGACAGACTCAATGCCGTAGTGGAAAGAGACTGACGTGTCTGCAGCATCAACATGTTGGCGCCTTCCTCATTGGTGTCGGCAAGCGTCAGCTTGTCCGCGCCTTCCGTCAGCGTGTTGATCATGTTCTTCGAAAAATCTTCCCGAACGCTGATGATACTCAAGTTACCCGACATCTTCGACGATTCGGTGCGTAGCTTTGTCAAGGCGTTATCCAGCGCGGTAATATCCGTATCGATGGAACCTCCGGTCGTCCAGGTTGCCGCACTAATTCCCAAACCGGCCGTCTTCGCGTTGAAACCGACCACGTCCAGATTGGCTCCTTCAAACTTGACATTCAGGGTCTGGCCTTCCAAAAG
>Ga0209096_1000633_pt1 | contig 44974 bp, 37 predicted proteins | sample AD_UKC034_MetaG_FD_184407 | JGI IMG/M metagenome (GOLD analysis project Ga0209096, IMG submission 184407) | Active sludge microbial communities of municipal wastewater-treating anaerobic digesters from USA - AD_UKC034_MetaG (SPAdes) (version 2) | ecosystem: Engineered > Bioreactor > Anaerobic >...
TCGGTCTGGATGTTCTCGGGCTTGACGTCGTTGAAGGGCCCGTAGTTCTGCCAGAACTCGCTCGTCTCGGTCTCCAGCGGGTCGATGCTCACCAGGTACTTGAGCTTGGAGAGCGCCGCCGAGAGCTTGTTCTTGTTCGGCACCGAGCCCAGCGGATTGAAGCCCTGGCAGATGAAACCGTTCATCTTGCCCTGGTGCATGAGCTCGAAGATGTGCATGACGTCGAAGCCGCCCTCGAGCTTGGGGACCCAGTCGTAGCAGAAGTTGTTCTCCGGCTTCGCCGCGGCGCCGAAGTAGGACTTCATCAGGCTGACCCAGAAGCGCGGGAAGTTGCTCCAGTAGTTGAACTGGTTCGGGCGCAGCGGCTTGGGGGTGCGCTTGGCCAGGAAGGCGGCGTACTCTGGATCGCCGTCCGTCGGCGCGGCGAGATAGCCCGAGAACACCTCGGCATAGGCGTTCATGTCGGTCACGCCCTGCACGTTGGAGTGCCCGCGCAAGGCGTTCACGCCGCCGCCGGGACGGCCCATGTTGCCCAGCAGCAGCTGGATCATCGCCATCGTGCGGATGTTCTGGCTGCCCACGGTGTGCTGCGTCCAGCCCAGCGCGTAGAGGATGGTGCTCGTATTGTCGGGCGCCGACATCTCGCCCAGCATCTCGCAGATCTTCAGGAACTTGTCCTGCGGCGTGCCGCAGATGCGGTTCACCATCTCCGGCGTGTAGCGGCTGTAGTGCTTCTTCAGCTGCTGGTACACGCACAGCGGATCCTGCATGCTGTCGTCGACCCTGACGTAGCCGTTGTCATCGAGCTGGTAGCCCCAGGTCGACTTGTCGTACTTGCGCCTGGCCTCGTCATAGCCGCTGAAGAGGCCGTTCTCGAACTTGAAACCCGGCTTGGTGAGGAAGGTGGCGTCGGTGTTGAACTTGACGTAGTCGTGGTGGATCTTGTCGTTGGAGAGCAGCCAGTTGATGACGCCGCCCAGGAAGGCGATGTCGGTGCCGTTGCGGATCGGCGCGTAGAGATCCGCCATCGACGAGGTGCGGTTGAAACGCGGATCGACCGAGATCAGCCGCGCCTTGCGGTGCTGCATGGCCTCGACCACCCACTTGAAGCCCACCGGGTGGGCCTCGGCGGCATTGCCGCCCATGACGAGGATCAGATCGGCATTCTTGATGTCGTTCCACGAGTTGGTCATCGCTCCGCGACCGAAAGTCGGGCCCAGACTGGACACCGTCGGCGCGTGTCAGACGCGTGCTTGTGTATCGATCCCCACCATGCCAAGGCCGCGCGCGACCTTGACCGCCAGGTAGCTGGATTCGTTGGACGACGAGCTGCACATCAGGAAGCTCGTGGTCGGCCAGCGGTTGACCGTGGTTCCGGACGCGTTCTTCTCGACGAAGTTGGCATCGCGGTCGGCCTTCATGTGCGTGGCGATGCGCGTCAGCGCCTCGTCCCAGGAGATGCGCTTCCACTCCTTGGACCCGGCCTCGCGCACTTCGGGGTACTTGACGCGCGTGGGCGCGTTGATCATGTCGATCACCCCGGCGCCCTTGGGGCACAGCGTGCCGCGGCTCACCGGATGGTCGGGGTCGCCCTCGACGTGGATGACCTTGGGCGTGACGTTCTTCGCCCGGTCGCCGAGCGAGTAGATCAGCACGCCGCAGCTCACCGAGCAGTACGGACAGGTACTGCGCGCCACGGTCGAACGGGCCAGCTTGTAGTTGCGCGTCTCGGCCAGGGCGGCGGCGGGCGAAAAGCCCATCGCGACCAGACTGGAGCCGACGAGCCCCGCGCTGCTGACCCGGAAGAACTGCCTCCGGTTCATGTCCATCGAATTTGCCTCCGGCCCGGCGTCCCGGGCAAAGGGTTGCCGTTGATGGCGGTCACGCCGCACGCGAAGCCAAGTCTTGCCCACGCACCCCTGCGGGACAACAGGGTATGCCCGCAGCCTCCTGCCGCGCGTCGCGCGACGGCCACGACGCCGCTCCCTCAGGACGGCGCTGCGCGCAGGTCGTCGAGCGTGTTGGCGTTGAAGAACGCGGCGGCGTCGTCGAAGCACACCGTCACGCCGCGCTGCTGCCCGGTCCAGCGGTCGATCTTGCGACCGCCCTCCTGCAGGAAGGCCCGCAGGCGCGGCGCGAGCGTGCGCTGCAGCAGGCAGAACACCGGCTGTTCGCGCAGCGCGCCGTCCTCCTCGATCGCCGCGACGGCGAGTTCGGCGTCGGCCTGCAGCGCCGCTGCGGCCAGGCGCTGCACGAGGTCCGTCGGCAGGCGCGGCGAATCGCAGGGCACGGTGACGAGCCAGGGCGTGGCGCACTGCTCGAGCCCCGCGAGAAAGCCCGCCAGCGGGCCCGGGTAGTCGGCGAGCGGGTCGGGCCAGACCGGCACTCCCATCGCCGCGTAGGCCTCGAGGTTGCGGTTGGCGTTGACGCCGATCGCGCCAACCTGGGGCGCCAGGCGCTCCAGCGCATGCTGCACCAGCGCCCGGCCTTCGAAGGGCTGCAGACCTTTGTCGATTCCGCCCATGCGGCTGCCGCGGCCGCCAGCCAGCACGAGGCCGGTGACCTGGGCGCGCGGCAGCACGGCCGCCCGCGCCGCCGTCGCAGCGGGTGCGGGCGTTCGTTCAGCCATCGCCGCCTGCGACCACGCGCATCGTCGGGCTCGGCGGCAGCGGCTCGGCGTCGAAGCGCTCGAAGCCGCTGTAGCAGAGGAAATGCCGGTTCGCCGCACGACCGAAGAGCGTCATGCCCAGCCGGCTGGCCAGGGCGTGGCCCATCTGCGTGACGCCGTTGCGCGAGACGACGATCGGAATGCCCATGTGCGCGGCCTTCATCACCATCTCGCTCGTCAGGCGCCCCGTGGTGTAGAAAACCTTGTCGCCGCCGCGGACTTCGTGCAGCGCCATCCAGCCGGCAATGGTGTCGACGGCGTTGTGCCGGCCCACGTCCTCGACGAAGGCCAGCAGCTCGGCGCCGCGAAAGAGCGCGCAGCCGTGCACCGAGCCCGCGCGGCGGTGGATGCTGTCCTGTGCGCGTATGACCTCCAGCAGCGCGCGCAGCGTCGACTGGCGGATGCGCGCCTGCGCCGGCGGCGGCAGCGCAAGCCCCTCGAGCCGCGACAGCAGTTCGCCGTAGACCGTGCCCTGGCCGCAGCCGGTGGTGACCACGCGATGCGCGGTGCGCGCCTCGATGTCGGTGACGCCGGCACGCGTCAAGACGGCCGCGGCGCCGACGTCCCAGTCGACCTGGACCGAGGCGATCGAGTGCACGTCCTGGACGATCCCCTGGTTGAGCAGGTAGCCCAGCACCAGCAGCTCGGGCCGCGCCCCCAGCGTCATCAGCGTCACGAGCTCGCGACGGTCGACGTAGAGCGTCAGCGGACGCTCGAGCGGAATGAAGATGCGCCGCCGCTCGCCGTACTCGTCCAGGATCTCGATCTCGTGCAGCGGCGAGACGGTGGCCTCGGAGAGTTGCGGCAGCCGGCTTGCCGGCCCCGCCTGCGCTGCGGCCTCGGCATCCGCGGGCGGTTCCAGCCACCAGGGTCGAGCGTGCGAGGACATGCGGCGCAGGGAAAAGAAGCGGGGAGGATGGGCTCGCGCCCGTTCGGGGCGTCGATTCGCACGCCCCCGGGATCATGAGTGTAGACAGGGGCAGACCACGCGGCCGGGCCGATGATCAATGCCGGCATGGCGATGGGGTCGCGCGCAACGAATCGCGCTCGCGTCGGTGGAGTCCGCGCACGCGACCGCGACACGCGCGTGGGCGAGACGCGAAAGGGGCGATGCGCGCATACTTGGCCGTCTACGCTGGGGCGACCTGCGCTCCCGGCCCGCGGCTGCCGGGCAAGGCAGCGCCCTCGCCCACGGAGAACCACCATGAACGCGCATGAACATTGGACCCTGAACCCGCCGCGCACCGACGCCGCCTGGCTCGCCGCGCACTGGATGCCCTTCACCGGCAACCGTGAATTCAAGGCCAACCCGCGGCTGATCGTCGGCGGTGAAGGTGTCTACTACACCACGCACGACGGCCGCCGCGTCTTCGACGGGCTCTCGGGCCTGTGGTGTTCGGGCCTGGGCCACGGCCGGCGCGAGATCGCCGAGGCCATCGGCCGCCAGGCGGCGACGCTGGACTACTCGCCCGCGTTCCAGTTCGGACACCCGCTGTCCTTCGAGCTCGCCAACCTCATCGTCGAGCGCATGCCCGCGGGACTCAACCGCGTCTTCTTCACCAGCTCGGGCTCCGAGGCCGCCGACACCTCGCTGAAGATCGCCCGCGCCTACTGGCGCGCGCGCGGCCAGGCGAGCAAGACGCGACTCGTCGGCCGCGCCAAGGGCTACCATGGCGTCAACTTCGGCGGCGTCTCGGTCGGCGGCATGGTCGGCAACCGCAAGACCTTCGGCCAGGGGATCGAAGCCGACCACCTGCCCCACACGCAGCCGCCCGCGGGGAGCTTCCACCGCGGCATGCCCCCGGCCGAGGGCCCGCACGGAGCCGCGCTGGCCGACGAACTGATCGAGATCATCAACCTGCACGATGCATCGACGATTGCCGCGGTCATCGTCGAACCCTTCAGCGGCTCGGCCGGCGTCGTCATCCCGCCGCTGGGATACCTGCAGCGCCTGCGCGAGATCTGCACGCGGCACGACATCCTGCTCATCTTCGACGAGGTCATCACGGGCTTCGGCCGCGCCGGCGGCTGGACCGGCGCGGAGGTCTTCGGCGTCACGCCCGATCTGCTCAACTTCGCCAAGCAGGTCACCAACGGCGCGCAGCCGCTGGGCGGCGTGGTCGTGCGCCAGGACATCCACGACGCCTTCATCGCCCAGGGCGGCCCCGAGTACATGCTCGAGTTCCCGCACGGCTACACCTATTCGGCGCATCCGGTGGCCTGCGCCGCCGGCATCGAGACCCTGAAGCTGCTCGAGCAGGAGAGCGCGACGCAGCGCGTGCGCGAACTCGCGCCGCACTTCGAGACCGCGGTGCACGGCCTGCAGGGGACGAAGCACGTGGCCGACATCCGCAACTTCGGCCTCGCCGCCGGATTCACGATCGCTTCGCTTCCCGGCGAGCCCGCCAAGCGCCCGTTCGAGGTCGCGATGGCGATGTACCGCAAGGGCTTCTACGTGCGCTACGGCGGTGACACGATCCAGCTTGCACCGCCGTTCGTCAGCACCACGGCCGAGATCGACAGCCTCGTGTCCGCACTGGGTGAGACGCTGCAGGAAACCGCCTGAGCGTGCGGTCGCTCAGGCCGCCAGCAACTCGACGAGCACCTGCGCTGCGCGCTCGCACTGCGCGCGGTCGACGTCCAGGTGCGTCACCGCGCGCACCGTGCGCGGGCCGAAGGCGCTGATCAGCACGCCTTGCGCGCGCGCTTGCGCCACCACCGTGGCCGCGTCGGGGAGCGTCGGGGGCAGCTGGAAGACGACGATGTTGGTCTGTACCGTCGCCAGGTCCAGCACGACCGGGGTGGCGGCGACGAGCCGCTCGGCGAGCAGGCGCGCGTTGGCGTGGTCGTCGGCCAGGCGCGTGAGGTGATGGTCCAGACCGTGCAGCGCGGCGGCCGCGAAGATGCCGTTCTGGCGCATCGCACCGCCAAGCCGTCGGCGGTGACGATCGGCCGACGCGATCAAGTCCTTGCGCCCGGCGAGCACCGAGCCGCCGGGCGCGCCCAGGCCCTTGCTGAAGGCGACCGAGACGAGATCGAAGGGCGCCGCCATTTCGTGCGGCGCGACGCCGCTGGCCACATGCGCGTTCCACAGGCGCGCGCCGTCGAGAAAGGTGGAAAGCCCGCGCGCCTTCGCCACGGCACAGAGCTGCACCACACGCGGCTGCGGCACGACGATGCCGCCGGCGCGGTTGTGCGTGTTCTCGATTTCCAGCAGCGTCGTGCGCGGAAACACCGGCAGACCCGACGGCTTGATCGCGGCCTCCAGCTCGTCGGCGCCGAAGACGCCGCCCCGCCCGATTTCGACGATCTGCACACCGGCATTCGCGGCAGCACCGCCGACCTCGTGCCACGCGGCATGGCTTTCGCGCGCGGCGATGACCTCGTCGCCGCGCTGCGTCAGCACCAGCAGCGCGATCTGGTTGCCCATGGTGCCACTGGGCAGCCACAGCGCCGCCTCCTTGCCTAGCAGCTCGGCCACGCGCGCCTGCAGGCGGTTGGTGCTCGGGTCCTCGCCGTACTGGTCGTCGCCGACCGGGGCGGCAGCCATGGCTGCGCGCATGGCCGCGGTGGGGCGCGTCACGGTGTCCGAGCGCAGGTCGATTCCAGGCGGGCTCATCGCTGCACCCTGCATGCCGCGTCCGGCGGCATCGGCCTGCGCATGCAGTCCCTCATGCGCTCATCGGCTCAGACCGCGCTGCGGCGCCGCTTGCGCAGGCGCAGCAGCGGCGGCACGACGATCATCAGAACCGAGAGCACCCACAGGCTGATCGAGATCGGGCTCTCGAAGAGGATGCCCACTTCGCCGTCTGTGATCGAGAGCGCCCGGCGCAGGTTTTGCTCCATCATGTCGCCCAGCACGAAGCCGAGGATCAGCGGCGCCATCGGCATGCCCTGCTTGCGAAGGAAATAGCCGACGACGCCGAAGACGGCCATCATCATCAGGTCGAAGGTCGTCGCGTGCACCGAGTACACGCCGACCGCGCTGACCGCGAGGATGCCGGGCACCAGCAGCCAGTTCGGCGTCTTCAGCAGCCGCGTGAACATCCCGACGAGCGGGATGTTGATGACCAGCAGGATCAGGCTGGCGATGAAGAGCGAGGCGATCAGGCTCCACACGAGCCCCGCGTTCTGCGTGAACAGCGCCGGCCCCGGCGTGATGTTGTAGAGCGCGAGCGCCCCCATCATCACCGCGGTCGTGCCCGAACCCGGCACGCCCAGCGTCAGCATCGGCACGAAGGAACCGATCGCCGAGGCATTGTTGGCGGCCTCGGGTGCGGCCAGGCCGCGGATGTCGCCCTCGCCGAAATTGCCTGTCTCGCCGGCGATCTGCTTTTCCATCGTGTAGGTCATCGCGCTGGCGATCGTCGCGCCGGCGCCGGGCAGCACGCCGACGACAAAGCCCACGAGCGACGAGCGCAGCGTCGTCCACCAAGTCTGCGCCATCTCCTTGAGGTTGAAGAGCGCGCGCCCGGTCTCGCGGATGATCCCGCCCACCGCGTGATGCTGTTCGAGCATCAGCAGGATCTCGCTGATCGAGAACAGGCCGATGACGACGACGATGAACTGGATGCCGTCGGAGAGGTGAACGTCGCCACCGGTGAAGCGGTAGACGCCCGAGTTGGAGTCCAGGCCCACGGTCGCCAGCGCCAGGCCGATCACCGCCGCGAGCGCGGCCTTCAACGGCTGGTCACCCATCAGTCCGGTCAGGCAGGCAAACGCAAAGCACATCAGCGCGAAATACTCGGCGGGGCCGAAGGCCAGCGCCCAGCGCGCCAGGATCGGCGCGAAGAGCACGAAGCCCGATGCCGCCAGGATCGAGCCGATGAAAGAGGACCAGGCCGAGATCGAGAGCGCCACGCCCCCCATGCCCTTCTTGGCCATCGGATAGCCGTCCAGCGCCGTCATGATCGCCCCGGCGTCTCCCGGCACGTTCAGCAGGATGGACGAGATACGCCCCCCGAACTCGCAGCCCAGGTAGACCGAAGCCAGCAGGATCAGCGCCGTCTCCGGCGGCAGCTTGAGCGCAAAGGCCAGCGGCATCAGGATGGCCACGCCGTTGATCGGCCCGAGGCCCGGCAGCATGCCGACGATCGTGCCGACCAGGGATCCGATCGCGGCCATCATCAGGTTGGTGGCCGTGAGCGCGATGCCGAAGCCCGACATCAGGAACTCGATGGTCTCCATGGCTCAACGCCCCCCGAGGATAAAAGCCAGCAAGCCGGAGGGCAGCACCACGTCCAGGAGCTTGTCGAAGCCCAGGAAGAGCAGCAGACCCAGTCCGACGCCGCCGGCCAGGGCCTGCTTCCAGCTGCCGCCGAAAGCCATGCCGACGGGAACCGCCATCATGATCGTCGCCAGCGTGAAGCCCAGCGTCTGGAACAGGAAGGCGTAGGCGAACACCGCCAGCACCGCGAATCCAAGGGCCGCGAGCGGCACGCGCCGGATCCAGCTGCCGTCGGCGCTCGGCTTCAGCACCAGCCACAGGCCACCGGCGGCAAGCAGTGCGGCCAGCAGCATCGGGAACGCTTTCGGTCCCACGGGTTCGTACGAGATCGGTGCCGCGTAGTCGCGCGCGGCCCATGCCATGCCGGCACCGGCCAGCACGCAGGCGGCGCCCAGAATTCGGTCGCTCATGTTCGAGATCCTCGTCGTGGAGGCCGATGGCGGGTGCCTCGACGGCCCGGGGACATCGATCGCCGAGATCGGCAGGCGACCCGCCCCGGACGCATCACTTGGCGACGTTCAGCCCGACGTCGGCTGCGATCTTGCGATACGCCGCCACCTGCTTCTTGACGTAGGCGTCGAACTCGGCGCCGGTCATCGCGAACGGGTAGAGGCTGCGCTCGGCGCGCAGCTTCGCGAATGCGGGCGTGCTCATCATCTTCGCGAAGGTGTCGACCCAGACCTTGTAGTCGGCATCGCTCACCTTGGGCCCCATGTAGAAGCCGCGGATGATCGGCCACTCGACGTCCATGCCCTGTTCCTTCGCGGTGGGCACGCTCGAAAGACCGCCTTCGAGGCGCTTGTCCGCCAGCACGGCGAGCACGCGGATCTTGGCCCCCGCCTTGATGTGCTCCTCGGCCTCCGACGCGTCGCCCGAGAGCACCTGGATGTGCCCCCCCTGCAGCGCGGTGAGACCCTCGCCGCCGCCCTCGAAGGCGACGAAGCGCATGCCCTTGGGATCGAGCCCCGCGGCCTTGGCGGTGAGCGCGGCCTTCATCCAGTCCTGGCTGCCGACGGTGCCGCCGGCGCCGAAGACGACCTTTCGCGGGTCGGCCTTGATCGCGGCAGCCAGGTCGGCGAGCGACTTGATGGGCGAGCTCTCGGCGACCATCAGTGCACCGTAGTCGGTGCCGATGCCGGCGAGCCAACGCACGTCGTTCTCGTTGTAGCGGCCGAACTTGCCTTGCGCGATGTTGAACAGCGAGCCGCCCGAGAACGCGACGATCGTGTTGTCCTCGGCCGGGCGCTGCGCGGCGATCGCGTTCATCGCCACGGCGCCGATGCCGCCGGGCATGTAGGTCACGCGCATCGGCGTGCTCACGTACTTGCCGTCGAGCAGCGCGGACTGCGCCAGCTTGCAGGTCAGGTCGAAACCGCCGCCGGGCTTGGCCGGCGCGATGCATTCGCTCTTGTCGAGCGGGGCTGCCTGCGCCAGGCCCAGACCGACCGCCAGCGCCAGCGCGGTAAACGAAAGCTTGATTCCCACGACCGGTTCCTCCTCGGATCCAAATGATGCGCGAACGGGTGCGCGAACACGCGCATGCTCCACCAAATCCACGGCCTCGCGACAAGGGTACTTCCCTGATAGGGGAATGCGCGGAACGCGGAACGAAACGCGTTATAAGGCCGCGAGCCGGGCTGTCAGGCGTCTCGCGCAGGGCTAAGATGCGCGTTTGGGCAACCGCCGAGCGGGGACAGACCAGCATGGCATCCGGTGATTCCCGTTCACGCTTGCAACAGCTCGTCGGCGTACCGCGCGCGGTGCTGCTGCCCGGCGCGTTCAATGCACTGTCGGCGCGCCTGATCGAGGACCTGGGCTTCGAGGCCGTCTACGTCAGCGGCGCCGGCGTCACCAACATGAGCCTGGGACTGCCCGACCAGGGCTTCATCGGCCTGGCCGAGATCGCCGAGCACACGCGTCGCATCCGCGACGCGGTCAGCCTGCCGATCGTCGTCGATGCCGACACCGGCTTCGGCAACGCGCTCAACACCTACCACACGGTGCGCCAGCTCGAGCGCGCCGGCGCCGACTGCATCCAGATCGAGGATCAGGTCCATCCCAAGCGCTGCGGCCACTTCGACGGCAAGGCCGTGGTCGAGACGTCCGAGATGGTCGACAAGATCCGTGCCGCGACCGACGCCCGCACCGACGGCCGGATGCTGCTGATGGCACGCACCGACGCCGCTGCGGTGCACGGCGTGGCCGATGCGCTCGAGCGTGCCGGGCGCTACGCCGAGGCCGGCGCCGACCTCCTCTTCGTCGAGGCGCTGACCGACGCCGCCGACGTGCGCGCGCTGCCGGCGCGTCTGCCGCGGCCGCTCCTGATGAACCTCGTCCTCGGCGGCAAGACGCCCATGCTGCCGCATGCCGAGCTGGAAGCGGCCGGCTACGCCTTCGTGCTCTACGCCAACGCCGCGCTGCAATCGGCCCTGGCAGGCATGACTCGGGCACTGTCGCAGCTCAAGGCCGGCCACGGGCTGCGCGAGGATCCGGCGCTCGTGACCTCGTTCGCCGAGCGTCAGCGCCTGGTCGGCAAGGCGGATTGGGACGAGCGGGAACGGCGCTATGCCGGCTGAGCCGGTCGCGATCCCGGCAAGCGGGATGCGCGGCGGGACGATGCAGATCGGATCGATCGACCTGCCCGTGCGCAGGCGATCGGCGTTCAGGCGTCCTGCGAGAGCAGCTGCCCGCCGCCGAAACTGCCGGTGAGCGGCACCTTGCCACCCGGGCCGATGCGCACCGCGCAGTACTTGAGCTCGGGGATCTTGCCCATCGGATCGAGCTTCGGGTTGGTGAGCTTGTTCACCGCGGCCTCGTACCAGCAGAAGGCGACGAAGACGGCGCCGGGTGGCGTGCCTTCGTCGGCGCGGGCGTACAAGCTGACCTGCCCTCGCCGCGACGCGATCGTGACGAGCCCGCCGCGCGCCACGCCCAGGCGCCCGAGCTCGCTCGGGTGCAGCCAGGCCACCGGATCGGGTTCGATCGCGTCGAGCACGCCCGAGCGCCGCGTCATGCTGCCGGTGTGCCAGTGCTCGAGCTGGCGACCGGTGATCAGCACCATCGGATAGTCGTCGTCGGGCTGCTCGTCGGGCGGAACGATGTCGGCTGGAACGAAGCGCCCGCGGCCACCGGCGCGCGGGAAGGTTTCGACGAAGACCACGGGCTGCCCCGGATCGTCTTCGCCGGCACAGGGGTAGGTGACGGCGTCGTCGCGCTGCAGCCGCTCCCAGGAAATGCCGGCGATGCTCGGCATCACGCGCCGCATCTCCTGCCACACGCGCGCCGCGGCCTCACGACAATCGACGGGGGTGGCGCCGTAGGCCGACCAATCCAGCCCGAGCTGCGCCGCCATCGCGGTGACGATCCACAGGTCCTGCCGCGCCTGCCCGGGCAGCGGCAGCGCCTGGCGGCCCATCTGCACGGTGCGGTCGGTATTCGTGAAGCTGCCGGTCTTCTCGGCGAAGGCCGACGCCGGCAGCACGACGTCGGCCAGCGCCGCGGTCTCGGTGAGGAAGATGTCCTGCACCACCAGCATCTCGAGCGAGGCCAGGGCTTCGCGCGCATGCTGCACGTCGGGGTCGCTCATCGCCGGGTTCTCGCCCATGATGTACATGCCGCGCACGCGGCCGGCGTGGATCGCGTCCATCACCTCGACGACCGTGAGCCCTGCCTGCGCGTCGAGCTGCGCGATGGGCACACCCCAGGCGGCGGCCACGCGCTCGCGCGCCGCGAGTTCGCCCACGCGCTGGTAGTCCGGGTACATCATCGGAATCAGCCCGGCGTCCGACGCGCCCTGCACGTTGTTCTGCCCGCGCAAGGGGTGCAGTCCCGTGCCGCGGCGTCCGATCTGTCCGGTCGCCAGCGCGAGCGCGATGAGGCAGCGCGCGTTGTCGGTCCCATGCACGTGCTGGCTCACGCCCATGCCCCAGAGGATCATCGAGGCGCGGCTCTTCGCGTAGAGCCGCGCCACCGCGCGCACCGTCTCGGGGGCGATGCCGCTGACGGCCTGCATGCGCTCGGGCGAAAAGCCCTTGACGTTCGCGGCCAGTGCCTCGAAGCCCTCGGTGCGATCGGCGATGAAGCGCTCGTCGACCAGCCCCTCGTCGACGATGACGTGCAGCATCGAGTTCAGCAGCGCGACGTCGGCGCCGGGGCGGAACTGCAGCACGTGCGTGGCGATGCGCGCCAGCTCGCCGCGGCGCGGGTCCATCACCACCAGCTTCGTCCCGCGCTCCACCGCATTCTTGATCCAGGTGGCCGCCACCGGGTGGTTCACGGTCGGGTTGGAGCCGATCACGATCACCACCTCCGCGTCCAGCACGTCGATCACCGGGTTGCTGACGGCGCCGGAGCCGATGCCTTCAAGCAGCGCGGCCACGCTCGACGCATGGCACAGGCGCGTGCAGTGGTCGACGTTGTTGCTGCCGAAACCCAGCCGCACGAGCTTCTGGAAGAGGTAGGCCTCCTCGTTGCTGCCCTTGGCCGAGCCGAAGCCCGCGAGCGCGCGTCCGCCGTGCACGTCGCGCAGCCGGGCCAAGGCGCCGCCCGCGCGCGCCAGCGCCTCCTCCCAGCTCGCCTCGCGGAAGAGCCGGTGCAGGTCGCGCTGCGGGTCGAAGGGCGCGTGCGCATCCTTGGCCACGCCTTCGCGCCGCACCAGCGGCACGGTGAGCCGCTGCGCGTGGTGCACGTAGTCGAAGCCGTAACGTCCCTTGACGCACAGCCGCCCCTGGTTGGCGGGGCCATCGCGCCCGTCGACCTGGATGATGCGGTCGTCCTTGACGTGATAGGTGAGCTGGCAACCGACGCCGCAGTAAGGGCACACGGATTCGACGCTGCGATCGGGAACGACGGCAGCGACGCCGCCCGCGGGCGCGATCGCGCCGGTCGGGCAGGCCTGCACGCACTCGCCGCAGCCGACGCAGGTCGAAGCCCCCATGGCATCGCCCTGGTCGAAGACGATCTGCTCCAGTGCACCGCGGAATGCGAGGCCGATGACGTCGTTGCCCTGCACCTCGCGACAGGCGCGCAGGCAGCGCGTGCACTGGATGCAGGCCTCCAGGTTGACCGCGATCGCCGGGTGCGAGGGGTCCGCAGCGAAGGCAGGCCGCGCCGGAAAGCGCGAACGGCCGATGCCGAGATCCTCGGCCCATCGCCGCAACTCGTCGTCGCGGCGCAGCGCGGCTTCGGGCATGTCGGCCTGCAGCAGCTCGATCACCAGGCGCTGGCTGGTACGCGCGCGCTCGCTGGCCGTGTGCACGACCATGCCCGGGCTCGCCTGGCGGCAGCAGGAAGCGGCGAGCACGCGCTCGCCCTCGACCTCGACGACGCAGGCACGGCAGTTGCCCACCGGCCGCAGGCCGTCGCCCAGGCACAGGTTGGGGATGACGATGCCCTCGCGCTCGGCGACGCCGAAGATCGTCTCGCCTTCCCGGGCCTGCACGCGACGGCCGTCGAGGCTGAATTCGACGAAGCCGCTCACGAGGGCACCTCGTCGGGGAAGTAGCGCATGAGGCAATCCACGGGATTGGGCGCGGCCTGCCCGAGGCCGCAGATCGACGCGTCGCGCATCACCTGCCCGAGCTCGGTCAGCAGCGCGCGGTTCCACACCGGCGCCTGCATCAGCAGGCTGGCCTTGGCGGTGCCGTTGCGGCAGGGCGTGCACTGGCCGCAGCTCTCGTGCTCGAAGAAGCGCATCAGGTTGCGCGCGACCTGCGCGATGGAATCGTGCTGCGAGATCACGACGACGGCCGCGCTGCCGATGAAGCAGCCGTGCGCTTGCAGCGTGTCGAAGTCCAGCGGCACGTCGGCCAGCCGCGCCGGCAGGATGCCGCCCGAGGCGCCCCCGGGCAGGTAGGCCTTCAGTTCGTGGCCCGGCAGCATGCCGTCGCAGTGCTCGTCGACGAGCTCGCGCAGCGTGATTCCCGCGGGCGCGAGCTTCACGCCGGGCGTGCGCACGCGGCCGCTGACCGAGAAGCTGCGCAGGCCCTGGCGGCCGTGACGGCCATGCCCGGCCCACCAGGATGCGCCGCGCTCGACGATGTCGCGCACCCAGTAGAGGGTCTCGAAGTTGTGCTGCAGCGTCGGCCGCCCGAACAGGCCCACCTGTGCGACGAACGGCGGACGCAGCCGCGGCATGCCGCGCTTGCCCTCGATCGACTCGATCATCGCCGACTCCTCGCCGCAGATGTAGGCGCCTGCCCCCCTGCGCAGCTCGATTCGCGGCAACCCCGGGGTCGGCGGCGTCGCCGCCAGCGCGGCGAGTTCACGCTGCAGCAGCGTGCGACAGCCATGGTACTCGTCGCGCAGGTAGACATAGACCGCTTCGGCCTGGACCGCCCAGGCGGCGATCAGCATGCCCTCCAGGAAGCGGTGCGGATCGCGCTCGAGATACCAGCGGTCCTTGAAGGTGCCGGGCTCGCCTTCGTCGAGATTCACCGCCATCAGCCGCGGCGCCGGCTGCGCGAGCACGCTGCGCCACTTGCGTCCGGTCGGGAAGCCTGCGCCGCCCAGGCCGCGCAGCGACGAGGATTCGAGCTCGGCGATGACGTCCCCGGCGTGGCGCCGCCCGCTCGCGCACTCGCGCAGCAAGGCGTAGCCGCCAGCCGCCCGATACGCGGCCAGATCCACGTACGGCTCGGGCTCGTGCGTGCGCAGGCCCTGGGCCACGGCGGCCTGCACCGCCTCGGGCGTGGCATGGCGCAGCGGGTGCTGGTGCACGACGGCCACCGGCGCCGTCTCGCAGCGCCCGACGCAAGGTGCCGGAACCACGCGCACCGTGGTGCCCAGCAGGGCCGGCAGGCGGGCCAGCAGATCGCGCGCGCCGGCCAGCTCGCAGGCCACGCCGTCGCACACGCGCACCGTCAGCGCCGGCGGCGCCGGCACGTCGCCGCGCTCGTCCTCGTGCACGACGTCGAAGTGGTGATAGAAGCTCGCGACCTCGAAGACCTCGGTCTGCGCCAGCTGGAGCATCTCGGCCAGCGCCGCCAGGTGCGGCGTGCCGAGCTGGCCGAAGCGGTCGTTGATCGCGTGCAGGTACTCGATCAGGCGCTCGCGCCGCAGCGCTTCGCGGCCCAGCAGCGCGCGCACTTCCTCGCGTCGCAACGCGTCGACGCGGCGCCCCTTGGGCGCTTGCCGACGCCGCTCGCGCGAAGGCGCTTGCGGGTCGGTCGGAACGATGGGAATGACAGGGGCGTTCACGCACGCGGGCCGCTTGCCGGCAGCACTCGGTTGGCCAAGGCCGAACGAGTCTAGATCAGGGCCGAAAATCCCGTGCTGGCACGGCTCATCGAAATCCATGCGCGCCGCGGGCTCGCAGCGCGCCCGATCCCCTTCACGGGGCGCCCTCCAGGACCGCCAGCGTGAGCCGCGAGACGCAGACCGGGCGCTCCTGCCCGTCGACGATGTCGATCTGCCAGACGTGCGTGCTGCGGCCGCGATGGACCGGCCGCGTGACGCCGCTGATCCAGCCCGACTTGACGGCGCGGAGGTGGTTGGCATTGATGTCCAGGCCGACCACGATGCGCCCCTCGGGCACGCTGAAGGCCGCGCCGCAGGAGCCCAGCGTCTCGGCCAGCAGCACGGAGACGCCGCCGTGCAGGATTCCCAGCGGCTGACGCGTGCGCGTGTCCACCGGAGCGCGGGCGCGGATGAAGTCGTCGCCGACCTCGAGGAACTCCATACCCAGGTGCTCGGGCGCGGTGCCGACGTGCACGGCGTGCAGGATCTCGATGGAAAGCGGGCGGGTCCAGATCGCGGGCATGGTGTCGTTCTCTCTCGGTGGATGGACGGAGGATTCTTCACGCCGCGTGGCGCGCGCGCAGCAGCTCGACGATGACGCCAGCCATGCGCGCTGCGGCGCCGCGGTGCGCCTGCGCGAAGCCCGCCGCCTGCGCGGCCATCGCTGCGCGCTCGGCGGTGCCGAGGAGCGCGCCGGCCCGCGCCACCGCGGCCGGCAGGTCGGGAACGCGCTGCGCCGCGCCGGCCGCGATGGCGTCTTCGGCGGCGGCGGCGAAGTTGAAGGTGTGCGGTCCCAGCAGCAGCGGGCAGCCGCAAGCCGCGGCCTCGATCAGGTTCTGCCCGCCCAGCGGCGCGAAGCTGCCGCCCAGAAGCGCGACGTCGGCGAGCGCATAGTAGAGCGGCATCTCGCCGATCGAGTCGCCGATCCAGACGTCGGCACCTGCGGCTTCGGCGGAGGGGGCGTCGGCAAAGGCGCTGCGGCGCAACACGCGCGGCAGGACCGCCGCCGCGAGCGCGGCGACCTCCTCGAAACGCTGCGGATGCCGCGGCACGAGCAGCAGCAGCGGCCGCGCGCAGGGCAGCGTGCTCCAGGCCGACAGCAGCGCCGCCTCCTCGCCTTCGCGTGAACTCGCCATCAGCACCACCGGCCGCGCCAGCGCCTGCCGCCAGCGCCTGCCGCGCGCGAGCAGCGCGGCGTCGGGCTCGAGGTCGAACTTCAGGTTGCCCATCACCTGCACCGACATCACGCCGGACTCCCGCAGGCGCCGCGCATCGGCCTCGGTCTGCGCCAGCGTGCGCGTGAGCGCGGCCAGCGCCGGCTGCAGCAGCGCGCGCAGGCGCCGGCCCTTGGCCCGGCTCTTCTCCGACAGGCGGGCATTGGCGAGCACCATCGGCACCCCCGCCGCGCGCGCGGCGACGAGCAGATTGGGCCAGATCTCGGTCTCCATCAGCACGCCCACGGCCGGGCGCTGCGCGCGCAGGAATCGACGCACCGCCCCCGGCGTGTCGTAGGGCAGCCAGGCCTGCGCGTCGCCGCGCCGCAGCAGCGCGCGCCCGGCCTCGCGACCGGTGGCGGTGCCGTGCGTGAGCAGCAGGCGCACGCCGGGCCGCGCGCGGCGCAGCGCATCGACGAGCGCGCCGGCAGCGCGCGTCTCGCCGAGCGAAACGGCATGGATCCACACGCGCCCGCGCGGCGGCGTTCGCTCCGGATAGAGGCCCAGCCGCTCACCCCAGGCCTGGCGGTACAGCGGTTCGCGCGCGCCGCGCCACCACAGCCGCGCAAGATAGGCCGGCGTCAGCAGCCGCAGCAACAGGGAGTAGCCGGCGCGCGCCAGCGCGGCCTTCATCGGTGCAGGCCTGCGCGCGCCGTCGACTCGCGCCGCCGCGTCTCTGCGCCGCGGCCCATCAGTGGACCGCGCCGCCCACCTGCGCATCGGGCTTGATGCTGCGCAGCGCCTCCAGCATGCGCGTCTGGATGCGGTGCAGCGCCGTCGGCGTGTGGCCCTCGAAGCGAAGCACCAGCACCGGCGTCGTGTTGCTCGCGCGGATAAGGCCGAAGCCGTCGGCGAAGTCCACGCGCAGGCCGTCGATGGTGCCGACCTCGCCGTCGGCGAAGGCCAGGCGTCCCGCTGCGACGCCGGCCAGCAGTGCCTCCACCAGCGCATGATGCTCGCCCTCGGCACAGGCGACGTTGAGTTCGGGCGTGCTGTGGCTGCTCGGCAGCGCGTCCAGCAGCGCGCTCGGGTCGGCATGGCACGAGAGGATCTCGAGCAGCCGCGCCGCGGTGTAGGTGGCATCGTCGAAGCCGTACCAGCGTTCGCCGAAGAAGAGGTGGCCGCTCATCTCGCCGGCCAGCGGCGCACCGGTCTCGCGCAGCTTGGCCTTGACCAGCGAATGCCCGGTCTTCCACATCAGCGGCACGCCCCCGGCCTCGCGGATCACCACCGGCAGGCGCTGGCTGCACTTGACGTCGTAGATGATCGTCGCGCCCGGCAGGCGTGCGAGGATGTCGCGCGCGAAGAGCATGATCTGCCTGTCCGGCCAGATCACGTGACCGTCCTTCGTCAAGACACCCAGGCGATCGCCATCGCCGTCGAAGGCCAGCCCGAGTTCGGCGCCGGTGGCCTTGACGACGAGTTCCAGCACCGCGAGATTTTCGGGCTTGCTCGGATCCGGATGGTGATTCGGAAAGTCGCCGTCGACCTCGGAGTAGAGGTCGATCACCTCGCACCCCAGCGCGCGCAGGATGGCCGGCGCGCTCGCGCCGGCGACGCCGTTGCCCGAGTCGACGACGATCTTCATCGGCCGCGCGAGCCGGCAGTCGGACGTGATGCGGTGCGCGTACTCGGCGACGATGTCCATCGACCCGACGCGGCCCTGGCCGTGAAGATAGTCCTCGCGCTCGATGCGCTCGCGCAGGCGCTGGATCTCCGCGCCATGGATGGCGCGGCCGGCGAGCACCATCTTGAAGCCGTTGTAGTCCTTGGGGTTGTGGCTGCCGGTGACCTGGATGCCGCTCTCGCAGCCATGCGAGCCGCGCGTGGCGGCGACGTAGTAGAGCATCGGCGTCGTCACCATGCCGAGGTCGACCACGTCCAGGCCCGTCGACGCGAGCCCGCGGATCAGCGCCGCCGCCAGGCTCGGGCCCGAAACGCGCCCGTCCCGGCCCACGGCCACGGCCTTCTGCCCCTGCGCCAGCGCCTCGGAGCCGAAGGCACGCCCCAGATGCTCGGCAAAGGTCTCGTCGATCGTCCGGCCGACGACGCCGCGAATGTCGTAGGCCTTGAAGACGGAAGCGTCGATCTGCATGGGGCGGCTGCGTTCAGGGATGCCGTGAAGGCGACGCGGCACATTCTAGGCAGCGGCTTCGAAGCCCGCGCGGCGAGGGCGGCGACAGGTCCGGAAACGGCGAGTCGGCGGCCCGCCGCGGCGTAGCATGCAGCGCATGGTCCTCGACGCCGACGCCGCCTACCTCGCCGTGAAGGCGCGCGATGCGCGCTTCGACGGCCGGCTCTTCGTCGGCGTCACCAGCACCGGCGTCTACTGCCGTCCGGTGTGCCGCGTGCGCGTGCCGCGGCGTGAGAACTGCCGCTTCTTCGAGACCCGCGCCCAGGCCGAGGCCGCAGCGTTTCGCCCCTGCCTCAAGTGCCGGCCGGAGATCGCGCCCGGGCTCTCGGCGATGGATTCATCGCAGCAGCTGGCGGCGGTCGCGGCGCGGCAGATCGCGCACGCGGTGCACGCCGGCGAGGCACTCGCGCTGCCGGCACTGGCGGCACGGCTGGGCGTCAGCGACCGCCACCTGCGGCGCATCTTCCAGGCCGCGCACGGCGTCTCGCCGCACGCCTACCTCGACACGCAGCGCCTGCTGCTGGCCAAGCAATTGCTGACCGATACCGCGCTGCCGGTGACCGAAGTGGCGCTGGCGAGCGGCTTTTCGAGCCTGCGCCGCTTCAACGCCGCCTTCGCCGAGCGCTACCGGCTCGCGCCGACGGGCCTGCGCAAGGCGCGCAGCGCCGCGCGCACGCCCTCGGCGCCGCTGCGCCTGGCCTATCGGCCGCCCTACGACCACGAGGCGCTGCTCGCCTTCTTCGCCGCGCGCCAGCTCGGCGGCGTCGAGGCCGTCGACGGCCTGGAACTGCGCCGCACGCTCGGCTGGACGCACGAAGGGAAGCGCCTGCACGGCTGGATCGCATGCCGCTTCATGCCGGCGCGCAACGAGGTGCACGTGCAGACCGCGGCCGCGCTCGCACCGGTGCTGGGCGCGGTGCTGCAGGCGGTACGGCAGGCGCTGGATCTGGACGCCGAACCGTCCCGAATCGATCCGGTGCTCGCCACCGTTCCCGGTCCGCCGCGCGCGGGGACGCGGCTTCCCGGCGCATTCGACGGCTTCGAGCTCGCGGTGCGCGTGATCCTCGGCCAGCAGGTGACGGTGAAGGCCGCGCGCACGCTCACCGGGCGCCTGGTGGCGCGCTTCGGCACGCCCGTCCGGACGCCGTGGCCGGAGCTGGACCGCGTCTTCCCCGACGCGCCGACGCTGGCGGCGGCCAGCGCCGGCGCCATCGGCGAGCTCGGCATCGTGCGCCAGCGCGTGCGTGCGCTGCAGGCGCTGGCGGCCGAAGTCGCCGCGGGGCGCCTGGCCCTGCACCGCGCCGCCGCGCTCGACGAAACGCTGGCGGCGCTGCGCGCGCTGCCCGGAGTCGGCGAATGGACGGCGCAACTGATCGCGATGCGTGCGCTCGCCTGGCCCGACGCCTGGCCCGCGGCGGACATCGGCCTCATGAACGCGCTCGGCACGCGCGACCCGCGACAGGTGGCCGCCTGCGCCGAAGCCTGGCGCCCCTGGCGCGCCTACGCGGTGATGAAACTCTGGCACCTGCAGGAGAGCCCGCTGTGAAGACCACGCTGCAATCCGCGCGCATCGTCGCCGCGGCGGAGATCGAGACGCCGCTCGGTGCGATGACCGCCCTCGCCAGCGCCAAGGGCCTGGTGGCACTCTGGTTCGACGCGCGCGAACGCTTCGCTGACTTCGGCGACGTGGCGGAGGACGAGGATCGCCGCAACGCCGCGATCGAGGCCGCGCGACGCTGGCTGCACGCCTACTGGAACGGCGACGATCCCAGCGCCATCCGCGTGCCGCTGGATCTGCAGGGAACGCCCTTCCAGCGCGCGGTGTGGGCGCATCTGCAGGCCATCCCTTTCGGCCGCACGCGCAGCTACGGCGAAGTCGCCGCCGCCGCGGGCCGCTCCGCGGCCGTGGCGGCGCGCGCCACCGGCGCCGCCTGCGGTGCCAATCCGATCGGCCTCATCGTCCCCTGCCACCGCGTCGTCGGCGCCAAGGGTGCCATGACCGGGTTTTCGGCAGGCCTCGAGCGCAAGATCGCACTGCTGCGTCACGAAGGGGTATTGCCGGCCTGAGCGGCGCGCACGCGGGCAATGGTCGATGATCCCGCCGCACGCATCGCTGCGGTGGCCGGCCTTCGGTTGCGCAGGGGATGTGTCGGCTTGATTTGGGGGCGCGAGACCCCATAACTCAGGCATGCGTCCGACGAGCCGATAGGGCTGCCATGAGTTCCGACACCACGATCCGTATCCCCGCCCGCCTGCAGACGTTGGCGGCCACGGCCATGCTGCTGGAGAAGCTCGAGCGCCTGCCGCGCTCGGCCAGTGCCGACCAGTACCGGAGCCTGGTCGGGCAGGTTCATCGCCTGTTGGACGACGCCGAAGGCGATCCGGCCCTCGAGAGTCTGCTGAACCGGTTGCCGGCGCTGGCCGAACTGCACGAGAACCGCCACTACGCGCAGGCCGGCCTGTGCCGCGCGCCGCTGGAAGCGGCCGTGCAGGCCGAGCAGCAGGCGCATGCCCTGATCGAGCGCATGCGCGGCTGAAGGGCGGCCGGCGGTCGCGTGGACCTCGTGTCCCTTGCGGTGCGACTCGGCGGTGATTTCGTGGCTGATCAGGAAGAGCCACGTGCGGGACGCACGCATGCGATCGGGTGCCATCACGTCGCATTGAGGTTCACACGACCTCCAGGACCGGCGCCACGAACGAAAACGGAAAATGGCCGCAGGCAACCCGTGCCTGCGGCCATTGAAGTTCTTGGCGGAGTGGACGGGACTCGAACCCGCGACCCCCGGCGTGACAGGCCGGTATTCTAACCAACTGAACTACCACTCCGCGTGGTGGCTGCGTTGCCGGCTTGCGCCGCGAGTGCTGCCCTGCTCGTGCCAGCCGAGGCTGGCGTCCCCTAGGGGATTCGAACCCCTGTTACAACCGTGAAAGGGTCGTGTCCTAGGCCTCTAGACGAAGGGGACGTGATCCTTCCGACTCGAACGACGCCTGCAGCCACCGGATGGGTGGTGGAGGTAAGCGGGATCGAACCGCTGACCTCTTGCATGCCATGCAAGCGCTCTCCCAGCTGAGCTATACCCCCGTGAATCCGACGCATCGATCACCTCGATGCTTCTCGTCCAGCGCCGTTCAAGCGAGTCAATGACTATAACCGAGGATTCAGACGGCCCGCAAGCGATGCAGAACCGTCTCGCGTGGGAAGAGCGCCAGCACGGCGTCGATCGAGGGCGTCTGCGTGCGCCCGCAGACGAGCACGCGCAGCGCCGGCGCGAGCTGCGGCATCTTCAGCTTGTGCGCGGCCAGCACCTCCTTCATCGCGGCGGCGATCGCGGCCTTGTCCCAGTCGAGGGTCGTGAAGCGCTCGCGCAGGTCCTGCAGCGCCGGACGCACGGCGTCACCGACGTGCGCGGCCAGGTCCTCGGCACGCGGCTGCACGTCGACGAACATCATGCCGATCCAGTCGGCAAGCTCGACCACCGTGCTGCAGCGGTCCTTGTAGAGCGCGCAGGCGGCCGCGAGCGACCCGGCCGGGCCGGCGTCGATGCCGCGGCGCGCGAGCTGCTGCACGACGAGCGCGGCCAGCCGCGCGTCGTCCGCCTGCCGGACGTAGTGCGCATTGACCCAGGCGAGCTTGGCCGGGTCCCACTGCGCCGGGCTCCTGGCGAGGTGGCTGCCGTCGAACCACTGCACCATCTGCTCGCGCGTGAAGAGCTCGTCGTCGCCGTGGCTCCAGCCCAGGCGCGCGAGGTAGTTGAGCATGGCTTCGGGCAGGTAGCCCATCTCCTCGTAGGCGGTGACGCTGACCGCGCCGCGGCGCTTGGAGAGCTTCTGGCCGTCGTCGCCGAGGATGATCGGGCAGTGCCCGTACTGCGGCAGCGGCGCGCCCAGCGCACGGAAGAGGTTGATCTGCCAGGGCGTGTTGTTGATGTGCTCGTCGCCGCGGAAGACGTGGGTGATGCCCATGTCGAGGTCGTCGACGACGACGGCGAAGTTGTAGGTCGGCACGCCCAGCGTCCCCGGCGGCGCATCGGCGGGCGGAGGGCGCAGGATGATGAGGTCGTCGATCTCCTCGTTGGCGATGCGGATCGGCCCCTTGACGAGATCGTCCCAGGCCACCGAGCCGTGCTGCGGATTGGCGAAGCGCACCACCGGCCGCACACCCGCCGGGGGCGGCGGCAGCCGCTTGCCCGGCGCCGGGCGCCAGCGGCCGTCGTAGCGCGTCTTCTCGCCGCGCGCGCGCTGCGCCTCGCGCATCGCCTCCAGCTCCTCCGGCGTGGCCCAGCAGCGGTAGGCGCTGCCCCCGGCGATCATCCGCTCGGCCACCTCGTGGTAGCGCGCCAGGCGCTGCATCTGGTAGTGCGGCCCTTCGTCGTAGTCCAGGCCGAGCCAGCGCATCGAATCGAGGATCTGCTGCACCGATTCCTCGCTCGAGCGCTCGACGTCGGTGTCTTCGATGCGCAGCACGAACTGCCCGCCGTGGTGGCGCGCATAGGCCCAGGAATAGAGCGCGGTGCGCGCCGTGCCCAGGTGCAGGAAACCGGTGGGCGAAGGCGCGATGCGGGTGCGGACGGTGGACTTGCTCATGCGGGGGGTCAAAGGCTGCCGAGGCCACGCTGCAGGTCGTCGGTGACGTCGTCGACGTGCTCGAGGCCCACGGCCAGGCGGATCAGGCCCTGGCCGATGCCCGCAGCCTGGCGCTGCTCCTCGGTCAGGCGGCCGTGCGAAGTCGTCGCCGGGTGGGTGATGATGGTCTTGGTGTCGCCGAGGTTGGCGGCGATGCTGAGGACGCGCGTGCTGTCGACGACGTGGAAGGCGGCACGGCGCGCGGCCTCGGCATCGGCCGCGCGCACGACGAACGACAGCACCGCGCCGCCGATGCCCGACTGCTGCGCCATCGCCAGCGCGTGCTGCGGATGCGAGGGCAGTCCGGGGTAGTAGACGCGCTCCACCGCCGGGTGGCGCTCGAGCCAGCGCGCCACAGCCAGCGTGCTCGCGCTCTGCGCGCGGATGCGCAGCGCGAGCGTCTCCAGCGACTTCAGCACCACCCAGGCGTTGAAGGGCGAGAGCACCATGCCCGCGGTGCGCAGCACCGGCCAGAAGACCTCGCGCATCAGCCGCGCCGAGCCGCACAGCGCGCCGGCCATGACGCGGCCCTGCCCGTCGAGGAACTTGGTGCCGGCGTGCATCACGATGTCGGCTCCGAGTGCGAGCGGGCGCTGCAGGATGGGCGTGCAGAAGGTGTTGTCCACCGCCAGCAGCGCGCCCGCGCTGCGCGCGAGTTCGGCCAGTGCGGCGATGTCGCAGACCTCGGTGAGCGGGTTCGTCGGCGTCTCGGCGAAGAGCAGCCGCGTCTCGGGACGGACGGCCGCGCGCCACGCATCGAGGTCGGTCTGCGAGACGAAATCGGTGTGCACGCCGAACTTGGCGAATTCCTTGCCGAAGAGGCCGATCGTCGAGCCGAACACCGAGCGCGAGCAGACGACGTGATCGCCCGCCTTCAACAAGCCCATGATCAGCAGCAGGATCGCGCTCATTCCGGTGGCGGTGGCGATCGCCGCCTCGGCGCCCTCCATCGCCGCCAGCCGCATCTCCAGGCTGCGCACGCTCGGGTTGGCCGTGCGCGAGTAGGTGAAGTCCTCCATCTGCGCGAAGCGCCGCGCCGCGGTTTCGGAGTCCGGCTGCACGAAGGCGCTGCTGAGGAAGAGCGCCTCGGAGTTCTCGCCGTACCGGCTTGCGGCCAGGCCGGTGCGCACCGCCAGCGTCTGGGCGCGCAGGCCGGCGGGAAGCGAGGAGAGCGCATCGCGGTCGTCGCGGTCGTCACCGCCTTCGTCGTGCGCGTTCATGTCGGCGCTCCGCCGTGCAGCGACAAGGGCATGCGCGCGCCCTCCTCGTCGCCTTCGGACGCGGCCGGCGCCACGGCACGATGCGATCCATCCAGGTCCTCGACGCGAATGTCGCCGGTGATGTAGTGGCCGTCGAAGCAGCTCGCCTCGAAGCCGTCGAGCGCCGGGTTGAGCTGTCGCACGACGCGCTTCATCGCGTCGGCGTCCTGGTAGATCAGCGCATCGGCGCCGATGTAGCGGCGGATCTCCTCGATGCTGCGGCCGTGCGCGATGAGTTCCTCGCGCGTGGGCATGTCGATGCCGTAGACGTTGGGCCAGCGCACCGGCGGCGCGGCGCTGGCCATGTAGACGCGGCGCGCGCCGGCCTCGCGCGCCATCTGCACGATCTCCTTGCTCGTCGTGCCGCGCACGATGGAGTCGTCGACGAGCAGAACGTTGCGCTCGCGGAACTCGAGGCCGATGGCGTTGAGCTTCTGGCGCACGCTCTTCTTGCGCACCGCCTGCCCCGGCATGATGAAGGTGCGGCCGACGTAGCGGTTCTTCACGAAGCCCTCGCGGTACGGACGCCCGATCTTCTGCGCCAGCTGCATCGCGCTCGGGCGGCTGCTCTCGGGGATGGGGATGACGACGTCGATCTCGCTGGGCGCGAGCTGGTTGATGACGCGCTGCGCCAGCGCCTCGCCCAGGTTCAGCCGCGCCTGGTAGACCGAGACGCCGTCGATCACGGAATCGGGCCGCGCGAGATAGACGTACTCGAAGATGCAGGGGTTGAGCGAGGGCTGGGCGGCGCACTGGCGCGCGTGCACCCGGCCCTGCAGGTCGACGAAGATCGCCTCGCCCGGAGCGACGTCGCGCAGCGGCGTGTGCCCCGTGCCCTGCAGCGCCACCGTCTCGCTGGCGAGCATCACCTCGCCCTGCCCTTGACCGAGGCACAGCGGCCGGATGCCGAAGGGGTCGCGAAAGGCCAGCAGCCCGTAGCCGGCGACGAGCGCGATCGCCGCATACGAGCCGCGCACGCGACGGTGCACCGCCGCCACCGCGTCGAACACCGCCTCGGGGGTGAGCGGCAGGTCGCGCGTGGCGCGGCCGAGTTCGTGCGCGAGCACGTTGATCAGCACCTCGGAATCGCTGTCGGTGTTGATGTGGCGGCGGTCGACGTCGAACAGCTCCTGCTTCAGCGTCTTGGCGTTCGTCAGGTTGCCGTTGTGCACGAGCACGACGCCGAAGGGCGCGTTGACGTAGAAGGGCTGCGCCTCCTCCTCGTCGTCGGCGCTGCCCGCGGTTGGGTAGCGCACCTGGCCCAGGCCGACGCTTCCCGGCAACGCGCGCATGTTGCGCGTGCGGAAGACGTCGCGCACCATGCCGCGCGCCTTGTGCATCCAGCACTTCGTGCCCTGCATCGTGACGATGCCCGCGGCGTCCTGCCCGCGGTGCTGCAGCAGCAGCAGCGCGTCGTAGAGGAGCTGGTTCACGGGCGTGTGTGAGATCACGCCGACGATGCCGCACATGGTGGGGACCTCAGGTCGGGAGATGGCGCGCCATGTCGTCGGGCAGCAGGGGCTTGAGCCCGTGGAGCACGACAGCCAGCCAGCGCGCGCCTTCGGATTGCTGCCAGGGCGCCCACTGCGCCGCCGGCGTCAGCGCCAGCACCGTGGCCAGCGCCAGCAGCAGAACGCCGCCGCGCAGGAGGCCGAAGCCGCCGCCGAGAACGCGGTCGGGCAGCGAAAGGGGCGAGGCATGGACGAGCAAGCGCAGCAACCGCGCCAGCAGCGCCCAGACGATGAGGATGCCGGCGAAGGCGGCGACGAAGCACGCCAGCGCACGCGCCGCCGAGCCGCTTGCGCCCACGGGAATCCAGGGCGAGAGCGCGCTCCCGAACAGCTGCGCGCCGACCCAGGCGACGACCCAGCCCGCGAGCGACAGCATCTCGAAAACGAGCCCGCGCCAGGCACCCACCAGCACCGACAGCAGCAGCACCGCCAGGAGCGCCCAGTCGATCCAGGAGAGCGCGGCCATCACAACGTCAGCAGGTTGCCGCGCAGGCCGGCGGCGGCGAGCGTGTCGTAGGCCTTCTCGGCCTCCTGGCGCGAGCCGAAGGGCCCGACGCGCACGCGCGTGCGCGGACCGCCCTCGGTCTGCACGACCTGGGTGTAGGTCTTGAGGCCGAGCTTCTCGACCCTGGCGCGCACCTCGCGCAGCGTGGCCGCGTCGCCATAGGCACCGACCTGAACGACGAAGCGCGGCGCCGCAGGCGCGGCAGCGGAGGCCGCCGGCGTTGAGCGTCCCTCGAGCAAGGCCTGCGCACGCTCGCCGTCGCCGCGGCCGCCGGGCGCGACCTGCGCCTTCGCATTCGACCTGTCGGCGGGGTCGCTCGGCGATGCGCCCGGCGGGACATCCTTCTTGGCGACGCCGGTCGCGGGAGGCGGCGGCGCCCCGGCAGCGGCAGAGGCGACCGCGTCCGCACGCGGCAATTCGGGCGCGGACTCCGTCGGCGTCGGCGTCGGCGTCGGCATCGGCATCGGCGTCGGCGTCGGCGTCGGCGTCGGCGTCGGTTTCGCCGCCGGCATCTCGATCGGCACCGCGCCCGGAAGCGGACGTGGTTGCGTCTCGAACAGCAACGGGAAGGCGATGACACCGATGACCAGCAGCACGACGGCGCCGATCAGCCGCCGGCGCGCCTGGACGCGTGCCTGCTGCACCGGCCCGGCCTCCTCGGTCAGCGGGTCGGCGGTCGGCCGTCCCGGGGACCGGGCGTCTTTGCGCTTGAGAATCGAGGGCGAGGCCATAGGGAAGCGGGGGCACGGGCGGCCCCGGAGCCGCTCAACCCAGGTGCGGTGCGGACAGCCTCGGCAGGCCGTCCTTCAGCACGCCACCAACGGTGTGGAAGGAGCCGAAGACGACGATTCTATCGGCCGCTTCCGCCGCCGCCAGCGCCGCCCGCAGCGCGGCAGCGGGACTCTCGTGCGTGCTGTGCGGCGACTCACCGGCAAGCGCGCCGAGCTCGGCCGGGGAGGCAGCGCGTTCGGTGGGCAGCGCGCACAAGTACCAGTGGTCGACGAGCCGGCGCATGCGCTCGATCATCGGCGCCAGCTGCTTGTCGCGCATTGCGCCGAAGACCGCGAAGGTGTGCTTGTGGAAGCCGCCCATGGCCTTCAGGTTGGCGGCCAGCACCGACACCGACTGCATGTTGTGCGATACGTCGAGCACCAGCGTCGGCTGCCCGGGAACGACCTGGAAGCGCCCGGGCAGGTCGACGACGGCGAGGCCCGTGCGCACCGCCTGCGCCGGGATCGGCAGGCGCAGGCGCAGCGCCTCGAAGGCCGCGAGCACGCCCGCGGCGTTGAGCAACTGGTTGGCGCCGCGCAGCGCCGGATAGCCCAGCCCCGCATAGCGCTGCTGGCGACCGCCCCAGGTCCACTGCTGGCGATCGCCGGCATGGGTGAAGTCGCGTCCGACGAGCCAGAGGTCCGCGCCGATGCGCGTGCCGTGGTCGAGCACGCTCTGCGGCGGCTGCGGGTCGGCGACGATGGCCGGGCGCCCCGAGCGCATCACGTGCGCCTTCTCCAGGCCGATGGCCTCGCGGTTGTTGCCGAGCGTTTCGATGTGGTCGAGGTCGATGCTGGTGAGCAGCACGCAGTCGGCGTCGATGACGTTGACGGCGTCCAGCCGGCCGCCCAGGCCGACCTCGAGCACCGCGAAGTCGAGCCCGGCGCCGGCGAGCGCGCGCAGGATGACGAAGGTCGTGAACTCGAACCAGGTCAGCGGCAGCTCGCCGCGCGCAGCCTCCACCGCCTCGAAGTGCGGCAGCAGTGCGGCACCGTCGATCGGCTGGCCGTCGATGCGGCAGCGCTCCTCGAAGCGCACCAGATGCGGCTTGCTGTAGACGCCGACGCGGTAGCCCGCCGCGCGCGCGATCGCTTCCAGCATCGCGCAGCTCGAACCCTTGCCGTTGGTGCCGGCGACGACGATCACCGGGCAGTCGAAGCGCAGGCCGAGGCGATCGCGCAGCGCGCGCAGCTCGTCCAGCGGCCGGTCCTTCGGCTTGTGGTGGAGTCGCTCGCAGTGGACGAGCCAGCCCTCGAGCGTCGTCGGCGAGGCCATGTTCAGGGGGGTGGTCGCGCGTCGGCGCCGCACGGCAAACCGGGCCCGCGCGGGCCCGGCTGCGCGGCGCCGGGCAGGCTCATGCGAACGCGTCGGCACTCTGGCGCTGCAGCATCGCGAGGGCGCGCGCAATCGTGCCACGGAGCTGGCGGCGATCGACGATCATGTCCAGAGCCCCCTTGCCGAGCAGGAACTCGGCGCGCTGGAAGCCCTCGGGCAGCTTCTCGCGCACGGTGTTCTCGATCACGCGCGGCCCGGCGAATCCGATCAGGGCCTTGGGCTCGGCGATCACCAGGTCGCCCATGAAGGCGAAGCTGGCCGAGACGCCGCCCATCGTCGGGTCGGTGAGCACGCTGACGTAGGGCAGCTTCGCCTTCGCCAGCTGTGTCAGCGCGGCGTTGGTCTTGGCCATCTGCAGCAGGCTGAAGAGCCCTTCCTGCATGCGCGCGCCGCCGGTGGCGGCGAAGCTGACGAAGGGCACCTTCTGCTCGATCGCCGTCTCGACGCCGCGCACGAAGCGCTCGCCCACCACCGAGCCCATCGAGCCGCCCATGAAGTCGAACTCGAAGCAGGCGGCGACGACCGGCACGCTCATCACCGCGCCGCCGAGGACGACCAGCGCGTCGGTCTCGCCGGTGGCCTCCAGCGCCGCCTTCAGCCGCTCGGGGTACTTCTTGCTGTCGCGAAACTTCAGCGGGTCGGTCGGCAGCACCTCCTGCCCGACCTCGTAGCGCCCTTCGGCGTCGAGGAAGGCGTCGAGCCGTGCGCGCGCGCCGATTCGGTGATGGTGCGCGCACTTCGGGCAGACGTTGAGGTTCTGCTCGAGATCGGTCTTGTAGAGCACCGTCTCGCACTCGGGGCACTTGATCCACAGGCCCTCGGGCACCGTGCGGCGCTCGCTCGGGTCGGTGGGCTGGATCTTGGGCGGCAGCAGCTTCTCGAGCCAGCTCATACGTCGTCCTCCTTGGGCAATTCGTCCAGCGCCTGCCGGATCCCGGCCATGAAGGCCCGGGCCGTTGGCGCCACCTGTTCGCGCACCAGCGGCTGCAGCATCTGCACCAGGCGCGAGCCGATGATCACCGCGTCCGCGACCCGGCCCACCGCTTTCGCGTCGGCCGCGTCGCGAATGCCGAAGCCCACGCCCACCGGCAGCGCCACGTGCTGCCGGATGCGCGGCAGCATCCGCGCCACCGCATCGACATCCAGGTGACCGGCGCCCGTCACGCCCTTCAGCGAGACATAGTACACGTAGCCGCTGGCCACCTCGGCGACTTCGCGCATGCGCGCCTCGGTCGAGGTCGGCGCGAGCAGGAAGATCAGGTCCAGCCCGGCCGCACGCATGCGCTCGGCGAAGGCGCGGCATTCCTCGGGCGGATAGTCGACGACCAGCAGCCCGTCGACGCCCGCGTCCGCCGCGGCGGCGACGAAAGCCCCCTCGCCGTGACGCCCGTCGAAGCGCTCGATCGGGTTCGCATAGCCCATCAGCACGACCGGAGTCCTCGCGTCGCGCGCGCGGAACGTGCGCACCGCGTCCAGCACCTGCGGCAGCCCGATGCCGCGAGCCAGCGCGCGCTCGCCGGCCTGCTGGATCACCGGGCCGTCGGCCATCGGATCGCTGAAGGGCACGCCGAGCTCGACGATGTCGGCGCCGCCGTCGACGAGCGCGTGCATCAGCTCGGGCGTGATGTCGGCATAGGGATCGCCGGTGGTGACGTAGGGGATGAGCGCGCGGCGGCCTTGCGCCTTCAAGGCCGACAAGGTGGCGGCGATGCGGCTCATCGGGCGCCTCCGGCAGCCGCGAGACCCGGCAGCGCGATTCCCTGCAGGCCGGCGACGGTGTCGATGTCCTTGTCGCCGCGACCGGAGAGGTTGACGAGAACGATGGCGTCCTGCGGCATCGTCGCCGCGAGCTTCATCGCGTACGCGACCGCGTGGCTGGATTCGAGCGCGGGAATGATGCCCTCGCTGCGGCACAGGCGGTGGAAGGCGGCGAGCGCCTCCTCGTCGGTGATGGCGACGTACTCGGCGCGGCCGATGTCGTGCAGGTAGGCGTGCTCGGGGCCGACGCCGGGGTAGTCCAGGCCGGCGGAGATCGAGTGCGTCTGCCGGATCTGGCCGTTGTCGTCCTGCAGCAGGTAGGTGCGGTTGCCGTGCAGCACGCCGGGCGCGCCGGCGCTGATGCTCGCGGCGTGGCGGCCGCTGGCCAGCCCCAGGCCCGCGGCCTCGACGCCGATCAGCCGCGTGCCCGCGTGCTCGAGGTAGGGGTGGAAGATGCCCATCGCGTTGCTGCCGCCGCCGACGCAGGCGACCACCGCATCGGGCTGGCGGCCGGCAAGCTCGGGCATCTGAACGAGGCACTCGTCGCCGATGACGCGCTGGAAGTCGCGCACCATCATCGGGTAGGGGTGCGGGCCGGCGACGGTGCCGATGATGTAGAAGGTGTCCTCGACGTTCGTCACCCAGTCGCGCAGCGCCTCGTTGAGCGCGTCCTTGAGCGTCCTGCTGCCCGACTCCACCGGCACCACCGTGGCCCCGAGCAGTTGCATGCGGTAGACGTTCGGGCTCTGGCGCTTCACGTCCTCGCTGCCCATGTAGACCACGCACTGCAGGCCGTAGCGCGCGCAGATGGTGGCGGTGGCGACACCGTGCTGGCCGGCGCCGGTCTCGGCGATGACGCGCGGCTTGCCCATGCGCCGCGCCAGCAGGGCCTGGCCGATGGTGTTGTTGATCTTGTGCGCGCCGGTGTGGTTGAGATCCTCGCGCTTGAGGTAGATCTGCGCGCCGCCGACCTCGCGCGAGAGCCGCGCGGCGTGGTAGACCGGGCTCGGCCGGCCGACGAAGTGCGCCAGTTCGTTCCGGAACTCGGCTTCGAAGGCGGCATCGGCACGGCACTGCGCGTAGGCCGCCTGCAGTTCCTGCAGCGCGTGATGCAGTGTCTCGGCGACGAAGCTGCCGCCATAGTAGGTCCCGCGCACGGGGCCGAAACGCCCTTTGGCATCGGGTTGGGATGGGGTCGTCATGGGGTCTTCCACGGCTGGCCCGCACCGGTGGCGGGCCACTTGGGTTCAAAGGCGTGCGAGGTCCGAGTCGGCGTCGCGCACGGCCTTGCAGAACCGCCGCATCAGCACGGCGTTCTTCACGCCCTTGGCCGATTCGACTCCGGAACTCACGTCAACGGCAAAAGGCCGGACGCGAAGCACCCCTTCGGTCACGTTTGACGGCTTCAACCCACCAGACAAAACGACCGGAGAGGGAACGCTTGGTGGAATCAGTGACCAATCGAAAGCCTTTCCGCCGCCGCCGTATCCGTCCACATGGGCGTCCAGCAGCAGCGCCGACGCGGCGCGAAAGCGCTGCGCGAAGTCTAGCAAATCGAATCCCGGGGCCATGCGCGCGGCGCGCAGGAAGGGCCGGCCCGCGGCCTGGCACTGCTCGGGCGTCTCGTCGCCATGGAACTGCAGCAGCGCCTGCGGCAGCGCCTGCGCCGCGGCATGCACCTCCCCCGGAGAGGCGTTGACGAAGAGCAGCACCGGCGTGACGAAGGGCGGCAAGCGCGCCACCAGCGCCTCGGCGCGTGCAAGCGCAACCGCGCGCGGGCTTTTCGGATAGAGCACGAAGCCCAGCGCGTCGGCGCCGGCCTCGACCGCCGCGTCGACGTCGACCTCGCGCGTGAGGCCGCAGATCTTGATTCGGGTGCGCATTCAGGGCAGCCAGTCGAGCGCGGGAGCCTGCACCGGCAAGCCAAACGCGGCATCGTAGTACGGGCCGAGGAAGTACAGGCCTGCGGCCGGAAAGGTCGGCGCCGCGGCGTCACGCGAACGCGCTGCCAGCACGTCGGCCAGCCACGAGGCCGGCTTGCGCCCGCTGCCCACCGCGACCAGGCAGCCGACGATGTTGCGCACCATGTGGTGCAGGAAGGCGTTGCCGTCGAAGTCGAAGTGCCAGTAGGCGCCGCGGCGAACGATCTCGATGCTCCTGAGCGTCTTCACCGGCGACGCGGCCTGGCAGGCGGCGGCGCGGAACGAACTGAAATCGTGCTCGCCCAGCAGATGGGCTGCCGCCGCTCGCATCGCATCGGCGTCGAGCGGGCGGAACACCCAGCCGACCAGCCCCGCCTCGAGTGCGGGCCGGACCGGGGACTCGAGCACGATGAAGCGATAGCGGCGTCCGCGCGCACTGTTGCGGGCATGGAAAGCGGGCGGCACCGGCTGGCACCACTGCAGCGCGATGTCCTCCGGCAGGTAGCGGTTGCCGCCGCGCACCCAGGAGGCAGGCTCGCGCCGCACCGGGGGGTCGATGTGCACGACCTGGTTGACGCCGTGCACGCCGGCGTCGGTGCGGCCGGCGCAGAGCGTGGCCACGGGCTGCGCCGCGAAGGCCGAGAGCGCGGCCTCGAGGTGATCCTGCACCGTGCGGCCGCCGGGCTGCGACTGCCAGCCCTGGTAGGCCGTGCCGCGATAGCTCAGGCCCAGCGCCAGGCGTGAATGCGGCGCCGGGCGTGCGTCCTCAGGCAAGGCGTTCGAGCATCGCCTGCGCCTTGGCCCGGGTCACACCTTCGGCCTTGGCGATGACTTCCTCGAGCAGGTCGCGCGCGCCTTCGACGTCGCCGATCTGGCGGAACTCCTCGGCCAGTTCGAGCTTGCGCGCGAGCGGGTCGCCGTCCTCGTCGATCGGCAGATCGACTTCCGACTCGCCGGCGGCCTCGGACGGAACCGCGGTGCGCGCCATCGCCACGGTCGTCGTCTCGGGTGCACCGATCTCGAAGCCGGCGAAATCCAATCCCTGGCCGCCGACATCGGCGCGTGGCAGCGGCAAGGTCGCCGGTGCCGGAGCATCGAGCGAAAGCTGGTCGAGATCGAAGTCGATGTCAGCCTCGCCGCCGATCGACGGCGTCGCCATCATCGCCGCCGGCTGCGTCGTCACGTCGTCGAGCGTGGACACGGGTCCGAATTCCAGGGTCGGCTCGATCGGGATGTCGGCCCGCGCAGGCAGCGGCCGCGTCGTCTCGACCGGGTTCGCCCCGGACTCGCTCGCGAGATCCAGATCGAGGTCGAGGCCACCGGGCATCGACTCGGGGCCGGCATCCGGCGTGAACGCCGGCGGCGGCGCGGCCGCGAACGGCTGCGTGGTGGCGCCCAGCGGCTCCATCACCGCAACGCCGCCGGCGCCCGTCACCGGCTCGGGATGTCCCCCGGGCTGGTAGAGCGCGTTCTCGGGATCGACCTGGCGGCCGAGTTCCTGGGCGCGCGCCCAATCCTCCCCTTCGCCCTGGGTCAGCGAGTGCACCTGAGTCGCCAGCAGCTCGAAACCCTTGGCGTCGCGCCGCTTGGCATAGACCTCGAGCAGCTTGGTGCGGATCGCCATGCGCTGCGGATTGGCGCGCATCGCCTCTTTCAGGATCTCCTCGGCCTGCAGGTCGCGCCCGTAGGCGAGATAGACGTCGGCTTCGGCCACCGGATCGACGTCGCCGATGGCGTCGAGTTGACTGAGCGAATAGCTCATCGACGACGAGGTCGACGAGGACGACGCTGCAGCGCCTTCGCGCGTGTCGATGCGCTGGCCACCGCTGGCGCCGAAGAACGAATCGGGTTGCAGCCGACTCTCGAGGAAGGAGGTTTCGCCGCTGCCGCCCTTCTTCGCGCGCGCTCGGTAGATCGCCAGGCCCAGCAGCAGCGCCAGGAGGCCACCGGCTGCGGGAAGCAGCCAGGGCTGCTCGAGCAGCCCCTCCAGGAAGCCGGGTTCCTCGGCCGCCGCCCTCGGCGTGGGCGCAGGCGCCGGCGCCGAGGGTGCGGTGGCCGGCGGCGATGTCGCTGCGGCCGGCTCCGAGGGCGCGGGCGCCGGTGCCGGCGATACGGCGATCGGCGCCGTCGGCAAGGCCGGCGCCGATGCGATCAGGGGCGCTGCAGGCGTGGTCGCGGTTGGGGGCGTCGTCGCCGCAGTGGCCGGCACGGCCACGGACGCGGGCGCCTGCGCCCCGCTCTGCAGTCGCGTGAGTTCCTCGACGTTGCGCGAGAGCTCGGCCACGCGCGTGGCGCTGTCCTTGCGCTCGGCCTCGCGCGAGATCGTCGCTTCGGGAGCACCCGGCTTGACCTCGCCCTGCGAGAGCGTGAGCTTGTCGGGACTGGCCGCCGCCGATTGCTTCCGATCCTCGACACGCGCCTGAACGGTGCCCTTGGCCTGCCGTGCCGGCCCACCCTCGGCATGCGTCGTCACGCCCGAGGCGAGTCGTTGACGATAGGCGGCGAAATCCGCACTTTGCGTGCGGATCAGTTCGCGCGCCTGAGCCTGTTCGACACCGCGCACCACGTCCGCCGCCGGCATGGTGAGCACCGCTCCGGCCCGCAGCCGGTTCATGTTCTCGCCGATGAAGGCATGGGGATTGCCGCGGAAGAGCGAGACCAGCATCTGGTCGAGCGACACGCCGGCTGGCGCGTTGCGCGCCGCGATGGCCGAGAGCGTGTCACCGCGGCGCACGAGATAGTCCCCGCCCTCGGCCGCAGCAGGCGTTCGGCGGGCCGGTGCACGCGCCGGCGCGGGTGCGGCCGCCGTCCGAGCCTCGCCCGGCGCGGCCGCGACCGGCGGCGGCGCCGGTGCAACGGCAGGCGCGGACGTTCCCGAGGCCAGAGCCGGGCTGGCCGGCGCGGGCGGCGCGGCTGACCGTGTCGGCGGGTCGAGCAGCAATGTGTACTCCCGCACCAGCCGGCCGCTGGCCCAGATGGCTTCGACGATGACATCGACGAACGGTTCGGCCAGGGGCCGCTCGCTGGCCACGCGCAGCACAGCACGGCCGTCGGCGCGACGCTGCAGCGTCACGCGGGCGCCGGCGAGCGCCGGATTGAACTCGATTCCCGCCGCGCGGTAGGCGTCGGGCGAGGCCAGGCGCAGTTGCAGCGTGCTCGCCTCCTCCTCGCTGAGGTTGGAGACGTCGATCTCCGCGCGCAGCGGCTCGCCGAGCGCAGACTGCACCGTCAAGCGCCCGAGGCCGAGTGCCCAGGCGGAGGATCCCAGCAGGCAGGCTGCAGCCAGCGCCACCGCACTTCGCGCAAAGCGCGCTGCGTTCAACGAGCGTTTTTCCAAGGCGTCCCCCAAAGCGACCTGCGGGCGCTCGTCACGAGACCCGCTGCCTCGACCTCCAGCGACCCTCCACCGGGTGCCACCCCGACCCCACAGGTGCGGCGGAAATCACAATAACATCAAGCATATAGGCTGACAAGCTCACCTAAAGGCTGATGTTCGCCGGGGAAATGCATTGTTTCTTCCCCTTTGGCACCCCTGTTGCCAATGGGCAACGCTCGTCGGCGCCGCGCGGCCTCAAGCCTCGAGCAGAATGCGCAGCATACGCCGCAGCGGTTCGGCAGCACCCCACAGAAGCTGGTCGCCGACGGTGAAGGCGCCCAGGTACTCGGGGCCCATCGCCAGCTTGCGGATGCGGCCCACCGGGATGCCCAGCGTGCCCGTCACCGCCACCGGCGTGAGCTCCTTCATCGTCGCCTCGCGCGTGTTGGGCACCACCTTCACCCAGGCGTTGTCGGCGGCGATCATGGCTTCGACGTCGGCCAGCGGCACGTCCTTCTTCAGCTTGAAGGTCAGTGCCTGGCTGTGGCAGCGCATGGCGCCGATGCGCACGCAGAAGCCATCCACCGGCACCGCGGGCGTCCCGAAGCCCGCGCCCTGGCCGAGGATCTTGTTGGTCTCGGCCATGCCCTTCCATTCCTCGCGGCTGACGCCGTAGCCCTCGTCCTCGCGCCCCTTGCCTGCGCCCAGGTCCTTGTCGATCCAGGGGATGAGCGAACCGCCCAGCGGCACGCCGAACTGCGCCGTCTCCTCGGCCGAGAGCGCGCGCTGCCTGGCGATGATCCTGCGGTCGATCTCGAGGATCGCGCTCCTGGGGTCGGCCAGCAGCGCCTTGACCTCGGCGTTGAGCGTGCCGAACTGCGTCAGCAGCTCGCGCATGTGCTGCGCGCCGCCGCCGCTGGCGGCCTGGTAGGTCTGCGTGCTCATCCATTCGACGAGGCCGGCCTTGAAGAGCGCGCCCACGCCCATGAGCATGCAGCTCACCGTGCAGTTGCCGCCGATCCACTCGCGCCCGCCCTTGGCCAGGGCGTTCTTGATCACCGGCAGGTTGACCGGGTCGAGCACGATGACCGCGTCCTCGCGCATGCGCAGCGCGCTCGCGGCGTCGATCCAGTGCCCCTTCCAGCCCGCGGCGCGCAGCTTGGGATGGACCTCGTTCGTGTAGTCGCCGCCCTGGCAGGTGATGACGATGTCGCAGCGCGAGAGCGCCGCGATGTCGAACGCGTCGGCGAGCTTCTTCTCGTTCTTGGCCATCGGCGGCGCGTCGCCGCCGACGTTGCTGGTGGTGAAGAAGCGCGGTTCGATGAGGGCGAAGTCGCCCTCGGCCTGCATGCGCTCCATGAGCACGGAGCCGACCATGCCGCGCCAGCCGACCAATCCTACGAGTGCCATTTCCGTCTTGCCTTTCCGATCCGTGATTCGGGCCCCTTTTGCATCGTCCCCGGTTCGTCTGCCGGGGTCCGAAGGGCGCTGGGCGAGACGATCCGAGACGCGATCAGGTCTTGGTGATGATGGTTTTGCCGGTGATCGCGCGCACCACGGCGTCACCCATCTCGCGCGTGCCCACCTTCGTCGTGCCTTCGCTCCAGATGTCGCCCGTGCGCAGGCCCGCGCCGAGCACGGCCTTCACCGCCGACTCGATGCGGTCGGCGGCCTCGGCCTGGTTGAGCGTGTAGCGAAGCATCATGGCAGCGGAGAGGATTGTAGCCAGCGGGTTGGCCACGCCCTTGCCGGCGATGTCCGGCGCGCTGCCGTGGCTGGGCTCGTACAGGCCCTTGCCGCTCTTGTCCAGGCTCGCCGAGGGCAGCATGCCGATGCTGCCGGTGAGCATGGCCGCCTCGTCGGAGAGGATGTCGCCGAAGAGGTTGCCGGTGACGACGACGTCGAAGGCCTTGGGCTGGCGCACCAGCTGCATGGCGGCGTTGTCGACGTAGAGGTGTTCGAGCGTCACGTCCGGGTACTGCGCGTGCACCTCGATGACGACGTCCTTCCAGAACTGGAAGGTCTCGAGCACATTGGCCTTGTCCACCGAGGTCAGCTTGCGGCTGCGCTTGCGCGCGGCCTGGAAGGCCACGTGCGCGATGCGCTCGACCTCGGGCTTGCTGTAGCGCATGGTGTCGAAGGCTTCCTCGCTGCCGGGGAAGTGGCCGTCGACGGCGGTGCGGCGCCCGCGCGGCTGGCCGAAGTAGATGTCGCCGGTGAGCTCGCGGATGATGAGGATGTCCAGCCCCGCCACCAGCTCGGGCTTGAGCGAGGAGGCGTGCGTGAGCTGCTCGTAACAGATCGCCGGACGGAAGTTGGCGAACAGGCCGAGCTCCTTGCGCAGGCCGAGGATGGCCTGCTCGGGCCGGTACTGGCGCTCGAGCTTGTCGTACTTCCAGTCGCCCACGGCGCCGAAGAGCACCGCATCGGCCGCCTTGGCCAGCGCCAGCGTGGCCGCGGGCAAGGGGTGGCCGTGCGCGTCGTAGGCGGTGCCGCCGACGGCGGCCGTCTCCAGCTCGAACTCGAGTTCGAGCGCCTTCAACACCTTCACCGCCTCGGCGATGATCTCCGGGCCGATGCCGTCGCCGGGCAGGACTGCGATCTTCATCTCTGCTTCTCGTCTCGAAAGGGATATCTTCAGCCGCCCCTGGCGCCGACGAGCCAGGGCTTGGCCGCCAGGCGCGCCGCCTCGAAGGCGCGGATCTTGTCGGCGTGGCGCAGGGTCAGGCCGATGTCGTCGAGCCCGCCGACCAGGCAGTGCTTGCGCCAGGCCTGGACGTCGAAGGACAGTTCGCTGCCGTCGGGCTTGACGATCACCTGCCGCGGCAGGTCGACCGTGAGGGTGTAGCCGGGGCAGGCGGCGACGTCGTCGAAGAGCGCGTCGACCTGCGCCTCGGGCAGCACCACCGGCAGCAGGCCGTTCTTGAAGCAGTTGTTGAAGAAGATGTCGGCAAAGCTCGGCCCGATGAGCGCGCGAAAGCCGTACTGCTGCAGCGCCCAGGGCGCGTGCTCGCGGCTCGAACCGCAGCCGAAGTTCTTGCGCACGAGCAGGATGGAGGCGCCCTGGTAGCGCGGCTGGTTGAGCACGAAGTCCGGATTGGGCTGGCGCGTGGCGAGGTCCTGCCCGGGCTCGCCGTGGTCCAGGTAGCGCCATTCGTCGAAGAGGTTGGGGCCGAAGCCGCTGCGCAGGATGGACTTCAGGAACTGCTTGGGGATGATGGCGTCGGTGTCGACGTTCTCGCGATCCATGGGCGCGACCAGGCCCTGGTGCACGGTGAAGGCTTGCATGTCCGCTCCTTCCTTCAGGCGATGCGGCGGATGTCGACGAAGCGGCCGACGATGGCGGCGGCCGCGGCCATGGCCGGACTGACGAGGTGGGTGCGCCCGCCGTTGCCCTGCCGGCCCTCGAAGTTGCGGTTGCTCGTGCTCGCGCAGCGCTCGCCGGGCTCGAGGCGGTCGGCGTTCATCGCCAGGCACATGCTGCAGCCGGGCTCGCGCCACTGGAAGCCGGCGTCGACGAAGACCTTGTCCAGGCCTTCGGCTTCGGCCTGCCGCTTCACCAGGCCCGAGCCGGGCACGACCATCGCCAGCTTCACGCTGCCGGCCACCTTGCGCCCCAGACGCTGCACGACGAGCGCGGCGTCGCGCAGGTCCTCGATGCGGCTGTTGGTGCAGCTGCCGATGAAGACCTTGTCGATCCAGATGTTGGTGATCGCCTGCTCGGGCTCGAGGCCCATGTAGGCGAGCGCGCGTTCGGCGGCGGCGCGCTTGCTGGCGTCCTCGATCTTCGCCGGATCGGGCACGCGGTCCTCGATGGAGAGCACCATCTCCGGGCTCGTGCCCCAGCTCACCTGCGGCGCGATGCGCTCGGCCTTCAGCTCGACGACGGCGTCGAAGTGCGCGTCGGCGTCGCTGTGCAGCGTGCGCCAGTAGGCCGCCGCCTGCTCGAAGGCCTCGCCCTGCGGCGCGAAGGGACGGCCGCGCAGGTAGTCGATGGTCTTCTCGTCGACGGCGACGAGGCCGGCGCGCGCGCCCGCCTCGATCGCCATGTTGCACACCGTCATGCGCCCTTCCATGCTCAGGGCGCGGATCGCCGAGCCGCCGAACTCGATCGTGTAGCCGGTGCCGCCGGCGGTGCCGATGCGGCCGATGATGGCCAGCACGATGTCCTTGGCGGTGAGGCCCGGCGCCAGCTGCCCCTCGACCTTGACGAGCATGTTCTTCGCCTTCTTGGCCTGCAGCGTCTGCGTGGCCATGACGTGCTCGACCTCGCTCGTGCCGATGCCGTGCGCGAGCGCGCCGAAGGCGCCGTGCGTGCTCGTGTGGCTGTCGCCGCAGACGACGGTCATGCCCGGCAGGGTCGCGCCCTGCTCGGGGCCGATGACGTGCACGATGCCCTGGCGCCGGTCGAGAAAGGGAAAGTAGGCGGCGGCGCCGAAGTCGGCGATGTTGGCGTCCAGCGTCTGCACCTGCTGCTTGCTGATCGGGTCGGCGATGCCGTCGTAGCCGCGCTCCCAGCCCGTGGTCGGCGTGTTGTGGTCGGCCGTGGCCACCACCGAGGACGCGCGCCAGAGTCTGCGCCCGGCCATGCGCAGGCCCTCGAAGGCCTGCGGGCTGGTGACCTCGTGCACGAGGTGGCGGTCGATGTAGAGGATGGCGGTGCCGTCCTCCTCGGTGTGCACGACATGCTCGTCCCAGAGCTTGTCGTAGAGGGTGCGGGCGGTCGTCATGCTTGCTCCCGGTGTGGACTCAAGAGGTCGATGAAGTGGCGCAGCGGCGGCGCGAGCACCGGCTGCGCCTGCACGGCCACGAGATACTGGCGTTGCGCCCAGTCCTCGCGCAGCGGCAAGGGCTGCACGGCAAAGAGCTGCGCGAAGCGTTCGGCCACCACGCTGGGCAGCACGGCCACGCCCAGGCCTGCCTCGACCAGCTGCGCGATGGCATCGAAGCCGTGCACCTGCATGCGCGCGTTCAGCGGTCGCCCCAGCGCCTGCGCGCGCTGCAGCATCTGCTCGTGCGCGGCGGCCCCGGCGTGCAGGCCGACGATGTCGAAATCCAGCAGCGCGTCGAAAGGCTGCGCCGCCTGCCTGGCCAGCACGTGCCCGCGCGGCACGAGGATGGACAAGCGGCCCTCGCGATAGGCCCGGCACAAGAGCCCGGGCTCCTGCGCCGGGCCGATGAAGACGCCGGCATCGGCGCGCCCCTCCGCCACCGCCGCCTGCACCTCGCTGCTGGTCAGCTCCTCCAGGCTCACGCGCACGCCGGGATGCTTCTTCGCGAAGGCGGCGAGATCGGCCGGCAGGTGCTCGGCGATGGCGCTGGCGTTGGCGACCACCCGCAGATGGCCCCGGATGCCGCGCGCGAACTCGGCAACCTCGCTCTCCAGGGCGTGCAGCGAGGCGTTGAGGCCGCGGATGTGACGCAGCAGCGCGCGCCCGGCAGCGGTCGGGCGCACACCGCGCGCGTGGCGCTCGAAGAGGCTGACGCCAAGCCGCGCTTCCAGATCGGAGACGCGCTTGCTCGCCGCGGCCAGCGCCAGGTTCTCGCGTTCGGCGCCGCGGGTGATGCTGCGGGTGTCGGCGATGGCCAGCACGAGGTTCAGGGTGACGAGGTCGAAACGCATAGCCTAGCCGGCGGCGGCACCGGGCCCATGCGTCGATTGTCAATCAAGCCTTCGCCGCATGCGAAGGCTCGTGCGCTGCGGCGCTTCAGCGCTTGCGCACGAACAGGAAGTCGCCGCCTTCGTGGCCGGCCAGGCGGATGTCGGCGAACTGCGGAACCTGCTCGGAGTTGAGCGCCACGGGGCGGCGCAGCTCGGCAAAGAGCGAGGTGGCGTCGAGGATGCCCGTGTTCTCGCGCAGCGCCGTCATGAGGGCACTGGCGAAAGGCGAATGTCCGGACTTGCCGGAATCGGCCACCGGCTCCAGGCTGCCCGAGGTCAGCACCTGCCGCGCCTTCAGCCGCGCCATGCGCTCGACGTAATCGCGTCCGCGGCCGGCGCGCACGCCCGCGCCGCTGCGCGTGAGCGTGCCCGAGAAGCAGCTGTCGGCCACCACCAGCACGTGCTTGGCCTTGAGCGCGCGCAGCGCGTCGCGCACGGTGTCGTTGGAGACCCAGTTCGTGCGCTTGTCCGCACTCGCATCGATGGGCAGCCAGAAGCCCTTGTCCGCTTCCGTGTCCAGCCAGCCATGCCCGGCGTAGTAGATGAGCAGGTTGTCGTCGGCACCCAGACGGCCGCGGTAGTCGTCCAGCATCTCGACGATGTCGGCGCGCGTGCTGTCGGTGAGCAGCTGCACCTGCATGCCGTAGGCGCTGCGCAGCAGTTCGGCGATGGCGCGCGCGTCCTTCACCGCCGAATCCAGCGGCTGCAGGTGGCGATAAGCGTCGATGCCGATGACCAGGGCGTGATAGCGCCCGAGCCGCGAAGGATCGATGTTCAGCGCGAGCGCCTTGCCGCCCTCGGCACTGGCTGCTGCCGTCGGCGGCGCCAGCGCCGCCTCGGCGAGCGCGATCTTCTGCGCCAGTGCCGGGCTGCGGTCGCTCTGCGCCGCGCGGCGGAAGGCGTCCAGGGCATCGGCGGCGCGTCCCAGGCCCCACAAGGCGTCGCCCTGGGCGGTGAGGATGCGCGCGTCCTGCGGGCGCACGCGCAGCACTTGCGCACAGCCGCGCAAGGCCGCTTCGCCGGACAGCCGCGTGCAACGCGTCTCGGCCAGCGTGAGTCCGGCATCGGCTTGCGCCGCAGGCGCCGCTTCGCCTCGGCGCGCCAGCCACTGCGCCTCGTCGGCCATGCTGCGCACCTCGTGCAGGCGCTGGCCGACGCGGGTGTCCAGCGGCGCTTCGCGCTGCAAGTGGGCGAGGGCCGCGAGCGCGGGCGTAAAACGCCGGGCGCTCACCCAGCGCTCGATGAAGGCCAGCGCCTCCTCCGCCGGACGGCTTTGCAGCGCACGCAAACACTCTGCCGCCGGCGTCTCGACGACGCCGGCGCAGGCCTGCTCGAGCGCCTCCTGCGCGCGCAGCGCGCTTGCGCCCAGGGCGCAGATGACCAACAGCAGGGCCGCCCACAGTCCGGCGCGGCGCGCGCTCGTGCGTTCACTCATAGGCCGAAACCGGACGCGTCACGCCCGGTACCCGTTCCAGGCTCCACTGCCCCGAGGGCAGGCGGATGATGCCGAAGAGAAAGCGTTCAGGCACGGTGCGATAGGGCGGCACCTCGGCCTGCAGCACCGAGGTCAGGCGCTGACGCTGCTGCAGCAACTGTCCCGCCAGCCGCTCGGCGCGTTCGCGCAGTTCCTGCGCGAAGGCCAGCGCGTGTCCGGCATCGGGCGTGCGTCGCCCCTCCTCGGCCAGCGCCGCCATGGCCTGCACTTCCGCCAGCAAGGGCCGCAGCGCGGCGGCCACGGCGCCCGCGCCGCGTCTCAGGTTGGCACTGGCGTCGGGCACCTCGACGGCGTACTCGAGGTGATGCGCCGCACCTTCGAGCGCGCGCAGCAGCCCGTAGCCGCTGCCCGGGCCGCTGGCTTCGAGCACGGGGTCGACGACGTGCAGCACGTGCCCCAGGTGCAGCCGCACCGCGCGCAGGTCGCCGGCCCCGTCGACCGCGTAGGCCGCGTGCTCGGCCGCCACCGCCGCGTCCGCCAGCGTCACTTCGAGCAGGCCGCGCTGCTGCGGCGTATCCGGCCAGGCCGTGACCACATGCCCGACGTGGACGTGCGCGATGCTCGGCAGGTCGACGCTGACGCAGGCGTTGATCAGAAAGCCGAACAGCGCCAGCGCCCCGGTCCGGTACAGGATCGTTGTGAGTCGTCGCGGCGTCCGGATCAGCTGCATGCACGATGCTCCATCGACAACAACGGCCTCACGCCCATGCTGTTGCGCCGATTCTCTCGCCACGGGCGCCACTCTGCACGCCGCGCCGGGGCGCGCACACCGAGCAACGCCCCTCGATCAGCGGATGAACGGAACGCGCAAGGCATGCCTCGCATCGCCGTGCAGCGTGACCCTCCTCAGTCACTGACCTGCAACCAGCTCGACGCGATATCGGCCCGCTTTCGCCCGACGAGCAGAAAGTAAAAGAGCGGCGCACCGTCAATCGAGAGCCGATGACGATAGCGCTCCAGATGATGCACCTCCAGCTTGTCGCTGAGCATCATCTCCTTGACGAGCCGCGAGAAGCCCGTGACGTCGCACTCATGGAGAAAGGTCTCCTTGATGTTGAAGACGACCCAGCCGCCGGTTTCGATCAGGTTGTAGGCCTGGGTGAACGCCGACACCGGGATGTCGCCGAAGCCCAGCGCCGCGATGCACGTCATGGCGTTGAGTTGCCAGCTCTTCATCTCGCGAGCCTGGCCGTCCTCGAGACGGGTCATGTCGAGCACGTAGTAGGCGTCGTAGGCCTGCGGTCGGTCGCGTTCGCACGCCGCGCGGGCCTCCGGGAGGATGTCCACGCCAACGACCCGCGCCGCGTCCAGCAGTTCGCCCATCATGCCGTTACCGGCGCCCAGATCGAGCACGCGCAAGCTGTGGACATCCTGATGGCTGTCACGCAGCACCTTCAGCAGCACCTCGCGCGCCTTCTCCGGCGAGTTGCACTGAAGTCGTTTGTAGAACAACTGCTCGTACAGGCCGGGGCGCTCGTAGATCGCGCCGTAGTCATGAAAGCGCAGACGCAGCATCTGGTCGCCTTCGCGCAGCAGGAAGTAGGACTGGTCCTGCTGCAGGGTTCCGGGCTCGGTGATGGGAAAACTGATGTCGTGAAGCGGAAGCGTCATCGGTTCCTTTCCAGGAGTCGTCGTTGTCGATCGGACGGAGCCGCCAGAGGCATGCTCGCAGAAGCCGGCGGCCACACGGCTCTCGTCCGCGTGACCATGCACCCCGGGGCGGGCCACCATACCGCGAACCGCGCTGGCTGCAAACACGTGATGACCTCGATCGCACGCGTCGCGCCGACCCTCGCTCCGGGCCGATGCGCGGCGCGCGTGGGCGCTCGTCGCTCAGCGCCTTTGGCCGTCCGCGGGATCGCAGACAAGTGGCAAGCACAGCACCACGCGCGCCGCGTGACGCGGCGCCGGCGGCCACTGCGCAGCCTGCTGCGGCGGCTGCCCGTTCTGCTGCAGCCAGCTTGCGGCCGACAGCCAGCCGCCGTGCGTCACCAGCACGCGCGCAGCACCGGGCCGAAAGCTGCGCACGCGCTGCAGCAGTTGCGCCACCGATTCGCCGTCGCCGCCGGGCGCGGCGTGCGCGAAGTCGGCGCACCAGGCGTCGAACTCGGCCTGCGCGACCTCGGCCCACAGGCCGCCGTCCCAGCGCCCGAAGTCGATCTCGGCCAGGCGCGCATCGACGCGGTGCTGCCAGCCCCAGCGCGCCAGCCAGCGCCCGGTGGCGCGGCAGCGCCGCAGCGGCGAGGTGAGGACGATCGCCGGCAGGCCGTGCGCGCGGGCGAAGGCGCGGATGCGGTGCGCCAGGCGCTTGGCGCGGCGCGCGTCGATGGGCAGGTCG
>Ga0209096_1000637_pt1 | contig 44812 bp, 35 predicted proteins | sample AD_UKC034_MetaG_FD_184407 | JGI IMG/M metagenome (GOLD analysis project Ga0209096, IMG submission 184407) | Active sludge microbial communities of municipal wastewater-treating anaerobic digesters from USA - AD_UKC034_MetaG (SPAdes) (version 2) | ecosystem: Engineered > Bioreactor > Anaerobic >...
AGAGGAACAGTTAAAAATCGAGGGCCTGACCGTCACGAATGAGCGAGGCCGAAGAATCAAAAACCCGCTGGTTGACGTTGCGAACGCGGCGGCAAAGCAGATCAGTCTTTTTGCTTCTCAGTTTGGTATGAGCCCGTCAACCAGATCGAGCGTCAAGGCGAAGTTGCCGGAGAAGGAAAACCCGCTTGCAAAGTTTTTAAAGAAGCGATGATTACACAGGGCTGTGAAATCCGCAATTATTTCGGATTTGAAATGTATAATTATTTGACATTTGCCCGGCGAAGGCAGCGACAGCAGACCGAAGCAGGCGCGAAGGTTTGCGGGCTCAAGGCTGGCTACACCGGCCGCCACGAACTCTTAACCCTGCAAAGTTTCCGGGAGCGGGGCAGGCCGTTATACAAACTCTCAGGCATGGCCACGGCTGGCGCTTGTTCATACTGGCGTTAATGTTACCCCGGAATGACTGGCAACAATGGAGAGCTCAACGTCCAGACAACAGCCGGCGCATAACAAGCGCCGGCATTGTCTTGACTGGCGAACAGATCGGCGTATATTTGATAGGTGGCGGCCGGAATGATTGCCACATGATACCGGGCCATAATGACAACAAATGATAGAGAGTGACAGAGAATGACAAAGCTAATGCAGGTTGACCATGAACACCTTGAGCAGAAGATTTATCAGGTCAGAGGCCAGAAAGTCATGCTTGACTCTGATCTTGCCGAGCTCTACGGGGTAGAAACCAAAGTATTAAATCAGGCGGTCAAGCGCAACTCTGAACGCTTCCCGGCTAGTTTCATGTTTCAGCTAACCGCTGGCGAAGAAGAGTTTTTGAGGTCACAAATTGTGACTTCAAAATCAGAAAACCAGATCAGTAAAGAAAAGCGCGGCGGCAGAAGATACGCGGCTAAGGTTTTTACTGAACATGGTGTTCTGATGCTTGCCAATGTTCTGCGTAGCAGTCGAGCGATTGCCGTAAGCATTCAGATTGTCGAGGCTTTTGTTAAAATGAGAGCTGTTACAGCTATTCACGGCGAATTGAGCAGCAGGCTGACAGAACTTGAAAAAACCGTTAAGACGCAGGGCGGCAGCATCGACTTTATTCTTGACCTGCTCGACAGAGAGATGAAAAAGAAGCGAATAGGCTTCAAGCCGGGCAAGAAAGACAATGACGCCTGAGGAGCTTTTTTTAAGCGCTGCATAGTGGGGGTATTATTGGGGGTATCTGAACTAAGCCACGCAATATCAACCCTTTGTTTATAGGCTTTTCCGGCTTTCGCTCACAGCATGTTGGGTGCGCTTTTATTTTTAGCTGTGCGCGCCATCAGGCGAAATCGCTACACACTGTGGAGCGAATTGGCATTCTGGCAATTGTCAGGCTGGCCTTCCGCCCTTTACATTCAGATGAACATTGTGGGTTCTTTGCGGTCCTGGCAGGTTTTGAAGAGCATTTCGGTGAAGTTTTTTACATGCTCTGACATCATGATACGGGCGTCTTTCGGGCAAACCTTGATGCAGGCGCAGCAGATAGTGCAGAGTTCGGGCTTTGTGTGATAACCACCGCGATAATAGATGGCGCCAGTCGGGCATGAGGGCTGACATTCTCCGCATCGATTGCATTTTTTGAAATCGGTTTCGACATGCGAAGGCGGAATTACATGTCGTTCAGGCAGCGGGAAAGTGCCGGGCAGAGCGAGTTCCGGCATCTTGTCGAGCGCTTTGAGAGACTTGACTTTCTGGGCAACGCGTTCGCCAAAGTCTCTTGCCTTACCCTTGTCAAGCGCATCTGGTCGACCTTTCGCGATTGGAAAGTTCTTTGTCGAATACGAATGCTCACCAATAAAAGCGGCCGCGGCAACCGGCTGCAGACCGATACCGGTTGCGATTTCCCGCAATTCGATCAGGGCGTCATCAAGATTACGGTTTCCAAAAACCGCGACGAGAACGGCTGGATTGCCGGCAAATTTAAGTTTCTGCAGTCGCTCGATCGCGGTCAGCGAGATGCGGCCAGCATAGACCGGGGCGCCGATGATGACGAGATCGCCGGGTTCGACGTCGATAAGCGTTTCTTCGTAGCCCGGATAAGTGAGGTTGTTCTCGATGATGTTGAGAGGGTCGATGCCGATACCGGTTGCGATGGCGTTAACGATTTTTTCGGTTGAATGGGTCGGTGAGTAAAAAAAGCTGCTGACGCGATTTATGTTCATTGTCTGTGTCTTCCTGTCTTTGGTGAATTACTCTGATGCTGGCATGCGCTGTTCGACTTCGGTCATCATTTCGTCGAGAAAAGTCTGGCGTTCCTTGATGGCGCGCGTCTTTTCGAACCAGGCGCGGGCCTCGGTAAGATCGCCGAGGCGGCGATAAATTTCGCCGGTCAGGTAGCAGAAACGTGCTTTCATCTCAGCGTTTTTCTCAGTCTCAATCGCAGTTTTGAAGTTTTCGACAGCAAGTTTCTGAAACCTCTGTTCGCGGTCGATGCTCTCATTGAGAACCTGTTCAACGTTTTGTGCGGTGTCGCTGGCGAGCAGTGGCGCAAGCATCTGCATGGCCTTGAGCGCATCAGGATTTTCGCCATATCGGCGCAACATAAATACGGCACCGGTCAGTGCTGCTTTTTTGTCTTCCTGACTGGCGCCTGCACCTATTTTCAGTGACTCAAGGCCGGCTTCGACAAAAATGGATGCAGCATTGCGGTCGCGCTGTTTAAAGCGATCTGAGAATTTTGCATCGAGAAATTTTTCCATTTCTTTTAAGTCTTCTATCGACAGCGGTATGACAGCCTCGATTCTCACTGCCCAGGCTGCACACAGATACTGGTGTGCGATATCACCTGCCGGCGCGCTCTCGAGTTTGCGAACCTGTGCGATCAGGTCATACTTTGCCCAGGCCGGCATATCGATTTGATCGCTGTATGAGGCAAGATCTACTGCCGGTTTCAATACTTTGTCCTGTTTGATTGCGGCTGTAAAAGTTGCCGGCATTTTCTTTTTCGCTTCTTCGGAAAAGTCGTCGACATAGCCTGAGAAGCCACATTTGAGACAGGTTGCCGGTCTGATCAGAATCGGTGAGGCGCCCATCGGTCGCTGCATGAAATCAGTATCGACGCCACCGAAGTTGTTGGTCGACATCAGTTCGCGGCCAGTGAGGCTGTTGCCGCATACCGGGCATTCGAGCGTAATCGAGCTGGATCTGGTGGCCTCGATTACTCCCGGGCAAAGCAGGATAGCAGCAATGATCGCTAAATAATAGAATTTTCGAAGATTCATAAACCCCTCCGTAATCGTGCCGGTTTTAAACAGCTTAACAGGCGTCCTTGGCAAAGTCAAAGGCAATCCCCGGTAATCTGTGGTATATATTGGTTGATATTTTTTGGGGGTGAGGCACTTACAAGTGAAAGCAGGAATCATTCTGTTCGGTATGCTGCTGGCAATTGCAGTCGTGGCCGGTGCACAGGAAACACCGGCTGGCATTCTGTTCGTAGGCGCCAATGACGGCAGTTCTGAAATCTATCTCTGGCAGCCGGATGGTGAAAAGGGTCTGGTTACCGCTTTAACCGATACTACGGCGAAAGAAGGTAATGCCTGCTGGTGGTCACATAAAGGGCTGGTTCTTGCCTCCCGCGAAATTGCGCCCGAGCATTATGGACTCATTGCCATGAATGAGCGGCACGAAACCGTATGGCAGCTTGAAGATCCTCTCGGCAGTCTGGGCTGGCCAGTACCTTCGCCATGGGACGACCGCATTCTCTGCGTCAGAGGGATGAGTGACGGTTCGGTGCAGACTGGCATGGTCAGCTTTCCTGATGGCGATTTCGAACCTTTCGAATTCAACGGCCTGTCAGGCGGGCAACTGGCCTGGCTGTCGCCGAATCGCATCATGTTGTCGCGCGTGACTGCTGCCGGTTTTACCATCAATCACCGCGATCTCGATACTGGTGACGAAGAAGTTATCGTCAGTGGCGGCCAGAACTGGCAGAGTCATGTGAACCAGACTTCGGGGCGCATATTTTTTGTGCGCCGCGTTGGCCAGATCAGCAGCGTTTTTGAGCTGTTCAAAGACACCCAGGGCACCTGGCAGTATGAAAATGTCACCAATGCGCGAACCTATGACTGGCAGCCGGGAGTCAGCCGGAATGGCGATACCCTGATTTATCGATCGTTGCGTAATGGCCGATTCAGCACGGTTCTTCGCGAACTTGCCAGCGGCTCTGAAAAAGTGATCGATCTCGGCGATTTCGCACAGGTCTATTTCCCGGCAATTCTTGAGCGGGCCGATGTCGAACGACTTCTGACCGGCGCCGGCCGATGACGAGATGTTTGAATTCAAGCCGATAGGCGTTTTCAGGTGCGCTCACGACTATCATCAGGAGCAGCCGATGCAGGGCGTGCTTTCAGAGGTAGAGGGTTGCATAGAGCTTATCAAAGGACACAACTACGAGCAGGGCCTCAAAGACCTGGCCGGTTTCGAATACATCTGGGTATTTTTCGTCTTTCATCTGAACCGCAACTGGCGCCCGCTTACCAACCCTCCGTATTCTGATGGAAAGGGCAAAAAGGGCGTTTTTGCGACGCGCTCGCCTTATCGCCCCAACCCGCTTGGCATGAGTTGCGTCAAACTCGACCGCGTCGAGGGCAATTGTGTTTATATCAGCGGTTCTGACCTGCTCAACAATACGCCGGTCATCGATATCAAACCTTATATTGTTGACTACGACAGCTTTCCGAATGCCCGGCGTGGCTGGCTCGAAAATGTCGTTAAAGAAGTCTACGATATCGAATATGAAGAAGTGGCGGCCAGAAAAGTTGATTATCTGAAGAGGCATGGCGTAAATCTGCGTGGGGTCATCAGTGCTCAACTCAGTCACAATCCGCACGATGCAACCCGCAACAAATACATTAAAGACGCTGCCGGCTTGATTTTGCGCTTTAAATCATGGCGGGTACTGTTCGCGATTGACGATAAAATCGTAACCATAAAAGATATCAGCTCCGGTTACACCAATTTCAGCTCGGCACTCGGCAACGACACTACCGCAGATCTCAAGGTGCACCAGCTTTTCAAGCACCATTTCCGCCAGTAATCTTTTCCCCAGAGTGCGCTGATAGTTTTCGAAAAAATTCAAGAGAAGGTTAAAGAAACCCTCTTGATAATCTGGGGAAATTATATAACTTGCGGATAACTTTTCACATGGGTCTGCATGATAAGCTTGTCAGAGAAATAGTCCAGCCAAAATATCTCGTTAAGTCCTCATGAGCCGGGTAATTGTTTATTACTGGGTTCAATTGAATCTTGTTGCTGTACATCAGGCGGGGTGCTAGAATCATGGCGGGATCTGGATATTAAAACTGAAAAGGAATCTTTATGAAAAACACTAATGGCTTGATTATAATGGCATTTATGGCTGGTGCAATGATGGTAACCGGGTGTGGTAGTGATCAGAAGGCGCCACAGGGTCAGGCACCCGCCGTCGAATCGGCAGATGTTAAGCCCGCTGAAGTGAAAACCGACGGTGGCGCGACCAAAATCAGCCTGCCGGGCGGCATCAAAATTGAGACCGGCGAAGGCGGCGCCAAGGTTAATATGCCCGGCATCAGCATCGATTCTAGCGAATCCGGGGCAAAAGTCAGCCTGCCGGGCGTCACTGTCGACGCCGAAGGCGACAAGGCAAAGGTCAGCCTGCCTGGCGTAACCGTTGATGCCAGCGGCGATGCTGCCAATGTCGATGTGGGTGGCCTCAAAATCAACAAAGATGGTGATCAGAGCTCTATCAGCATCGGTGACATGAAGATCGACGTTAACGGCGATGACGCCAGCATTGACGTGCCCGATGTCGATGCGGCAGTAAAAGAAGCTGAAAAAGCGGCCGAAGAAGCCGAAAAGGCTGCTGAAGCAGCCGAAAAAGCCGCTGAACAGGCTGCTGAAGAAGCAGCAAAGGCTCTCGAAGAAGCCGGCGCTAACGAAGGCGAAGAATAATGCAGATCAGGCCATTCGAGCTCGAGCGCTACTTTGCCCGACACGAATTTTCGGCAAAATATCTGCTTGGCTCGAGTGACCCCGAAGCAATGAGCATCGCTGAGCTGCTCGCATTCGAGCCGGGCAGCGAAGAGGCGCTCAAACAGGTCTGGCTGGGCTATACCGAAAGTCTGGGTGATCCGGCATTGCGCCGCGATATCGCTGCGCTTTATGAGTCGGTGACGCCTGAGCAGATTTTGCTGTTCACCGGTGCCGAAGAGCCGATTTTTGCTTTCATGCACGCGGTTTTCCAGCCCGGTGACCATTTTGTCGTGCATTTTCCCGGCTATCAGTCGCATTATTCAGTGGCTGAATCGCGCGGCATTGAGGTTTCATACTGGCATGGCGACCCGGTTCACAACTGGGCGCCCGATCCTGCCGAACTGCCAAAGCTGATCAAGCACAATACCCGCGCGATTCTGATCTGTACGCCGCACAACCCGACCGGTTACCTGTTCGAGCGCGAGTCATGGAACCGGGTCATCGAGATTGCACGCCAGCGCGGGCTTTATCTGTTCTGTGACGAGGTTTATCGCGGCAGCGAACACAACGTTGCCGACCGCCTGCCGCAGATGGCCGACCATTACGAAAAGGGCATTTCGCTGAACTGCCTGAGCAAAAACTGCGGACTGGCGGGCTTGCGCACCGGCTGGATCGCGACGAAAGATCGCCAGGTGTATGATCAGCTGGCGACTTTCAAAGACTACCTGACCATCTGTAACTGTGCTCCCGGCGAATATCTCGCCGGCATCGCAGTACGCAACATTGACAGAATCTTCGAAATGCAGCGTCAGCGCCTGGTGCGTCACCTCGAACTGCTGGCGGCCTTCTTTACACGGCACGAAACCCGTTTCAGCTGGCAGCGCCCGCGCGCCGGCACCGTAACTTTTCCCGGCTGGCTTGGCGGCAGTGCTCTTGAACTCTGCGATCGGCTGGTGGCAGAAGCTGGCATCATGCTGATTCCCGGCACATTTTTTGACATGCCCGGCGAATATCTGCGTTTTGGTTACGGCCGGGCCAACTTCGCTGAAGTTCTCGAACGCTTTGAAAACTGGCTGAACCGCTCGTGTTGACTTTTTAAACGGCCAAAACTATGCTGTTTTTATGAGTGAATATAAATTTGACAAGCAGATTTCCGGTGATTTCTTCATTCTGAGGTTTGAGGGGTATTTCAACGAACAGGCCGGGCGGGCGGTACGGCAGACGATGCGCGAAAGCCTGGGCGAGAGTGCCCGCAACCTTGTGCTTAATCTGGAAAAAGCCAGCGTGATCAACAGCCCCGGGATAACCCAGATTCTCGAACTCGTCGAAGACTTTACCTACGAACGCAAGGGGCAGGTCGCTTTCGTCGGCGTATCGCAGCTCTACCAGGAAGTCTTTCAGGTCGTCGGCCTGACCAGCATGGCGACTATGTGCAATGACGAGAAGACGGCAATGGCACAGATTTCTGCGTCTGTGTGAGCGGATTTGAACAGGAAAAAAATTCTGACTGTCTGTATCTGCTTCTGGGTAGCAGTTCTGGCTTTGGCTGCTAATTTCAGGCTGGCCGGCTATGACCTGATGACCCGCAGGCCGTTTATTCATGCAGACAACAACATGCCGTTGCCTGTTACCCGCCCTGTCAGCTCATCGGCAAAGTCGCATTCCACAGCGATTCTGAAGCAATGGCAGGAATGGCGTGGCCGGCCCAGTGGCTGGACCACGAGTGACAAAGCCGAGTTTTTCAGAAATAATTGCCAGCATATCATAGAATCAGGCCGCGCCCGGCTTGAAGCCACACAGAACGCTGGTTCTCAGCTCTAGTTCAGGAGTTCGTTTTACAGGAGGATTCTGTTATGAGGCACTTGTTGCCGGCCTTTTTTTTGTTTTTTTTGCTGGTTGCGACTGTCTGTGGTGCTACTGATTATCTGGCTGAAGGCAGACAACTCGAAACACAGGGCAACAACCTGGCTGCTCTCGATATTTATTTCAAGGGCATTGCCGAATCTCCCGGCGAAGAACTCTATCTGGCCGCCGGCCGACTGCTCGGCAAAATCAAGCAGTATGACCGCGGTAACAAAACGATCGATGAAGCTCTGACCAGGTTTCCCGACAGCGAACAGCTGCTTAAAATGAGCATACTCTTCAAATCAAGGCTGGGCCGCGATGATGAAGCAAAAACTCTGGCGCGTAAACTCAAAAAAGATGCTGTACCGGCAGCTGGTTCATCTTCAGCTGCAAAAACTTCGGTAGCGCCGGTAAATATTGCTGATTTCAGCCCTCTGCCGGTCGAACAGCAGGCGACAGCAGCAGCTGAGATAATAATTGAACTGCAGAAGGTCGATCACGAAGAAATCGCGGCTTATGAAGCCGGCCTCAAGAAGTTGATATATACCTGCCCGACCTCGGTTTATGCGCCTGAAGCCTGCTGGAAACTGGCAAATCTCTATATATTCGCTTCGGATTTTGCTGATTATCAGAATGCAGTCCTTTATCTCGAAAAAATAATCACTGATTATCCAGCTTCAGGCCTTGTTGAAGGCTGTTTTACCCGACTCAAAAGTCTCGCCGAAAAAACTGGTAATGACGAGCTGTTGCTCAAAACATCAGCTGCCGCTCAGAGTTTTAAAATGTGGAGCGAAGAGAATCTCAATTTCTGGAAATGTCATGAAGCCTGCGCCATGATCAGACTGGCACGGCGCGACGAAGGCATGCAGAAGCTGCAGCAGGTGCTGCAAAATCGCGACACTACGCCCCGCTCGGCTGAATATGCCGAATTTCTCATCGGCAATTTGTGAGGAGGCCGGCCATGAAGTTTAATCCGATGAATTTAAAGTTCAGGGTTCTTGTTTTATGTTTGTGGTTGGCTGTCTGCCCCACCGCCTGGGAACTGAACCAGCTGCATGCTGACGATGAAGACCGGGTAACCAGAGAATTGAACGAAGAAATCCTTCCTACTCTAGAAATAGAAGAGCTTTCGGAAGCAATAGGCGAAGACGAGATCGGCATTTATCCTGGCGAATATCTGGCTGATCAGCTGCGCGTGCTTGGGCGCGAGAAGTATGAAATTGTCAGTCGCTATATCGCGCTTCTTCCCAGTGAAATGAGCGCAATATTCGGCGGTCTCGACGCCAAAGGTGGCGGTCTCGAAATTCTCAGCCTTTATATGGCAATGAGTTTTGCATTTAACATCGAGGCCGGTAAGCCTGGTATTCATTCAGATATTGCTGCTGTTGGTTCGTTTAAAGCAGCTACCTATGACAGATATGATTTTTACAAGGGCATAGCCGACAAGGCTGCCAGATTTCTGGTGGGCGGCTGGTTGTATCGTAAAAGCCAGCTGACACAGAAGCTGGGCTATTGTACCAAAGACTTTGTCCAGATCTGGAAAGATATGGACGGTCTGGTCACAGCCATGGCCAGATATGCAGCCGTAAAGCCTTTTAAGATTACTGACGATACCGTCGACCTGGCTGTCGAGCTGTTTAAAAAGGCCGGTAGCGGCAAAACCATGAAGATTCTGAAGGGCGTTGGTGACGTAATGGGTTTTGTCGACCTGGCTTTCAGCTCTTATAATTTTGCCACAAACGAGGAATGGACCTTTCTTTTTCAGGATGGTGTAATGACTTTTCAGCAGATCAAGGCGTCAGTCGATCTTGCCGCTGCTATACTCGGCCTCGCCTGCTTTTCGATGGGGCCGGTCGCGGCTGTGGTCATGCTGCTGGTATCACTGATCATGATTGGCATCGATCTTTACGCATCTTATCTTAAGGAATGGGGCATTAAATTCATCGACTGCCGCGAGGTTCTTGCCGAAAACGATCCATCGTTCAGTCCTCTGATCGGTCATATCGATGAAAAGGGGTCTGGCAGTTTCGCTCAGCGGGTTTATACCGCGATTAAGTCGCAGCGGGCATCCATACCTGAATCCGATTATACCGATGATGCGAAAAAACAGTTTGAAGGTCTCGAAAAAGCAGCTGCCAGCAGATATCTGATTTGTCGGCATTACAATGCCTACAAGCTGGTTGATATTGATCCGACCAATCTCAAGGTGTTTGCCGATAAATGGAAAACCAAGGCTGATGCACAGTCTGACTGGTGGTGGTGGCCGCAGTTCAACCCGTTTAACACCAGGCATGAAGCAGCTGAAAAGCAGTATTTCAGCGAAATGTATTACGGCAGTCAGCGCATTGGCGATAATGACGCAAAATGGTGTTACATGAACTATGATTTTTTTCTGATCAAGCTGTTCGAGAATGTTTTGCACAACTTCGAAACCAGCGCCGCCGACCTGGAAAAAATCAAGAATAATCCTGTGGTCAGGCTGGTTCAGAACCGAATCCAGGTGGCACCATTTCACTATTTTCCAATGCTGCTGAATTTGATGGGCTTTATTGATGCTGGTTTTAATCTTGATACCGTCGATAATTTCATTTATCTCTGCACATATTCACTCGATGTTGACATGGCTGTCACCACCATTCGTGAAAGCGGCTATTTTTTGACCTATATCAAGGCCATGCGCGAGCAGTATTCCCGATTCGAGAATGGAATTTCTCAACAGCAGGAAAATCACTTTGGCCTGAAAACAGAGAACGCTGACTATATTGCAGGTGCTGCGGTGCTTAAAGATATCGTTTTCACTCGCATCGATGACCCTGAAAAGGAATTGACCGAAGAAGATTACAAAAAAATCAAGCGACTGTTGAACCTCAAAAAGCCGGCTTCTGACAAAATGACCTATCAAGGGCTGGTCGAAAAGAACCGCGATAGACTGAATTCAATTCTGCGCCTGCTGCCGTTGAAGGCACTGAGTGTGTCCGCCAAAATCGTCCTGTTAAAGGTGCTTCTCAAGCAGTATTACGTCAGACGAGCCTACTTAACCGCCTGTGAAACCAGATATGGCAATATTCTGCGTCAGCTCAGCCAGCCTGATCCATTCACCGTTGAAGATATCGAAGGTCTGGCGCCGGCTCCACCGGCCTCTCAATATCCGCTGGGTAAAGAATATCTGAACGGCGTCGTCAGCGTTAAAGACAAGGAAGAAAATGGCCAGCTGATCGAATTTGACTTTTCTGCCGGCGGCAGCTTCTGGAGCCCCGATAAAGACCTGATGCTGGTGTTTAACAATAATATCAGTCGGATACGTGATTACATGAACATGATCAATCAATCTCTCGATTATGCGCAGATGGCGCTTAATGTCGTTCCTGGTCATGGTTCGAGCCGTCCACTCTCTCTTGAACAGATTAATCGCAAATGTGCCGATATCATGCGCGCAATGCGCCAGATTACCGTTAAAATCGAGAATTCTCCGGCAACCGAACTCGAAGTGGCGTTCAGCAGTGATAATGCTGGTATTTATCTGATGCTCGATAAAAACGCCTACCCGCACTTTGACGTAACCGACGGTGAGCCGCCAAGAGTGTTTACAACACAGGATCTTGCTTATTCTATCGGTCGACCTGGCCCGACCGACCCGATTGTAGATACAGCTGTGCCTGATTTCTATGCCTGGATGCTTGGTGAACCGCCGGTGCGCATGGGCACCACAGTAATTGAAAACAGGTGAGCCGTTTCAGGGTGTCGCCAGCCAGGGCTTGTATGGCTCGTTGCAGCGGCTGGTGAAATGCGCCGCAATCGATACGGTGCGGTCGGCGGTATCGAGATTTGAATCGACGCTCAGAGACATCGCCAGATCGAGTCGCTTGAAGCGGCCATCTTCGAGCACGGCAGCAAATACGCAGTTGTCGATATGACCGGCTGCTATTCGTTTTGTCAGCGGTTCGCTGCCCGAAAGTTCCTTTCTGAGAATGGCCTTCTCGGCGGCGCTGTATTCGTATTCGACGCGCACCACTTCGTCTCGCGAATACATCTGAAAACAGAAGCGATTCGGCGTCTCTTCGGTGCTCAACTCGACCTTGCGCAGTCGCCTGACATCTTCGCGCAGGCTGTGTTCGACCGCGTCGAGCAGCGTCTGCAGTTCGAGCATGCGCGTGCCTTTTTCGATCTGATACCCGGAGCTTCTGAACACGCGCGAAAAGGTCATATAAACCAGCATGGCGATGAAGAACGCCACCATCAGCTCAATCAGTGTAAATGCCCGTCGATTCATGTCAGATGCGCGTCTGGTATTTTATCGTCTTGAACGAGATATGACGCCTTTCGTAAGATTTCGGCACCGGCCAGCTGACCGTGACTTCAATGACAAAAAGCCGCTCCTGCTCTTCGGCATTCGCCGCATCATAAACTGCCACCCGGCTTGTCATTTCATCAAAATCGCGATTTTCAAAGTCGATGCGCCCGGCCAGCGCCGCGAATTCAGGGTCGGCGAGCAACGCCATATCTGCGCCCATTTCAAGGCATTTCTGGTGGCATTCTTCGTAGGGAAGCAGCATGAGTCGGTCGAGCAGTGAGCGGGCCGCCAGCGCCGCCAGCTGGTGTTTGCCCATCGAATAAACCTGAACGTTGGTGCTGGTGATCGACAACAGCATGGGAATCACCGCCAGCGAAATGACCATGACGGTGATGATCAGCTCTATCAGCGACATGGCACTGCGCTTATTCAACAACATAATCATACCCCTCAAGATTGTCTTCAATTACGGTTGCCAGCGGTGGTTTGGTTGTAGCCATTTCGGGGGGGTAACTGAACAGCGGCAGTTCATCTCTGAATTCTGTGGTCAGACGATCGAGATATGGTGTCGAAAGCGCGAGTGCGCCTGCGAACAGAACCTTGCCCGGGTTGGCGTAGGTCAGCATCTGCTCAGGTCCTTCCAGCTCTTTCAGCGAAACGAGATGAACGCCGATCTGAACGTTGTCGGTAAGCTTGATCTGGTCGCCGCTGAGGCTGACGAAAGTCAGAATGTCTTCGGGTTTGAGTGAGCGCAGGTAATCGAGATAATCGCGGGTCAGCATCATCTGCACCGGCGGCAGTGACGATGGCGCGAGACCGCGCGAAATGTTGCCCAGCGTTATTTTGCCGTTTACCAGCACTATGCCGCCTCTGATGTCAGTTTCCGGCGGCAGATCTTCGAGAGTTAGATCGCCGTCAACCGCTACTACACCGTTTATCCAGAGTTTGCCGTCGGCCAGCCCGACCTCTTCTTTGAATTCTTCCTGGTCGCGATAAACCCTGGTAATGCGGCCGATAACGCTGCTTTCGACCCGTTCGAGATCGCTTTTGAGTGCGGCAGAATGCAGGTCAAAAAACCACTGGCCGGCAAAGCGGTCGAGGGGCTCGGTCAAAGTTACGCCATCGCTGCCGTGAAAGTCGCTGAAAGTGAAGACTTTCGGCGTATTATCGGCTGCCAGATTGGCTGGGGCATTCTGGTGGTCAAAGTCCTGGCCGGTTTCGGCCGGGTTTCCTGACATGGTGCGCGACATATAATTGCGATAACTGCCAGATTCAATTTCAAAATTGAATTTATCGCCATAGGAAGACTCGCCTGGCGGTGGCAGATACGAAGGTTCTGAAGTGTAGCGCAGTTTGGTGTTCAGGTAAGCACTCGGAAAATCGAAGATCGAGAGCACAAAAAAGCGATTGAATACTCTGCCGAAAACGTTGCGCACATTGCGCGGGTACGGGATTCTGGCCGCAATGGCACCGGCTTCGAAGCTTGCCCCGAGAATTCTGATGCCGCTGCTCAGGCTCAAAGCCTCGCGACTGGTATCGTATTTTCTGAAGCCGGGGTCGCTTTCAAGCACGTAACGCAGTTCTTTATACCAGGGGCCGTTCTCATCAGCCAGTTCCCGGCAGAATCCTACCAGGCGCAGATTCGCTCTGGTGTTTCTGATTCGCAATGGTATCGACAGAGTCTTGTTCTGTATATTACCGCGCAGAGTGTTGACTGAAGCATGTTCAATCGAACGCCCGGTGGTTTCGACCGGCTTGAAATGCTCGACGTTGACCTGCCAGAGATCGGAAAGTTCACCTTCGCCAGGCTGAATTTCGCCAGCCAGATTGAGAATGATGTTCTGGTCCGACTTGCCGAGGTAGACATAGCCCTCTTTCTCGTTGTCACTGTTGATCTGGTCGTGCGGTTTTATCGACATGCCGAGACAGAGGGGCAGTCTGGGCGGCCCGCCCGAAGTGCTTATGCTGCTGCCTTTTTCGATCGGAATTATATTTATACGATCATTCAAACCCTGTTTTTCACGTTGTTCGAGGTGTATGCGGTCAGCAAAAAAAGCGAACTGCCGCAGCACCGGGGTCAGCGTAAAGACTGTTTTGAAAGGCACTTTTACCGTGAGTTTATAGTTGCGCCCGAGAAAGGTAACCTCGTTGGTTATGCACAACCGGCCGCGTTTTTCGCGCGGCCGGTCGCCGGGGTATGTAACCATGGCAGGGTATTTGAGCGGTTCTACCTGTTCAAAAAACATTTCGCTGCTTTTGATGCTGATCTGCTGTTCTTCGAAAAGCTCGCTGAGCGTCTGCCCCGGCACGTAACTGAAACCGGGGGTTCCGCCTTCTGTTGCCGAGATGAAACTGTTGATGAGAGCTTCGTCTTTGTCTCTTATTCTGACTCTGATCTGCGAAATCATGTCGCCATAAAAGGCTTCGAGGGCGTATAGCGCCGTCTGTTTCTGGTCAGCCAGCGAAACCAGCCGGGCGCGTCCGCCAGAATAACGGCTGATGCTGAAAATCAGCAGAATGAGCAGGCTCATCAGGCCGACTGCCAGCAGATACACACTACCGCTTTTGTGCTGGCTCTTATTTATCATCGGCTAACAGTTCGACCAGTTCAGACTGACTCTGTGAGCTTTGCGTGCCTGACTGCCTGACTCTGGCTCTGAATTTTTCGCCATGTCTGACTTTGGGCAGTGTGATCAGCACAGGTTCGCTTTTGCCGGTCGCTTTGACCTGAATACCTGAACTCATGACTTTTTCGACCCGGCCGCTGATTATGCTTTCGCCGGGCCTGGCCCGGCTTTCGCTTGCCGGCAGTTGCGGCAGCAGGGGCGCAAGTATCAACAGCCATATCAGGCCGGCGGTCAGGCCACTGCCGAGAAATGCGGTAACTGCGAATCTGAACAGACTTTCGTCTTCGACCGGCACGGGTTTGTCAGCTGTTTTAACCTGACTGCGCAGTTTTTTGATGTTTTCGAGCGAATAGGCCGGGGCATTGGCCTCTTTCTGCTTTTCTTTGTTGAGGCGATCGTTGAGATTTTCGATCAGGCTGACGAGTGTCAGGTTGCGATCGTCCGATCGATTGAGAAAGGCTTCTGCCAGCCGTGAGAACATGTGTTCGAGCGCAGATTTTCTGCTGCCCTTTTCGTTGCGGCTGTTTTTAAAAACCTGGTAAAGAATTTCGTTATCAATATTTGACGCCAGTATAGCCTCGATTTTTTGCAGGTTCGCTTCGTCGTCTTCGAGCTTGAGGCAGTTCAGCAGAATGTTGTGAACCGCCGGAAAATCGAACTGGGCAAGATGAAACAGCGCGCTCGATCTCGCGACAGCGCTCTGCGTCAGCATTTTTTCGAGAAGTCTGACCGCCTGATCTTTGTCGTATTGTGCATAAACCTTGATGGCTGCTGACTGTACGTGCTCTGAAGAATGGTTGAGCAGTTTTGGCAGCTGTAGGAACAACGTATCTGTGTCGAGATGAGCGAGCATTTCAATGGCGGCGGCGGCAACAACTCCGTTCTGGTCCTGCAGCGCCTGCTGGCCGATTGCGTTTGCTGTTTTTATGACTTTGTTCTGCAGAACACGGCCGAGAATCAGAGTTTTTTCTTCAGGGCCCAGGCGCGGCCAGAGGGAGACGATTGCATCGTGATGCTGCTTGAAGTCGGCAGCTGCCTGCCAGACTTCCATGCGCTGTTGTTTGTCGAGTTCGTTAATGCTTTTGCTGACTGTTGCTGCTGGATTTTCTGATGCTGCAGAAATTTTTGCAAAAGATTCGATGGCGGCTTGTGCGCCGGTATGGCCGGTCTTCGCGAGTTCTTCGAGTCTGCCGACTATCGCATGGCGCTGCGCGGCGCTGGCTGTTTCCCAGCACAGGCGGCACTGCGAAACCAGTTCGTTGCCTTTTTTCTCGCGATAGGCCGCTTTAAGCTGTTCGAGCAGTTCTTCGACCGGCCTCGCGAGCAGGCGACTTCTCGCGACCAGTACGCCGCGCAGAATTTCTGAAAACATTTCTTTGCGCGCGCCTTTGCTGCCTTCCATAATTTCGATCAGGTTTAAAGGTGGCTTAAGATCAGGGTTTACCTGAAACAGGTAACCAGCTTTTCTGATCAGTTCGGCGCTGGTTTCGATCGCCAGAAACCTCAGCAGCAGCGATTCTATTTTATCGAAAGGAAAAAAATAGGCATGAAACATCGCGGCGTCTTTTTCGCCGCGGTCGTCTGAGAACAGCATGGCCTCGAAGTGTTTGAGTGCTTCCTGCGGGTCGAGGCGATAGAGTATGCGTACCGCTTTCGATCTGATTACATGATTTTCATTGGTCAGCAGAGGCACCAGCAGCGGCTCGAGTTTTTGCGGCGCAAGCTTTTCGAGTGCTTCGACAGCCGCGGCAAGCACCTGCGGGTCAGAGTGCCGGCACAGTGTCTCGACTTCGGCGATCAGGTCGCCGGCGCGATGCCTGCGAATGAAGCGAAGAATGAAGGGGAGGATAAGAGCCGGAAACCCCGCCAGATGCTTTGTTTTCAAGGTGGCAAGAGCGGTTTTTGCCGTCTCATTGTCGAGGCTTTCCATGGTCAATACAAACCGCATCGGGTCAGCTTCAGGGTTGCCAAGCAGGTTTTCGAACTCTTTGATAATCTGGCTTCTGTCGGTAATTTCGTTGTTTCTGCCGACGCGTTCGGTTATCAGGCGCATATACAGCTTGATGGTCGGGTCGCTTTCGGTCTGCGTCAAAAAAGCGAAAGCGTTTCGCAGTTCTTCTGTCCAGGCTATGTTTTCGATGCGCGAAAGCACCGAAAACCTGATTGCAGGGTCCTGCGACCGTAGATCTGAGAAAAGCGACTGCGCGAGTTCCTGGCTCATTTATATCCTGATGTGTCTGATTTATTGCCACACCAGTTTAACAAAACCCGCCGCTATAAGCAAAATAGAGTCAATTACTCTACAATTCCCGGCCAGAAGAAGAACAGGAACCGCAGATTAAACAGATTGACGCTGATGACGCCTGCATAATTCCCGGTAATTCCGGGCGCAGCAAAGTGAAGTCGCAGAATCCATTTTCTGGTGTCTGAGTAAAACTATCAGAGAACTTGCGTCTATTCTCTGGTGCTTACCTTAGAGCGATAGCTCTGTTTAATTGGCGGTAACGGTAAAGGTCTGAGTCAGGCCACCGACTGAAATGGTCAGTTCGACAGTCTTGCTGCCGAACCAGGTGTTAGTTACCGGCCAGATGAACGAGAAACTGGTGTCTGACCAGGTTACATTCGAAACATTGCCATAATCCTTGATGAAAAGGCTTCTGGTGACCTGGTCGTCGGCAGTACCGAAGTAATCACCGTAGATGGTTATGGTCTGGTCTTTGCCTATCGGAGATGGCGTGTAATTTTGTGCGGCTGGTGCTGCGACGTTGAATGAACTGTTTACTGTGCGGCCGCCAGCGGTCAGTTTGAGGGTTTTCCAGCCGGCTGTGTTAACCTGCGGCACTCTGAACTGAATCGAGTTTTCTGACCAGCTGATAATCTGGGCGTAAGAATCTTCGATGGTTATGGTGCCCTGGGTCTGACCAAACCCTTGCCCGGTCAGCGTTATACGGGCACCGATATTGTCGCTGTTCGGGTTGACGTTGTTGATTGTTGGCGTTATCAGGTTGAAAGAATAAGTGTTCGAGTAGCGGTAGGCGTCGAGCCAGACAATAACCGATACTGAACCTGAAGATGCGTAAAAATCAGGCACTGTACAGGTTATGCTGGTGTTGGTCCAGGTTTTGATGTTGGCAGGGGTGCTATTGAAGGTTACATAGGTGCTGCTGTTCTGAGTCCCGAAATACTGGCCGCTTATCGTTACTTCGGTGCCGGTGGAACCGGTCGAAGGCGATATATAAGATATGACCGGCCCGCTCAGGCTGAAGGGAACGCTTGAATTCGAATAAACGCCGCCGACAACAACGACGAAGTTGCCATTGTTGGGCGCATTTTCGGGCAGAACCAGTGCTATCTGAGTGTTAGACCACGAACTGGGGATAACCGTCACGCCGGCATAACTGACAATACTGGTGCTTTGTACTACGCCAAAGTTGCTGCCGTTGATGGTAATCATCGTACCGGAGCCTCCGCTGGTCGGCGAAATAGAAGAAATTACCGGCCCGGTTGCGACGTTGAGCGGCTTGCTCGAGCCGCCACTGCTGCAACCATAGGCAAACGCACTGATCAATACAATAAAAAGCACCAGATGTTTGTTCATAATAGCGATTATAAGTAAGTTTTAACCAGGCGTCAACGCCATAAGCCAATATTGTACCAAGCTTGCGCAATAAAATTGTAAAGCGGTCTTTACATTTGACATTCCCATTGCCAGCAAATCGCAGTCGCAGGATCCAGAAAAGCGCTAAAAAGTGGATTCTGCGACTTCACCTGACGGCTTATGCAAAATGTCGATTCATCTTGATCGAGAATTGCTGAAACGACTTGTCGGGGTTTGCATCTGGTTGATCAGTATGTTAGTTTTAAAGAAAAATGCCGAGGAAGTTATGAAAAAGCGCCTTCTGATCGTATTCTATATTATCGTTTTCTTTTGCAATCCTGTTTTTTCGCAGATAACAGCAGTAGGCACATCGTCTGTCGCACCTGCTGAAGCGTCTGAAGAGGTCATAACAAAATTCGAAAATCCGCGTGATACGGTGCGAACCTTCATGTCGGTGATGAATGATGTCAAAAACGGCAACGCCGCCAAGATGAATACCGCTCTGGCAACTTTGTATCTGGACGACCTTCCCGAGGAAAACCGGCATAGCCGGGCGCCTGAAATAGCAGCTCAGCTTTACAGAATTCTCAACCATTTTACCTTCAAAATCGACGCGATTCCTGTTGAAATAAGCGGGCGCACTTATATTCTGCCGGTTGGCAAAGAACAGGGCATCGAAATTGCGCTTTATCGCTATGATTCAGGCGAATGGAAGTTCAATTACACAAAAACCCTCAAACGACTCGACGAATATGTCGAGCTGGTCGAAAAGTCGCAAAAGGCTCAGCAGGAAGACAGTACCATCGATCCAGTTTATTTTTCTGCACGCGAAACCATGCGCCTGTTCCTGCTTTCGATGAATCAAAGAAGTGCGCAGGGCGTAGCTGAAGCGGTAGAGACGCTCGATCTGACACGTTTTGAGAGGGCGGTAAGACGTGAAATTGGCGCTGAACGGGTTGCCATGCTCAAATCGGTGCTCGACCGCTATAGATACATCGACCTCGTTGAACTGCCAAATGACCGCCAGGGCCCACCGGTGATACTGCTGGCCGACTCTAGCGGACGTATAATCATCGAGCGTGTGAAAAACCCTGATTCAAGCATCGAATCATGGAAATTTTCGGCGCAGACAGTTGCTGAACTGCCAAAACTCTACGATGCTTTCAAAGATAAACCTCTGGTAGAAGGCGTTGTCAGCAATGTCGATATTCCGCTTTCCGTGCGTATTCGCGACTACATGCGGCATAATTTTCCGGGGTTGCTGCAAAAGAGTTTTCTCCTCGAAAACTGGCAGTGGCTGGGTCTTTTTTGTGTGGCTTTTCTTGGTCTTGGCTTCAGCCGGTTGATTACGCACCTTCTGCAGCATCTCATAAGAGTTCTTTTCAAACGCGAAGAAGTAAGTGTCGATGCCGAGACGCAGAGCCGTTTTATCAAGCCGATCAGTATCACGGCAACGACCCTGTTCTGGTGGCTGGGCCTGACTTTGCTTGGTCTGCCAGGTAACGCACGTGTGATTCTTCTGGTCAGCGTCAAACTCGTATCGGCTCTTGCCGGCGTCTGGGCCGGTTATCGCCTGATGGATGTCGTCGGCAATTTCCTGCAGGGAAAGGCTGACAAAACCGAGAACAAATTCGACGACCTGTTGGTACCACTGATTACGCGGGCCCTCAAGACAATGGTGATAGTATTCGGGCTCGTGTTCATTGCCGATATCTTTGCCGTCGATATCGACAAGATTCTTGCCGGTCTCGGTATCGGCGGTCTTGCCTTCGCTCTGGCCGCCAAAGACACGATTTCAAACATTTTCGGCTCACTGACCGTGTTGATCGACCGGCCGTTTCAGATCGGTGACTGGGTCACCATCGGCAGCGCCGACGGCACCGTCGAATCAGTGGGCGTTCGCAGCACACGTATTAGAACCTTTTACAACTCCCTGATCACTATTCCGAACTCTGAGCTGATCAACGCTCATATCGACAACTACGGCGCCCGGCAGTTCAGGCGCATTACTGCGACCATCGGCATTGCTTACGATACGCCGCCAGAAAAGATCGACAGCTTCTGCGAGGGCATTCGAGAGCTGATTCGCAAACACCCCTACACTCGTAAGGATTTTTATATCGTCAGTTTCAACGAGTTTGCTGCAGCGTCTCTGGGCATAATGCTCTACTGCTTCGTTAAAACGCCCGACTGGGGAACCGAGTTGCGCGAGAAACATCGCCTGTTCAACGATATAATCAGGCTGGCGAACAGTCTCAAGGTCGAATTTGCTTTCCCGACCCAGACCGTTTACCTGCGTAATCAGGAAGCACCGGTTCATGATAATGTGCCACAAAACGAGCTGGCAGCTTTGAGCAGAGGTCAGCAGGTTGCCAGCGAAATTGTTTATAACTCGCTGGGTAACCCTCCTGTTAAGCCTCCGCCGGTGACTTTCTAAGGAAACTTTCAGTTTCCGGATACTGGCGGTGGAAGCGCATCGGCGATAACGTTCATGATCAGGTCTGAACTGTAACGATCAGCCCTGATTTCGACATAACCTGTATTTTCGTAGTTGAAGTCGAACATTTGCGAGGGGTTGACCGAAAAAGTGTCGAGAAAGACAAGATTGCCGTTTTTATCGACGAGTTTAAATTCGGTCTCGACTTTTTCCTGAAGTATCAGACGGAGCTTGAACATGCTGCTGATATCGCGGGTGAGAAAAGTTTTCCACTGCATGGTGCTGCTTTTGATAACGACCGAAACCGCGTAATCATCTGAGTTTTCAGGCAGAACGGCAGCAAGCTTGTCGAAATCAGGCGCTGTTGCCAGCTTTTCTGTGGTCATGTCGATCATCTTATCGGGAAAGAACAGATTGAACGCAGCTATTACATCGGCTGTCCGGCGTTCGCTGACTGGTTTTTCGTCTTTTCCCCAGCCGACAAATGCGAGTTTTAACCGGTTTGGCCAGTTGTCATTGATTTTGCGTTCTACCTTTAGCGCGCTTTTTAGTCTGGCAACTGCCTCAGAAACTCCAAGATAACCATCTTCGACTGCCTGTTCGTCAGAAATTTCCACCTTGCGCCATTCAAGGTAGAAATCGTCACACGCCCTGGCAGCGTCTGCGGGAAGCAGAGACATCAATAATATCAGCAGCAGTATCTGGTATTTCAAAAGGCTTTTACCTCAGGATTGATTTCGATCAGCTTCACGCCGATTTCTTCGGTTATGAATGATCCGGTGGGAATGTTGCCATTGTAACGGCGCAGGGTTATGCGAATTTTCATGCTCCCTGATTCTTTGTCTGTGTTGAGAATACCTGGTTTTGAGATGAATATCGATTCAATATCGCTCAGGGTCATATGTGTATCCATGCCGATACGTGCCGGAAACTTGGTAAGATCAGCAGGTCTTATCTCTGCCGGCGGCGCACAGCCGTTGGCAAGCTGGTTCCAGTCTCCGTTGGCCTTCAGTATAAGTTTGTCGCCACGACAGAGCAGGGCCACACCCAGCCATGAGCCATTGGTTGGAGCAATACCGTAATCGGCCTGTCCTTCTTTATACGATTCGGTAACGCCGAAAAACATTATGTCAGTATTTGTTCCCCGCACCATCAACTCTTTGTCCAATATATTGTTATTGATGCAGATGGGCAGTTTTTGTGTGCCGAGCCCACCGCCGCTACCAATGATATTGGCGTTGTTGGCTTTTTCGAGATAATCGCGCAGCCTGGCAAGAAATCCTTGAAGAAGCTTCTGGTTCTGAATACGCCATGAGCCTGAATTAAAAGACTCGCTGCCACTTCTGAACATCAGAAAAACCGAGACCATAAGCGCAGAAAGAATTGCAGAAGCTATCAGTATCTCGACCAGGGTAACTGCAGAACGCTGGAGTGTTTTTGTTTTCATGGATTCTATAGCTTTCATGGGGCTGCTGCCGGCAGAATCAAAGATCTGCTGGCATCATAATTGGCGATATAACTTTGCGAAAAACCTTCAAAATCTACTTTTACCCTGATTTCAACCATGTCACGGTCGAACTTTTTCGATGAATTTACCAGATACTCGGTCTTGTAATCAATAACCGGAACCGGGTCTGCCATTCCTTCCATGCCCTGCAGTATGGTTTTGTCTGCACCAAGAAACGCCGAAAAAGGCGAGGTCGTAAACTTTGGCAGCAAAGGATTGCGTGGAAACTTTTCGTCTTCAACCTTGTAGCGATATGCGTGATAGAAGTCTGCCGGAACGGCCTTGAATTTCAATACCGCAAGCTTCTGAATTCCCTGTGCAAAAAAGTCAGACTGTACCTGAGTGAGCCGGTGCGGGTTGGTGTGGGTGACCTGAGATATGCTTTTAAGGTAAGAAACACCCAATATCAGCATGAACAGCGCCAGCGACAACACTATGACTATGGCCATACCACTACGTTTTCGCATGTTTATCCTTCCAGGTCAACTATGTAACTCATCGCAGCCACTTCACGGTTTTTATTGACGATCGGCTCGACCCACCTTACCCTCATGATTACTTTGATTACGCGATAGCGGTTCTTGTTGTTATTACTGCCGTCGAATCTGGCCAAAGTGTTGGTCAGAGCTCCGAATCTGTAGGTTTCGACTTTGGCAAATTCGTATGAATTATCGATCTCGAGGGGCATTATGCCAAATGAAACCGGAACCTTTTCAAGTTCGGCCGTTATGTCATACTCTGTTTTGCTTACGGTAAGCTTGCCAAGAACGATCTGATGTTCTGTTCCTGCGAACAAAACATTGTTTAGAGTCGTTTTTGCTGCCGCACCCATTGTACTTTCGATTTTCGAATATGAAGCGGCCAGCATCTTGTTCATCTGTTCTTCAAGAATCTGGATAGCCTGGACATTGCGGAAATCCTTTTCGGTTCCGCGATGCCCATAGCTTACCAGTCCTGAGATCGAAAGAACCGACATTACCAGGATGGTGAATGCCACCATGATCTCAACCATCGAAACGCCGATTCTGTTCTGTATCATACCTGCAATCAATTGCCTTCCCGCTGACGTTCAAGAATTCTGACATCGAGTCGCGTCGCCAGAACTTCGAGCGTGAATTCAAGTTCTCTCCTGTTGAAGTTTTTGGCAGCCGAAGTAACCGGCTGCGCGATGACTTTTGGCCAGCCAAGCGCAGTATCTTCGAGAACCACTCTTACTACGTATTTTCCAGGGTCTCTGAACAGATGTTTCTGCTCGTTGCCAGTGACGAAGAACTCTTCGTTACCCGACAAAGCGCCTTCTTTCTTGATACTGAATTCGCTGATGGTAAAGCCACCGGTATTGTCTGATGCGAGCACAGAGAAGAAAGCCGGAACATCCACTTCAAGGCGGGAGTTGTCCTTTGAGCCGGTGCGGTAGAATTCAGTCTTTATCAGATCCATGGTGTTTTGTTTGAAAGTGTTGCTGATACCGGTAATCGTGCCCTTCAGCGCTAACGGGCCATTGGTTACATCGCCGAAGAGGTTGTGCCACTTACCCCAGGCTTCTGATTTGAGGGGGCCTGGTCCAACATACTCCTCGTTGTCATACTTGAGGTCGAGGAATTTGACAAAGGCGTTGGGGCGGTCGTTGTCGATTACAACCAGCTCGCCGCCTTTGCAGAAAGCACCGGTCGTCCATTTTTTATTGCTTGGCTCCTGCCAGAACAGCCCGTATTCAAGGTTTTTATAGTCTGCGATGTTGTTGGCATAGATGCTGTCCATTGCGGGAAAGTAGTTTTTCTTGGTGTCGTCTGTTGAATAATGGGTCAGGTCTGAAGTTTTCATCGAGTATTTGCGGTATGAGAACGACGGGTTATACTGTGTAGCAGCCGCTGGAATCCAGGAAATCTTTTCGAAATCGGCTTTGCTGACGTTTGCTGCAGCCAGTCGGCAGTAGGTCGTGTCATTGGCCGATGGATTGGTATAAGGCAGACTTTTGTAATTATACCAGCTCAGATGGGGGCTCGCGGCTGTTTCCAGGCCGATCGGAACCATGCCATGGGCTGCCGCGTAATGGAATCTGGCGAACATCAGGTCGGTGTTGTGGTTCATCTTGTTTTCAGTGAAGAATTGATCGGTGTATGTCGCCTTGGGCATCGATGCGTTCGGGTTGTTGTCGGCAACTACGAATTCAATTTTTTCTGGGTTGGTTTTGCCGGCCGTGTTGGCCAGAGTTTCACCGGTAGTACCATAGAGCACATCGGCAGAACAGAAAAACGCTTTTGATGTTTCGGGAATGCCGGGTTTGGGAGAAGCCGGATCGTAGAAGGGATTGCTGAAGCTGATTGCCGGGCCGGTTTCGTCAGTTACATAGACATAACAGGTTGCTTCAATGCTGATGACTTTGGGCACCGATTCGTCACGCCATTCGTTCTTGACGAAATCAAAGAAGAACTGTCGATATTCGTAGGCGCGACTGCCCCGCACTGTAAGCTTGTAGGCCTCGGGCTGTGACGGAACTCTGAACAGCTTGGCGATTTCGCCTGTGGTTATGTATTCGCGGTTGTTTTCGACGCGAACGTTCATTCCTTCGCCATTTATCCACTTGATATCTGATGTCCATGAATATGATGGGGCACTGCCGATCCATTTGATCGAACCAGGAATGATCTTGGGATCGCTGGGATTCGGATGAGGCGGTTCAGCGAGTTTCATTTGTGCGATGCGGTCAAGCCCGCCGTTGATGTTGGTGAGAGAATCGCGAATTTTGAATGACCAGTTGGTGCTGTTTTCTTTGAAAACATATTTGGGATGTTTGGGAGCGGTCGGTGTCGGGTCTATCCAGCCATAGGCTTTGACAGCGGCTTCTGCTGCCGTCGGCCGGTATGTGTAGGTGGTAGCAGTGGGAGTTGTCGGCTTGCCCGACATTACCACGCCCTCGCCCTTCGGGTCAGGTGGTGGCGGATAGTATTTAACTACGAAGCTGGTCCAGGCATAGTCTTTGTCGTCTTCGCCTTTGGCAGTATAAAAACTGGTCAGTACTGTATCTTTTTTGTCAGCCATGTCACCGGGGTTGAGCTTGGTATAGTCGTAGTATTTGTATCTTACCTTTACCCCAACCTTATATTCACCGCCAGGAAATGAGCTTACCATGCGGTAAGCGCCAGAAGTGCCATCTTTTTCCTGGTTCATGATTTCATTGTAAACTTCATTGCCGAAACGGTCTTTGAGCTGTATTACTTTCCAGAGGTAGACGATGGAAGGGCCGTGAGTGGTTGACGGAAAGCAGCCAATGCGATTGTCGTCGTCGATGTCTTTACCATAGTTACCGGTGTTGACTCCGTTAACGTCGAATACCGGGCTGTTTTCAACGTCGAATACGTAGAATTCATCTTCGTTGTATTCAGGCTTCTTTTCATAAACAACGCTGGTACCAACAATTTTCATCGGACCGACAACGTCGCAGATGGCGTTGGTGTTGGTTACTTCAGGCGGCGTCGCGCTGTTTATAACAGCCAGTTCGGTTCTATACTCGCTTTGAATTACTGGCCCATACTGGGTTAGATTGGTCAGCCACACCCATGAGCTTTTATCTGCAAGCGTTTTGGTCATAAAATCACGATAGAACTGGTTATAGCCAAGCAACAGCTTGCCAGGCACCGGATTGATGGCCTTGGTATAGTAATCACGTTTGTATATCGTCTTGTACACGCCCTGCCGGAAGTAAGCACGGTAGCGGTCAGGCCACATGGTGTTGGGTTCTACTGTGTAGGCATCAACCGGCTTGAAATCGGCTGTTTTTTGTGGAATGATCTCAGTTTTTACCATGTAAAGATGGCCAAAGCCGTCAGCACCGATTGAATCTGGTGCTATGCCGTTGTCGGCAACGCTGATTTCTTCTGGAATCCCGGGTTTTGCCCCCTCGTTGCGCACGAATTTGTAAACCTTCTTCTTGGATTTGTCGTAAACGTAAACGATACCACCGGTTAACCACCACTGGTCAGAAACCGCGAGGTCGGTGATTTCGTTTACCAGCATGGCATCTGGCGCTGCTGCGTCTTTCATCCATTTGTTGATAGTGGCTTTACCAAGGCAGTAAAGATAACTGGCTCCCGCCCATTTCGATGAGCTTACGCCAATGAACTTTGTTGTGAGATCTTCAGGTTTGCCGATGAGAATGTCTTTGCCAGATACATAGCCGTAAAGGGTATAGGTTGTCAGATTGGGTTCGCGGCTGTAAAGATACGACTTGTTGATGGTTGATGCATAGGCTGTATCGAGATAAGGCGTCATGCCGCCCGGTAGAACTTCACCGTCTGACTGGCTGATGCAGCCGTCTACACACTCGCCTCGTTTGTCGAGAGTGAGTTTTTCCTGAATTTTAACCTTTGGCAGGTCGGATTTCTTAGATGGGCCTGTTTTGCTGGTGACATTGTACTCCCACAGACTCAGGTTACGGTATTTGACCAGTGAGTTTTCGCGAACGACCCAGTGAACCCAGTATCCTGGCCCATAATAGCCGCCATAGGTATAGGGGCTTTTGACCGGGCGATCCATCGAATGATAGAATCTGCCCATCTGGACATAGTGATACCCGGGTTTGCCCGGAACACCAGCCGGAACCTGGCTGCAGGGATAGTCAAAACCCGAAAATTTCCAGTTGAGTGTGCTCTGGGGATGGTTGCCGCGTCCGGTAGGGCTGTTGAAGGGCGAACCGTGCCACCTGTGTACAATGTATGGCGGCACTACGTCAGGCGGGTAGGTGTTCCAGGTCGCGTTGTCGACGACCCGCCTCTCGGCCAGGCCAGTAAAATTCTCCCAGCCGGTTTCAGTCGAAGCGAATGTGTAGAGCCACTTTTGAATGGTCGACCCGCTGTAGCTCTGAGCCGCCACAATGCCATAGGCGTCGAAAGGGTCATAAAGCTTTTTGACTACGCCTGTCGTCAGGTTATTCATCGCATAAACCCCACGATACGGGCCATCACCGACCAGCATGTAGCAGTCGCCGTTCTGGGCAAAGAACGGATGCAGCGTCGGGTCTTCAGCTAATGCGGTTCCATGACCGATAACAAACAGTAGAACTGTTGCGAGAACCAGTAGATAATGCTTACTCATGCGTGGTTCCTCCATGCGCTTCGTTGGGATACCTGGGAGGACTTTCCATATACTGAGAATTTTCCAGGTTCAGAAAATCTCTTATTACCATCAGATAAGACGCTTTGAGAGTTTCGGGTACTTTATACTGCTCAAAAATTTTCTGGGCGACATGGGCGGTAATGTCGTTGCCGCCAACCATGAATATCGAGCCGGGAGTGAATTCAGAGGCGAAGGGAAGCAGATACTGGCGCAACTGCGCGATTTTTCGCAGGTTGTCGAGTTTGGCGTAGGCGCCGCCCACCAGCATATGGTCAGTGGTCGCGCCGATTTGTGCGGCATCAGGTGGCGTCTCGACCTTGAAATTGAGCAGGTCATGAAACAGACTCGATGAAAGAACGTCAAAATCATCGGGTTGAACGAAAAGAGAAGCCTGAGAGCCTTCCTTTTTCACGGGTCGCAGTCCATAAGAGCTGTCGAAGACTACCGAAATGCCGTGTTGTGTGGCTATCTGCTGTGTCATGTTCTTGATATCGCGCTTGATTTCGATCAGACGACTGGTGGTTTCGGCGCGGTTCAGATAAATTGGAGCATAAGCCTCGTCTCTGACAGTGTCGATGCTCTGATAAAGGTCGCTGAGCTCGCGGTCGAGCGCTGTCAACTTTTCTTCATAACGCTTTTCGTATTCAGCAACCCTCTCATACTTGCCGCGAATGTTATATGTTTCGCTGGCTGCCTTTTCTGCGAGATCGGCGAGTGTTTCATTTCTTTCGGTCAGCAGATTGGCACGCTTTTCGAGCAGGGCCGATTCTTTGCGCATCAGGCCGCTCATCTTTTTCCCGGTCTCTTCGGCAGCCTTATTGAGCTCGATGAATAACTGTTCATTGCGTGCCGGCGAAAAGTTCTGCCGAAAAAAGCGGCCAGCTGAATAATCAAAATTACTCATTGACGGATGCAGAACCATCAGGAGCCGGCTGTCGACCGAAGCCCAGCCCTGTGCCTGTAGAGCGGTTGCAGCCGAAGCTGTAAGCAAAAGACTAATTAGCAGTCTGGTTACAAGTTTCATTCAGTTTTCCCCCTGGCAGTGACGAATAAGCTCTTCGACCGCTTCGACGCGCTGGTCTTCGGTGCCGATGATGAAAGGATTGTAGAGATTGCCGTGGTTCATCCAGTAATTTCTTGCTTCGCTGATCCATTCAAGCAGCTCTGGGCCGTAGTTGGGCTGAGCCGGCAGATAGGCAAGACGGTTGGCCTGTACTATTTCGAGCCGATATGGCACCGGAGCCACGGGCATCAGACTCGAAATATCTATTACCAGTGTCGCACCTGTGCGCCTTTGCAGCTTGAGTATCGAATCTCTGATGTCTCTTGCAATCTGATTGGTTTGCGTGATGATTGAAGCTGGTTCGGTGCGCCCCGGCACTCCGGGAATCGCAGCGACAGCCCAGAATCTTTGTCTTATTTCGGCGATCTTGTCTTCGTGCCTCTTTTTGCCACGAAGATACTGGGTTTCCAGGGACTGTCTCTGTTTACCGACAGCAGCCCTCAGGCGGGTTGACCAGTCGGCGTTATACTTGTCGAGGGCAGCCTGCTGGTTTAAAAGATCAGCATGAATCAGGTTTCTGTCTTCTTCTCCAGATATCGGTTCTGATCTGGTGCCTTTAAAACGGCGAGTCTCTGGGTCAAAATTCGCAAACATTGGATGAGCAAGCAACATCGGGCGTGTATCTACGACAATGATGCGGTTGCGTTGCCCGCTCCTGGTCTGGGCTGTTGTAATTGCCGGCAGAAAGGCAATCAGCATGACTGATAAAAATAAAAGCCGGGCATTAAAATGCTTGAACATTATCTCTCTCCTGACTAAACCCTTAATGCAACGATTCAGTTGTCATCTTCTGTTTCTTTAAATATACAGAAATAAGCAATCAGAGGGCAATGTAATTCGTTTTTACCGCGCAGTAAAAAGATTTTTACGTGGTATTGGAGGCGTTTTTTGCGACATCTGGTAAATATTTGTAATTTTTTTTAAGTTTGCTGCTCATTAAATTTGGTCAGTCCTTTCATGCTGACGAAAAGCTTTACGGTGAAGACTCGATCTGATTACGAGTCGACTCAGATAGCTCTGTCAGCTTTTGATTGATTGCTGCAAACTCAGTTTCGGCGGCAGAGAGGCTGAGATACAAAGTTGCCGTTTTGAATGGTTGTTCGCTGCTTGCGATTCGATGCAGTTCTTCGACTGTAAATACGAAGTTTCGGGTTATGCTGCGCATCTCGTCGGGAAGTTGATCCGGCAGTGACTCAGTGTTTTTGAGAATCTCCCGGGCTGCACTTCTCAGCAGTGACTCGTTCTGGTCGTAGTAGCTGGTCCAGAGACTGTCGAAGTCTGCCGGAAAATGCATGAGAAAGCGGGCCAGGCGACTCATTGGCATGTATTCATACAGATAGGAAAGGCGTCGCGAAAACTTTATCGCATCGATGTGTGTCTGCCTCGGATCGCTGACATGGTTTTTCTGCATGGAGCCGATAATATCAGCAAGATCGGCGAATTTGGCCTGCCAGCGCGTATCTGCTTTCGCCCATTCCGGCGGAAACTGGCCATAACTATTGGAAAACTCTATCCATTTCTGCATCAGCTGTCTGATGATCTGTCCTGACTTTTCACTGTCACTGAAATTCTGCCCAAGGTTCTGTAAAAGCTTTGCGATTTCGGTAGTACGCCGCGAAAATTCGTCGTTGCTGGAAGTACCTGAAAACAGCGAAAAAATGTTAACGTCGCAGCCTGCAAGCTGCGAACTGTTAAGCATAAACAGCAGTATCAGTATTATCAAGCTGCGCAAATACAAGCCTCCAGCGTACATATTCCATTCTAGCACTTTCCTGCTCTCAGAGAAACACATTTGATAAAATCAGGAGCAAGTTCCAGGCCACTTTTGTCATAGTTAATAATAATCGTATTAAACAAGTTAAAAAATTTTAAACTTTTTATAAACTTCTGCGTATTATGCTTTCTGGTGTAAAATGTTGCACAGATAAAAGTTGTACAACGCAGGTGGGTTTTATGAAAGAGACAAAAGAGAGGAGCTCATACGCTCCCGGAGATCATGTGTTTTTGCAGGGTGAGGTTGTTCCGTCGTTTTTTAAAGTTACTTCCGGGCGTTTCGCCAAGGTTTTTTCGAAAAAGTCGGTAAAAGAACTGGGTGTGCGACGCATGCTCAATGAGGCCGACCTGATCGGTATCGTAACGCATCAGGAGCTCTTTGGCGAAATCGAGGCTCTGATGGGCCAGCCTCAGGGTTTTTCGGTGTTCGCGCTCGATCCGTCGTCAATTGAGCCGTTGCCGGCAGATAACCGCGATGCTCTGCAGCATGTTTTTGCCCGCGACCCGCGCGTCGGCGTGTGCGCCTGCATATCGTTCGCGCGCTATATGAAGCAGTTTTTCGCATATTTTGCTGGCATCGCCAGAGAAGAAGTCGAGCTCGAGGCTTTCATCAGGGCAACAGCCCGCGACTACATGGCCGGCGTCAACGAACTGGCCGGAATCGTCTGCCCGGCGCTCAACGACCCTGATCTGGGTGCTGCCAAAGGGCACCGGGCATACGAAACTGCCCGCGAAATTCTGCGCCAGGCTGATTTGAAGCGCAATACCAATGCCTCTGTTGCCTGCGGAGTTGTCAGTTATGTCGGTAAAGACGTAAAAATGCAGACTTTCAAGGCTGGTTCATTGCTCTGCAAAGAAGGAACCATCGGGGACAAGCTGTTCATCATTGCTGAAGGCAGCGCTGAAGTCATTACCAGTGGTGGCAGCCCGAATATAAGAATAGATACGCCAGGCAGTATCGTCGGCGAAATCGCGGTATTTCTCAATCTCGATGCCGAAGTGCCCGACATGCGCAGAACCGCCGACGTCGTCTGCGCCACCGATCTGACTGCAATTGTCGTGCATCTCAGCCAGGTCGAAGAATTCTTTCTCAAACAGCCCGAAATAATGACCAGAATGCTCATGGCCATGGTCAACCGCTCAGAAAACACGCAAAAGCTTTGTGATAATTCTGAACGACTGCTTAAAGATCTGCTCTACAAAAAGCTCGGCATTTTGCTCGAAGGTCTCAACGCCATGGCAAAACGCCTTTCTGACCGCCACGACAAAATTTCGCTCGCCCGCCCGGCTGCGTTCTTCGCGCAGCGTGCCCGCGCCGCCTACAACCGCTTCAAAGAATCACTCGACATTCTCGCCAGCAAAAGCACCATCAAAACCTGATCTTATCGCATCTGTTCTATAAGTTTCCAGCTGATCAAGCTGTAATATGCTGAATAGAGGCCGGCAGAGCTCGCAAAAGTACCGGTCTTACCGCCCTGATCGCTCTCATTGCCGGGATCAACGGCATATTTGTGTCCCATACCCTTGATTTGCCAGGTTTCTACAACGGTTCTGCCATAGGCGTCATGAAAGGCGCTGTAGCGGTGTCTTTTGATAATGCCAGTATGGTCGGCCTCCTGGTCGGTGGCATGGATTTCGGTAAACTGTTTGACGATTTCATGCATGTTCGATTGTTTCACCGTGCGGTCTTCGTCGCCATGAAAAATTATCAGCGCCGGATATCTGCCGGTATAGCCAGGTTGTTGGTCATGCACCAGCTTTGCCCATTCTTCTGCCGGCTTGCTGATGCCCTTGAACATGGCAATGAAACCTTCCTGCAGGCTGGAAGCCGATCTAAAAGGAGTTCCCGCCATGATTTCACCGGCAGCAAACAGTTCGGGGTAATTGCAGCAGAGGACAGTTGCGAATGATGCACCGGCTGAGAACCCTGTGACGAAGATGCGGCGGTCGTCTACGGAATGGTTTTTTCTTATGTTGTCGATCATCTGTTTGACAGATCCTGATTCGCCCATATCGCGCCGCGTGTCTTCCGGAGAAAACCATCTGAATGCCAGAGTAGCGTTGTTGGTCTTTGTCTGCGCCGGATAAAGCACGATGAACCCGTGTTTCTGAGCCAGCCGGTTCCAGCCGATATTTTCGCTGTACTGCTGCGGGCTTTCTGAAGTGCCATGCAGAGCAACGATTAAAGGGGCGTTTTCCGGTTCCGGTTCGGGTACGAATTTGTACATTTTCAGATTGCCGGGGTTGCTGCCGAAGTCGCTGACTTCAATCAGGTCGGAGTTCTTTGTGCTATCCAGTTCGTTCAGGTAGTTTTCACATGCTCCTGGAATGTGGTGCTCCGATGCGCCGGCCTGAACATAGATCAGCAGACAGAAGACAGCCAGGACAATTGATTGAAGACGTGTCATTGCAGACTCCAGAATCGATAGAGTTGGCTGCAGCCATGATGCTGCGCAGCCTTATACAATGTTAACCTCAGACGCAGGGAATTGGCCGGTCAGATCCAAAAATGTAGCGCAGTCCGCGCAATCGCGCGCTGAGGCAATCACGCGACGCTTATTTTGCTTCACATTTTCCCCCCAACCAGGCCCGCCTGGCTGAAAATCTATCGGATGGGTCACAAAATGGGCCACAAATGACTCGAAATACGGGTGATCGAAGCCGACATTTTCAAAATCATCGTCAGATACCCCGACACAATGACTTATCCAGAGCGTCCTGCCATAGTCAAAATCACCGACCAGGCACAAGTTATAACGGGGCCAGAGTCGGGGCTAGAGTCAGGGCTAGAGTCAGGGCCAGAGTCAATTGCCCAAAGAATTGTAATGGCACTCAAAACCGGGCCACTTTCGCGATCGCAACTGGCAACCGCTCTTGGGCATAAAAGCATATCAGGCAAACTTAACCTCAACATCAAACAACTACTTGAGAACGGCGTTGTCGAATACACAATCCCCGACAAACCCAACAGCCGCCTGCAAAAATACCGCCTGGCCGATAAAGGCCATCTCAAAGAACTTTGATTTTATAAGGGTTTAGGCCTATAAATTACTCAGCTCATCTGCCATGCGTAGAAAGAGCCGTCGATGCTTCGACGGCTCTTTTGATTAAAAGCGGGAAACGGGGTTCGAACCCGCGACCCTCAGCTTGGGAAGCTGATGCTCTACCAACTGAGCTACTCCCGCAGTGATGTAAATTTAACAGAGTGCCGTCGATTTTTCAAGGCCTGCGAAAATTAAAGGGCTGTTTTTTGTGTCTTTGTGGCTTTGCGCGAAGTTAATGTTCTGCCTGCAACTGGCGGGTCAGGTGTCGAGCAGGTGGCGCTTGAGTTCGTGCAGAAATTCGGTTTCGGTCTGGCTGATTTTTTCGCCGGTGCCTAAAAAGCCGTCGCCGGCGGCGCTGGCGATGGTAAAAGCCAGGTCGTAGGTGTAGGCGCGCATGGCACGAGCTTCGTCATCGGTGGCGCGTTCGGCGAGAATCTGGTTGGCGCGGGCTACAACCGGGCCGAGGTCGCCAAAGTCCTGAATGGCGTCGCTCAGCAGATCCTGCCGGGATTTGCAGGCGTTGATCATTTCGTTGATGACATCCTGCATGAGCTCGTATTTGCCATATTTTTCCATGGCCTTACCAAAGAAATTCTGTACCGACATCATTTCGCGAATGAAGCCGATCATTTCACTGAACGAATGTATGTCGCGGATACTGTGCTTGAAACTCACGCCGATACAGGCAAAATACATCAGATCGTGCCACTCTTTCGGGTCGAAATTCGCTTTTTTTGTCATGGGTTCTGCTCCTGGATCCTCAATACTTCTTTTATCAACAACAGTGTTTCAGCATCTTCTGCCGAGACGTTGCGGCCGATGTTCGCAAACTCTTTGCCGGCCATGCCGGCCAGCTTGTAGGCATAACGATAAATGAAATTACAGACAGCTTTGTGCCGTGCCAGGGTGGTCTTTGTCTGCAGCAGCTCGTCTACTGCTTCGAGCAGTGCTCTTATGACCGCCGGGTCATCGGCCAGTGCAACAAATTCAGGGTCGCTCAGCGCCCCGGCAAGCGATTGCTTCAGGCCAGATACGATCGGGCGCAGCAGTTCATCGTTCACATAGGTATCGGCAGCAGAGCAGATCGAGATCAGTGCCAGCTTGATCTGATGCTCGCCCTCTGGTCGCGGTCGCAGAAAAAGCTTGAGGGGCAGCAGACAGAGCAGGTCGAGAATCAGCTGATTGTCTCTGGCATCGAACTTTGGCATATTTGGGCGCCTCGATTAAATTGCTTACAAGCCAGAGGATAATGCAATTTCTACCGGCAGACCAGAGAAAGTTTAAAAATCTGGCAGTTTCGGTTAGAATCTCTGTATGCAAATGCTGCTGGAGCGAAGAGTTCTTACCCTGCGCAATATTTTTCTGTATTTCGCAGTCGTTTTACTGCCGATTCTGGTCGGCTTTCTGGCTCTGGCAAATATGGTCGAAGAGCAATACCGTGCCGGGGTGGAAACGGCAAAACAGGATATCGATCTGCAAAGCGCGCGCGCCCGCCTTTTTTCTACAGAAAAACACCAGATTCAGACTTTTGCAGCAGCATTGATAAAGGATCTGCAGCTGCTTGAAAAAAATCCGCAGACCATAGCATCTTTTGTCGATCAAATCGACTCATGGTATCCAGATAGCTGCAAATGGTTATTCTGGGACAAAAACGGCCGCCTGATCGATGTGCCTTCCCGGCATATACTGCTTGGCCAGCGCAACTGGCAGTTTATGATGACCAGACTGATGGCACAGCATCGTCTTATCGCCAGTGGCGCAGAATTGCTCAAAGACCCAGTATTTGAAAGACAGTCGACCGCTGCCATGAACATATTGCAGAAAGCGATGGGTGAACACAAAATCGAGCATGTATCATGGTCTCTCGACAACCCCATGTTACTCAGCTGGCTTGGCAAGCCCTGTTACTTCGTCTGGAACATGGATGTCGAATCTTACCGGGAAACCAACATTCCCGAAAAAATACGTGGCGGGTTTCTGCTCATGCTTTATCCAGACAAATTTCCTGAACATTTCTGGCTCAAGCGCATGGTTTACCGACGCACCCGGCCGCGTTCAGGCCTTTTGCATCCGCTTGTGGCCGTTAATATTTCCGATCGCTCTTCGGTTGTTCAAGATCCTGCCTTGAAAGATCAAAATCTCTGGTCACGACTGTTAGACGCTTATATCGGGCGCAGCCAGAGTTCTTTTGAATTTGAAAACTTTCTTGCCCGCGCCAGCGTCGCTGACGAAAAGAGTCCGGTAAGAATCATATCGCTGGCTGACATTTCTGGCTTGCAGCAGACCAGATCTGCTCTGCTGTACCGTCTTTCGTATGTAGCGCTTCTGCTTCTGGTGTTGAGCAGTGTCGTTCTGCCCAACATCATGCGCATGGAAAATCTCGCCATGTCGCTGCGCATGCGCATTGCTGCGATATTCGCAGTTGCCATGCTGGTGCCAATTGTCAGCCTGGTCAGCATTGGCAACAGTTTTGCCTATCACGAAGAAAACCGGCTCAAAGAGTCGGCGCTGGTAAAAATGCGTGCCGGCTTCGAAGCGCTCGAACTGCGTTATCGTGATGCTCCCCGACTGATCGAGGGCGGTCTCTACCAGGATCTGAAAAGTCGTATAACAACGCCGCTGACCAATGAAGCAGTAGAAACAGCCATGAAATCAGCCTCTGAAGAGGGTTTATTCAAACATTACATTATTACCGACGAAAAGGGCCGTTTTATCACGACAAACTGGACAACCATGGATAACGCCCTGAAAAAGTCGCTTGAAATGGTTGCAGCTAAGATAGTCAGAATCGACTCGAGTCTGGGTGGCCAGTCATCGGTTGTCGATGCTGCCATCGACGAAGAAGTCGAACAATATATGCAACTGATTGGCTCTACCTTTGATTTTTCGCGGCCAACCAATTTGAACTATTTTGTGTTTCAGAATGCGCACATGTATTTCATGAGCATTATGCTTAAAATCGAAGAAAAAATCGGCAATCTGTTTATTCAGCTGCCTGATTATTATCTCGAAAAGCGTTTCGCCTACGACGAGTTTACCCAGAACCGCATGGCGCTCGATCATGCTGACATCGACAAGCGCGACCTGCCGGCAGAACTGTATTTTTATTCCAATTTCAAGGCCGAGAAGAGTATTCCTGAGCAGTCGCCGCTCTGGTATAAGCTTCGCGAAGTGTTCGAGCGCGCGCATCGCCTCAAGGCCGAAGAAAACGGCATGGTGACTATCGAAGACGAAACCTGGATCTATGCCATCAGACCGCTGTCTTCAATGTATACGCAGAGTTTCACGCCCTGTCTGCTTACTTCTACTCTGCCGATCGAAGCGCGGCTCAACAGCGTCAAAATGGTGATCAGCGGTCTGGCTTCGGCAGCGCTTATCGGTGCTATCATTCTCAGCCTGGTCCTGACTTCGAGCTTGATTGGCCCAATCAGCCGTATCGATATCGCTGCTCAGCAGGTCGGTAACGGCAATCTTAATGTAACGCTGCCATATATGGGAAATGACGAGCTGGGGCGCCTGAGCGAGACGTTTAACGATATGGTGCGTGGCCTGCGCGAGCGCGAAAAGATGCGTGCCTATGTTTCTGAATCAGTGCTTGAAGCGATTCAGGATCAATCAGATGCTGCGTTGAGTGAAGGGCGTCGGGTCGAAGTTACCGTGCTTTTTTCAGATATACGTAACTTTACCGGGCTCAGCGAAAAGAGCAGTCCGGAGCAGGTTTTCGGGCTGCTCAACGAATTTTTTGGCGGTGTTGAGCCGATAATACGCGCCAACTATGGTCGTGTCGATAAGTTCATCGGTGATGCGGTAATGGCGGTTTTTCATCACAACACACCGGAACATCACACTATAAGCGCGGTAAAAGCAGCCTTTGCCATGCGACAATTCGTCGCAGAACTGGCAAAAAACAGCAGATTTGTGGGTAAATCTGGCATTGATATCGGAGTCGGCATCAGCACCGGAACCGTTCTGCTCGGCGATGTTGGCAGCAGCCGGCGCAAAGATCTGACGGTTATCGGTGATGAAGTCAACCTGGCTTCACGCCTCGAAACGGCATCTAAAAAAGGGCGACACGCCAAAATCGTCGTTTCGGGCAGCACTTTCAAACATATAGAATGCTTTGTTGAAGCCGAACTGATGCCATTCAGCGAAGTCAGGGGCAAAGAACAGGCAGTGCAGATTTATGAACTGATAAGCCTCAAGGCGTCAGCTGTCCTTAACCCAGACAAAACCTGAGGGCAGGGCTTCGCCGATGATTTCGGCAAGTTCCCGGTCTTCGAGGCGGGCTGCTTTGAGCAGAGGCTGAATGAAGGCTTTTTTGCGCAGCTTCTTTTTGAAAACATCGAGAATACCCTTGCGCAGCAGATCATCGATCTGAACCAGACGATCGCCGGTTTTACGGCCGATTTCGCGCAGTGCCGAGTCGAGGTATGAATTGCCGGGAATCGCCTTTTTGAGCAGATGTTCGGCCCAGCCATTGGCGACCGCCTGCGGCACCATGGCAGAGTCTGGTGCATAAGCGAGTTCGCGGGCGCCCATGCGGCCAAGCGCGTGTAGAGCGACACTGTCGATGCCGTAGCTTGGCGGTGCTTTTGCTATCCACCAGCCGATACGCTCTTTTTCGGCAACCGGCAGGCGCTCGAGATGCCCGAGAAGTCGCCAGAGCTGGTTGCGTTCGTGCTGCCCGATTTCGCGCTCTTTTTTATCACGCCGGCGGGTCGGAAAAAGAACTGGTTCGATTCGGTTTTTCAGTGCTTCCTGACGTTCGATCGACAGACCTGGCGCGATGCGTTTCCACATTACCCACCAGTCTGACCAGAATTCAAGATTGTCGTAAGGAAATTCTTCATTTACCATCTGCCAGATTTTATCGACGCGGGCAACATCACCGGCAACTCCGTAACCAGGTCGCAGGCAGAATCCCAGCAGTCTGAACCAGAGGATAAGAGAGCCCTGCGAGGTTCTGAACTCTTCTTCGCGCTCGATGAACAGGTCGAACAACTGGCGCAGCATTTCGGCATCCCAGTTTGAGCGCGGTGAGCCAAGAATTTCTTCGAGTCCTTTGAAAACTGTGTTGAACTCGACCTTTTGCGCAAAAGCCTGGTCAAGCAGTTTTGCGATCTGTTTGAGTTGTGTACTGGTAATTGGCACCCGCCGCTTGGCAGGAGCTTCTGCGGCAGCTTTGCCGCTTTTTTCGCTGTCGCCGAGGTCGAAGCGCAGTTCCTGCGAAAAGCTGCCATCGGTCTCGCGGCAGAATACCTGCAGATAACCGGTTTCGCGCAGTCGCGCATGAATCTCGACCTGCTTTTCGCCTTTGCCGGTGCGGGCTTTAACGATACATGGCGGCAGCGGCAGATACTTTTTTGAATTGAACCTGATCAGGCGCCCGTGTTCTTCAGCTTTTGGCGGTGACGGCGTGTAAAAAAGGTAAAAAGCGGAGTCACGGCTCAGGTCGATGCCAAAGGTTTTGTCGGCGATGTGATAATCGCGTTCGGGTTCGCTGCCTTTTGGCAGCAGGCAGAGCAGCTGTTCAGGCACATGCTGCGACGAAGTCGAGCTTTTTGCCGTGCCGATGCCGAGATAAATCGAAACCGGATTGCCGCTCTGTATGCGTTGTCCGAAACCGAGCGAAACCAGCCCGTAATAAGCGGCGCCGGCGGCAACAGCCAGAGTCGGGTGCGGATTGTCGAGAATTGCCGGCGGTCGGCCGCGCCAAAGACTGAGCACTTCAAACAGACGTTCGCGCAGGCAGTCAGCCTTCATGGTGCCGCCGTTGAAGAGAATGGCGTCGGGGTTGACTTCATTGTCTTTGAGAAAGGCGGCAAGATGGCGGGTTACGGCGGCATCGCGGGTGAACGGCAGGCCGGCTTCCGACAGGCCGAGGCTGTTGTCTTCATCGGGCTTTTCGCCGGCTTCGACGAGCGGAAAGAATCCGTCTACCAGCAGCTGGCTGATTTTTTCGCTGTCAATGCTGATTTTGGCGGCTCCGGCGAGAACCTTGCTGCCGGCACCGGCCAGCGTAAAGTTGACGGCGCCGCTCTGTTCGCCAGAAAGCACGCGCTCTTTGACGACATGACTCTGGTTAAGCAGTGACAGCCACTGTTTGCCGGCCAGTTTGCGGCCGCGATGCTTGAACTCGGCTTCGGCACATCTGGCCAGAGCCAGGTCGAGATTATCGCCGCCGATCAATAAATGCGGGCCAACGGCAAGACGGGTGAATTCGGGGTGCTCTCGCCCGGCAGCCCACTCGATTCTGATCAGGCTGAAGTCGGTGGTGCCGCCGCCGATGTCGATGACCAGCACTGTGTCGATGCCCTTGAGCTCAGCGACCATGCTGCGCGGATTGCGTTGCAGATAGTCGTAAAACGCCGCCTGTGGTTCTTCGATCAGAGATACCGAAGTGATGCCGGCCTTCTCGATCGCTTCCAGCGTAAGATTGCGGGCTGACGGGTCGAATGAGGCGGGTACGGTAACGATGATCTTCTGGCGCAGAAACTTTGATGCTTCGTCACGATTGCCGATGGTTGAATCCCACAGGCGCATGAGATAACGCAAAAACTCAGTGGCGGCCTGCACCGGCGAGATTTTTTCGCTGACCACTTCACTCTGCCATGGCAGTATCGGCGACTGGCGCTCGGCCCGTGGGTGGCAGAGCCATGATTTGCTGCTGTGCACGAAACGACCGGGCACTTCATAGCCGAGTTCTCTGGCATAGGCGCCGATAATATTCGGCGTATCCGCCATCCATGACGGGCGGTTAAGTTCGCGGCCCTCTTCGCTGAGATAGACCACAGACGGCAATGTCGGCAGATTTTCGAGCTGCCCGCCACTTACCAGTTGCGTAATTTCAAGGTTGCGCACCTTGAGGGTCTTGTCTTCGAGATCGACGTAAGACAGGGCGCACTGCGTCGTGCCCAGATCTATGCCGATGATGAAGCGACTGTCGGCTGCACCTGCTTTGCTCATTACTTGATGGCATCCCTGACGTTGAATTCGAGCTTCCAGCGGTGATTACCAGATTTAGCCTGACAGTAAATCTCGAGTGTGCCGATTTCGGTTATCGCGACCTGCAGACCGACATCGACGAGATCGCCGGCTTTCATGCCTTCATAGGCTGGCAGTTCGATCATCAGCGAACTGGTGTCTTCGAAAGTTTCGTCAAGCTCATCGATCATCTGCGCGAATTCGTCATCGCGGCGACAGTTGGATTTGAAAAATTTGAATTCGGCAGTTTTGCCGATGACCAGCCCGAAAGTGCGGCCGGGCACATCTTTGGTGGTGCCTTCTTCGGTGCCCTGTTTGGCAACACAAAGCGCTTTGAGCGGCGGCTTGAAGCCGGGAACCGCCGGCAGCGAAGATTCGATGCCGAGATAATAGGCCTGCGAAACGCCGCCGCGGATTCTGATGCCTTTGCCTTCGCGGGCAATGCCGTAATAGGTGGCGCCACGCGCTACCGCCTGCGAAAGTTCGATGCCTTCGAGAACCTTTATCGGCTCTTTGCCGGCGCTGTTAAGCCAGCTGTTGATAACTTCGATCAGCCGGTTACGGAAAATCTCAGATCGAAAAACGCCGCCGTTGAACAGAATGGCCTGCGGAAAACCGTATTGCTTGTCATTCGAATTCTGATTGCGCAGAAATTTGGCGAGATGGCGGGTTATCGCCGCGTCAGCTGCATACATCAGACTGATTTCGCGCACGCCACCCTCGGTATCTTCGACCGGGTCATCGTTCATATCGCAGAACGGGAAAAAGCCATCGATCAGAGTTTTTTCGATATCACTGCGTTCGATGCTTGTTTTCATCGAACCGCCGATAACGCTGCTGCCACGGCCCGAGATAACCACCGGAACCGAGTCTTTGTCAGTTTCGTTAAGCAGAATTTCTTTGGCTTTGCGGCACTGGTGGCTGAGTTGCACGGTCTGCCACTGTGTGACCTTTTTCTTGCTCTCTTCGAGTTTGCTGCGGGCAACGTAGGCCAGAGTCAGATCCATGTTGTCGCCGCCGAGCAGTATGTGATTCCCAACAGCTACGCGTTCTAGCGCAAGATCGCCCTCGGCTTCACTGATTTCGATAAGGCTGAAGTCGGTGGTACCGCCGCCGACGTCGACGACGAGAACGACGTCACCTTTTTTAACCTGCTGTCGCCAGGGTTTGTCGCCCTGCGAAATCCATGAATAAAAAGCGGCCTGCGGCTCTTCGAGCAGGGTGACGTCGGGCAGTTCGGCCATTCTGGCAGCTTCGACGATAAGGTCGCGGGCGGCTGCGTCGAACGAGGCGGGTATGGTAACAACTACCTTCTGGTCTTCGAGTTTGTCTTTGCCGAATTCTGCGTTCCAGGCGTGGCGCACATGGCGCAGAAACATCGACATGGCGGTGAGTGGCGAAACTTTAGTGTTCTCTTCGGGCGAATTCCATGGCAAAACCGGCTGAGTGCGGTCGATGCGCGTATTGCACAGCCAGGATTTGGCCGAAGAAATCAGGCGGTCAGGCACATCGGCACCGCGTTCGCGCGCATAATCGCCGATAATGAATTTGGATTCGTCGTCCCATTCGAGCACCGGCTTTTCTTTGAGGCGTTCGAAAATGAACGAGGGCATGACTTCGAGCTTTTCGATTGCGCCTTTAGCTAGTTCCTGCACGATCGGCATCAGGCTGATTTCAGGATGCGCCCCTTCAGACGCCGAACTGATCGGCGTGTGGGTAACTACGATGTTGGTGGTTCCGAGGTCGATGCCTACAAGATATTTTGGTTTTGCCATGGCTGTTCTCCTCAGCTTATTTCGATTTCGGCCGGGGCAATCACGTTGCCTTTCCAGCCTGAGACGAGTTCGGGCAGGTTGCATTCTTTAAGCCGCCAGCCGCGATGAATGAGTTCACCTGTATACGGGCCGCTGGCCGGCACGCTGCCAGAGAGTTTTATGGCCTCTGGATCGATTTCGTCGAGCGTGACTTCGCTGCCCTCTTCTTCGTTGAGAACGGGTTCGAGAATCAGGCGGTCTTCGAGCAGCTTGCGGCAGCCCTCGTGAATTGGCCTGATGGCGCCACCGAGAGTCTCGTCGTCGTAGCCGCTGACGTCTTCTTTGAGCAGGTCGATGAGTCGACCCTCTTTCTGGAACATATACAGAATCTGGTAAGCCGCCGGAGGAATCGCGTTCTTACCGCCGCGCGCGTCAGCCTGGGCTGATTTGAGCTGTTCGTTAAGTTCTTCGAGCTGTTTGCGCAGGGAAGCAATTTCTTCAGTTTTGCTGCTCAGATCGTTTTGCGCGCCTTTAAGCTGGCTGGCTGCTTTTTCAGCCTCTTTTCTGGCAGTTTTACTTTCGTTTTCAAGTTTTTCGAGTTTGTTGCGGGCCGCCGCAAATTCTTCGCTGTTTTTCTGCTGTTCGCTTTTGAGGTTCGCCAGTTCTGCTTCGGCCTTTTCTGCAGCTTCAGCCCGTGATTTTGCGGTGCTCTGCAGTTTTTCGATTTCGCTTTTGAGTTCGGCCAGTTCGTCTTTTTCGCTGCTGCTGACCGAGAATTTTTCGAGCTGGTTTTTGAGATCTTCGTTCTGGCTCAGCAGTTGATTGGCGCGGTCGCGGGTTTCGCTCATGGTTTTTTCGGCTTCGCTCAATTGCTGGCGCAAAAGTTCGAGCTGCTTCTTTGCTTCGTCATCCCGGGCTGGCGGCACCACTTCGGCAACTGGCGGCTTTTCGGCGGTGAGCTCGGCGACCTTTTTCCGCTCAAACAGAATGGCCAGCGACATCAGCAGGGTAAGCAGCCAGAAAAGTGCAATACCGGCCAGCAGTGGTGTGTGCCACTGCTCGGCGATCAAGCCTTTGCAGATGGTCAGGGCCGGTTCGACCTCGGCCATTGTCGGAGAAATGTCGTCGCGGTAGACAATATAAACGCCCGCAGCCGCGGCAATAGAGAGAATCAGCATTATGAACGCTGTGGCTTTCTTCATCTGAGAACCTCACAGTGAATAGTATTGGGCAGATAATTTCGAACGCATTATACTAGATTTTGCCGCGCGCTGCCATTCAATATTCTTGCGGCGAGATATTGGGGATGGTTTTTTTGTCGGGGATGGGTTTTTCTGATAGAATCTTGAGTTGAAAGTATTGTTGATGTAAGGGGAGGTTGCGATGAAAGCATTGTGTCGAATCGCTCTGTTTATGGTTGTCTACGCTTTCCTGGCGGCGTTGCCGTGCCGGGCGCAGGAAGTTCTTAAAATGTCGACCACGACCAGTCTGCTGGATAATGGGTTGCTCGATGTTATTTTGCCAGTTTTTAAAGCAGAAACAGGTATCGAGGTGCATGCGATTGCGCGTGGCACAGGCGCTGCCATTCTCGATGGGCGCGACGGCAATGCTGATATATTATTCGTGCATGCCCGCGAACTTGAAGAGCAGTTTGTCGCCGATGGTTACGGATTGAAGCGCAACCCGATCATATATAATGATTTTGTGCTGGTTGGCCCCAAAAATGATCCGGCCGGCATCAATGGCCTGACCGACATTGTGCAGGCATTTGCAAAGCTGGCCAGTTCCTCGGCGACTTTTGTTTCGCGCGGCGATGAAAGTGGCACGCATTTTCTCGAAAGGAAACTCTGGCAGGAGGCTGGCGCACAGATGCCGGCAGCCGGGTATTTAAGCGTTGGTCAGGGCATGGCGCGCACTCTGCTGGTCGCTTTTGAAAAGCAGGCCTATACTCTGGTCGATCGCGCGACCTTTCTTAATCTTAACCAGGGCGATGACCCGGCCAGCCATCTGGTAATTCATTGCCAGGGCGACAAAAAACTGCACAACATTTACACGCTGATAGCGGTGAATCCCGAAAAGCATCCGCACGTCAATCTTGCCGCTGCCGAGAAATTTATCGCCTGGATCAAATCTGAAGCTGCCATGAAGCTCATCACCGAGTTCAAAGTAGCCAGCACCACCGTCTTTTTTGCTGTGACAGATTAGTTCTGTCATACATGAGTTATATCCTTGTCATCACGAATATTCGGGTTGCTGGCAGGGTCGGGCAGATCTCATGGTTTCAGCCATCAGAGATGCGGATTTTTTAAGAGACTCAACGCTACAGGAGAAACAGCATGTCGCAATTGACCGGAACGATTTTGATTATAGTGCTGATTGTTGTCATCATAAGTCTGGCTGTGTCGCCGGGCGCTTCGCATCCGCCTGAAGACAAGAAGTCGGTGCTTGAATACACTCTTGCGCTGGCGGATGGCACGCAGCAGCCCCTCGAAAGCTTTCGCGGCAAGGTGTTGCTGCTGGTGAACGTGGCCAGCAAATGCGGCTTTACCGGGCAGTATGAAGGCCTCGAAAAGCTGCAGAAAAAGTACGAGAGTGAAGGGTTTACTGTACTGGCTTTTCCGGCCAACGATTTTCTTGGTCAGGAACCGGGAACCAACGAAGAAATCGTGACCTTCTGCCGCATGAGTTACGGTGTGACTTTTCCGGTCTTTGCCAAGATATCGGTGATTGGAGCCGAACAGCACCCGCTTTATCGCTTTCTCACAAATGAAGTGACGAAC
>Ga0209096_1000643_pt1 | contig 44260 bp, 32 predicted proteins | sample AD_UKC034_MetaG_FD_184407 | JGI IMG/M metagenome (GOLD analysis project Ga0209096, IMG submission 184407) | Active sludge microbial communities of municipal wastewater-treating anaerobic digesters from USA - AD_UKC034_MetaG (SPAdes) (version 2) | ecosystem: Engineered > Bioreactor > Anaerobic >...
TCCCGGTTTCGGTCGGCGGGGTCGAAGACCATGCCCATGTGCTCATGGGCTACAAAGCCACCCACCGCATCGCCGACTTGCTGCGCGACCTCAAGGGGGGCGCGTCGGAGTGGGTGCACGAAGCGCTGCACCGTCCGGAGTTCGCCTGGCAGGAGGGGTACGGCGCATTCACCGTGAGTCCGGACCGGCGGGAGGCGGTCCGGCACTACATTGAACATCAGGAAGAGCACCATCGGAAGGAGACCTTTCAGGAAGAATACCGCCGCTTCCTGGACATCTCTGGCACGCCGTATGATGAACGCTATCTGTGGTGACGGCTCCCCGCGCCCGCTCCGGGGCGCGGTCGCCGGTTGGGGCCCTGCTTTCCGGTGGCCGCGGCCGGCCTTTCAGGTCCGGCCTTGCCACCGGCTAATATCCGGTCGCACCTCCGGCGCGCCCCGGAAGTGCTGGTGCGCAGCGTCCGCGTCACCGCGGCGATGTTGCCGTTGGCCTCGTAGTTGTCGTAGTCCAGCCCGAAGAGCACGGCGCCGCCGGTGGTGGCGGTGTTCCCCGTCACCGATGTCGTCCCCGCCACGATCCGCACCGGCCAGAGCCGCGCCGGGCGCGTCGCCGTACGTCTTCCGGTCGTGGGTCAGGCGCCCCCAGACGAAGTCGCCCGGGTGCCCCGGCGGCGGGGCGGCCACCGCGCCGCCGTCGTAGGTGAAGGTGTGCCACATGGTGGTTCCGAGCAGCGTCACGGTGCGCGCCGTCAGCCGCGACAGCGCGTCGTAGGCCAGCGTCTCGGCATAGCCCAGCGGGGAGCCGTACATCGCGCTCACCAGCTCCTTGACGGTGACGTTGCCCGGGTCGTCATAGGCGTAGCGCATCTTCTGGCCGGCGTACTCCGGCAGTTGCACGGCGGTGAGCCAGCCGGCGGCGTTGTAGTCGAAGACCTGCCGCTGCCCGGAGGCGTCGTCGTCGGCGCGCTTGTCCACCTGCCGCAGCCGGTCGGCGGCGGGTGTCGGCACCTGGATCCGATTGCGCATGCGAGCACGATCACGAATACGATCACGATTACGAATTACGAGCACGAGGAGCTCTCAACTCCTATCTCCTATCTCCTATCTCCTATCTCCTATTTCCTATCTCCTATTTCCTATCTCCTATCTCCTATCTTTATCACTGTTCTCTGTTCACTGTTCACTCCCATGACTCCGGCGCCATATCCGCCGCGACAAAACAGCAGTTGTGATAAAATAGTGACAATTCAGGCCGGTGGATCGAGGCGACACGATGATCGGACGAGTCGGTCCATGGCTGTTGACTGTCGCGCTTGCCTTGGCGGCTGTGTTGGCGCCGGCCTGCGGGCAGGCGGGCGGGAGATCCGTGCCGGCCGGCGACCGGCCGGCGGCGCGGCCAACCGATCGGCCCGACGACCGACCGGCCGCGATCCAGGAGGGTGTCATGAAATTCCAGTTGTCCAGCCCGTCGTTTGTGGAAGGCCAGGCCATCCCCACCCGCCACACCTGCGACGGCCCCGACGTGTCGCCGCCGCTGGCCTGGAGCACGCCGCCGGCAGCCACCCGGTGCTTCGCCCTGCTGTGCGACGACCCGGACGCGCCCATGGGCACCTGGGTGCACTGGGTGATGTTCAACATCCCGGCCGGCGCCACCAGCCTGGCGGAGAACGTGGCCAAGACCGGCGAACTGCCCGACGGCTCCCGGCAGGGCGTCAACAGCTTCCGGCGCGTGGGCTACGGCGGACCGTGTCCGCCCCACGGGCCGGCGCACCGGTACTACTTCAAATTGTTCGCGCTGTCGGAACCGCTGGACCTGCCCGCCGGCTGCACCGCCCGGGACCTGGAGCGGGCCATGGGCGGCCGCGTGCTCGCCTCGGCCCAGCTCATGGGCCGCTACGGACGCCGGCTCTAACGCTTATAGCCGATCCGGCGCAGGAAGTCGGTCCGCCACTGCCGGTGGCCGGCGTCCTCTACCCCCTTGGGCGGCTGCCCGTCGATCACACCCAACACGCCGCGTCCCTGCTCCGATTCGGCCACGACGACCTGGAGCGGATTGGCGGTGGCGGCGAAGATGTTGACCACCTCGTGGGTCGCCCGGATCCGCGGCAGGACGTTGATGGGATAGGCGTCCCGCATCAGCACCACGAACGTGTGCCCGGCCGCCAGAGCCCGGGCGTTGCGGATGGCCGCCTGGGTGAGGTCGTCGTCGGTGCCGTCCCAGCGGATGAGGCACTCCCCCGACGCCTCGCAGAAGGCGACCCCGAACTTCACCCCGGGCACCGCGGTGACCATCGCCTCGTACAGGTCCTCGACGGTCTTGATGAAATGGGACTGCCCCACGATGACGTTGCACCCCTCGGGGACTTCGATGCCGACGGTTTTCAGCTCCATAGGGATTCCTCCAGGATGGGTCGCGGAGCCGGCGTCCGGCCGCGGACGCCCGCCGCGCGGGGCTAGACGGTGAACCAGTATAGCATCAGCACGATCACATTGAACAGCGCGTGGCTCAGGATGGGCGCGTAGACGTTGCGCCGCCACAGGTAGATCACGCCGAACTCCAATCCCAGCAGCGCGGTGATGAAGACCGCGGCGATGCCCTGTGGCTCGTGGGCCAGGCCGAACAGGGCGCTCCAGAGCAGCAGCCCGAGCCACGGCGTCCAGAAGTAGACCGCGGAACGCCGGACGATGAACGCCCGCTGCAGCTCCTCGCGCACGCCGCCGGCGATCACCCCGCTGACGAGCATGAGCGCCAGGTCGCCGGGCGTCCGGATCATCGCCAGCACCGGATTGACGGGCGGGATCGCCCCGGGAGCCACGAGGCGGATGATCAGTTCGCCCGCGAACATGGTGATGAAGAGCGCGGGCAGGATCGCGAGCGCCACGAGCGTTTCCCGCGCCCACCCGCCGGCGGGTCGGACGGCGATCCGGAGCGCCGGCTCCTCCCGGCGGGCCCGCTGGCACAGCACGTAGATGGTCAGCAACAGGACGGTGCTCAGCATGAGGTACGTGAACAATCCCGCCGGCCGGCGCAGGAGATCGGTGCGGGGCAAGCCGATGAGCCACCCGGCCGCCAGCGCCGCGACGAGATCGGTCAGGATTCCCGAAATGAGCACCACTTCCAGCAGGGCCAGCGGCCGTCCCATGGCCTGCGGCGCCGTCAGGACCGGCGCCAGGACAGCCGACGGCTCGGCCGGATCGGCCGGCGGCGCCGTGGTCGCGGTCGGCTCAACCAACGGTGAGTCGGCGCCGCCCGGCGGCCCGGCCATGCCTCGGGGTTGTTCGAGATCGCTCATCATCACTCCGTGGCGCCGGTACCGGCGCTGCCCGCATTATCGCCCAAAGGTCTTGCCGGCATGTGAAAAATCTTTGACGGAAACAGCCATCCGTCTATAATAAAAGCAATTTCATCCCCAGGAGCAACCGGTATGGTCGTGAAGACGATGCGATTCGTGGTGACCGTTTCCTTACTGGTTCTGGTTCTGGGCGGACTGGCCGGCGCCATGACCGCCTGGCCGCAGTACAGCCGGGCGCAGCTGCAGGATCCCGCCTTCGTCAACGCCGAGATCCAGAAGTTTGCGGCCCTCCGTCAGGAGCGCCAGAGTCAGCTGACCGGGGCCACCGATATCCACCGGCTGGCGATCAACGCCGACGTCTACCGCCTCGACGTGATCCTGGACGGGTTGCGCTACGTCGTCGCCCGCGGCTACGACCCGGCGGATCCGGGCCTGCGCGAGCACGCCTACTTTCTGAGCCACAGCTATCCGGGCATGCCGGTGGCGGCGCGGGCCACGGGCGAGTCGAAGTCGGGGCAGCCGGCCGTCGTCTATGAGCTGTCGGAGAAAGACCTGGTGGCCCCGCTGCCGCTGGCCACGCCGGACGTGGAGATACCGCCCGAGCTGACGGAGGTCCGGGGCGTGGTGAAGGCCCGCTTCACCATCGATGAGGGGGGTGTGCCCACGGATTTCCACATCATCAGCAGCGTGACTCCCGCGGTGGACCGGCTCGTGGAGAAGAACATCCTGGATACGTGGCGCTACCAGCCGGCCACCCTGAAGGGCCAGGCGGTCCGGGTCTACTACCGGGTGATGATCGCCATCAACCAGCCGCGTCCGCCGGCCGCGCCAGCATCCCAGCCCGCGGCGCCGCCGCAGAATTAGCGCACCGTTCCGGAACCGATCGGCGGCCACGGCACATCGGTCCGTCCGGCGGTCCGGCGTCCTCGTCTTTCCGCACCGCGCCGCTCAACGCGGGGTCCGCTTCACCCGGTAGTGCAGAAACAGCTCGTCGCCTGCCCGGTCCACGGACCGGAGCACGCAGCGCGCCCGAAACGCATCCGGGAGGCCGGCTCCGTCCACGGGCGTGGGCGCCGCCGCCCCGCCCAGGACCACCGGACACAGGGTCAGGTACACCTCGTCCACCACCCCGGCTTCGAAGAACAGCGCGTTGACCCGGCCGCCTCCCTCGACGAGGATCTCCCGATAACCTCTCGCCGCCAGTTCCGCCAGGAGCCGCCGGATGTCCGGCGGATCCGCCATCGGCAGGCGCACGACCTCCGCCCGGACGCCAGGCGGCGCGGCAAACGGCGCCGGCGTGGCCACCAGGACCCGGTGGCGCGCCTGGTGGAAGATCTTCAGGCCGGAGTCCAGCCGGCCCCCGCGGCTCAGCACGCACAGGTCGGGGGTGGCGGAGCGCCCCGCAGCCTCGCGCGCGGCCACGAGCGCCGCCTCCCGCACATGGAAGGGGGGATCGTCACGCCGGACCGTTTCGGCCCCCGCCACGATCAGGTCGGCCCGGGCGCGGACCGCGTCCATCCGCCGGCGGTCCTCGCGCGAGGAGAACCCGGCGCCGGACCGGTCGGCGGCGGCGATCTTGCCGTCCAGGGTGACCGCGTAGTTGCAGAACACGGTGGGGCGGGGGCGGCCGCTCACGGTTTTCCCTCCCGGCGGCGCGCCGGTCCTTCGGCCGGCGCCGCGTCGCGGCGGCCGGACTCGAGATCGAGCAGGAATCGCTTGCGCCACAAGCCGCCGCCATAGCCCGTCAACGCGCCGTCCCGGCCGATGACGCGGTGGCACGGCACGATGATGGAGACGCGGTTGTCGCCGTTGGCCCTGGCCACGGCCCGCACCGCCCGCGGCGCCCCGACGGCCGCCGCCTGCTCGGCGTAGGAGCGGGTGGCGCCGTACGGAATCTCGAGGAGCGCCGCCCACACCCGCCGCTGGAACGGCGTGCCCGTCAGGACCAGCGGCAGGTCGAACGTCCGCCGGGCGCCGGCGAAATACTCGTCCAGCTGGCGCTGGAGCGCGTCGAAATGCGGACTGGCGCCCGGCACAAGCTCCGCCTGGAGTTGACGGCGGAGACGCCCCAGCTGGGTCTCCATCATCCGCCGGTCGACGAACTCCAGGAGGCAGATCCCCGCCGGCACCGCCCCCGCCAGCATGGGCCCCAGGGGGGTCCGGACACGCGTCACCGCGACCAGGCCGCGCCGGGGGCTGCGCGCGGGTGCGAAGCCGGTGGTTCGCTTGAACGATTCGGTGAAACCGCTCAGCGACTCGTAGCCGGAGTCAAACGCCGCATCGACGACCTTGTCGCCGTGGCGGATCCGCCCGAAGGCGTCCGTGATCCGCCGGGTGCGCAGGTAGGCCTGGAAGGTCATCCCGTGGTGCTTTTGGAACCAGCGGCGCGCCCGATCCGGGTCGACGCCCCGCGCCCGCAGAGCCGCGTTGGGCAGCCGCAGGGCGGGGTCCGCGTCGACCGCCTCGAGCACGGGCCGCAGCCAGGGCGGCACCTGGCCCGGGTGCCCCAGCGGATCACACAGCTTGCAGGGACGATAGCCCGAATGCAGCGCCTCGCGGGGAGAGGCGAAGAATTCGACGTTCTCCCGCTTCGGCTTCCGGGCGCCGCAGGTGGGCCGGCAGAAGATGCCGGTGGTCCGCACACCGACCACGAAAATCCCCTCGAACCGGGTGTCCTTGTCGCACAGGGCACGGTAGAGCGTGTCTGCGTCAGGCAGGGAATGCATCATGCCGCCACCTCCTGGTTTTCCGCCGCTCGCGCCGGGCGCGATCGCGCCGTCGGGCCCACTGTACCGCGGCCGCCGGAGCGTGACAACCGGAAACGCGGCATCCATGTGCCATTCCCGGCGCCCGGCGGAGCGGCCCGCATCGGGGACAGCCGGCCAAAAACTCCCGACGGGCCAAAGCCCTTGTGCGACGATTCGTGCCGGCTGGAAACCCCGGGCCCGGGGGCGGCATCCAATCTCCGGCGGCGGCCTGATGATCGCCCGGCAATCCGCCAAAGGTTGCCCGGCTGCGGTTCTTCGATTACAATACATCAGAACGCCGATTCGAAATCATTCTGTCAAGGAGTATACACGATGATCAAAGACAAGATGCTGAAGGCCCTCAACGAACAGATCAACGAGGAGTACGCCTCGGCCTACCTGTACCTGTCCATGTCCGCGTATTTCGAAAGCAGCAGCCTCAAGGGTTTCGCCCACTGGATGAGCATCCAGGCCAAGGAAGAGATGGAGCACGGGAACAAGTTCTTCAACCACATCATCGAGCGGGGCGGGCGCGTCCTCCTCAAGGCGATCCCCGAACCGGCCACCGAATGGAAGTCGCCCCTCGACGCCTTCCACGCCACGCTGAAGCACGAGCAGCACATCACCGCCTGCATCCACAAGCTGATGGACCTGGCCCACGCCGAAAAGGACTACGCCGCCATCGGCCTGCTGCAGTGGTTCGTCGACGAGCAGGTGGAGGAGGAAGCCAACGCCGAAGAGATCATCGCCAAGCTGGAGCACATCGGCGAAGCCAAGCATGCCATCTATATGATGGACCGCGAACTCGGCGCCCGCAAAGACGATTGACCGGCCCGGCGGTTCGCCCCCGACCGGTGTCCCGTTTTTCCAGCCGGCCCGGCGCGGCGCCGGGCCGGACTTGAAGCCGCGATCATCATTCTGGAGGCAGCATGACCGTCGAACAAGCCATCATCACCGCGATCCAGTACGAGAGCCGCGTCCACAAGGCGTATGCCGACCAGGTGAGCCGGATCGGCGACCCGGCGGGACGCCGCATCTTTCAGACGCTGGCCGACGAGGAGCAGTCCCACCTCGACTACCTGCACCACAAGCTGGAGCAGCTCAAGCAGACCGGCACCGTTCCGGCCGACACCCTGCCCACGACCATCCCGACGCCGAAACAGATCGAGGCCGCCGGCAAAAAGATGCAGCAACACGTGGCGAGCGCCGATCCGACCAACGACCTGCAGATGCTCTCCAACGCTCTGGAGCTGGAGCTGAAGACCAGCGCATTCTACCAGGAAATGGTCCGCCAGCTCCCGGCCGACGGCCAGAAGCTGTTCCAGCGCTTTGTTGAAATTGAGCAGGGCCACGTCGCCATCGTCCAGGCCGAGATCGATTCCCTGACGCAGAACGGCTACTGGTTCGACTGTTTCGAAGCTGACCTGGACGGGGTATAACCAGCATCCCGCCGATTACCGATTCCGAACGAAAGCCAGCCACGCCACCCGACGCGTCCCGTTCACCGGGGCGCGTTCCATTTTACCCATGCGCCGGCGGCGTCCGACGGCGCGGTCGGCGACCGATCCGGGGCTGGCGCCGCCGTCACCGGCTTTCGGGCGGCGCCGCCGCCGTCACCGCCCGCAGTTGCTCCAGCAGCTCGGCCTTGGCCCGGCGGGTGTCGGCGTCCAGCGTCACCGGCGCATTGGCCGCCTTGCAGCCGCCGTCGGCGGCGCGGTACTGACGGAAATCCCGGCAGCGGTTGGACGAGTGGAAATGGAACACGATCCCCAGCGGTGATTTGAGCCGGAACAGGCTCACCTCGGCCAGCCACAGCGCCAACGGGCAGACGTCCATGATGAAGGGAATCACCTGGCCGGTCCGCGCCTGGTGCCGAAGCATGGCCGCCCAGTAGTCGGCCATCTGCCGCTCGTCGAGCATGATCTGGAGCCGGACGTCCACGTGCCCGCCGCGCGGGAGCGCCGCCAGCCATTCCCCCACCCGGCACGGCGTGTCCGGGCCGCCGCAGCCGCCGGTCCCCGGGCGATCGGCGAAGGCGCAGAATTCGTTGAAACGCCGCTGGGCGCCGGCGCGGGCGTAGGGGGAACCGGGCGCCGGCCGGCAGGCGCCGGCGTGGGGTTTCTCGCAGTAGGCCTGGAACACCCAGAGCTGGGGCTTTTCCGCCAGCTCGCCGGCGGACCAGCGGCGGGCCTGCTCCGCCACGTACGCCACGAACCTCTCGCGGGAGGGCACCCCGAAGCACCGGCCCCGGAAATCGTCCCGCTGGCGGACGGCCCAGTGGCGCAGGTTGCCCAGCGCCGTGAACGGATGACGCAGCAGGGGAGCCGCCAGACGCAGCGCTACCGACAACCGCCGGGCCGCGTACACCGGCAGCTGCAACCAGAGCCGGAAGCCGATCTCGGCCGCGTGGTCCCGCTGAAACCCCGGCATGGCTACCTCATCTTATAAGCTAGCGGTCCGTGACAGATCCGAACGCAACATTTTACACGTTCCGTCGATAAGTCCACCGTGGAAATGTCACACCGCATGGAATACAATACGAACGCAATTATCGATCAAACCATGATCCTGGAGGATGAGCGATGAAAAGACTGGTTGTGTTGGCTTCTCTGACCGTCCTGGTCGCGGTGGCGACGGGCTTCGCGGCCGCCGCCGACGGCAAACCGGTGATGGCCGTCAAGACGTTCAACCTACCGGAAGACTCCGTGTACTACAACTCCACGGTGGGCTCCGGCCTGACGGACATGTTCATCACCGAGCTGCAGAAAACCGGCAAGTACACCCTGATCGAGCGCGCCCAGGTGGACCTGCTCACCGACGAGGTGGACTTCGGCAAGTCCGGCTACGTGGAGCAGGCGTCCGCGGTGCGCAAGGGCCACATCAAGGGCGTGCAGTATTACTTCCTGGCCAAGGTCACCAACTTCGGCGCCAAGCAGAACAAGGTGGGCGGCAGCGGCTGGGGCGGCGGCGTATTCGGCGGCCTGGGCTACAAGAAGGATGAGGCGTACGTCCGGATCGACTACCGGATCGTGGACGCCACCAGCGCCGAGACCATCATGGCAGACTTCGGCGAGGCCACCTACGCCAAGAAGGGTGTCAGCATGGGCGGCGGCAAGTGGGGCTCCGGCGGCGGCGCGCTGGACATCTCCTCGAGCGAATTCCTCGAGAGCATGGTGGGCCGCGCCACGATGATGGCCATGGCCAACATCATCGAGAAAATGGATCATTCGTTCCTGTCCACCCACACCTCCCGCGCCGACCAGCTGGCGCAGGATGAAGCCAGGGCGCAGGACGAGGCGGTGGCCGCCCTGCGCAAGGTGCCCGGCAAGGTGCTGGCCATGGTCTCGGCCGAGATGGTCATCATCGACATCGGTTCCAACAACGGCGTGAAGGTGGGCGATCAGGTCGCCGTGTTCAAGAGCGTGGACATCAAGAACTCCCGGGGCGAGGTGGTGTTCACCGAGGAAAAGGAAGTGGGTCTCCTCGAGGTGTTCGAAGCCCAGCCCGACCGGTCCAAGGCGCGGGTGGTTTCCGGCTCCGACATCAAAGAAGGCCACACCGTCAAGTTGAAGTAAGCGACGATTGCCGCAACAGACCACGGCCGCCGGTCAGACCGGCGGCCGTTTTATTTTCGGGAGGGCGCCCGCGGCGGGATCAAGGTTTGGCGGGGGTGACGGTTCGCCGGGGCAGCGCCTTGCCCTCGAAGGGAATGGCGAACGGGCCCACCGTCCGGCCGTCGGCGCCTTTGCGGATGGAAGTCGCCAGGGAATCCGCCAGCAACTCCACCGTCTCGAGACCGGCGGGTTCGGCGATGTCCAGAACCACTCGGGCCACGACGATACGTCCGGCGGGCGCGTCGGCGCGGGTCTGGTACGAGGTGAAGCGGACCAGACCCTCGGTGCTGGCCTTTTCCAGATTGGTAAAGACGGGGGCTTTCTGGTATCCGGGCGTATCGCCGCCCAGCACGACCACCAATCGCACCTTGGCCGGGTCGAACGTGATCCCCAGGATGTAGGCGCCCAACACGCCGGGCACCTTGTCGTCGGCATCTCCGACCACCAGCACCTGCGTCAGGTCCACCAGCACCGGGAGGGTGTACCGCTTTCCGTCGGGCGGCTGATCCTTCACGAGGACCAACCGGGCCTTTCCTTCGAGGCGGCCCGGCCGCAGCGCCGGCCCGGGTGGCGGCGCCTGGGACTGGTCCGAGCGGACCGTCTCCTGGAGTGCGGGCGCGGGGGCGGCGTCCGGAGCCGCCGGCGCCGGCACGCCCAGGGCTGCGACTGCGGAGAGGAATACAATCGCGAAGCCGGTGTTCCGAATGATGGCGGTTGGCATGGGTGGCCTCCCTCCCGATGAATCAGCGGCTCGACGGATCATCCGCCGGCGCGGCGGCGGGACCCGCCAGACGGCGGATGACCGCTTTCAGACTGTCCGCGTCGAGGCCCTGGGAACGCAGAATCTCCTCGGGTGTCCCCGACGTGGCATACTCGCGCACGCCCAGCCGCACGAGACGGACGTGCAGGTCCCTTTCCAGTATCCGGGCGGCCAGCGCGGCGCCAAGGCCGGTCTCGCGGTGGTGATCCTCGTAGGTGACCAGCACGCCGGACGCGCAGAGGGCGGCCAGGTCGGCGGCATCCAGGTCGCGGGGCGACGGAACGCCCGCCACGGCCACGCGGATGCCCTCGGCGGCCAGCTCGTCGGCCACCCGAACGGCCCGGCCGGACATGGCCCCCAGGGCGGCGACGGTGACGTGGGCGCCATCCGCCGGGCGGAAGAAATCGGCCCGGCCGTACTCGAACCGGTAGTCGGGGCCGAAGAACGGCTGACCGTCGACGCGGAGCACCGGCGGGCATTTGGACCGCCCCATCCCGATGAAACAGTTTCCCGGCTGCCCGGCGGCCCAGCGGACCGCGCGGTCCGTCTGATTCGGATCGGCGGGAATGACGCAGCGGAAGCCGGGCAGGTTGTGGAGCAGTCCCAGATAGTCGATTGAATGGTGGGTCTTGCCGTCCTCGCCCACGTCGGTGCCGATGTGGGTGCAGACCACCTTCAGGTTTGCCTCGTTGATGTCGTTGAGCCGCTGTTGGTTGTACGTCTCGTCGACGCCGAACACGCCGAAGTCGGCCCAGAAGACCTGGACGCCCTGGGTGGACATGGCGCCGGCGGCGACCGCGGTGTGGTGCTCCATGATCCCGCACTGGAAAAACCGGTCGGGGTGGGCGACGGCGAACCCGCCGGTCTTGACGCTGGCGGCGAGGTCGCAGTCGAACACCACGACGGGCGTGGCCCCGGTGCGGGGGCGGTTGAGCGCCGCGACGTCCTCCAGCGCCTGGCCCCAGGCGCTGCGGTTGTCGGTGGGCTTGTCGGCGGTCCAGAGCCGCGGCTCGCCCGCCGCGACGTCCACGTGCGCCTCGGACGGACGCCAGGCCGGCAGATGGGCCGTGCCGCGGCGGCGCATCTCGCGGTAGCGGTCCAGGTCGTTGGGCAGGCCGAGCTCCGCCAGTGCCTGGCCCAGCTGCGCCGCATCGAGCGCCTGGCCGTGCCACTTGGCCAGGTTTTCCATGAACGACACGCCTTTGCCCATCACCGTGTGGGCCAGGATGGCCACACAGTGCGCCTTGTCGCGGACGGCCCGGCGGAGCGCGCCGTAGATCTGCGCGTAGTCGTGACCGTCGATCTCCAGCACCCGCCAGCCGTCGGATTCGAAGTTGGCCCGGATGCGCTGGGGCATCACCTCGCTCGTGTCGCCGCTGATCTGCAGCCGGTTGAGATCCACCAGCGCCGTCAGGCGGGTCAGGCCGTACTTCACCGCGAAGCGGCGGGCCTCGGCGATCTGTCCCTTCTGCTGCTCGCCGTCGCCCATGACCACGAAGACGCGGCTGGGCAGCCCCAGGACCTCGGCGGCCAGCGCCATGCCGCAACCGGCCGACAGCCCCTGTCCCAGATTCCCCGTGCTCCACTCCACGCCCGGCACGCACCGCTCCACGTGTCCCTCGAACGGTCCGCCGGCCTGGCGGAAATGGGCGATGGCCTCGTCCACCGGGAAGAACCCCAGACCGCCCAGGGCGGCGTAGACGCCCGGAGACGTGTGGCCGTGGCTGATGACGATCCGGTCGCGGTCGGACCGGCGGGGTTCGGCCGGATCCACGCCGGCCAAACTGTAGAGGACTTGGTAGAGATCGATGGACGACATGGATCCGCCCGGGTGGCCGCAGCCGGCCAGGGTGGTCATCTTCAGGATGTCGCCCCGGGCCCGGCGGGCGCGCTCCCGGAGCTGGCATTCGATCTCGGGCGCAAGCGTCGGGGCGGCGAAATTCCGGCAACTGGCGGGTCGGCTCATGAACCTGTCACTCCCCAATGAGATATAGATTGGACAGTATACCGCCTTTGCCCCCAAACGCCAAGGAGGACCCGCGGCGGCGGCAGCGCTCCGTGCGCGCCGTCAGAACGGCATCGGCAGGATGCCGCCATTGCCGGCATGGCCGGTGAAGCTCTGGTCACACATCAGGTAGAGGTTCCTGCCGCGCGACAGCGTGTGCAGCCGATCGATGAGCACATACTCGGGACCCTTCAGCAGTCCGGCCTTGCGGATCGCGTCCACCGTCTCCTTGAGATTGCGCTCCAGCAGGTAGCGTCCCACCCGGAGGGACACCTTCTGCAGCCGGTCGGTGTGCCGGTCGCGGAGGTACGAGATATCCGTGATGTAGCGGTACTCGGCGCCCTGAAAAAAGTGCTGGCAGATGTTCCGGTACGCCTGCACCAGCGCGTCAGCCACGCGCCGCTCGCCGGCGGCCTCGAGGTAGAAATCGTCGTCGATCACCCCGATGTCCAGCAGCAGGTCGTCCTCCCGGCTCAGCTTGATCTGGAACCGCGCGTGGATCTTCGATTCCGCCGGCTGGTAATCCGGGGCGACATAAAGGATGTCGGGGTCGCGCATGTCGGTGATCTTGGGCAGCTCGGGCGGAACGGGCCGGTCCGACAGGACAAACGGGCTGCCGTTGGAATGGAGGAATTCACGCTGCAGGTTGAGGCCGGAGTTGCGCATGACGCCGACCGAGTCGGTGAAGGAGGTGACGAAATCGGCGTAAAACCGCTGGATGACGGACGGGAAGACGTGGGGGGAGACGGCGCCCAGCTTCTCGTCGCCGGTCCAATTGAGGAAGACGTCCATCGAGTCGTCCACCGGCAGGTTCAGCACGCGGCTCTTCACCGTCACCGGATAGATGTGGATCCGGTTCTTGAACTGGATGAAGTAGTCCGGGTCCTGCGCCGCGCTGGCCAGGGTGGGATCGCAGATGATCCAGTGCAGGTCGCCGCCCTTGAGGGGCAGCCCCGCTTCGACCCAGGCGTGAGCGCCGAGGTGGTTGAAATCGTAGATGTGCCCCACCGCCGACTTGGCGGGGATACCGAGGGCCCGCAACAGCGTGATCATCACCCGGGTGTAGTCGTCACAGTCGCCCAGTCCTTCCTGGATCACCTGCAACGGCGTGCGCGTCATGGAATTCCGGAAGTAGCGGATGTTGGCGCCCACATACCGGTTGACGCGGCGGATCACCTCGTACAGGTTGTCGGAGCCGGCGGCGATTCCGGTTGCGAGGCGCTCCAGTTCCGCGCGCTCCTCCTCGCCGCGGTAATCCCGGCTGGCGATGAGCCGGGCGATCCCCGCCACCGTGCTGTCCTGCAGCGGCGGCATGGCGGCGGCGAACCGGCTGGTTGAGATGGTGTCGTAATTGTTGAGGCTCACGGAGCCGTTGACGTAGATGGAGCACGGCGTGGCCGGGCTTCGCAGAGCCTGTTCCAGTTCCTTGCGGTGCACCGGGATCGTGAGGACGAAGCTGTCGCCGGTGCTGCCGGGGACGACGCGGAAGTTGGCCCGGCGGTAATTCAGGAGCACCGATTGCACCTCCACGCCGGGCGAGAAGATGACGGGAAAACGGAAGGTGATCTCGACGGAGCCGTCCGACTGCCCCTCGGTGCGGGGGTAGAGCTGGCAGCGGATGATGAAGGGCACCCGGGTCCCGCCATCCACCGGGCGGATTTTCAGATCGGGCGCCTCGTCCGGCTCGTGCGGGTAGCTGAAATTGACGAAGATCCGCCCGTCCCGCAAGATGAGGTTCTGCTCATTGGCCCGGTTGGGCGAGAAGCGTGCGTAGTGCACGAAGACCGGTGTGTCCGGCTCCAGCACGGGGCCGAGGGAGTCGGCGTGCTCCTGATCCGACTGGAAGCCGGTGACGGCCTTGGGACCGCCCGCCAGCAGAGGGTTGACGAAGCGCCGGATGATGGAGCCCGGATCGTCGTCGGCTACGGGCAGGCTGTGCAGGAGCGGCGGTGCGGCGGCCTGGCCGCGGACCCGGGGTGTCGGGAGCGCCATGACGAGCCCCACTACACAGATGAATGCGACCGCGGTGCGTGTGATTTTCATGTTGGCAGCGTTCTCCACAATTTTGTTCTATTATACTGGAGCCGGATCATTTTTCTTCACGCCGACGTAGAATAACCGCTGCTGGCGGCATCGGAACGCAGCCCGCGGTTACTCCACCCCGACGGGAGGACGCATGAACTGGATCGAATCGTTGCGCCTGGCGGTGGCCAACCTCCGCCAGACGCCTCTGCGGACGGCGCTCACCACCGCCGGCGTCATGATCGGCACCGGGACCCTTGTCTGCATCTTCGCTTTCGGCGCGGGACTCCAGCGCCTGACCACCGACGAGCTGCTCAAATACCGGGTCCTGACCACCATCCAGGTCATGCCGGCCGCACCCGTGCCCCGGCCCGACCACCGCGCCAAGCCCGCTCCGCCGGCGCCGCGGCCGCGCCTCGACGACGCGGCCATGGCGCGTTTCCGCCGCCTCCCCGGCGTGGTCTCGGCTTCGCCGGTGGTCCAGTTCCCCATCGAGGTGCGGTACGGCGACAAGCGCCGGACCTCCCTCGGCCGCAGCCACGATGCCGCCGATGCGGAAAGCCGGAAGGCCTATCCCCTGCGGTGCGGCCGCCTGTTCCAGCCGGGCGCAAGCCGCGAGGCGGTGATCACGAAGGACTGCGCGGCCGCCCTCGGGTTCAAGGACCCCGCGGCCGCACTGGGCCGGGAGCTGGAGCTGTCCTTCTTCGCGGCCTCGGCCGGCGGCGGTGCGGCGGGTCCGCTCGCCCTGCCGGCTTTCTCGGTGGCCCGGCGGACGCTCAAGGCGCGCGTGGTGGGCGTCGTCGAACCGCCGGACAGCATGTTCCGCAATCCCGTCCTCCACATGGACATCCTCCTGCCCCTGGAGCAGGTCCGGACGCTGGGCCTGCTGGACGTGATCGCGCTGGAAAGCCTGCTGCGCAACCCGTCCGCCGGCGATCCCTACCAGACGGTGGAGGTCCACACCGCCCGCGCCACCGACGCCGCCCGGGTGGAGCAGACGATCCAGAAGATGGGTTTCCGGACCATCTCCCTCATTTCCATCCTGGGTGAGATGAACCGCTTCTTCATCCTGATGGACGCCGGGTTGGGCGCCCTCGCCGGCGTGTCGCTCCTGGTCGCCTGTCTCGGGATCGTCAACACGATGATCATTGCGGTGCTGGAGCGGCGCCGGGACATCGGCATCATGAAGGCGGTGGGCTCCCGCCGCGGCGACATCCGCCGCCTTTTTTTCATCGAGGGCGGCCTGATCGGTTTCGCCGGCGGGGTGCTTGGCGTGGCGCTGGGCTGGCTCACGTCGCTGGGGATCAACTATCTGATGAACATCTACATCCAACAGCAGGGCGCCCGGCCGGCCGACCTGTTCCAGTTTCCCGCCTGGCTCATCGGGGCCGCCGTCGCCTTCGCCACGCTGGTGGCGCTGGCCGCGGCGCTGTACCCGGCCACCCGCGCCGCGCGCCTCGATCCGGTGGATTCGCTCCGGCACGAGTAGCGGCGTCATTCCGCCGCCGGCAGCCACCGGCTGAAGACGCCCGTTTCCTCCACTGCGCGCCCGATGCGCCGCCGATATTCCGCATCGATGCCGTCTCCGCCGACCACGAAGCCCAGGCCGGGCCGCAGGCGTTCGTAGAGCGCGTCGGCCAGCCGGTCGAACTCGGTCGGGTCCGGCGGCAGTTCGAACACCAGGTCCAGCCAGGCCGGCAGGCGGTCGAGCCAGTCGCGCCATTCGGCCGCGGGCACCCGCTGGAACAGCCGGCAGGAGTAAAGGCCGGTGGCGTCGTCGCGGTAGTAGTTCACCCGGTTCCAGTACTGGTCGGCCCGGGCGAAGGCCGCCTGGATGGCCGCCGCCGCGTCGGACGATACGGGGCGGGCGCCCCGGATCACCACGCGGAACAGCCCGAACGGACAGGCCGCGAGCAGCCGCTCGCCCAGGGCGGCGATGCGGGGGGCGGCGCGATCGGGGTCGTCGCAATCGATGTCCAGGGTGGCCACGGCGGCCAGCCGGGGAATTGCCGCGGCGAGCGCCGCCGCGGCGCCGGGTGAATCGGCGTCGAGGCGGACGCGCTGGATCCAGCCGCCCGGCGCCGGCTCGTCGCCGTACGGGGGGATGTCCATGTGGTGCTGGCGGTCCAGAATCTCCTCGACGTCGTAGATGCCCTGCAGAAGGCGGGTCTCGTCCCACGCGCCGGCGGCGAGCAGGTAGTACGGCGGCCGGGGCATCCAGCGGAAACCTTCGGCCGCCGCCCGCTCGCGCAGCGCCGTCCCCGGAATCAGGCTCAGCAGGAACACCTCCGCTGCTTCGGCCAGCTCGCGCCCGCGCAGCCAGGCCAGCGTGTCGCGGAAGCCCGCCGGGTTGTCGTCGGGCAGGCCCAGGATCACGCCGATGTCCAGCTTCAGCCCCGCCGCCGCCAGGTGCGCCGCCCCGGTGGCGAAGGCCGGCAGATCCAGCCGGCGACCGACGCCGGCGCAGACGGCGGGGTGGATGGATTGCAGGCCCGCCTCCAGCGAGCGGAAACCGGCTCGGGTGTAGGCCGCGGCCAGCTCCGCGTCAATCCCCTCCAGGCGGGATTCGGTGTGGAGGTCCAGCCCGGTCCGGTTCCAGCGGGCCAGCTTCTCGAGGCGGTCCCGTGTGCCGCGGGCGCGATTGAAGGATGGATCCAGCAGGTAGATGTCGCGGACCCGGCCGTCGGCGGCGGCCCACCGGAAGAAGTTGCGGATGGCGGTCTCGTCATGGTGGCGGACGGTCCGGGCGCTTTTCGAATAGAAGCAGTAGTGGCAGCGGCAGGGGCACCCCCGCGTGGTTTCCAGGAGGCAGTTCCCCTTCAGGCCCGGTGGCAGGATTCCCTGGGAGTACGGATCGGCCAGTCCGGTCAGCGCCGCCAACGGGGGCGCCGCGATCCGCGTCGGCCGGGGGTCAGCGCGGTCCAGCGCCGCCAGGGCGAGGGGCAGGCCCGTTTCGCCCTCGCCGGCCACGAGGATGTCGGCGGCGGGATCGTCCCAACAGACGCTGCCGGGGCTGACCTCCGGCCCGCCCAGGATGATCCGGACTTCCGGACGGTGCGCCCGCACGCGCCCGGCCAGCCAGAGCGAGCGTTCCACGTTCCACATGTAAACGGAGAGGCACAGTACGTCGGGCCGATGGTCCAGCACCGCCTCGAGCAGGCCGGCGTCGCCGGCGTAGGTGGCGGTGGCCTCGTCCAGGATCGCCCACGTCAGGCCGTCCAGCAGGCCGCGCGCGCGGCAGTGGCCGAGGACGTATCCCGCGGCGACGGGCAGATTGCTGTCGGCGAACGCCTGGTCGGCGTCGGGCACCCCGAGCTGCATCCAGAGCAGATGTCGGGTGAATCGGCGTGGCTTACTCATCCGGCGGCAGGAACACGCCGCGGACGGCGGCGGCATCGCGCAATTTCTGCCGGTGTTCCCGACCGGCCGCACGAAACGGATCGAGCCAGGCGGTCGGCGCCCCTGACCGCTCCACCACGGCCGCATGGCGCTCGGCCAGGGAGCATTCCACGCCGAAAGCCAGCGCGAGGGCGCCCTCCGGCGACAGCCGGTCGCGGCGGACCCGTTCCGCCATGGACGCAAGATGCCGCTGCAGGACGTCCGCCAGCGTCGGGTCGTTTGGAGCGCCGCTGGCGATTGCAGCCGGCGCCAGCCGGCGCAGCCCGGCCGCCTGCTCGGCCTCGCCGCGGGCCAGATCGTGCCAAAGCGCGTGCAGATCGTCCGTTTCGGCAAAACGGTCGGCCAGCGCCAGGTACAGCTCGCGAACACCTTCCGCGAGCCGGATCAGTTGTGCCTGTGATCCGGTGACGTTCACTTCACTCCGGCGGCGCCGCCGCGGCGGCGGCCCGCTTCAGCGCTGCAGGTGGTTGTCGAGCTCGGCGGCCAGCATGGTGATCTCGCGGGAGAGGCGCTCGTCCACGTTCCGGCCCACCAACTCGACGTAGTAGGCATCGCGATGGAACGCCACCCCCAGCGGCGACTGCCGGTTCTCCTCGCCCAGGTGGAGGCAGCTGTCCCCGAACGGCGCCACCGCCTGATAGACCCGCCGCGCGCCGTGGGGCGACGCCATCTGGTAGATTGTAACGGCAAAGGTCAACCCCGGCAAGTCGAAGAACTGGAACTCGCCGGCCACCCCCTGGACGAAACCGTTCTCACGCAGCAGCAGCTCCCGATCGCCGGCCAGTTCGCCGATCTCGCCGGGCCCGTAAGACCCCGGGGCGCTGATCACCTTCAGCGGGTATGCCCCCTGCAGCTCGGTGAGTTGACCCACCAGGTCCACTGCGCCGGCCGGCGCCGACGGCGCGACCTCGTCCCCCGCCCCGCCGGGGGACAGCCGGCAACCCGCCAGCCCCGCCCCCAGCATCAATAACCAACCGATGATCACCCACTTGCCCACGTGTTCGAACCTCCGACTCAAGGTGACGACTATTTTACTGAGCGGCCTCCCGGATGTTTCAGCCTTTGTGAGCAACTGGATGTTGCACGAGTTCTGCCGCCGACATTCCTGTTGGCTTTGGCACCGGAATGATGTATAGATGTCACTCTGATTTCTGTGAGGAGGAATATCCCTTTGATTCCGCCAATTCTCTGTCGTCGGGTGTTACCGTTCGTGGTGCTTGTGCTGGCATGGGCCGGCTGGGCCGTCGCCCAGGACGCCACCTCCAAGGCTCCGACGGGCAAACCGCGGCCGGAAATTCGGTTCGACTCCCAGAAGCATGATTTCGGCGTCGTGGAAGACGGCGTGATCCTCAAGCACGTGTTTCCGTTCAGGAACGTCGGACAGGCGACGCTGATCATTCAAAGCGTCAAAGCAGGTTGAGGGTGCACGGCAGCCCTGGTTTCGGCCAGGGAGATTCCCCCGGGCGGGGAAGGAAGCATTGAGGTCACACTCAACACCGCCAAACGGCGTCAGATCCTGATGAAGCAGATCAACGTGAGCACCAACGATCCGGACCATGCAATGGTGGATCTCACCGTCCGCGCACAGATTGTCACTGCGCTTGCTCTGGACCAGAACACCGTCACGTTCCGGCAGGTGCCCAAGGGACAGGAGGCCGTCCGGTACCTCTCTCTGACAGGCAAGTACGCGGACACGTCCAACATCGTCGCGGTCAAGAAAAACGATTCCGTACTGCGGGTGGAATACTCGAAGACCGGTTTCGACAACAAGCCCGAGCAGCGCATCCGGATCACCCTGCCCGCCGACGCGCCCATCGGGCGGATCACGGAACAGATCACTCTGGAGACCGACAACCCGCTCGCGCCGACCCTGAAGCTGATGGTGACCGGCGAAATCATCGGAGTTGCCCGGGCGGTCCCCTACCGGTTGGTGTTCACCCTTTCCCATCGGGGCGCAGATGTCGAACGTCAGGTCCGGGTGAACTCGGAGAGCAAGCCGTTTAATATCCTCGGCGTCAGGTGCGATGTGCCCGGTCTGCGCACCCGCATGGAAGTGGTCACTCCCGGACTGTCTTACCTCGTGACGGTGACCATGCCTGTCGATTTTGCGAGTGAGGCGTTCAACGGACTATTGGTGATCGAGACCGACATCCCTGATCAGAAAACCATTGAGGTGAGGGTGCTCGGACAACAGCGGCGGGTGCCGTCCTCGTAGGCGCGGCTCGAGCCACGACATCTCCGAATCTTGAATGTGAGTGGGAAGGCGCGGTCATCGGCCGCGCCTTTCCGTTTCAGAACGTTCGCTCAAACACCACCGCTCGGAGTCCGCGCCGGTCCGTGGCGACGAACACCCGACGGAAACCGGGCACGCCCGCATCGAGCGCCGGCAACAGGGTCGGATTGGCGGCCCGCAGGAACGGCTCATACAGGATCAGCCAGCGGACACCGCGGCGGTCCGCGTCCGCCGGCAGATCCTCGGCACGTTCGGTCCAGAGCCGGGGCACCGTCCCGTGACCGGAGTAAAACCCGGTGAGCTCGATGTAGCCATACGCACAGCCGGCCACGGGCTCGTCGCGGGGAACGTGCGCCGCCAGCCAGCCGGCTAGGCGGTGATGGTTCTCATACTGCCGCTCCAGTTCCACCGCCCGCCAGGCGGCGAGTCCCAGCGAGATCACCAGGATGACGGCGACGGCGGCGACCAGCAGCCCCGGCAGCCTGGACTCGCGCGCCGCATACGCGGCGAACGCCACCAGCCCGGCCGCGCCGAACACCTGAACGGGCACCACCGCGGTCAGGAGATTGCGCGTGTCCACGCGCAGCAGGGCGTCGGCCACCACCGGCAGCACCATCATGAACACCAGGGGCAGCTTGTCCGACCGGAACAGGCACCATCGTCCGGTGAACACCGGCAGCAGGAACAGGAACAGGGGCACGGGTGTCGACAGGAGCCCCGGCGTCCGTTCCAGACAGTAGAGCAGGTTCTGGGGAATCCGTGCCGCCTGGGCCATCCAGTCGGACCAGCGATCCGGCGCCACCGACCGCGCCGCCGTTGCGGCCTCGCCGTAGATGGCTCGGGCCGCCTCCGCCAGGTCCAGCCGTTCGGTGAACACCCGCACGGGCGCGGCGGTGACATGGAGCAGCCCGCCGTCGCCCGGCGCAGCCGGTGTTGCCAGCACCCAACCGATCACGACGGCGGCGAAAGCGGCGGCCGCAGCGGCGCCCACCGCCAGACGGACCGGCCATCGTCCGCCTGTCACGCCGCCCCGGCGGGTCAGCACGCCGCGGGACGGACGGGCCAGGACCGCGGCCAGCGGCATCGCCACGACAAAGGCGGCGAAGCCGTCGTTGTGCACCGCGGCGGCCAACCCGAACGCCGCGCCCACCGCCGCCCCCGCCCCCAGCCCTCCGCCGCGCGCCAGCCGGACCAGCGCCCACACGCCGGCGGCGAAGGCGCACAGGTACATGCTGAACGGTTCTCCGTTGACCGAGTACTCCATCAGGCGCGGGTGGGCGGCCGCGAACAGCGCCGCCAGCCAGGCTGCCTGCACGCCGTACAGGATCCGGGTGATCCACACCACCGGCAGCAGCAGGAGGACGCCCGGGACCAGCGAGGCGACCACGGCCGCGGCGACCCGGTCCATGCCCGTCGCGAGCAGCAGCGCCTGCCAGGCGGTGAACAGGTTGAGCCCCGCCGGCTCCACCGCCGCCCAACCGCCGGCCACCACGTCGCGCGCGGCCGTCGCGCAGATCACGGCGTCGCCCGACAGCGGCGCCCCCGGCAGCACCAGTAGCAGCCGTAGGATCGCCGCCAGCCCGACGGCCGCCAGCGCCTGGACGTAGCCACCGCGGTCCGGCGCAGCGGGGAACATGAAGGTTTCGCGGAACGTGTGAACCGCCTCGGTCTTGAAGACGCCGAATCGAAATCCCAGAAAGCTCAGGATGAACGCAGCCAGCACCCCGCCGAACTTGGCCAGATTGACCACGAGGATGAACCCGGGCACGCCCAGCCACTCGGGCAGCTCCGGCGGCAGGTAACGGGGCAGGAAACGGACGAGGAACAGGAAGCTGGTGGTGTTGATCGCCATGGACAGCCCCGCCACGACCGCAAACTTGAGCTTCTCCGCCCGATCGGCCGGACCGAAGGCGTCGGTGAACGTCCAGCGCCGGTTCATCACGTAGCTGTTGAGGGTGGCCACGCCGCACGCCACCACCGAGATGAGGAAGAGCACGACGCCGCTGGACGGCTGCAGCATGAGCACCAAAGCGTTGGTGATGGCGAAATCGATGCCGGTGTTGAGCACACCCACCACGGCGAAACGGGTGAACTGCCACACCTGCTTGAGGAGCCACCAGAGCCGGGATGTGCTGTTCGAATTCATGCTGAGAGTCCGCCCGCACAGGCTGGCTGCCGCCCGGCACGCTCGGTGCGCGCCGGCGCGGACCGGGGCATTATACCGGCATCCGCGGTCCGCGTGTCAATCAATCCCACGGCTCGCCCAGCGGCCGCGGCGGTTGGGAGTGGGCACTGAAGTGAATGTGTCGCCGTCCCAGTAGCGGATGGCGTCGAGCTCGCCGAGTTCGCCCCGGCTGAAGGGATGGTCGACGTGACCGATGCGCTCCAGATAGGCGTGGAGGACGGAGTAGCCGTTGTCGAAGTCCACCCAGCGCAGCGCCAGCCAGCGGTCCAGGTAGTACAGCACGCTACCCACCGCCACCCCTTCGGGCGGCCGGATCGTCCAGAAGGTCGAGACCACGACCTGCTCCTGTTCCACCACGATGCTGTCCAACCCCCCGTACTCGTGGGTCGCCCGGTTGATGCAGTCCCGCGGGAACAGCAGGTAGTACAGCTCGTGGCCCGGCGGCTGGCCGGCGCACGTGTAGGCGGCATCGCCGGACGGCGGAGAAATACCCGCCAGGTCAGATGGATCGAGCAGCGCCAGAAAGCCCTGCCGGAAGGCGTTGTTGATGCCCACGGTCAGGATCTCAGTCCGGCCGTCGCGGTTCAGGTCGGTCAGCGTCAGGTTCAGGAAGTGTCCCGTGTGCAGGTACTGGCCGCGCACCGCTCCGTCCACGCCCAGCACCACCATCTTGGCGGGGAAGAGCTGGTAATGGACGGCCGGCAGGACGATCTCCTTTTCGCCGTCCCCGTCCGCATCGGTGACGTGGAAGAAGCGGACGAACCACTCGGCGGACACGGGTCGCCCGCCGAATTCCAGCGATTCGCCCGGGCGGTAGCGCCACCGGATCCGGCCGTCCGCCTCGAGGCAGTACAGGTCGGATGCGGTCAGCGAAGTGTGGACATTGGCCAGCACCTCGGGGGCGCCGTCCCCCTCCAGGTCGGCGAGCACGAATTGCCGGCCGCCGCAGATACCCGCGTTCGTGGCCAGAAATTCAGGTGTCTCCTGCATCACTGATCCGGGGAGGCGGGTTGCCCAGAGCCGTTGGCCGGTGGTGTCGTAGCCGATCACCGTGTCGCCCTCGGCCAGGGCCCGGGCCAGCCGTTGGGTGTCGGCGCCCCCTGTCTGCCGGAAGAAGAAGAGCGCAGCCGCACCGACGACCAGCACCGCCAGCAGCAGGCCGGCGGCCCGGAGCCAGGTCCGATGTTTCCGCCCGGTCGTTGCGGCCACAGGAACCGCCGCGTCGATGGGAACCACCGGCTCCGTCGGCTGGGTCTCCACGACTGGTTCGGGAACCGCGTCTTCGTCGGTTGTCTCGGTCGGGAATGTCGGGTCGTCGCTGTCGACGGCGACGGGCGAGTCGCCCTCGTCATGGCCGTTGCCGGTTCCCTGAAGCGCCTGGGCCAGGCGCCAGGCGTCGACTTCTTCGGCAAATGCGTAGACCCGGTCGCTCGTGCCGCCGGCGTCGCGGTACACCGGCAGGCCGCGCTGGGCCCACCGCTGGACGGTGCGCACCGACCGGCCGCAGTGCTCAGCGATTTCTTTCCACGATTCCAGCATCCGTCCAGAAGCCGCCATCGCCTCATCCCAACTCATGATGGCTGTATTCTATCACCCGCCGCAAGCTTTCGCAGCAGCCGCACGTTGACTCCCGCCATCCGGGGCGGATCGGATCTGCTGACTTTCTTGGGGATTTTCGCAAGCGTTTCGGCTACAATTTCTGCCAATATTCAACCTGCGGCCGTCCAAGGCCATGGAGGAGAAACCATATGGCCATTCGCGAAGGTGCCTGGGATTGCCCCATGTGCGGACGGGCACGCAACCGTGGACCGGACAAGCATTGCGGCGGCTGCGGCGCACCACGCGGCGCCGACGTGCGGATGTATCTGCCCGAAGACGCGCGCGAAGTCGTCGACGAGGCCGAGGTGACGAGAGCCAAAGCCGGTCCCGACTGGACGTGCGCCTTCTGCGGCGGCGACAATCCCGGCGCCAACGCCTTCTGTTCCGGTTGCGGCGCCGGCGCCGACGGCGGACGATCCCGGCTTGCGCCGCCCCCGGCACCGCCGGCCGCCCCGGTACCCGTCGCCGGAACGACCGGACGCAAGGTGGCCAAGGGCTGCTTCATCGCCGCCGCGGCCTTCGTCCTCGTCGCCGTGGCCGGGCTGTACTGGTTCTGCCGTCCCCGCTCCACGGTGCTCGTCGCCGACGGCTTCCGCTGGGAGCGGTCCATCCAGACACAGCAGCTGCGCACCTTCACCGAACAAGGGTGGGAAGGGGAGCTCCCCAAGGGCATCCGCGTGCTGCGCCAGGAGCGGGCGGTCCACCACAAGGAAAAGGTCCAGACGGGCACCCGGGAGCGCGAGGAGACCTACACCGAGCAGGTCAAAACCGGCACCGAGCGGGTCAAGGTGGGCACTCGCGACCTGGGCAACGGCTACTTCGAGGACGTGTACGAAGACCGGCCCGTGTACGAGTCGGTCACGCGCACCCGGACGGTCCAGGAGCCGATCTACAAGGAGCAGCCGGTCTACAAGACCCGCTACACCTTCACCGTGGACCGCTGGGTGGACGTCAAGCTGCTGGAAGCCGCGGGGGACAACCAGCGGCCGATGTGGCCGGCGTTTGCGACCGGGGCCAAGGACCGCGCCGGCACCCGCATCGAGAAGTACACGATCCGGTTCCGCGATTCCAGCGGCCGCACGTACACCTACGAGCCCAAGACCGAAGCGGAGTGGCGCTCGTTCCGCCCGGGCGGCCGTTACAACGCCGACGTGAACTACGGCGGGATCCTACGGGTCCGCAAGGCGGAGAAGTCACCGTAACGACGGATGGAATCTCACCGGCAACGGGCTCTGCAACGCAATCAGTTGATCGGCGGCGTCCGTTGGGCCCGGTATCCCGCTGTCCGGTCAAAGCTCCACGCCACCGATCGAACTTACTGATGTTTCTGCTGTTGCATTAAAATTTCGGTGTCCACGATTTGGAACCCCGGCTGCCGGTACCTGCGCTCCTCGCAATCCTGGTCGATGATCCGCCAGGCAGGGTGTGCCACGCGAGCAGCCGGAGGGCGTCCACGGCATTTGCCGGATTCGAACTGAATTTTGAACGGCGTGGATCATACCCTGCCATTCAGCAACTCTACAAATCCTGGATGTGACAGGGTTTGGCCGCGTGACGCGTTCCAGGGTTGCTGTCACTTGGCCATTGCGAGCACGAACGTGGAGAGAACGTGTCTCGAGCCTTGAGACCCGGACACTCGGTCTCGAGTCCATCCGTCCACACGTGGACCGTTTGGTTCCGGCTCCGCCGGGCAGGGATCACAAGCACGAACATACGGGATGGGAACGAGCCACAAGCCTCGAGCCTCGAGCACGATTACGAACACGATTACGATTACGAATTACGAGTACGATCACGAGTACGAGGATGGGACGTCCGCTGTCCGAAGTCCGATGTCCTACATCCGCACGTTCGCAGCACACGCATGGTAGACGCGGGGGGTGGGGTGAGCGATAATAGCGGGAAGCCGCCGGCGCCTCCGGGCCGGAGGCATCCGTCGGAGCGCTCCATCGGCCGTGGAAGGCGCAGTCGGGCGGGATTCGCTACTTCGGGAGGCACACCATGAGACCGAGCAGACTTTGGCTGGCAACCGCACTGGCGCTCCTGCTGGGCGGCGCGCCGTCGATGGCCGCAGAGATCCACGACGCGGCCGCCGCGGGCAACCTGGCGGAGGTGCGGGAGATACTCGCCAAGAGCCCCCAGTTGCTGAACGCTCCGGGCGAATATAACCGGACGCCGCTCATCACGGCGGTCATGAGCCGGAGGATGGATGTGGTCAATTACCTCCTGGATGCCGGCGCCGAAGTCAGCGCCCGCGACCAGGAAGGGATGACGGCCCTCCACATGGTGTGCTTTCTGGGCCAGACCCGGGTGGCCGAGCGGATGCTCGGCAAGTGGGCGGGGATCGACGACCAGGAGAACGTGTTGAAGTTCACGCCGCTCCACGCTGCCGTCCGCGGTTCTCAAAGCTCCTGCGTCACGATGCTCCTGGGCCGGGGCGCGCGGCCAAACCTCCGCTCAGCCGAGGGGTTCACGCCCATGCTCCAAGCCGCGTGGCGGGGGGACATCGCCATGGTCCGGGTGCTCCTCACCGGCGGCGCCTCGCTGACCGAGACAGATCCCATGGGCAACACCGCCCTGCACCTGGCCGCGCTCAACAACCACCCGCAGCTCGTGGAGCTGTTGCTTGCCCGGAAGATGGCGGTGAACACCCCGAACCAGCGGGGCGGGACGGCCGCGAGCATCGCCGCCCGGGAGGGGCACACCGGGATTGTCCAGATGCTCCAGGCGGCCGGCGCGCCGAAAACAATGCCGCCGGCGCCCGTGCTGCAAGGCGCCTACCTGGGCCAGAAGCCGCCGGGGAACACCCCCAAGCTGTTCGCGCCGGGAGTCGTCTCCACGGAAAAGCGGGAGCTGAACTCCGTCTTCACGCCGGACGGCAACGAATTCCTCTTCACCGTCCAGACCGTAGCGGGCCGTTACCAGATCATGACGATGAAACGCCAGGGCAACCGGTGGTCCCGCCCCGGGGTGGTCGCGTTCTCTGGTACGTACAGCGACGCCGACCCGTTCATCACCGCGGACGGCCGTCAACTGTACTTCTGTTCCAACCGTCCGAAAGAAACCACCGGATCGCCCAAACGGCATTTCGACATCTGGGTGGCGACGCGCGAAGGCGACGGATGGTCGGCGCCCCGCGAGGTGGGAGCGCCCGTCAACACGATTGGGAACGAGTTCTACCCCACCCTCACCCGCGGCGGGACGCTTTACCTGCAGGCCGAGCGCCCCGACGCCCGCGGCCTGCGGGACATCTACCGCGCGCCGTACCGGAACGGCGCCTGGACGAAGCCGCAGAATCTCGGCGAGCCCGTCAACAGCTACGCGCTCGAAGGGGACGCGCTCATCGCGCCCGACGAGAGCTACCTCATCCTATCGGTCACCCGCCCGGGCGGCGCCGGCCTGGGCGACCTGTGGATCAGCCGCCGCAACGCCAAGGGGGGCTGGTCACCGCTCCGCAACCTGGGCCGCGCCGTCAACACCGCCGGCAACGAGCAGTGCCCCGCGCTTTCGCCCGACGGCCGCTATCTGTTTTTCACCCGCGACGGGGACATCTACTGGGTGGATGCCCGGATCCTGAACGCGCCGTGATGCGGCGGAAAAAGTAAGAGTTAGGGAGATAGGAGATAGGAGATAGGAGATAGGAGTTGAACTGACGGTTGATGGTTCGTGCTCGTAATTCGTAATCGTGATCGTCATCGTGATCGTCATCGTCATCGTGCTCGTGATCGGACCTGGGACCTGGGTTCTGGGATCTGGGTCATGGGATTCAGTTTCCAGGTCCCATCACCCAGGTCCAAGGTCCCGTTTCTCGTCTCCCGTCTCCCGTCTCCCGATTCACCTATTCACCCTTCACCTATTGATTCCCAAATTTATCGGTGTCCAAAAACCGGATTGGGCCGATAATTAGAATAGACCTCCGGACCGATCGGCAGGGTGACGATCCCGGGTGGAGCGCCTGTTCCCGATCAGTTCGGCGTGAGGATCTTTTAATGGTGGAGGTAGACGATGGAGATCAAGCCCCCCAGCGGGCCGGCCGCGATGCCGGAACCCGACGACACACCAACCGCTCCGGCCCCTGCGGGACCGGTAAAAGCGGGCGCTCACCTGGCGTCCACGCAGGATCAACTCGGCGTGTACCAGCCGCCGGTCCTCGACTTCGGAGAAAAGGGGCTCGAGCGGCTGCATGACGCTTCCGACCTGCCGCGAATCCCGGGCGGACTGGGAGAGCGGCTGCCGGGCGGGTTCGATAGGGGTCCGACGGAAGCCACGCCCGGGCAGCCGCCGCGGGTGCCGGATCCGCCTCCGGATCCGCCGGAGCGGCCGGACGAGCTGGTGTCGAAGTTCCGAATCCCGCGGGAGGGGCTCGGCGCCTACTCCCCCGAAATCGGCGGCACGGAGCAGGGCCCTGACGGCAATCCCAAGCGGCCGGCGATCCGGCACGGCATCGGGCCGGGCCACATAAAAACGCCCGTACCTGGTTCCAACGAACCCACCGAACCCGGCGGATTCGTCGTACCGGGCACTCCGACACCTACGGACCCCCGCGCCAGCTCGCCGGTCCCCCGGCCGGAACCGGCGCCGTCGCCGCCGGACCCGGACGATCCCGATGATCCGGACGACGCCAGCCTCAGGGCCGAAGCCGCCTTGTCCGGCCTCGCCGCCGGCGTGAACCGGCAGAGCCCTGCCGGTTACCAGGATGGCGACGATCTGCCGGCGTTCGCCGGCCTGGTTTCCGGCGATCTCGGCGCCGCCGCCATGGGCGAGACCGCCCGCGGCATTTCAGATCCCGGCCCGCCGACCAACCCGCCCGATCCGCCGCCGAAGTGAGGGCAGCGCACCGCGGCGGACACGGCGGCCACAGAGAACGTTGAGTGTCGAGAATCGAGGATTGACGCCGGCCGACCGCTTGTCAGCCGGAGGGGGAATCCGTGACTGGATGAATTCGGGATGATTGACGGAGCTGCGATGGCCGGAGGTCGCCGGCTGTCGATAGCCGACGGTGAGACGTGCGATCACCCTGACGGCCGACGCCCGATGGCTGAACACGAACGGCCGGCCTCAAGGCCCGATCCAGGCGGAGAATGTGCCTCGGGGAGCGCCGGTGGGCGCTCCCCGGAGGCGGGGGCTGATGTTACCAGCGGGGCTTGCGGTCTTCCCGCGGACGAGCTTCGTTGACCTTGAGCGAGCGGCCGTCCATGACCTTCTCATTCAGCGTCTGGATCGCCTCTTTGGCGCCGCTGGACATCTCCACGAAGGCGAAGCCACGGGGCCGGCCGGTTTCCCGGTCGGTGATCAAGCTGACCGATTCCACCGCTCCGTGCGCGGCGAACATCTGCTGCAGCTGGTCTTCCGTGGCGCTGAAGGGCAGGTTTCCGACATAAATCTTCGTCGACATGCTGATACTCCTGGCCCGTCGCATGAACGGGCATCACATTAAATTCCGGCCGAGCCGGTTCAAACACCTGGATTACGGAACAATGGAACGGATGATACTCGGCTGGGCTCTGGAAGGAACTGGCTAAATGACAAGTTACTTCTGGCGGCAGGAGCAACGATCGATCCGTTGATCGAATCCGGGAGGACTGTATACCTTTCCTTTCCCCATTGCAAGGAATATTTAGGAAATTCGGGGTCGGCAATCAGAGGGAATGGATGAATCGGTGATTGGGTATTCGTATCTGGATTCTGGGAGCCAGGGCCCAGAACCCAGGTCCCAGGTCCGATGTCCGCGTTACGGGAACGAGCCTCAAGTCTCGAGTCTCGATTACGATCGCGATTACGATCACGATTACGAATTACGAATTACGAGCACGAATCATCAACGATAAACCATTGCTGCGGGTGAGCGGATGCAGCGGTTCAGCGGTTCCGGTAGTAGACGGCCAAACCGGTGACCGTGCCGCACGCGAGCAGGCTGGCCACCATGCCGGAGAGAAGATACAGGTCGTGCTGGAAGATGCCGTGCAGGATGCCCGTCACCTGCAGGAGGCAGAAGCCGGCGAAGGTTAGGATGGATACGCCCTTGGCGCTCCGGGCCCGCCCGATCTTCACCGCCTGGAGCACGAACAGCCCGGCGTTGGCCATGAGGCCCAGTCCGAAGATGACGCCCACGATTTCCTTCATGCGTGCCTCTCCACGGTGAGTTCCGGACAGAAGACCCCATTTTACTACATGCCGAACCGGCGTTGATACCGGAGCGATTCCTGATAAACTACCATTTCTGTTCCAACCGAGACCGACCGAGGAGGCGTGTGCCATGCCGGACCATCCCCAAGCCGTGTTCGCCATCGAGCGGCCCATCCCGCGGCTTCTGGCGGTGTACGCCGTCCGCGCGCTTCTGATGGGACCGCTGTTCCCGGTGGCGATATTCCCTCTCTATTTCCGCTACCACACCATGCGCTACCGGTTCGACGACACGGGCATCGTCATGAGCTGGGGGGTTCTGTTCCACCGGGAGACCACCATCGCCTACGCCCGCATCCAGGACATCCACCTGACCAGTAATGTGGTGGAGCGCTGGCTGGGCCTGGCCCGAATCCAGATCCAGACCGCCAGCGGCAGTGCCCGCGCGGAGATGGTCCTTGAAGGGTTGCCGGACAGCGGCCGGATCCGCGACTTCCTCTACGCGCGCATGCGCGGGGTGCGGACGGCGCCTGCGGCCGTCACTCCGCCCGCGGCCGCCGGCGAAACGGTCGGGGCCGATAGCGCGGCGGTGGCGGCAGCGCTGCACGAGACGGCGCAAGAGCTGCGGGCGGTGCGGGAATTGCTGGCAGCGCGGCTTGGGACGGGAGGGGGCGATGGAAGATAAGATCATCCGACTCCTGGGCCGGCTGCTGCGCCTGCCGCCGGAGCCGGAGGCGCCCGAGGCGCCTTCCCAAGTGTTCCGGGCGGCCCGGCCCTACTACACGCTGCTGCTCCTGGCGTGGGGCGCCAAGCAGATCGGCACCGCCTTCGGTCTGATGGCGGGCATCTATTCCAGCCGTTATTTGCCCGATATTCATCTCCGCATTTTCAGCCTGGACCTGGGCCGGCTGGACCCGATCCTGGCCGTCTTCGAAGTGGTCGCCGTGCTGGGCTTCTTCGCCCAGATCCCGTTCACCCTGGCCATGGTCCGCGTGGACTACCTCATGCGCTGGTACATCGTGACGGCGCACAGCCTGCGCATCCGGGAGGGCGTGTGGCAGGTCCGGGAGATGACCATGAGCTTCGCCAACATCCAGCAGATCACGGTGAGGCGAAACCCGCTCCAGGGGCTGCTGGGCATCGCCGACGTGAAGGTGCGCTCCGCCGGCGGCGGGAGCGGCGCGGATCCGGGCGAGGATCAGGACGGGCAAGGCCGGGAACTGCACCTGGCGTACTTCCGAGGCGTGGCGGACTACGAAGCGATCAGCCGGCTGCTGCGGGAACGAGCCGGCTGCAGCCGGGATGCCGGCCTGGGCGACCCCGACGAGGAGGCCCTCGCCCGTCACCCGGCGCCCGGGAAGTCCCTGATCGCGGCCGCCCGACCGGACCTGCGGGCGGCGGCGGAGGCGCTGTACCGCGAAGCCCGGGCGCTGCGCGTCGCGATCGAACCGTAACCACCGGCTGGCCGGGCGGTGTGGCGAAGCCGGCGGGACGCATGACAGAAGCCGACGCCTGGGCTAAGGGAACCGAAGTCGTGGACACGGGACCGGCTGCAGCCGAACAAATCACCATCGTGATCGGATTCGTGATCGACAGCGAGACCGTCACCTTTAAATCCCCTCATCACCGATGACCTACGGTTGTATTGCCGAAGCTCGGACAGCGCCCCCGACCTCGATGCCGTCACATGGTGCCGGTTGCAGGTGCAGGGTTCGGGCCGGCCAGACCGGTGCTTCCGGCCGGATGGTCTAGGTTTCCGGGTCGGACAGACATTCAGTGGACGCGGCCGGGACGAACCGGGCGATCAGTCGCTGCGGCCGACTGGTCGGTCCCGAATCCGATCTGGATCAGCAACGGTTTTTGGAGCCGCGGCTTGACGGATCGCCCGGGTTCGATTATGCTCGCAACCAGATCATCCGAATCGTTACAACTGATCGCCCAACCTCAGCCGGGTTGCGGACAACTGGCAACCACAAGGAGAACCCTTATGACCAATCTGTTCAAGCTTGCGTTCATTCTGGGCCTGGCCGGTTGTGGTTGCATGGTGGCCGCTCAGGTTCCTGCCGCCGGCCAGTGGATCGCCGTCGAGCTGGGCAACGGGGATGCGGCGGTGAGCATATGGGCGTACCCGGTATACCTGATGGATCTGGAGGACGACCTGCCCTTTGCGCCCGGAGTCATCAATGGCTACGGAGCGGTCATCAACGACATGGGATTCGAAGGGACGATGGGCGGCGGCGAAGAGTATGAACTCGTCGCCATGACCGTCTGGAATCCCATGACCGCCATCGCCTACCTGTTCACATACCAGATCGGCCAGGTGACGCCGTGCGGCGTGTTGTGGTACGACCCCGATCGCGAGAGCAGCGTTTTTTCCGGAGGAATCGCCATCAACGACGATGGCTGGGCCGTCGGCTGGGCCGATGACATGGTATCCGGCCACTGGGTGATGACACCGGTGCTGTGGGACGGCAACACGTTTCACCAGTTGATGGAAATGGAGGTGATCTCGAACTACCCGGTGCACGGGGCCGCGTCCGCGATCAGCCCGGGCGGCGTGGTCGGCGGCTTCATTCGATCGGAGGTCAAGCAGAACCGGGGATTTCGGATGATGCATCCGCTTTCGCCGACCGTGGAGTGGTTCGCGCAGCCGGCGCCGGACGACAACCTGCAGTGGGTCAGGGTCCGGAGCATCAACGATCAGGGGATGGCGGCAGGCGCCTTCGGGTATCTGGATGACACGGGGCAACCCGCCGTGCGAATACCCGTGGTCTGGGGCGCGGACAAGCTCGTCGCGGCCAACTTCAGGGACGCGGATTTGAACATCCGGGGTGAGGCCCTGGCGATCAACGCGGCCGGAAACGTCGTCGGCTACGGGCTGCACCGGGACGCCCCGCACGAATCCGGCGGATTCCGGTTCCACCCGGCGACTCGCCAACTGGAGTGGATCTCCAACGGGGTCGCCGGGGTGAGCGGCACCTATCCGACATCGCTGAACGATTTCGACCAGGTCGCCGGGTTCCGGGTGATCGAAACACCGAACCCAAGCGAGCCGGCCAACCGGGCCTTCTTCTGGAACGGCGCGGCACCGGAGGATCTGGGCAGCATGTGGCACGACCATTCCTGGGCGTACCGGATCGACAACACCGGGCGGATTTTCGGCTTCGTCTCCGATGTGCCGATCTGGGTGGACCGCGTCGTGTACTGGCACAAGGAACACGCCGGCGACGGCAACAGGGACGGCGTGCCCGACAACACCCAGACCCACGTGGTGTCCTTCGATTGCGCCACGGGCGTGCCGATCACCTTGGCGGCGGATCCGGGCCTGCAATTCTCCGAGATCGGAGCGATGATGCGGCTGTCCGAAACCTTCTTCACGGAGTTTCCGGTTTTGCGGTACGACACGCCGACGGGGTTCATCCAGTTCCGGTTGGACGGGCTGGCGCCGGGGGCGACCACCGACGTGCAGCTTTTCATCGGGCAGGACGTGCCCTTCGGGGAGTTGCTGGTTTATGTCAATAACGCACCGTCGCTGATGGAGGCTGGCGATCTGTTCCAGGTGACGGACGCGGTCGCCGAACGAGTGGAGGGCCGCTGGCGCCTCCGCATTCCCGTCGTCGACGGCGGGCCTGCTGACATCGATGGCGAAGCGAACGGCACGGTGCTCTTCCGCGGTGGCGCGGTGGGGCTGGCGGCGGACAAGGCGCGGATGCTGCTGGCCGAGCGCGATTTCGTGCTGCTGCCCCTGCGTCATCGCGACAGCGAAGCCGACCTGGACGGCGACGGCAAAGCGACGGTGAAAGACCTGGTCTTCGCGGCCAACAAGTTCGGCGGCTGGGCGTTCGGCAAAGCGCATGTGCCGGATTACAGCTGGGATCCGAGCGGCAAACGTTCGGCTCCACCCAACGTGGAGAAATAGCTCAGGCGTCCCGCCCGGGTTTCAGTTGATAGTTAAAGTTGTTGGTTGATGGTTGGAAACGAGCCTCGAGCATCGATTACACAGTTACTCCCGAAATCTTGCCAAAATTTTTGCACCGGTTTCTTCTCCCGGTCGCCCGTCCCATCATCGGCCGGTCCGATCCACGCCGTCACGACGAAAATAGCCAGGCGCAGCCCCGCGCCCGCGGGGCAGCGCCTGGAAAATCGATTGTTTGTGACGTCGCGCGCCCCGGATCAGGGGCGCGGAGAAGATCACCCCAGCGATTATTCGTCGACTCCGAAGCGTTTCCTTTGATTTGCCGAACCCGGTCACCCAATCGTTGGGTGGGTTTGAAACCGAGCCGCGTGAGGGTGTGATTCCCGCCCGAATGATGGATTCATCAATACAAACGATCGGGAGGGATTATTTCCGAAGATTCGATCCCAATTTCCCCGCGCCCCTGTCCCGGGGCGCGCCCTGTTTGTTTAATTCCGCTGTCCAGGCGCTGCCCCGCGTTCGCGGGGCTGCGCCTGGCTATTGTCTTTGAAACTGGAAGGGCTTGCCGGAGACCCGGCATTGCGGCACGGAGCTGGATTGAGCGATCATGTCTCTTTGGTTCCGGCTACGCCGGCTTACGATTACGAACACGGACTATCAACGATCAACCATCAACATCTGCGCACCCGCTGGATCTTGGCGGAGATTTCGCCTATTCCGTGATCATCAGCGCCGCTTCGGCGCGGGGGCCGGCGGAGGAGCCGCCGGCTCGGACCACGTACCGCCCGGGCCGCACCGTCCACCGGCCGCCGGCGGCGTCCCAGCGCCGGAGCGCCGCAGCGGACAGGGTAAAACGGAGTTCGCGGCGTTCACCGGCGGTGAGACGGATCCGCTGGAATCCCTTCAGCTCCTGGTTCGGACCGCCGGAGCGGGCGTCAGGCGGCTCCACGTAGAGCTGGACCACCTCGTCGCCGGCCGCTGCGCCGGTGTTGGCCACCGTGAGGCGGACCTCCGCCGCGCCGTCCGGCGGGATCGCCGCCGGCACCACCGCCAGTCCCTCGTAGCCGAATGTCGTCCAGCTCAGCCCGAAACCGAACGGGAAGGCGGGCTCGCCGCGGTAGTAGCGGTAGGTGCGCCCCTCCATCCGGTAGTCCTCAAAGGGGGGCAGGTCCGCCAGCGTCCGGTAGAAGGTCACGGGGAGACGGCCGGCGGGGTTGGCCGCGCCGAACAGGACGTCGGCCACGGCGTTGCCGCCCTCCTGGCCCGGGTACCAGGCCAGCAGCACCGCGTCGGCCAGCTCCAGGATCTCGGGGATGGCCACCGCCGACCCGCCCGTGAGCACCACCACCAGCGGCCGGGAGCTCCGGGCGCGCAGGCGGCGGATCAGTTCCACCTGGATGGCCGGCAGCTCCAGGCTCGTCCGGTCGCCGGCGGCGCCGGAGCGGAACGCCTCGCCCTCCTCCCCCTCGAAATCGGGAGTCAGGCCGACGACCGCCACCGTGGCGTCGGCGTAGCCGGCGGGCCAAATGTTGCCGATGGCCGCGGGCACATCGCAGGGGCAGCCCGGACTGTACTCGATGCGCAGACCCGGCCCGGCGCGGCGGGTGATCCCCTCGAGCACCGTGACCATGTCGGCGCCGAGGCCGTGGTAGTTGCCGAGCAGCGCGTCGACGCTGGCGGCGGCCGGGCCGGTGACAAAGAGGGTCCGCAGGTCCGGCGGCAGGGGCAGGACGCCGCCCCGGTTCTGGAGGAGCACCATGGATTTCACCGCCGCCTCGCGCGCCAGCGCCACGTGGGCGGCGCAGCCCACGACGTCCGGCGGTGGCGCCGGAGGCGGCGCCGGATCGAACATCCCCAAACGGACGAGGGTGCGGAGCAGCGGTCGCAGCGCGGCGTCGACCTCGACCTCCGTCACCCGCCCTTGCCGGACGGCTGCAGGGAGATGCCGGTAGGCGGTGCCGCACTCCAGGTTGACGCCGGCCCGCAGCGCCTGGACGGCTGCCTCCAGATCGTCGGCGGCGGTGCGGTGGCCGTCCACGAAGTCGCGGAGCGCCCCGCAGTCGGAGACCACGTGCCCGCGGAAGCCGAACTCGCCGCGGAGCACCTCCCGGAGCAGGAAGGGGCTGGCGCAGCAAGGCTCGCTGTTCAAGCGATTGTAGGCGCACATGACCGCCTCGACACCGGCCTGGGCCAGCGCGCCGAAGGCGGGGAGGTAGGTATCGCGCAGGTCCGACTCCGTCACTGCGGCGTCGAAGCGGTGGCGCGACGCCTCGGGACCACTTCCGGCCGCGAAGTGCTTGGCGCAGGCGGCGGCCATCAGCCGCCGCGGGTCGTCCCCCTGCAGCCCCCGCACCAGCGCCGCGCCCAGGCGTCCCGTGAGGTGGGGGTCTTCACCGTAGGTTTCCTGCCCCCTGCCCCAGCGGGGATCGCGGAAAATATTCACGTTGGGCGACCAGAAGGTGAGGCCCGTGTAGAGGCCGGCGGCGCCGGCGGGCCGGGCGGCGTGCTTGGCCCGGGCCTCGGCCGCGATGGCGGCGCCGATGCGGCCGATCAAGTCGGGATCGAAGGTGGCGGCCAGGCCGATGGCCTGGGGGAAGACGGTGGCGCGCCCCGACCGGGCCACACCGTGGAGGCACTCGTTCCACCAGGTGTACGGCGGGATGCCCAGGCGCGCCACGCCCGGCGTCTCGTGGACCATGAACGACGCCTTCTCCTCCAGGGTCAGGCGCCCCAGGAGGTCGCGCGCCCGCACCTCCGGGTCGAGACCCGGATTCCGGAACGGCGGCGGGGCGCCGGCGGCGGCCTCCGTCATGGCGTCGCCGCGGGCCGGGGCAAGGGCGACTGCGGCCGAGACAAGGAGCAGCATCATCAGGCCGACGGATCGGGCTGGCCGCATGGGCGGATCTCCTTTGGATCACGGGTTCAGGACGTCGGCTCCATCATACCCGACCGGTTCGGCGGCGTCCAGCGGTGCGGGCGGGGTGGCTCAGGCGTCGCACCCGAGCTTCAGATGATGGTTGATGGTTGGGAATGAACCTCGAGTCTCGAGCCTCGATGACGATTACGAGCTCGAACCATCAACCATCAACCTTCAGACGTTGAGCAGTTCCATCCGATGGATCGCGCCGTTGATGCAGCCGGCAGCCAGGCGGCGGCCGTCAGGGTGCCAGGCGATCGCACACGGCTTCGTCTCGCTCCGGTGCTCCGCCACCTCGCAGCCGTCGGACGGATCGAGGATCTTGAGGTGCCGGTCGAAGCCGGCGTAGGCCAGCCACCGGCCGTCGGGGGAGAAGGCCAGGTCCAGCGCCAGTGCCCTCTTCACCGTCTCCAACAGCTGCCGGCCGGTGGCGAGCGCCCACACCCGCAGCATGACGTCGCGGCGGGTGGACTCCACGAGCGACGCGGCCGCCAGACGGGCGCCATCGGGGGAGACGGCCACGGCAAACACCGGCTCCCGCTGCCGAATGAGGCAGAGTCGTTCCGCCCCCGTGGCGGCGTCCCAGATCCGCACCGTGCCGTCGTAGGAACCGGACACCAACTCGGCGCCGTCCGGCGTCCAACGCAGCACCGTCACCCAGCTCCGGTGGCGCCCGATCTCCCGCACCGCCTCCGGCCGGACCAGCTCGCGGACCCGGATCACGCCGTCATCGCCGCCCGACACCAGCAGCGCTCCGTCCGGGGACAGTGCGCACGCGCGCACCGGCCCCCCGCCGTCGCGCCACACCGCCGCCTCCCGGAACGTCTCCAGATCCCACAGCCGCAGGGTGCCGTCGGCGCCGGCCGACACGAGCCGCCGCCCGTCCGGCGCAATTGCCCCGCCGTACACCTTGCCGGCATGCCCGGCCAGCGTGGCGAGCAGCGCCTCGCGCTCGGCGTCCCACACCTTCAGGGTGCCGTCCCACGAACCCGTCACGAGCCGCGTTCCGCCGGCGAAGTATTCGCACCCGCAGGCGTGCCCGGCGTGGGCCGCGAGCAACGGCGACGTCCCGGCCGCTCCGGCCGGCGCGGCGGCCGCCGCCACGGCCGCGGCCGCGTCCCACAGCCCGAGGCTCATATCGGTGGAGGCGGACGCCAGGTGCCGACCGTCGGGATGCGCCGCCAGTCCGCCCACCCAGAAGGTGTGTCCGGTGAGGGTGGCCAGCGCCGCACCGGTGGCGGCGTCCCAGATTTTGATGGTGGCGTCCCAGGAGCCGGCTGTGGCGATCCAACGCCCGCCCTGCAGACAGACGCAACCCTTGATGCCGCCGGTTTGCCCGGTGGGGACGACCCGGGCGGAGCCATCGACCAGGTTCCAGATCCGAAGGGTCTCGTCGGCCGCCGCGGTGGCGAGATACGAGCCGTCTGGAGCGAACGCGCCGCCCCGCACCTCTCCCTCGTGCCCCTCAAACCGCGCGAGCCGGCGGCCCGTCTGCGCATCCAACAGCAGCACGGCGTGGCGTCGCGTGCCGCAGATCACCCGGGCGCCGTCAGGGGAGAACGTGCAGGCGTACAACCCCATGTCGCGCGGCCGTCGTTCCCAAACTGTTTCGCCGGAGGCGGTGTCCCACAGGATCAGCCGGCCGTCCTCGCCGGCGGAGAGTGCGCGTGTCCCGTCGGGCGCGACGGCGCAGCCGTTGACCTGCCGCGTGTGGCCGCGCAGCTCCCGCGGCGCGGCGCCGCCGGCCAGATCCCAGATCCGCAGCGTGGCGTCGTTCGAGGCGGTGAGCAGCCGCGGGCCGACCGGAAAGAAGACGCAGTCGGTGATGCCGCCGCTGTGGCCCGAGAGCTGGCTGAGCGGCGCGCCCGTCTCGGCGTCCCACAGCCAGAGCGTGCCGTCGTCGGCGCCGCCGGCCACGGTGCGGCCGTCGGGTGAGACGCCGCAGCAATGGAATCCCTGGGGACCGATGAGCCGCATTACCAGCGGAGTCGCGTCGGCCTGGGGCTTGTTGAGCCAGCGCAACCACGGCCGCAGCTCCCGGCCCGACTCGGCCAGCGCCCGGGCGGCCCGGGCGGGTGCCGCGGCATCGGGCGTGTTGGCCGCCTGGGGGAAGAGCAGATGCGGCCGGCCGGCCAGGACATGGCTGTGCCCCTGGACGAACCGGGCGAACGCGGCCAGGTCCGTTCGGGTTTTCTCCGGCCAGTCGTCGAGGGCCAGGGCGGCGTGGTAGTCGGCCACCAGGGCGTACGTCAGGCCGGCGGCGCACTTGACCTCCAGGAACGCCAGGTCGGCCAGGAGCGCCGCCGCCCTGTCCAGTTCCCCCGCGGCGAGCAGGTGGGCGGGCAGGTGGGCGAGCGCATAGGCGGAGGCGCGGCCGGCCTGGAATTCCGCCGCGAGCGCCGCCGCTAGTCGGCGGTGCCCCTCGACCGGGTCCACCCGGAACCGGCGACTCCGCCCGGCCCGCCCGCTGAGCCAGTCGGCCACCGATTTGTGGTACGGCCGGTAACCGCCCTCCCGCTCGGGGAAGAAGGCGGCCAGCGGCTCCAGGTCCGCCTCCACGGCCAGGGCGGAGCGTCCCATCACCCGCGCCAGCACCGCGGCGGAGAGCGGCTCACGCGCCGCCGTGAGCACCTCGAGCAGCGGCCGGAGCGCGTCGAAGCCGGCGCCGCCGGGAAAGCGGCGCTCGAAGAAGCTGTGGTAGATGCCCACCAGTCCGTCGGGGAAGGCGTCGGCCGCCGCCAGGTCGATCTGGCCGGTCTCCACCGCCGCCAGGGCCTGGGTCACGTAGAGGAAATTGCCCGAACCGCCAGCGGCGATGCGCGCGGCCAGGGCGGCGGGTTCGGCGCCGGCCGCGGCCAGGCGCTCCGCGAGGACCGGTTCCGCCAGACGCCGGGCCAGGTACGCGGCGACGTCGGCCCGGTTTTCGGCCCGGGCGGCGTCGATGGCATGGGGACGAAAGCGGCTGAACAGGTCCAGTATTTCCGGCTCGGGGCGGGTGCTGAGCACGAGGCGAAGCCACGGCGGCAAGTCGTCGAGACGCTCGGCCAGCAGCCGGGCGAGGTGGCGGTGGCCGAAGGCGAGCGCCTCGTCCAGGGCGTCCACGGCTAGCAGAAACGTCTCGGCGGACAACTCCGCACGCAGCGGATCGGCCACGAGGCGCCGCAGCAGCGAGCCGGGATCGGCGTCGGGGAGGGCGTCCAGGTCCACTGCCTCGAGCGCGGCGCGGTAACCCGGCAGCTGGGTGCGGAGCTGCGCCGCCACCGATCGCACGAACCGGACCGGGTCCAGTGAGTCGGCCAGGCTGGCCACGCACAGGTGGTATGCGGCCACGCGCGGGTGGCGGTCCACCAGCCGGGCGATCACCGCCGACTTGCCGGTGCCCGGGTCGCCGGTGATGAGAAAGACGCGACTGCCGGTGGGGTCGTCCACCCAGCCGGCCAGCTCGTCGAGGAGCCAGTCGCGCCCGGTGAAGTGGCGGGCCAGCCGGGCCAGCTCCGCCCCGAAGTCCAGCGGCCGCAACCGCGCCAGCAGCGCCGCCGCGGCGCTCTCGGCCGGAGGCGCCTCGGCTTCGAGCGCCCGGCGCAGCCGCTCCAGGCCCTGGGCGTAGCGCGCTTCGGCGCCCCAGTCCTGGAAGTCGATCCAGTCGAGCCGGTAGATCCCGAGCGGCGGTCGGCATTGCAGCACCATCACCGGGATAATGCGCCGGCCGTTGTAGCGGGCCAGCCCGATTTCGTCGAGGCACACGCCGTCGGGTCGCCGCACGGCGTGGGGGCTGAGCAGCGCGACGAACGCATCGCACCCCAGGATGGCGCCCTCGATCTGATCTTCCCAGGAGCACCCTGCGGTCATCGCCTGGGTGTCGATCCAGACCGAGTGCCCCAGCGCCGCCAGGTCGGCGGCCAGCCGCCCGGCCAGATCCCGCGCGTCCGACCGTCCGTAGCTGATGAACACCCGCATGACCCCACCTCCCAACGACTCACGGACCGAGTGTGCGTGATCCATTGTAACCCAGCTTGCGGCGTTGACGTCATCGGTCAAGCGCCGGGGACCGTGGACGCGCCTTGCCCATCGAAGGACCGGTGCAGCCGAGTCCATCTAGGCGACTGTGGGAGGAACCCGACCCCGAAACGTTGAAGAGGCGAACCTGTGAGCCGTCGCTTGATATCCTGTTGAACGCTCTCGCATTCACTCAGTTCACGCAAGACCCCGATTGCGAAAGGTTGGGATTTTAGGCAACTATCGGCGGCTTTTCGGCGATAATTAATACAATTCATCCGTTTCGGATCAGCGGTATCTACGGGAGGCCAATATGCGGCGAGCATTCATCGTGCCGGTGCTGGCAGGCGCGATCCTGTCGGCGGCGGCAGTGGCGGGTATTAACACCTGGAACACGAACGGCCCCTACGGCGGATTGATGATGAGCGCCGTCGTCGACTGGCGGAATCCGAACGTGGTATACGCGGCCTCGTTCGGAGGCGGTGTGTTTAAAAGCATGAACTGGGGACAGAGCTGGAGCACCGCCAACATCGGCCTCACCGACCACCAGGCGTACTCTCTGGCCATGCATCCCACGGATCCGCTGGTGCTGTACGCCGGCACGGCCACGGGTGTGTTCAAGAGCACGGACGGGGGCACAACCTGGATCGACTCCAGCACGGGCTTTTCCGGTGGAGAAACATTTGACCTGGTCATCAACCCGACGACGCCGACCACGATGTACGTCACCACCAACGGCAACGGCGTCTTCAAATCCACCAACGGCGGCGGCAACTGGAGCCCGATCAACCAGGGTCTGTCCGACCTGGGCATCTGCAGCCTGGCCATCGATCCCCTCCACCCGAACGTCCTGTACGCCGGCACCCGTTTCAGCGGTGTGTTCAAGAGTTCCAACAACGGGGGCATGTGGGCGCCCACCGGGACGCCGAGCAGCCTGGCCGTCTGGGCGCTGGCGGTTCACCCCGAGAAGCCCGGCACCGTTTACGCCGGCACGGACGATGGCGTGTACAAGACGATCGACGGCGGTAACACCTGGGTGGTGGTCGATAACGACATCGCCTGGCTCGACGTCTACGACATCAAGATCGATCCTGCCGCGCCCGACACGGTCTATGCCACCGGTATGGGCGGGACATACAAATCCGTAAACGGCACCGACTTCGACGACATCGGCTATGGCATGTACAACCCCAGCTGCATGGGGCTGGCCCTGGACACCCGCAACCCGGGCACGGTCTACGCCGCTTCCTGGGGCAACGGCATGTGGCGCTCCGGCAACGGCGGCGGCGGCTGGGTGGAGATCAACACCGGGCTGTCCGGGGTGATCGTGCACAGCATCGCCATCAGCCCGGGGGCGGGACAGACCGCCTTCGCCGGCACGGTGGGCAATCTGTTCCGGACCGACGACGGCGGCATCACCTGGCAGCTCATCCAGGGGATCGGCGACAACTTCGCCGACGTGAAGATCTCCCCGGTGGATCCCGACACGGTCTTCGCCGGCGGCATCTACGACATCATCCGGACCGAGGACGGCGGCGACACCTGGGCCAGCATCCGGAACAATCTGCCGGAGGGCTATGTCGAAAGCGTCGAAGTCCACCCGGCCAGCCGCGACACTGTCTACGTCGGGCTGGACACCCACGGCTGGACGCCGGAACCGGTGTTCAAGAGCAAGAATGGCGGCGACACCTGGGTGGCCGCCAGCACCGGCCTGCCGTCCGATTCGGTGACGGACCTGTTGCTGGTCCCGACGGCGCCCAACGTGGTCTACGCGGCGTTCTGGTCCAACGGCGTCTACAAGACCATCGACAACGGCCAGACGTGGGCGCCGGCCGGCGGCGGCCTGCCGTCGCTCTTCGCGATGGACCTGGCGATCCACCCGGCCCAGCCGAACACGCTGTACCTGGCCACCAGCGACGGCGTGTACCGGTCGACGAACGCCGGCGGCAGCTGGCTGCCCTGCAACGCGGGCCTGACCAGCCTGTGGGTGGAATGCGTGGAGGTGAATCCCCAATCCCCGTCCGTCGTCTACGCCGGCACCTGGGACGGCCTGTGCGTCTCCACCGATGGCGGCACCACCTGGTCGCCGGCCGATCCGGCATTCAACGAAATCGTCGTCTTCGACATGGCGTTTGTCACCCAAATGTCCCAGCTGGAATACGCCGCCGCCGCCGGCGGCGTATTCACCCGGCTCATGGCGGACGACGCGCTCTACGTCCAGTATGCCTCGAGCCGACCGGGCGGCCTGGACCTGAGCCTGCCTTCGCAAATCCTGCCGGCCGCCCCGCTCCTGCTGGCGCCCGGCCCGGACTCGTTCCCAAACGTGACGATCGCCAATCCCGCCATCATCGAGATCCAGCTGCCGCCGGGAGCCTTTCTGAGCCAGACACTGGCCACGGGTGACCTGGGCGATCTGCTTCTGGAGCCGTATGGGAAGCTGGTGTGCCCGCTGGCCGTGTCCGAGTACCAGTTCAACCCGGCTTCGGGCGCCTACGAACCCAATGACGACACATCCAGCCCGGCTGACATCGGCCGGCACGCCGTCCAGCTCTTCCGCTACATGGCCGGCGAGAGCAAGATCTGGATCCGCCTCACGGAGAATCCGGCCAGCTGGACACCTTCGACGGCGGCGAAGTTCCTCGGCTTCACCCTGGGTGTCGGCGCCGGATGCTGGCCGCCCAACGGGGCGAGCAACTGGGGCTCGGCCGGCCTGTACCAGCAGGCCAGCACCCAGTTCATCGCCGACGTGCGGGACTATGATTTCGATTCGTTGGGCGCGCATTTTCCGGTGACCATCCGGGCGTTCTACCAGAGTTCCGGCGCGGATGTGCCCAACTGGATCTATCCCGAAGTCGTGAACCTGTTCCAGTGCGATTCGACCCAAGCACAAGACCTGTCGGCTGCGGCGCAGATGGGGGCCACCATCACCGATTTCGCCACCGCCGACCTGGACCTGGACGGCCGTGAGGATTTGCTCACCCTCGACCAGAATAACCGCCGGGTGTTCTGGTCATATCGCCGCGCCGACGGTTCCCTGGGGAGCATGAGCTGGCGGGACCTGGGCGACTTCACGCCCGTCACCCTGGACGCAGCCGACGTCACGGGCGACAGCCGGCCCGACCTGCTCATCGGCGACAGCGACGGGCTTCTTAGAATCTACGACTGGCAGGACCTGTTCATGGCGCAGAAATCGGCCGGGCCGCTGCCGCCGGCCCGGACGCTGGCGCTGGCGGGGACACCGTCCGACTCGCTGGTCCAGGACGTCAACGGCGATGGCAGTTCCGATTTTCTCTACACCGACCAGGCGGGCAACTCGCTCAACCTGCTGCTCGGCAATGCGTTCACCAGCGGCGCCTCGTACGCCACCGGAAGCGGCCCCGTGGCGCTGGCCGGCGGCGATTTCGACGGCGACCTGGACCCGGATGTGGCGGTGGCCAACACCGGCGGGAACA
>Ga0209096_1000645_pt1 | contig 44211 bp, 40 predicted proteins | sample AD_UKC034_MetaG_FD_184407 | JGI IMG/M metagenome (GOLD analysis project Ga0209096, IMG submission 184407) | Active sludge microbial communities of municipal wastewater-treating anaerobic digesters from USA - AD_UKC034_MetaG (SPAdes) (version 2) | ecosystem: Engineered > Bioreactor > Anaerobic >...
CAGGTAGAGGTAAAGTGTACCCAGAGCCACCAAAAATAATGACACTGCCACGGAGTGATACGGAACATTGAGCAGTGCCAGCAGGAGTCCCACTAAGGCTCCGGCAATCAGAATCAATTCAAGCTTTTTCATAATAGCAGGTTTAGGTATAAAGGACTTTCAACTTAATATCAGAGACAGAACATAAAAAAATGTGACTTAGTCTTACCAAATTTACGAAATTGTAGTACCAAATAATACGATTCGTCTTATAGAATCCGTCTTTTTTGCTCACAAAAGTTAATATTCACACTTATGGTAAAAGGAGCGGACTATTTACCATCAAGTGAAAGAGGAGACCATAAAAGAATCCATAAGTCAGTCTGACATATCCGAGGATTGTTCCCAGGATCAGCTGGGGAAGAACGATGAATAGCGCCGGCATCAGCCTGAGCAAAGTTATTCCCTGAAAATTAAACAGGTGCATCAAGGCAAATGCCCCGGCCAATAGAAAGAAAAAGAATCGGAAACGACCATAGTATATTTGTTTGCTCTTTTCGAAAGTGAGAAGCAGTATGCTGCCAAAGAGAATAACAATAGCGAACAGTACGACTTTTACATAGCTTGCACGGAAAAGGAACACCAACAGCAGAACCAGCGAAGTCCCTATGATTACAGCCAGATTTCTTCTGGTAAAAACATAGATCAACCTGAAGAGCAGTTCTTCAACCAGCGGCCCCAGCAGAATGCCTCGTATCACTCTTTGTGTCCAGTCAAGTTCAGTCGCTGATTTGGACAAATCCAGTGCGGCTGACACTACCTGGGCCAGGAAACTCAGTGGGATTGTCAACAAGAAATAAACTATGAGAAGAATAATAAAACTGCCAGCTGTAGGATGGACAATACTACCCGTCCAGCATGGATGTTTAAGGAACCGGATTAAGCCCTCAGGTTCAACGATAGATTCCAATGAGCTTCCCTCAGCGGACATCTTTTACTTATTTCTTGATAGATTTCCGTCCTCTGGGCATCCCATAAAGATCACCCCTGTGATTGCTGAAGAAAAGAAAACATGAAAGCAAGATTAGCAACGAAGTGATAACGCCAAGTATTTCGCTTACATTGGTTCTAAACAAGAAGGGTCCTTGCCTTGCAAAAAGTTGTATCAAGCTATATACAAGCAAAATTAAAGCACTTGCTATTGTCATAATAAAAATCCAGAACAGTGCATTAGGTTTGTTTCTGTTTACCATAGTCTTTTGTGTGAAAAAAGAATCACCTTTGGGAATTAGAAAATTGCCATTTTTATAAATTATGAAATAATCAGTGGCTTTTAAGTGCCCACTTGTGAATCCCTATATTAAACTGGACCCAATGCACTCTCTCCCGAAAAAATCCATTTTCACACCTCTTTTGCTTTCCGTTTCCTAAATGATGTATACAATCCACTCAGGACTAATACTGTGATAAGTATCCGTCCAGGAATCTCCCCCTCCCAGAAAACCCAGAACCAGATAAGCATGGCGATTCCGATAAATAACGATAATGGAATCAAAATCTTTGTGGGTAACCTACTTTTCAGATAGTGCACACCAACCATGATTGACACAAACAAGACAACAAGAACGATCTCCATAATTACAAGAAATAAATTATTTGATCCTGCAATAGTTTTCCGGACATTTTATTAAGCCACTAATTGATTTATTAAAATCTCTTTTTTGTTCTTTATTGATGTTTTTATCGTTGTATGGATTCTGTTTACATTATACCATGCCTCAATGTATTCGAATACTGACAATTGAGCTTCTTCGAAAGTCTTAAAACTATTTTGATAAATAAGCTCAACTTTCAACGTTTTGAAGAAACTTTCTGCAACAGCGTTATCCCAGCAATCACCTTTGCGGCTCATACTTCTTTCGACAAATTTGTAGGATGAGAGCAATTCTTTAAACTCATTACAGGCATATTGAACACCACGGTCAGAATGAAAAATCAGCACTTGGGTAATGGGTCGGTTCCTGACGGCCATCCTCCAAGCCGGAATGGTTGTATGGACTGCCTTTAAAGATCTGATAAATGCCCAACCAATTACTTTTCTATCATAAAGATCTATTATAACCGTCAAATAAAGCCACCCTTGCCAAGTTTTAATATAAGTGATATCCGACACCCACACCTGCGCTCTTCGGGTCACCGTAAAGTCTCTATTGAGCTTATTTTCCACCACAGGGTAATTATTTCTGGAGTCAGTTGTTACAACCCACTTCTTACGAATAATGCTCTGCAAATGTTGCTTTTTCATTAATCTGGCTACTCGTTGTCTTGACACAGGGATGCCTTCTTCCAGAAGTGCTATTGTAACCCTGGGGCTGCCATAGGTCTTTTTACTGAACTCGTAAATCCTTTTTATGCGATTTGATAAATCCTCGTTCTCGATATCCCGCTTCCCGGGCTTACGAATCAGCCAACTGTAATATGAACTCCTGCTTACTTTTAATACTTTACACATCTGCTCAATGGGAAATATGGAGTCATTTAATCTTATAAACTGGAATATTTGCCATCGTTCTTGGAGAAAATGCTTACAGCTTTTTTTAAGATGTCGCGCTCTAGCTGTGCATCACGAAGCTCTTTCTTTAATCTTGTGATTTCTTTTTGCTCATCGGTTAGAATCTTATTACCCTGGCCCGGGAAACTCGCATCTCGATGAAGCTCTGCCTCCCTTCGCCATCGGTAGATCAAATCAGCACTTATATCCAGTTCGGATGCCAGTGCAGATATGTCCTCCCGATTATAACTGAGTTCAATAACCATCTGTTTAAACTCACGATCAAATCTTCTTCTTTTTCTCATATCCGTTAAATTAAGCATTTTAGCTTAACTTACTGTCCGGATTAAAATAGCAGTTCCATGGTTTCTTCAAATAAATTACTATTGACAATGAGAAGAAAAGGAGTTAATGCTCTCACCGTTAAGATAAGGTTTATAGGCCATCGCTACTTATATGAATGAACAGGCATTGTTTCCCCGATGAAGCACAACTGTCATCTTTTATTGAAGCAAAAAACAACAACCATCAAATTTATTCCGATGGCAATCAATGCACCAAGCAGAGTACCCAGCATATCGTTGACATCGAAAGTGGCCCATGGAAGAAATATCTGAATTAACTCGTAGACTATAAAACCAAAACAAACTGCCAGGATTACCCGGATCCTTAATTTATATGTCCTGTACCCTTTGAGCCAGATGAATAATGAGGAGGCCACCAGTACACCACCAATATTTGCTGCAGTATCACTAATGAATCCGATAATCTTATTATGAAGAGGAAGAGACCTCATCAGTGCAACTCCCACAGAAGTCAGGATAAAGAAAGTTATAAATAGAATTAAATCAATGTTCTTATTACCACTCATTTTAATTAGAATGTTTAACAGCAAATATCACGCAATTATAGGCTTTCATTCATTATCAATTAAAGGCACTACCCTTTCCCTCTTTTAGGGAACACTGGAATCCATCCTAAAACGTTTCTCTGTCGTGTAATTCAATAGCAATCCGGGATAGCCTAAAACCCTGGAACAAACTGCCCCATGCCCCCGGGTATTATTATCGTCTATATTACACGGGCTCATAGTAAGAGAATTCTTCAGGTAATCTAGATTCATGGCTATAAATGATTCTTATCCAAGCTTTTCCCTTAATGTTTATTTGGTTTACAGTTGACGTTAGCATTGGGATGAATGAGATCTTCGCTTCTTTGCCCAGATTAACTGGCATTACTCCATTGAAATAACTTTATTCCTTTTCCTGATTACAACGAAACAAAAGGAGAAATCCTCATCTATTAGACTAGTCATTGAATCACTTGCCTCTTAGTACTAAATGTATCTATCTAGATCACTTTTCGTCCCTATTTTCATTAGTTTGTACCCGCTTGTCATAATAGCACAAAAATAACAAGAGGACTAAGGTTAATATTCCGATCTCGAAAAACTCAAAAAGTTTACCCCAAGATGGAATGATTTTACTGTCTAGATTAAAAAATAAGTTATTATATGAATATGCAAAATTCCAACCACAATGCAGTCCAATTGCCATAAATAGAGTATTTGTTTTAATAACAATTATAGATGCTAAAACACTAAATATGAAAGCAGTAATATAAGAAAGAACACCAGTGTATTGTACATGTCCAATTGAAAAAAATATGGAAATCAAGAGTATAGCAATCCATGGATTGAATTTCCGTTGAAGATAAGAAAGATCAGCCCCTCTGTATACAATTTCCTCTACCACAGCAACAACAAGTGACATTATAAAAAGAAGCAAAATACCCAGAAAGTCAAACTGCCTATCGGAGGCTACTCTAATGTGAATGAGATTTATCTTATTACTCAGAAATACCACTAACGAGAATAATATAATCATAGCCAAGATGGATCCCAGGAAAATCGCTAGATTTTTAATACTCACATTCAATAGATCCCTTATTCTTAGAAATATATCATTAAAGAATAGTTTTAAGCCTAAGAGTACAACAATGCCTGATGTTGAGAATGCAATAATAGAAATTAGATTTTCATTGCCAGAGCAAAATGCTGGTTTAATCACTATTTCTACAATACCACCCGGGAAAACTAGTAATGCTTCACAAAAGATAAGGAACAGGATAGAGCTTATAATTTTCACATTTTAAGCATAAGATTACTCACAAAATTATAAAGTTGAATAAAAAAGACAACATAAAGGAAAATAAGTAACCAGCGGACAGTTTTATCTTCATTTGGATTCCCAACATTTCTTGGTTTATTGCTCATTATCTCAGCTTAGTTTGTGGTAATACCGTATTTCTTCAGTAAGTGATCATAAAGACTATTGCCTTTATAATTCACTAAGAATATAAAGGCAATAATCTATAGACTTAAAAATCCTTTAGGAGTTAACCAAAGAGCAATTTTGGATCAACATCTAACATCCATTGATCCTGAGTACCTTCAGTGATGGCGTTGACAATCCTTCCACCAATTTTACCCAAAAATCTCCCAAGATCCTTCATGAAGGGATCGCCTCCTGTAATTTCGATTAATTCTTCATTACTTAAGGCCCAACCAACGTTTACATCTAGATTTTCCATGACATTTCATTTATTGCGTGTACTTTCATAACCCTCTTGTAATCCCTCCACGAAGTCATCCCAGTTATCGTATACATAAATCGCTGCCGTAGCAAGGGCAATCCAAGGATTAACCTTCCTCAGTAATGACCTGAGAGGATTACCTCCATTGATCCTTAGCATTTCAGGAGGAGTCAGTTCCATTAAAATCGTTTCTGTCTTTTTCATAGCATTTCTTTTTATTAATACTCGAGACAACCTGGCAGGTTATTATCCACTATAAAATTCTGGATGTACCGTCCGGAAAAAAAGAACTCTGCCAGAAAAAATACCCCCGGTCAATTGTTTTTTTTCACAATAATCAAGTACTCGCATGGAACAGGTCACATTAATCTCGAAAGGCTCGGCGTAAAAGAAGGTACATGATGACTTCGAGTAAGAAATTGGGGCTCCGCGGGATTTCAATTCATCAATCATTTCATAAAGTGTACTTCTGCTAACCCCTAAGTGACTGGCAAATTCTGATGGTGTCCCGGTATGCTGCCTGATTAACATTCTGTGCATCCTGTTGATGCGATCCAAGTATTCAAATATTTTCATGATGTTAAGATTTTTACCTTCTCATTCTGATGGTTTAATATCAATCCTTGATGCTTTAACATGTCACAGAAAAAACCCTTCCTGTTGATCAATTCCTGAAAGGTGCCGGATTCTGTCACTACCCCTTTGTGTAATACATGTATGATGTCAGCATTTCTTATTGTTGAAAGCCTGTGAGCAATTACTATCAAAGTCCGGCCTGACTCTTTGAACTTCGTTAAAGCATGTTGTATACGATCTTCGGTTATGGGATCCAGCGAAGATGTAGCCTCATCCAACACCAGAATCTCTGGCTGGAGATACATGGCACGAGCAATTGCTATTAGTTGGCGCTGTCCTCCTGAAAGTTTGGTTCCATGCTCACCGAGCATGGTGTTGTAACCACTGGGAGTACTTTCAATAAATTCAGACATACCCAAGCCGGAGCATACCTCCAGAATTTTTTTCATGTCCGGCTCTACTTCAGATGGAGCAATATTATCAGCGATTGATCCGGTAAACAGGTCAATCTCCTGAGGTACACAAGCAATAACCTTCCTGAGAGACCGGTTCGAGAAATTTGATACACTGTTATTGCCAATACTTATTGTACCTCCGCTGATTTGATATAACCGGTGCAAAAGCGAAAGTAAAGTTGTCTTCCCGGATCCGCTCTCACCAACTATTGCGGTAAAGGCTCCCTTTTTAATCGATAAATTGAGCGATTCAAATACCGTGACCCTGGTCCCGTATCTGAATGATACATTTTCAAAGTGTATATCTCCTATCAATTCTGGCACTAATTCAATTTTACCACTATCATCCTCCGGCTCCAGATCAAAAATCTCAAAAAGCCTGTCAGCAGCAATGCGTGCATCCTGTAGAGTCCTGTTATAGTTAATTACTCCAGATACAGGACCTGTGAAATATCCAATGATTGCATAGAATGAAAGTAATTCACCGGCAGTAATATGGGTCTTTAGCACATAACCAGTCCCAACCCACAAAACCATTATAGTAATAATTTGGGTTATCAGGCCAGAAGAGGTGGATGAAAAGATTGAGTTCATCCCCGATTTATATACACCTTCCAGCATGCTGACAAATCTTGATTCTGTCTTAAGATTAGCTATACCTTCCAGTGAAAACCTTTTTATGGTGGCAGCACTGTTCAGGGATTCAACCAATTGAGCCTCAAGATCAGCTGATCGCTCCATAACAAGCCGCTGAGTCTTCTTATTAAGCTTGTTAGAAATAAAATAAATGAGATAATAGAAAGGAATAACACACAGTACGATCAAAGCCAGCTTCCAGTAGAATGCGAACATAATAACGAATGATACCGTCAGAATGAACAGGTTTAATACCAGACTGATAGACACATCATTTACGAATACCCTTATTTTAACTGCATCCCCAATTCTTGATATTATCTCGCCTGTCCTCATATTGTCGAAAAACGTCTTGGGCAGCTTCAATAACTGTTGGTAATAACCTAGAATTAGGGAAGCATCAATCCTTTGACCGGTCTTCAGAATAAATATCGACTGAAATATCAGCAGGGTAAAGCGGCTCATAATGATAATCATCATCACAATTCCTAACAAGTTCAACAAATTGGGATTGTTTCCAGGGATAACATTATCAACCAGCCGTCCGACAAATATCGAAACAGACAGCCCCAGTATTGAATATACCATAGCTCCTGCCAGCGCCTGAATCAGGATACTCTTACTGGGTCTTACCAGGTGGAGTAACCTCGTCCAAAGCTTTTCCTTTTCATCTCTGATCCTGAATCTTTCGCCAGGCGCCATCAAAACCAGTACTCCTGTCCACTGCCCTTGAAAATCATCATGGGCTAATTTATGAATCTCGCCATCACCTGGATCCATGATTTTAATATACTTCTTAGTAGCTTTGAGAATTACAACAAAATGAGTCAGCACCTCTCTGACAATCACATGTGCAATTGCCGGGACAGGTATTTTAAAAAGACTATCCCAATCAGCACGAACCCCCCGGGCAGTAAAGCCAATTTTTTCTGCCGCCTCCATTAATCCAAGCACATTTGTGCCCTTCCTGTCTGTACTGGCGAATTGCCTGATGCGAGCGAGAGGAAGATTCACATTGTAATACGATGCAATTGAGGCAAGACAAGCCGCCCCGCAATCAGTAATATCTCTCTGTTTAACTCTGACTCCCATTGATGAACTAGCTTGTGTACGGATTTAACCAATCATCCATCTTGTCAAACAACAGATTAAAAAGACTCCTTCTGGTGATGACAATTCTAGCATTGAAAGTCATCCCTTTCTTGAGTTCTGCTACAACACTATTTTTAAGCAACAAATAATTTCTTTCCGGCTTACACTCAACTCTGAAATAGGCTGAGTGTCCTTCATCCACTATAAAATCATCAGAAATATCTGTTATCCTGGCCTTGACCAATCCCCATTCAGTATACTTCAAAGCGTCAACCTGAATGAGAACCTGCAATCCTGTCTTTATCATTCCTATATCTCCGGGAGAAACATAACATATGCACACAATGTCACCATCAGGAGAAATCTCTGCAATGTGCTGATTATCATAAACCAATGCTCCTGTCTGTATTTCGCTGCTATAGATAATCTCGCCGCTGAGTGGTGCAACTATTGTTCGATTCTTTAGTTCCTCATTACAGCGAAGTAGTTCAGCCTGAAGAATAATTGAATCATTTCTTCTTTGTGCCAGATCCAGTTCCCATTTCGCTAAGGTTTGTGCTACGGCCTGGGCCAGGTTTTCCTGTTCTGACCTGAAATTGAAATATGATGCCTCATATTCAGCATCTGAAATAACTTTCTGATCATGCAATTTTTTCGTTCTGAGATATTCTGACTTTGTTTTAAAATATGATTGAGCCTGTAGATCAATTATTCTAGCGAGGCCTGCATATTCTGCAAGGTAGCGGTGAGTGACAAGAGTCACTGAACTTAACTTGGTTCCGTTTAGCCTGATTGTCAGCAGGTTATTTAAGTCATTGATTGCAAAAGCATTTTCGGATACTCGCTGTTCAACAGAAGAAAGCTCTGCCAATTTGGCCTCTGAACCTATTATCATTAAAGTGTCGCCTTTAGACACATTTTGACCAGTTTTGAGTGCTGTATAATCAACCCTTCCACTACAAGGAGCCTGAATTGGTTGCCTTTCAATGTCAGATTGAAAGAAGCCTCGTGACCGGATTGCTACATCTACATAAATGAGAGGCAAAGAAACCAATGCGGCAACAAGAATGATAATGATTATCCAGTAAATGACCTTACTCCTTGTGGCAATCCTGCACAGGTAATCTGCAAGGATTTTGGCTGACCATTCTTTGGGAAGCAACTCCATCTTGTCCTTCAATTAGTAATTAAAACTCCAGTGGAAGAGAAATATCCGCATGGTATCAGGGTACTATGACGCAAGGGTAGATAAACACCCAATAGTTGGAATACAAACCTCCAATCAGTCATTTATTCGATTTTAGAAATGCAGCACTTCAAATATAAAAAGGGTTTTTAATATTGTCAACTGTTTGGCAAATATTTTTTAATTTAATTTGTTCAGGGGATGATTTTGCCCAATATTTATTGCCTGATCGGGCATAGTCAAACGCCATTCAAATCCCTCCGTCAGGCTATAATCCAAATAAACTTGACTTGAGTAGCCAAATAGCGTAAATTTATCTGACATAACCGGAGATTAATCTAAACTTGACTGCCTATGAAAAAAATTGCCATTCTAAGCTCAATGCTCCTGATTATGCTCTCGGCATGCAACCAGGAGCCCGTAAACCCTGTCGTTGGCGCATGGGACCTCATCTACGCCAAACAAATAGAAAATGACTCCGTTATCGCCACATACCCTGGCACCTACCAGGGAAGCCAGGTGAAAATGTGGTGCAATAACTACTGGATGTTCGTGGGTGAATATTCCCAGGATACAGTGAAAACAGACAACTTCGGCGGCGGTTCCTATACCCTTGAGGGTATCGTATATAAGGAAACCATCAAATACCATTCTTCAGAAGATTATATAGGTAAGACGCTGAGAATGAGGATAGTCGTTGCCAATGATACCCTGATACAGGTATGGCCGGCAGACGAGATGGGTGAAGTGGATAAAAGCAACTATACCAGCGAGAAATACGTTAGGGTAAAATAGGAACGTGGGGGAGCGGCCTTAGGTACAATTGGATGATCTACGATCAACCCAATATTTATGACTGCTGACCCTACAATGCTGAAGGGCCGGACCGGAGCGGGTGGGCCGGGCCATGCATCTACAATTCTTGAAGGTCTACGACCTTCGGGTCATCATGGTGACCAGTGTTACAATTCCTGAAGGTCTACGACCTTCGGCATACAACCGGATTATCTGGCTGAAAGCTTGACCAGCTTCTCATGCAGCTGCGCAGCCCAGGTCTCTGCCTCCGAATGGCTCCGGCCTTCCGCCTCCCGTAACAGACCAAGCAACAGCCGCAGCTTGAACTTCGACCGCTCACCCGGCATCGCCGCTTCCCTGCTGTCAGCCTCCCCGCTGAAAAAACCCTCACTGACAGTGTGAACCATCCCGCGTACATGCGCCGTGTACTGCATGATCACCATGCGTGACTCGGCACCCTTATCCATGCCCAGAGAGGGAATGATGGTGAAAATTGCAAATGGCTTCTTCTTTAATAATGCCTGATTTCTCCTGACAAACTCCATCGCCTCGGGCATCCACCCTCCTGTCTGCTCCATGCATCCGGCCACAACAGCAGAAAATCCCTTCACCGTGGTCACCCCGCTCATGGGCAGCACCGTTATCTCTGCACCCAGCCCGGTCAGCACCCTGCCAATACGCCCGGCAGTGTCGGCCGTGACTCCGGAAGTGCCTGAGTGGGTGACGAGAATCTTCATGATACAAAAACCAGGTTTAGTCTCTCAAAAGTAATAAAAAGTGAGTTATCTGAAACCTTTATCCGCTATACGTGACTTTCCCCTTAAGGCTTTTCTTACTACTTTTGCAAAAAGTGCACTATGGCTATCCCCAGTTTCTTTAAGCAAAATAAACCGAGAGGCTTCAACTACAAGCCCCGGTACTATGACCCGGTGAAGGAGGAACTGGAACAACGACGCCGGGCATGGGAAGCGGAGCGAGCTGCCAGTGATGCCGGTCATGAGGGGCAGAACGAAGAAACATCATCAGGGAACACGGAAAATCCTTCCGCCACCGGCACGGGAGAGAAGACCGCACAACCCTATCGCTCCAAAATCATGCGGGGTGATATGAAAAACTACTTCCCGCGCAGACAGGAAAACGTACGGAAACAGACCGCCATAAGAATGCTCGTAATCATACTCATAATGGTACTTGTCATCTATCTTTACCTCCGCTTTTAATTGCCCACAATGAGTGACCTTATTAAGCTCCTGCCCGACTCCGTGGCCAACCAGATTGCCGCCGGCGAAGTGATCCAGCGTCCTTCCTCCGTGGTCAAGGAGCTGACGGAGAACGCCGTTGATGCCGGAGCAACGGAGATAAGCATAGTCATACGCGATGCCGGCCGTACCCTGGTACAGGTCATAGACAACGGCAGTGGCATGAGCGAGACAGATGCCCGCCTGTCGTTCGAGAGACATGCCACCTCAAAGATATCATCAGCCGACGATCTCTTCACCATCACCACCAAAGGATTCCGCGGTGAGGCACTGGCATCCATCGCCGCCGTCTCGATGACCGAGCTGCGCACACGGCGCGAAGAGGATGAGGCAGGCACACTGGTGGAGATAAACAACTCGAGGGTTACGAGACAGGAGCCGTGCTCCTGCCCTGCCGGATCAGTCTTCAGCGTCAGGAACCTCTTCTATAATGTCCCTGCCCGACGCAAGTTCCTGAAAACAGATACAACGGAGTTCAGGCATATCATCACCGAGTTTCAGCGGGTGGCACTGGCACACCCGGAGATACGGTTTAACCTGACTCACAACGACCAGGAGATATACCGGCTCAGCCCGGGCAACCACCGCCAGCGCATAGTAGGACTGTTCGGCAAACAGTACAATCAGAACCTGGTCAGCGTGGAGACATCAACATCGATAGTGGCTGTCAGGGGATATGCTGGCAAGCCTGAGAACGCCCGCCGCTCCGCAGGCGAACAGTTCTTCTTCGTGAATAACAGGTTCATCAGACACCCTTACCTGCATCGTGCAGTGATGGAAGCCTACCAGGGACTGCTTCCCCCTGACACCGTACCGGCATACTTCATCTTCATGACCGCCGACCCGGCCTCCGTAGATGTCAATATCCATCCTACAAAAACCGAGATAAAGTTCGAGGATGAGAGATCGGTCTGGCAGATCATGCTGGCCTCCGTGCGCGAGGCACTGGGACGCTTCAACGTGGTGCCGTCGCTCGACTTCGGACCGGAGGGCGCAGTGGAGATACCTGTTATCACCGGCAACACACCTGCCCCCACGCCCCCGCATATTGATGTTAACCAGTCGTTTAATCCCTTTGACGGCACCGAATATAACCGCCCGGAAACGAAATGGAAGTGGGATGCCGGACGCAGCACCCCCTCCGACTGGGAGTCGCTCTTCACAATCACCACCCGCAGCAAGAACCGGAGTGAGAGTGAGAGCCAGAGTGAGAGCGATGAGAGTATGACACCCGGCCCGGCTGATGATGTACAGGGAGCCGGCCAGCGCCGCTTCTTCCAGGTAAAGAACCGTTATATCATGTGCCCCGTCATATCAGGCATCATGATGATAGACCAGCGCAGGGCACATGAAAGGGTCCTATATGAAAGATACCTTGCCTCACTGGGCGACGGTCCGCGCCCGGCACAGGTGTCACTCTTCCCCATAGAGACCGAACTCAACCCGGGCGAGATGGCAATCCTCGAAGAGATAGGAGAACAATTGCGTTTGCTGGGATTCGGGATAAACTGCGGCAGTGAAAACAAAGTAACCATCACCGGTCACCCGGCCGACAGTCGCAATGCCAATCCACTTGCCATGCTGGAGACCATCATCTCAGAGTACAGGCACACAATGGGTGATCCGTCAATAGGCGCCCGGGAGCGCGTGGCCCTCTCCATGGCCAGGGCGTCAGCCATACAATACGGCACCCCGCTGACACATACAGAGATGGAAGAGCTCTTTGACATGCTCTTTGCATGCTCCCTGCCAAACTACTCTCCCACAGGCAAAACAGTGATGAATATAATCACCCTGGAAGAGCTTGACCGCAGATTCAGCTGATTTTCGGCCAGAATGGCTAAATTTGCGGTCTGAAACACGACAAAAAAAAAATATGAACAGGATATTATCAGGCACACCACCGGTAGTGAAGAACCTCATCATCATCAACGTGGTTATGCTGCTGATGAATGAACTGCTCAGGATCACCGCAGGGATCAACCTGAACGGCATCCTGGGGCTTTACTTCCCGAAATCGGAGTTCTTCCGCACGTGGCAGATAGTGACCCACATGTTCATGCATGGCGGGTTCGTCCACCTGCTGTTCAATATGTTCGCCCTCTGGATGTTCGGCCGCATACTTGAGCAGGTTTGGGGCCCGAAGCGTTTCCTGCTCTACTACCTGGTCACCGGCCTCGGCGCAGCCTTTTTCTTCGAACTGGTACAATGGATTCAGTACAATAAGGTAATGAATATCCTCTCGCCGGAGCAGCTACAGTTTGTATATGATGCAGGAAGCGACGCGGTAAGCCAGGGTAAGAACTTCACCGACGCACAGATGGGACGGCTTAATTCAATATTGAACGTTCCGGTTGTGGGCGCCTCCGGCGCTGTTTACGGCGTACTGCTGGCCTTTGGTGTGCTCTTCCCCAACACCCAGCTGATGTTCATATTCCCACCCATACCCGTCAAGGCCAAGTACGTGGTGATAGGATATGCAGCCATAGAACTCTATCTCGCCATCACCAGTCCCGGCAGCGGCATTGCACATACCGCACACCTCGGCGGCATGATATTTGGCTACCTCCTCATCAGGTACTGGCGTAAGACCACCAAAACACTCTACTGATGAGTATCTGGGACGAGATAAAAGGTTCATTCAGGCACGGTACGGCGCTGACACGGCTGATGTATATCAACGGAGCCATCTTCCTGATCATCAAGATCATTGAAGTGATAGGCGTGCTCTCCGGCAGCAGCGGACTGGCGCCGGCGGTAATATCCAACCTGGCTGTTCCCGCCTCACTGAGTGCCCTGGCGCTCAAGTTCTGGACACCCTTTACCTACATGTTCACTCACCAGGGATTTATTCACCTGCTTTTTAACCTGCTATGGCTATGGTGGTTCGGAAAGATTTTCCTGGGTTACCTTGATCAGCGCAAGCTGGTGTCGCTCTATATCCTTGGCGGCCTGGCAGGAGCATTTCTCTATATAGCCGTCTTTAATATCTTCCCGGCCTTCGCCGGAACGGTCAATGTGTCAATAGCACTGGGAGCATCCGCCTCGGTGATGGCGCTCGTCGTTGCCACTGCCGTCTACCTTCCTGACCTGGAGTTGCACCTCCTTTTTATCGGGAGGGTGAAGCTGAAGTACCTGGCGCTGGCCACATTCCTGATCACTTCAGTTTTCGACTTCTCCGTCAACACCGGAGGCAAGATAGCGCATATTGGCGGGGCGCTGATGGGACTGGCATACGGACAGGGACTGCGCAACGGGAAAGATATTGGATCATGGCTAAACAGGATCATCGATTTCGTTGTTAATCTCTTCAAGCCGGGCAGGAAGATGAAGGTTACCTATAAAAAGAGCGGAGCCACCTTTGATGCACGGAAGACAAAGACCGATCACGAGTACAACGCAGCAAAGGCTGAGCGCCAGAAGACGCTGGACCATATATTGGACAAGATCTCAAAAGGAGGTTATGACAGTCTTACCAGGGAAGAAAAGGCGATCCTTTTCAGCGAGAGCCAGAAGAAATGATAGCGGTATAAAGCGTTTCACGCGAAACATACTGCTGGCAGTGAACATCTTTCTGGTTGTTCTGCTGCTGCTGGCATACCTCTCTATCTACGTCAATCCCTCAACCGTTGCCTTCCCCGCCCTATTCGGGCTGGCTTACCCCTATATAGCAGCCGCGAACGTGGCCATGGTGATCATATGGATTCTCTTCAGGAAGTGGTACGTTCTTATATCAGCCATTGCACTTGCAGCAGGCTTCGGGTACATTCACAACTTCATCAGGTTCACCAACCAGGGAAAGGAGGAGCATCATGACCTGAAGCTCATGAGCTATAATATTCGTCTGTTCAACTTTTACGAGGCAAGTGAGACTAATACCCACAGCAAGATGCTTCAGCTTCTCAGAAAGGAAGATGCAGGTATCCTCTGCCTGCAGGAATATTTTGTAAAGGGTGATCCGGCAGCCGGGGAGAGAAAACTCACAGATGGTCTTGGAGGAGGCAGATATACCCATCTCAAGCTGATAAAGAGCGGTGCCGCAAGCAGGTACGGCATAGCCACCATAACGCGCTACCCGATCATATACCGTGGCGATGTGATTCACCCGGGGTCATCCTCACTCACCATCTTTACTGACATTGTTGTTGATACTGACACCTTCAGGGTATATAACAACCACCTGCAGTCGTTCCGCCTGCGCCGGGTGGAGGGTAATCTCCTGACAGAGATCACCGGAGAGGACAGGAGCAGGTCAATGGATAACATCTCCGGCATCTATCACAGTCTCATGGAAGGATTTGCCAGCAGGGCACTGCAGGTTGACCGTGTCAGGAGGCATATGGAGACCTCGCCCTACCCGGTGATTGTGGCGGGCGATTTCAATGATACGCCCGTGTCATATACTTACCGAAGGATGCGGCGTGGACTGAAGGATGCCTTTGTAGAGGCGGGCTACGGGGCCGGATTCACCTACCGCGGCAAGTATCCTCCTAACAGGATTGATTACGTCCTCTACGGTGAGGGCATAGAATGTACTGATTTTGATATCATAAAAGTCAAGTATTCAGACCATTACCCGGTGATAGCCTACTTCAGGCGCGCTGAGCGAAAGGCAGCCCTGTCAGGTCAGCACCCTGGACGGAAGAAATAAGGGCAATTTATCCCCGCTCCCCGAAAGGAAGCCTTGACAGGTCGGCGTTCCCTCCGGAAACAATTATTGCCACCTTTTTGCCGCTGAAGAGTTCCCTGTTGGCCAGCACGGCTGCCAGGGGGACGGCAGATGAGGGTTCAACAACTATCTTCATCCTGGTCCACATGAGGGTCATTGCCTCAATGATCTGTTCCTCGGTCACCGTGAGGATATCATCAACGTTCTCCCTGATAATCGTGAATGTCCTTTCGCACAGCGAAGTGAGAAGTCCGTCTGCGATGGTGCGTGGTGGCAGTGCGGGCTGGATGGTGCCTGTGCGCAGTGATCTGGCTGCATCGTCGGCCAGCAGCGGCTCGGCCCCGTAGATTTTAGCTGCCGGGGCGAGGTGGCGTGTGGCTATGGCCGAGCCGCTGAGGAGGCCGCCGCCGCCAACGGGAGCAAGGACCGCGTCAGGGTCAGGCAGCTCGCTGAGCAGCTCAACGGCCGCGGTCCCCTGACCGGCGATGATGAAAAAATCATCATAGGGATGGATCATCGTCGCGCCGGTACGCTCAATCACCTCCGCGGCGGCGGCCTCCCGCGCCGCCAGCGTGGGCTCACAGAAAGTGATCTCCGCCCCATAGCCCGCCACCGCCCTCTTCTTTACCTCTGGAGCAGAGGAGGGCATCACAATATATGCCTTCACCCCGCGCATCACCGCAGCATGCGCCAGGGCGGCGGCATGATTGCCCGACGAGTGCGTAACCACGCCGGCGGCGCGCTGGCCTTCCGTGAGATTGAGTACGGCATTGGTGGCCCCCCTGAACTTGAAGGCACCCACCTTCTGGAAGTTCTCACACTTGAAGAAAAGCCTGACCCCGCTGATCACATCAAGCTGCCGTGATGTCATGACAGGCGTTCGGTGCACATGCGGCGCTATCAGCTGCATCGCTGACTTAACATCACTGAATTCCGGAATGAACATCATCTGTCAACGGTTTATAAAACAAGTAACGACGCCCGTAAAGAGCGTCGTTAACATACAATATTCAGCAACTATCCCATTATGCTCCATGTCACCGTCAGGCCGGCCATAACCACCGAGACCATTGACATGAGCTTGATGAGGATGTTAAGTGACGGACCCGAGGTATCCTTGAAGGGATCGCCCACGGTGTCACCAACCACGCCGGCCTTGTGTGACTCACTGCCCTTGCCGCCGTAGTTGCCCTTCTCAATGAATTTCTTCGCATTGTCCCATGCACCACCCGAGTTATTGAGCATGCTTGCCAGTGTGAATCCTGCAGTCATGCCACCTATCAGCAGTCCTACCACGCCGGCTACACCGAGGGTAAGGCCAATGATCAGGGGAACGGCTATTGCTATCAGTGACGGCAGCATCATCTCGTGCTGTGCACCCTTGGTGGAGATGGCCACGCACCTTGCATAGTCAGGCTTGCCCGAGCCATCCATAATGCCCTTGATCTCACGGAACTGACGTCTGACCTCATCAACCATCTTGCCGGCAGCACGTCCAACAGCCTTCATTGACATCGAGCTGAAAAGGAATGCCATCATGGCACCTATAAAAATACCACCGATCAGCAGCGGGTTGAACAGTGAAAGGTCATATGCTGCCACGAAGTCACTTACATGGGCCGTGCTGACATCAACGGCAGTCAACCCTTCCGGAATAACTGAAGGAACGGTGCTCTTGTAGAACAGAACGTCGCCTATCTGCTTGTATCCTTCGGCAGTACCGTCGGCAAGGCGTCCCAGCCACAGCTTGACCTCCTCCATGTATGCTGCCACAAGGGCCATGGCGGTAAGAGCTGCCGAGCCGATAGCAAAGCCCTTGCCTGTAGCTGCGGTGGTATTACCCAGCATGTCAAGCGCGTCAGTGCGCTCACGCACCTCTTTGGGCAGATGTGACATCTCGGCATTGCCGCCTGCGTTGTCAGCTATCGGGCCGAAGGCGTCAGTGGCCAGCGTTATCCCCAGGGTGGAGAGCATGCCCACGGCGGCAAAACCGATACCGTACACCCCTGCTGCAAAGTCCTGGAATCCGCCTGCAAACCCGTAGGCAGCAATGATGGCTACGGCTATGGTAAGCACCGGGATCCATGTTGACTGCATGCCAACGGCTATACCTTCAATGATGGTTGTGGCAGGGCCCTGCTGAGTCTGTTTGGCAATGCCTTTGGTAGGCTTATATTCATCAGAGGTGAAGTATTCGGTAGACTGGCCTATGATCACTCCGGCAGCGAGGCCGGCTACCACAGCGCCAAAGACGCCCCAGGTGATCCATCCTGTGAATGCCATCGCCGCCAGGGCTACCAGTATGAGTGCCGAGCTGCCGCCAGTGCCAAGCAGCAGTGCATTAAGCAGGTTCTTCTGGGTAGCCTGTTCTTTGGTACGAACCATGTATACCCCGGCTATGGAAAGGAGTATCCCAATGGCAGCCACTATCATGGGTGCTATGACAGCCTTCATCTGGTCAGCCGCCGTCATCAGGGGCAGTGCTGCTCCCAGGGCTGCCGTTGCAAGTACTGAGCCAGCATATGATTCATAAAGGTCAGCGCCCATGCCTGCCACGTCGCCCACGTTGTCACCCACGTTGTCAGCTATGGTTGCCGGGTTACGGGGGTCATCCTCAGGTATGCCCGCTTCAACCTTGCCAACGAGGTCAGCGCCCACATCAGCAGCCTTGGTAAAGATGCCGCCGCCAACACGTGCAAAGAGAGCCTGTGTTGAGGCACCCATGCCGAAGGTAAGCATGGTGGCAGTTATCTCTATCATCTTCTGATGATCAGTAGTGCCCGGATGAACGAATGTCAGTCCCAGCCAGTTCCATCCTTCAGCCATGTTTTCAGGCGTAAAGACCAGGTTGTTCAGGATGAGGAACCACAGGACAATGTCAAGCAGTCCGAAACCGACAACTATAAGTCCCATCACTGCTCCGCTGCGGAATGCTATCTTCAGTCCGTTGTTGAGTGAGACCGAAGCGCCCTGGGCTGTCCTTGATGACGCGTTGGTTGCCGTTCTCATTCCCAGGTAACCGCACAGGCCGGAGAAGAACCCTCCCGTCAGAAACGCAATTGGTACAAAGGGGTTCTGAACCCCCAGGTATGCCAGTATCACCAGCAGAATAACAAGTACAATAAAGACCTTGAAAACAACACCATACTGGCGTTTAATGTAAGCCATCGCACCCTCCCTGACGTAGCCGGCTATCTCCTGCATCCGGTCGTTGCCTGCGGGCGCTTTCATCATGCTCCTGTAGAATATCCATGCAAAGAGCAGGGCCAGCACCGCTGCAACAGGCGCTATCCAAAACAAACTACTAATCATAAGCTTAGGTTTTTTAAGATTTGAGGTACAAAACTAATCAGTTTTTTCACATAACCTAATGAAGGTTTCAGTTATCATTTTTTGTTCTTCACATATTTATCAAGCCACCTCAGGTACTCCCAGTGCATGTGAAGGAGAGACTCACGCGCGGAGTATCCGTGCGATTCATGGGGAAGCATCACCAGCCTGGTTATTGCCCCGGCACCTTTGAGTGCGGCATAGTATCTCTCACTCTGTATCGGGAAGGTACCTGAATTATTATCGGCTATCCCGTGTATGAGCAACAGCGGATCCTTAACTTCTAAGGCGTGGGTGAATGGTGACATCTCAAGGTACAGCTCCGGGGCCTCCCAGAAGCTGCGGCGCTCACTCTGGAACCCGAAGGGAGTAAGAGAACGGTTGTAGGCTCCGCTGCGGGCTATCCCTGCGGCAAAGAGCCTGCTGTGTGACAACAGGTGGGCTGTCATGAAGGCACCGTAGGAGTGGCCGCTCACAGCCACCCGCGCCGGATCAGTAACACCCATCTCAACAGCTTTGCTGATGGCCGCCTCGGCATTGGCCACAAGCTGCTCAACAAACGTGTCATTGGGCTCACTGCCCCCGGCGCCCACTATCGGGAAGCTGGCATCATTGAGCACGGCATATCCCTGGGTGACGTAAACAAGCACTGACGAGGGACTGATTCGGGTGAAAGTATAGGGCGAACCGCTCACCTGACCAGCCATTGAGGGATCATTATACTCTCGCGGATAAGCCCACAGTATCGTTGGCAACGGACCGTCCTTCATCCTGTCATACCCTGCCGGGAGATAAAGTGTAAAAGAGAGGTCAATGCCATCATTGCGCTTGTATGTTACCAGCTCCTTGTGCACGCCGGCCATCTGCGGATAAGGATTCGCAAACATGGTCACCTTCTTCAGCGTACCCTTCCTGAGGTCACGTATGAAGTAGTTGGGCACCTCGGTGACCGACTGCCTGACTGTCAGCAGAAGACCGCGGGCAGGATCAATAAATTCGTTAACCGTCTCATAATAAGGTCCTTCAGACTGCCATATCCTCGTTGTCCGGCCGGTCCGGAGATCATACCTGTCAACAAATGGCCTGTCGCCCTCCGGGGAGGCACCCTGACCTGAAAGGTATAAGCTCCTTCCCCTGTCAGCGGTAAGCAACACTGACCTGCCCCACATGTTGAGCACTGTGGCAGGAAACCCGGGGTTGTTATACCTGTCGTCAGAGTTGAGCTCCCACAATTTCTTAAGTGTTGCCTGCGGATTGGCCGGACTGAAGGAGGATGTCACCCTAACTCGAGATTTAGACAACCCTTCCATAAGTATAGCCAGGTTGTCATTCCCCCAGATGATGCCCTGAAACCGCTTTCCCGTGTTAATGAACGGCTGCGGATCACCTGTAAAGGGAGCCTCAAGCATGTATACCCGGTCATGGTATTGCATCTCCTTTGCATGATAGTTGCCCTCATCAAGGGCTTCAACCCACATCAGTGATGCCGGCCTGTCACTGCGCCAGTTATAGTTCCTGGGACCGGGAATGACCATATCATAACCCCTGGGCAGGTTCTCCCGGAGAGGCTGAACGAGCAGTGTCCTGACAGTCTTGCCCTCAAGATCCCATATCTCAGTGCGGGAAGGAAAATAATAGTAGGGAACAAGATAGGAGAAGGGTCTCTCAGTGAGGGTGACAAGAAGCCATCTGCCGTCAGGTGAAGGTGACACATCAGTGATAATGCCCTTTCTTCCAATGGCAGATGTGCCGGTTTCATCCCACCTGGCCAGCTCCGAGGTTGCATAATATTCAAATATCTTTTCATCATCAGGAGAGGCAAGCAGGTCCTGGAATGTCCGTGCCTCACCCTGTACGCCTGAGCTCTCCTGTATCACCGGCCCTGCTGGCACCCTTGTGGCCTTGGGAGCATCACCCCTGCCGGCCGGTGTGCGAAGGTAAACCAGTGAACCGTCAGGCAGCCATGATATCGCTCTGCGGAAAATGCCGTTCAGCCTCTCATCAATCTTGCGGGCAGTCATTGTCACAGGATCAGCAACCCACAATTCAACACTATTGTCGGTGGTGTTGGTGAACGCAAACCTTTTGCTGTCAGTCGACCATGAGACTCCTCCGATCGCAGGGTCTTCGGGAAGGCCCTTCAGATCTCCCATGCTGGTCCCGTCAATCTTCATCACTGATATACCTGCTATGCCCTGGCCCCGACTCTGTCCGTTGGTTGACGGATCGAAACGTACACCCGCAAGCCGCATCTCCGGCTGTGACAGGTCAGCAATGGAAGGCAGACCCTTGCGGTGCATCAGCAGCATGATCTGATTATCCGGGCTGAGCAATACGCCCGGGGTCTGGGGAGCGTCAACCAGCGCAATAATCTCATCGGGAGGTAGCTGATAACTGTTGTTGTCCTGTGCGGAGGCCAAAATGAAAGCCCAGGCAAGAACCAGGGTGATTAATACTTTTTGCATTATGGATTTTTTTTGATGAAGCTCAAAATTAATCTTATCACTTAAAGATGGAAAAACAAATAAGAGCTATTATTGTTTTTTAACTTTCGTGTAAACAGGCAGGCAGCAACCTTGAGGAAAATATGAAGAACGAATTCGGCAATGATCTTACAGAAGCCCTTAAAACCCTGCGTTCCGGGGGGATTATCCTTTATCCCACGGATACAGTATGGGGTATGGGCTGTGATGCCACAAATGCACAGGCTGTGCGCCGCATTTATGACATAAAGAGGAGGGCAGAGAACAAAAGCCTGATTGTTTTGGTCAATTCAGCGGCCATGCTTGAAAGGTATGTTGACTCACCGCCGGAGGTTGCCCTGCAGATGGCAGAGCTCTCTGAAAAACCCCTTACGATTGTCTATGACAGGGGGAGGAGCCTGGCAGAGGGAGTGGCATCAGAGGACGGGTCTGTGGGCGTTAGAATATGCACAGATCCCTTCTGTGATGCACTGATAAGCGGATTAAGAAAGCCGCTGGTCTCCACCTCGGCCAATATAAGCGGCACGGGCGCCCCGGCAATCTTTGACGAGATAAATGAGGAGATGAAAGCTGCCGTTGATTATATATGCCTCTGGAGACAGGATGACCGGAGCAGGGTCAGACCCTCCCCGGTCATCAAAGTATCCGGAAACGGTATCGTGAAGATCCTGCGCGAATGATTACCTCATCCGCACCCTGCCTGAGCCGGACACTTTGGCATCAATCTTCGGATTACCCGCGTACCTGATGTCACCACTGCCCGAGATACTGGCACGAAGCATCTTCTCTACATGACAGTCGCAGCTGCCACTGCCGGAAATCCTGGCATCCAGGGTATCAACCCTGGTCTCTTCCCCCCTGAGATCACCTGAACCTGAAATTGCGATTTCAAGATCACCGATGGTGCCATTTCCCGAAATGGTAAGACTGCCTGAACCGGATATGGAACACTCGACTTCCCCGAGCGCCACATCACGCAGAAATGCTTTGCCGCTCCCGCTGATGACCACCTCCAGATCGTTCCCCCTGAGAGGATCGTCGACTGTCATCCTCCCTGATCCTGAAAGTTTCATTCCATCAAGCGAAGGCATGGTTATCCGCACGATAACCTTCTTGTTTCCGGAGTCAAACCATTTATCTCTCTTTATCCTGAGATCATCTCCAACAACTTCTGTCTCAATCTCATTTATATAACCCTTGTCCCCCTCCAGTTCAACGCTGTAGCTGTTTCCAATATTGATGATTACTTCACCAGAAACACCGAATGAGACACTGCTGAAGCCTGATACATTCCTCTTTTCACTGTAGGTTGTCTGGGCCTGAAGGGCCTGCACACCGAAAATAAGAATGACTGCCAGGAATAGATTCTTTTTCATGGTTGCTTCGTATTTGATTCAGGATAAAGACGGGGAAAAATTGTCTTTGCTGCACCGGGGGCGTGATTATGTGACCTCCGGTCAGTCGTTCAGCTGCACCAGCCCGTCAGGGAGTGCCATTATGATTTTTTTGCCGGAGGGGTCAACGGAGATGATCAGGTCAGGGTGCAGGGGAATATATGTTTCCTTTCCTTCAATGACAGCCACGGCCATGAGCTGACCCGGGTTCTCCAGCACTTCAGTGATGACCCCGCTGAGACCGCTGCGCGTGTCTGTGAGCGTAAAGCCGGCAAGCGCGTTAAAGTCACCTGCCTGCTCTTCTTTTCCTTCTGTAAGCACCTCGCATCCGCGAAGATAGGCCACGGACTCCGGGGTGAAGTAATCATCAAACGCAATTATAAGTGTATCAGGTGCGGTGAGATACGCCTCGCGTACAAAAAAGGGAACCGGTATCCCGTCTGTTACAACGAATACCGGTTCACCCTGGTTCGGTTCCCCCGTGATGCCGCTCTCACCTCTCACAACCACGGCTCCTTCAAAGCCGTACGTTTTTGCTATTCTGCCTAAAGTCTTCACTTTCCGTCGGCAGGGGGAGTGAAAAGACGCTATTCTGTCTTCTCGTTCTCTTCTGCAGTCTCTTTCTTAACTTCGTCTGCCGGAGCCTCGTCTTCTGCCTTGACAGCTGTCTCTTCAGCGGCGGCTTCTTCAACTTTCTCCTCTACAGTCTCTGCTGCACCGGCTGCTGCCTCCTCAACAGTCTCTGTTGCTTCAGTCACAACCTCCTCAACAGTTTCCTTTACGTCTGCTGCGGCCTCTTCAACAGCCTCTGCTGCTTCAGCCACAACCTCCTCAACAGTTTCCTTTACATCTGCTGCGGCCTCTGAAACCTCAGTCACTGCCTCTTCTGCAACTTCTGCCACCTCGGGTGCTTCCGCTGCGGCTGCAGCTTTAGCTGCTGCCTCTGCCTCGGCGGCCAGGGCGGCAGCCCTTTTGGCATACTCGGCTGCCCTGGCTTCCTTGATAACCTGCTCAGCCTCCAGCCTCTTCTTGCGAAGCTCTTCGCCAATCTTCTCGAGACCTGATTTCTTCATCTCGATCTTCTCTTCCTTGCCCTTCAGCCATTCATTAAACCGGCGGTCGGCTTCCGCTTCGTCAAAAGCGCCCTTCCTCACCCCTTCCAGAAGGTGCTTCTTCATCATGACGCCCTTGTACTTCAGAATTGCCCTGCATGTGTCCGTTGGTTGCGCACCTTTCTGCAGCCATCCCAGTGCCTTCTCGAAATTGATGTCGATTGTTGCCGGGTCAGTGAGCGGATTGTATATTCCGATCTTCTCAATGAATCTGCCATCACGTGGCGACCTGCTATCTGCTACCACCACGTGGTAGTAGGCCTGCTTCTTGCGGCCCTTCCTAGCTAATCTGATTTTTACTGACATTTAAAAATTGATTAATTGTTACTCGTTTAAAATGAGGGTGCAAATATACCACATTTAATCAATTTGCAAAAATAATCCGAACTGACTCATGTTGATAAAAAAAATGAACGATAAACAAGCTTTTTGATATTTTTGTTTCCGGAGTCCCAACAGGCGAAAATCCCTTGAACATGTCCTCATTCGTTCACTTACACGTACATACACAATATTCCATTCTTGACGGTGCATCAGCGGTCAAATCACTTGTCCGCAGAGCGAAAGAGCTGGGGATGGAGGCCCTGGCAATCACCGATCACGGCAACATGTTCGGCGTTAAGGAATTCCATGACGCCGCCACCGAAGCCGGTATTAAACCCATCATCGGCTGCGAGATATATGTTGCCAGCACAGGCATGGACGACAAGACATCAGTAGAAGACAGGTCAGGAGACCATCTTATACTGCTGGCAAAGAACAAAACAGGATACCATAACCTCATAAAGCTTGTTTCACAGGCCTGGATCAGGGGATTCTACTACAAGCCAAGGATTGATAAAAAACTGCTGCGCGAACATAGCGGAGGTCTGATAGCCTCCTCGGCATGCATTGCCGGCGAACCGGCACAGGAGATCCTCGCAGGCAACACCCGCCAGGCCGAAGAAGCCATTCTTTCATACAAGGAGATCTTCGGAGACGACTACTACCTGGAGGTCCAGCGCCACGAGACCGCTGACCCGACGGCTGACATTACAGTCTTTCCTCAACAGCAGAGGGTAATAGCGGCTTACCGTGAGCTGGCCGCAAAACATAATATAAAGATCATAGCCTCCAATGACGTTCACTTCGTCATGGAAGACGAGGCCGAAGCTCATGACCGGCTGATATGCCTTAATACCGGCAAGGATATAGATGACCCCAAAAGACTTCGCTATACCAAACAGGAATACCTGAAGAGCGCCGAAGAGATGCTTGACATCTTTGCCGATATGCCCGAGGCAATTGCCACTACTCTTGATGTGGCTGAAAAGGTTGAGTACTACAAGCTCAACAGCGATCCTATTATGCCGGATTTCTCAATACCTCAGGAGTTTTCTGACAAGGACGAATACCTCAGGCACCTGACAATGAAGGGAGCCGCTGAAAGATGGGAGACCATCACCCCGGAGATACAGACCCGCATTGATTTCGAACTTTCAGTGATAAAGGGCATGGGTTACCCCGGCTATTTCCTTATTGTGCAGGATTTCCTCAGGGCAGCCCGTGAAATGGGCGTATGGGTAGGCCCGGGCCGTGGCTCAGCCGCCGGCAGCGTGGTGGCATACGCTCTCAGAATCACTGATGTTGACCCTATAAAGTATAACCTGCTGTTTGAGAGATTCCTCAATCCTGACCGTATCTCAATGCCTGATATAGACATCGACTTTGATGAGGACGGCCGTGAGAAGGTGCTTCGCTACGTGGTGGAAAAGTACGGCCATGACAGGGTGGCACATATAATCACCTTCGGCACCATGGCCGCCAAAATGGCCATCAGGGATGTGGCCCGGGTCCAGAAGCTCCCCCTGCCGGAGGCCATCAGGCTGACCAGGCTGGTGCCTGACAAACCCGGCACAACCCTGGCATCAGCATATGAGGAGGTGCCCGAGCTGCTTAAGGAGAAAGAGTCAAAAGAGCCCCTGGTGGCCCAGACACTCAAATATGCAGAGGTGCTCGAGGGCAGCATCCGTCAGACGGGAGTACACGCCTGCGGCATAATCATCGGAAAGGATAACCTCTGTGAACATATCCCCATCTGTACGGCAAAAGATACAGACCTCTACGTGACCCAGTATGAGGGCAACCACGTTGAGTCTGTGGGTCTGCTTAAAATGGACTTCCTGGGACTGAAGACCCTTTCAATAATGAAGGATGCCGTTGAAAATATCAGGAAATCAAAGGGCATAACCATCGACCTGCAGAATCTGGAGCTGGATGACAGCAAGACTTACGAGCTCTTCAGCAACGGTGAAACTACCGGCGTCTTCCAGTTTGAATCAGTGGGCATGAAACGCTACCTGCGCGAGCTGAAACCCAACCACTTCGGTGACCTCATAGCCATGAACGCACTCTACCGTCCCGGCCCCATGGACTATATACCCCAGTATATCAGACGCAAACACGGCAAGGATAAGATCATCTACGAGGTTCCCGCCATGGAAAAATACCTGAAGGAGACTTACGGCATCACCGTCTACCAGGAGCAGGTAATGCTCCTCTCCCAGGAACTGGGTGAGTTCAGCAAGGGTCAGGCCGACTCACTGCGCAAGGCGATGGGCAAAAAGAAACGCGACATCATGGACCGGCTGAAGGAAGAGTTCATGGAAGGCTGCCGCAGGAACGGCTATGATCAGAATACAATAAACAAAATCTGGACTGACTGGGAGTCCTTCGCCGCCTACGCCTTCAATAAATCACACTCCACATGCTATGCCCTCATCGCCTACCAGACAGGATACCTCAAGGCACACCACCCTGCCGAGTTCATGGCTGCCGTACTGAGCCGTAACATCAGTGATATAAAGAAGATCACCACCATGATGGAAGAGACCAGGCGTATGGGCATAGAGGTGCTTGGCCCGGATGTGAACGAGAGCTTCCTGCAGTTCACAGTCAACCGCAGCGGAAATATCAGGTTCGGCTTAGGAGCCATCAAGGGAGTAGGAGAAAATGCCGTACTCCACCTGATAGAGGAACGTGAGAATAACGGACCATACAGGGATATCTGGGACCTCGCCGAGAGAGTCAACCTCAATACTGTCAACAAAAAGATGCTGGAGGCTATGGTGGTCTCTGGAGCCCTTGACGGACTGCCGGGAATAACCCGCGCCCAGTATTTCGCCGCTGACGGTAAGGGCTCAAGCTTCCTGGAGAGCCTCATCCGCTACGGCACCAACGTAAAGAATCTGCGCAACAGCAGCCAGCAGTCACTCTTCGGTGATACCGGCGGCTTTGATATGGTACGCCCTGAACCGGCACCATGCACCGACTGGTCCAAGCTGGAAAAGCTAAATAAGGAGAAACAGGTGATAGGCATCTACCTCTCATCACACCCGCTTGACGACTTCAGGCTGGAAATCAATACCTTCTGCAACGCCACCCTGGCCGACCTGCAAAACCTCAGTGAATTTGCAAACCGGGATGTGTGCGTTGCAGGTATCGTTAGCGATACCAGAAGCGGGGTCACCAGAAACAATAAACCCTTCGGGGGCTTTACCCTTCAGGATTACACCGACTCATTCTCGTTCGTGCTGTTTGACAAGGAGTATGTCTCACTTAGCAATTTCTTTAAAAACGACTACCAGCTGCTGGTCAAGGGCAGAGTGCAGGGAAGACACTACAATCCTGACGAGCTTGAGTTCAGAATAAAGGAGATCCACCTTCTCACAGCAGTGAGGGAAGATCTGATCAACTCAATCACCATTAAAGTCAAGGCTGAAATGGTTAATCATGAATTCATAAAGAACCTGAAATCAATTATCAGTGAAAGCCCCGGGAACAAAATGCTTAAATTCCTGTTGATAGATCATGATGAGAAAATTACCATCCCTCTTTTCTCACGAAGCATCAAGGCAGGAATAACGGATGAGCTCATCGGATGGCTGGAAGATAATGGCGAACTCGATTTTAAGGTAAATTAATCATGTCTTCTCCGTATTTCCGTCTGATTTTTGTAAGTTTGAATCATTGAAGAAAAAACAAATTAGGTAACAGATAGTATTATGGCACAACAAGTTAACGACAGTAATTTTGATGAGGTTGTATTGAAGTCGGACAAACCTGTAATTGTGGACTTCTGGGCTGAATGGTGCGGGCCCTGCAGGATGATCGCCCCGTACATTGAGCAGATTGCAGAAGCATATCATGACAGGGCGCTGGTCGTTAAGTGTGATGTGGACAGTTCACCGGATGTGGCACGCCGGTTCAGCATAAGAAACATACCCACCGTCCTTTATTTCAAGAACGGCGAGGTGGTTGACAAGCAGGTGGGCGCCGCTGCCCGCCAGGCTTTCGAGGCCAAACTCACTCCCCTACTCTGACAGACAGATGAAGGTTTGCGTTTTTGCAGCTTCCAGCAGCCGTATTGATGATGCTTACAGGAAGGCTGCGGAAGAACTTGGTGCGTCCTTCGCCCGCGAAGGAGTACATGCTGTGTTCGGTGGCGGAGGCATAGGCCTCATGGGCCTCTTCGCTGACGCCCTTATCGCCGGCGGCGGGTCCGTTACCGGGGTCATCCCGGGATTCATGATGAATGAGGGGTGGGGCCATCCCGGAGTAAGTGATATGATTGTCACATCTGATATGTCCGAGAGAAAGAAGACCATCTTTGCCATGTCAGATGCCGCGGTTGCACTGCCCGGAGGCGTGGGCACCCTGGAAGAACTTACCGAAGTGATCACACTCAAGCAACTGGGCCAGTTCAACAAGCCCATTGTGATTGTCAATGTCAACGGCTTCTATGACCACCTGATTGATTTCTTTGACCATATGGTCAGGGGACACTTCATGCGACTCGAACATAAGGATATATGGCAGATAGTAACTTCTGCCGATGAGGTGGTGCCTGCCATCATCAACTATACCGGCTGGCACGCTGACCCCAAAGTGATTGCCCGGATATAGCCTTCCGGATGATTGCCGCCGGCCCCGTCATTGTTGAGGCAGACCATGAGTGCCGTTGTCCTGCTTATGGGACCCTTGTTCCGATAAACAGTATGTCATCAATCTGGGGTATCTCTCCCATCCACTCTTTTATGGCTGAATGTAACCGACGCTTCTGTTCATCAACGGGAAGAGCATAGATCTCTGAAAGAAGCGCCCTGATCTTTATGGTCTTGAACTTTTTCTCATGCTCTCCTCCAAACTGATCCGCAAAACCGTCAGTAAATATGTAGAGCATGTCTCCCGGCCTGACATCCACCTTGTTATTTGTAAAACTCTTCTTTGCCTGGCCGTCAATCATACCGATAGGAAACCTGTCAGCCCGGTAGATGGTCACCCTGCCGTCACGTACATGATAGAGCGGCTGGTAGGCTCCGGCATATTCCACCGTGTGCTCCAGTATGTCATAGGAGATGATTGAAATGTCCATGCCGTCACGCACTGCCTTTTCACTTCTCTGCAAAAGGGCATGAACCACCTCTATGTTAAGGTGGTCAAGTATCTCTGATGGCCTGGTTATACCACTCTCCCTGACTATCTTGTTCAGTGAGTTATGACCTATGATTGACATGAAGGCACCGGGCACACCATGACCCGTGCAGTCAACGGCAGCAATATACTGTTTGAACCCGCTGTCATGCATCCAGTAAAAATCACCACTGACAATATCCCTTGGCATGAACAGCACAAAGGTGTCATTGAAGAAATTCTCGGGCGGAAGCATGGCAGCCTGTATCCTCTCAGCATACCTTATGCTGGCGGTGGTGTCTCGGTTCTTCTCCTCCAGCTCAAGGCTCTTGGAGACAACCTCCGCTGTCCTCTCCTCAACCTTGGCCTCAAGATGCTCCTTTTCCCTCCTCAGTGTCCTCTCACGGAGAGTGATGAAGAGATAGATCCCCCCCACCAGAAGGGTGGCACATAGTATAATGAACCATGAGGTGGCCCATACGGGGCCCCTGATGGAGAAGGAGAGCCTGGCCGGTACCTCGTTCCAGTACCCGTAGCTGTTTGACGCACGGACCATAAAGGTGTACTTCCCCGGACTCAGTGACGAGTACGCAGCCCTGCTCTGATCAGTGGTAATCCACTCCTCATCCGCTCCCTCCAGCATGAACTGGTAACGCACCGCACCAGGGTCTACCAGGCAGATGCTCAGGAAATCAAATATTATCCTGTTCTGCGTATGCATCAGACGTATGCCGTCATGCATCGGGAAGACTTCATAGTTGACCAGCGTCCTCCATATATGTGTTGCCGGCTCAGTAACCACCGGCGGCAGCTTTGACGGCGTGAGCCTCATTGCCCCGTTGGAAGTCCCGAACCACAGATCACCCATGTCATCGGCAAAGGTGGCATTGAGCCTGGCCTCAATCCCCGTGAAGCCATTCTTTTCAGTAAAGGAAGATACCCGCCCGGTGTTGCTGTCATACCTGTTCAATCCCAGGTTGGTACCTATGAAGAGATTACCCGACCTGTCAGGCTGCAACTGGTTGATGGAGTTCATCAGCAAACCGTCAGCCTCCGTAAGTCTCTTGATTACAGCATCATTCTTCAGGGCATAGAGCCCGTCTATTGTGCCAACCCAAACCACACCGTCAGGCGTCTCCGTGATTACGGTTGGATGAACATCACTCCTGAATTCCACGGCAGTGAACGTATTGCTCCCTGGTATGTGCCTTGTCAGCCCGTTACGCTCCTCGGTGCCAATCCAGAGGCAACCCCGGCTGTCACAGAAGAGAGAGGTGATGTTGTTTCCGGTCAGACCGTTTATCTGAGTGAATGTCATGCTCTCCTTGAGCCTCATATTCCACATTATCAGTGCACGGTCAGTCCCTATCCACAGGTTACCCTTCTGATCTGTGGTCATGGCGGCAATGCGCAGCGACCGCAGGCTGGCATTGAGGTCAAGATCATACCGGAAATTCCTCTCGGACAGGTCATACCTGTACACCTCATCACCGGAGGTTGCAACCCAGACGTTGCCATTGTCATCAGGCCTGATGATATTGATCTGAGTACCCTCCAGCGTCGGAGGGAATCCGCTCAGCTTGACCCTGTCCTCCTCCTTGAGAACGGGATTGTAAAGAGCGAGACCCCTGCCTGTCCCAAACCAGTACCTGCCCGTCGGATCCTGCGCCAGGGAAAATACATCATTGGAAGGAAGAAACTGAGGCGCCATGAACGAAGTAAAGTGATCACCCTTGTAAATGAACAGCCCGGCATCACGGTCAGCAATCAGGATATTCTTTTCCCTGTCCTCTATCATGCAGAGGATATGCTTAGCCTTCAGACCGTTGGAACCATTGAAGACAATGGTTCCCTCAGGGGAGAAGACAGTTATCCCTCCCCTGCTCTCCCAGTCTTCCATCGTTGCCACCCATATGTGACCACGGTAGTCCTCAAGTATGTAGGTTACAAAATTGCCCCAGAGGCCGTTACGTGTATCATAAAATCCCATCTCCCCGGTTTCGGCATCCTGCCGGTAGAGTCCGCCGTTAAAGGTACCGAACCACATGTTACCCCGCGAATCTTCAAAGATAGTTGTGGTCTGAAAGTACCTGGTGAGCCCCTCCGGATTAAAGGGAATAAACCTGTCACTGGCATGATCATACTTCTTTATCCCCACATCAGTGATACAGTAAAGGTTACCACGCCGGTCATTGTAAAAGCCAAATGCATCATTGCTGAGGCCCTGACGGCCCATATATTGCTGGCCGGTCATCAGGCTCATGCCCGGGTCAGGCATGTCAAGGCGCAAAGCACCACCAAGGGAGGTAGAAATCCATATTGAGCCTTCATATTCCACTATCCCCGTAATGTCTCCGGTAAGACTGGTGACAGGCCTGACCGGATCATCTATGCGGGCGGAATCAACACCAATGAAAATAGAGGGCGAGAAGGTGATCCTCCTGATTATGTTGTTCTCTATTACTGACATGCCTCCCCCGATATGTCCAAGCCATAACCTTCCCCTGCTATCCTCGCAAATACTTTTCACCCCTCCGGGAGAGAGGCTGTCAGACGTTGAAAAATTCTCGAAATGAAGGCCATCGAACCGGGTTACACCGCTTCCGGTACCCAGCCAGATGAAATCATTGGCATCCTGGATAACCGTGTAAATCTTTGAAGCGCTGAGCCCTTCCTTGGAGCCATACTGTTCAAAGTAATAGTTCTGTCCTGTAAGACGGAAGGGAGAAACAACAAGACCCAGAAGCAGCAGAGCTGTGATAAGTGATGATGATTTGCCGGAATAGCTGCTTCGTCCGTACATCAGGTTATTTCTTTACAAAGAAAAAGGTTCCGTCCTCGTCCTTCAGTCCGGTGATCTTGCCAAACCTCGGCCTCTGCTGGTTGTTCTGCGTCACCGCCTTCGTAACCTGAAGCACTATCTCCTCAATTGATATGCATGTGTTGGGATTCCCCTTTAGAGTGCTGGCAAAGGTTCGGGTGAACTGAGAGTCGTCAACAGCAAGCTCATAGCCGGCGGAGGAGAAGATCTGGCTCGACTTGAACTGGGTAGCCCTCCAGTCAGCACAGTTGCGGGGCTTCAACTCTGTGCGCATTGCCTGGTAAAAGCTGGGGCCTGATTCGCATGCGTCAGTGATCACAAGCACATGCGTGAGATAATTCATGTATGTCTCCATCGAAGCTTTCAGCGTATTAAGGCTGAAATAGGTAAACTCCTCATCCCGACGCGCATCTACAGGTATCCAGTAACCAACATCATTGATGAACTTGCCGTGACCGGCAAACCATATCACCAGCGACTTGATCTGTTTCGCCCTCACCTCATCACGCAGTTCAATGGAGAAGAATTTTTCCATCTGCTGCTTGGTCTGGTTGCGGAGACGCTTTATCGGCAATACCTGGTAGCTGTCTTCAAGTACCCCTGTGATAAGATTGGCATCCTTCACCGGCCCTTGAAGAGCGGCAAAATTCCGGTAATCACTGTTCTCAATAAAGACGACCAGCGTGTTGCCCATGGGATTGGAGGCGGAGATGGTTGTTCCGTTACGGTTCAGGGCATAATTCCTGATAGTCCGGTTCCCGTATTTGTCTTCCACAAGGATGGTTACCTTGTCACTGTTTCTTACATCAATGCCCCTGGCAATGAATGAGGGATTCAGGTTTTCCTGCGAGAACTGTGCACTGATGTTTTCAATCTTCACTGACCTGATAAGATTCTGGTCCATCACCTTCCCCTCAATATCAATTGTGCCGGCAACACTGTCAATGACAAGCATGTCATCCCCTATTAGGTAGGGAGCAAGTATCTTTATCTCTGGCGGGTCAACCTCCGTTCTCCTGATCCGGTAGGTCAGCACCTTCTCATTGTCATATACATCCCTTGCAACTATACGCAGTGTCTCATCGGAGGGAATCTCCACTTCGGCTGCAAATGGAATGGTGCCCTTCCCCTCATAGGTCACCGGTATGCTGTTGATTGAGAACTCCGCCAGCAGGCTCCGGTCACTCACCTTGCCTGTCACCATCACTGTCTTCCTGTCAAGCCCCAGCTCTATATGACCTCCCTCAACGATCTCCGGTGTCTCAATGAATATCTCGGGACTGTTGTTCTCACGGTTGATGGCAAAGAGCCGGTCATTGGCTTCGGTGAGCAGTTTCCTGGTCGAGGAACCCGTTTCATTCATGGCAACCACCCTGGTGTAATCATCAGCAGCCTTTTCAAAATCATGCATCTCTTCATATGACCTGGCACGCATAAGGTACACCTCCGGACGGTACTGGTCAAGCGCCAGGGCCCGTGTGAAGTCAGCCACGGCAGCAACATGCTGATTGAACTTCTGGTAGCATGTGCCACGGGTGATATAGTGTTCCTGGCTGGCCGGTTCAAGCAGTATTGCCGTGGAGACATCATTGATGGCCGACGGATAATCAAGCTTTGCCTCGTGTACCATTGCCCGCGTAAGATAAGCCTCAACATTCCTGCTGTCCTGCTGAATGACCATGTTGCACTGACCCAGGGCACTGTTTACATCACCCTGTCGAACCAGCACCCTGGCAAGCTCAAGCCGCGCCGAAGCAAAAGTTTTGTCCTTCGTAACGGCCTTTTCAAGCTGCCTCCGGGCAGTGTTGTCATCACCCTTCTCCTGGTATATCAACCCCTGGTGATAATAGTTGACAGCATCATCCCTCAGCTGAAGAGCAGTGTCAGAAGTGCCGAGAGCCCTGTCCCACAACTCCATGCCTATGAGTGCCACTACCTTCTCCGTGTAGAACCTGCCATTGCGGAACTCCGCTCTGATAGCCTTCTGCAGATGATCTACAGCCTCTGAGTAAAACCTGTTTTTTTCTTCCGGAGTGGCTTTCTCAGCTCCCCCCAGACTGTTGCACATTCTGGCCAGGTTGAAAAGTATGCCTGTATCATCAGGCAGGAAATTGTTCGCCCTCCTGTAGTCATCATAGGCAAGACCATAATCGCCAGCCAGTTCATAGGCCCTTGCCCTGCTGACATAACCGTCAGCAGAGGAGGGAACCTCGTCAATAGCCCTGGAGAACTGCTCAATGGCATCTTCCAGCATGCCATTCCTTACAAAATCCTCACCGGCTCTGATGTATTTGCGGGCCGACTGACCTGTAACGTTCAGGCAGGCGACAACAGACAACATAACAAGAACAGATAATCCTCGCTTCATAATTTCAGGTCCTTTTCCGGATGGGTCTCAAAAATACGAATAATTATTTACTAACAAATAACTGGTAGTTATTAACATTAGTTATACGGAATTATCTCAAAAATGATACGCAAATTCGAGAATACTTTTCTCAAAATGTATGGTCTCCGCCGGAGTGAGCTGCGGGAAGGGATCCGGCACCCCGTCGTTGAATATGACTCTGCCAGTGAACCGGCGTGCTTCATCCCACAATCCGGACTCAATGAAGCTTCTTATGATGAACGCGCCACCCTCGACGAAGAGCGACTGTATGCCCATATCATAGAGTACTTTCAGCGTCTCTTCAATGAAACCGCCGTTTTCCGGAAGGGTGAAGATCCTGGCGCCCGGGAAAGCAGCCCTGTCATTGCATGTAAACAGAATAGTCTCTGCTGATCCGTCAAAGACAGCTGAACGGGGGTCCAGATTTCCACTGCGGCTGACGATTATCCTTACGGGATTTCTGCCTTCCCACAGGCGGACGGTAAGCGATGGGTTATCAGTTCGCACCGTACCTCCTCCGGCAAGTATTGCATCTTCCTCCGCGCGCCAGCGATGAACCATCAGTCGTTCGGCCTTGCCTGTTATCCAGTTTGGTTCAACAGGATCGCCGGGGCTCCTTGGCAGGTCAATGTAACCGTCGGCGCTGCGGGCCCATTTGAGTATCACATAGGGTCTCTTCTTCTCATGCCAGGTAAAGAATCGCCTGTTGATATGACGGCACTCCTTCTCTGCCACGCCTGTGACCACCGTCACTCCTGCCTGTCGCAGCCTCTCAGCGCCCCTGCCTGCCACCTGCGGATTGGTGTCGGTTGTCCCGATAACCACACTGCGTATGCCGCTGCCAATGATCAGCTCAGTGCAGGGAGGAGTACGCCCGTGATGCGAGCAGGGCTCCAGGCTGACGTACATGGTTGACTCGGGGAGCAGGCTTCGATCCTTTACCGCGTTGATGGCATGAACCTCAGCATGCGGAGTGCCGGCCCTGAGATGGTACCCCTCACCTATGATGCTTCCCTCATGCACCACCACGGCACCCACCATGGGATTGGGCGATGTGCATCCCTCAGCCATGCGGGCGAGGTGAAGGGCTCGCCTCATCCAGACAAGGTCATCAGGTGTGGTCATGAACACAATTTTCTATCTTTGAATCATGGCCGAAAAGGTACAAACAATAAGCGAAATAAGTGCCCATATCCTCAGAATGCTTGGGGAGAGCCATCCTGCAGAGGAGGCGGGTGCCATTGCCACTGCCATCATCAGGGAATATGCCGGTATGGGCAGGGCGGCACAGCTTGCCTTCGGCGACAGGGTGGCAGAAGGCGCCGCGGCGGAGAGGATCCTTGAAGCCGCCGCCCGGGCCGCGGCAGGAGAGCCGCTGCAATATATCTTCGGCTACGCGGATTTTTGCGGTCACCGCATAGAGGTGGGCCCGGGCGTACTCATCCCCAGACCGGAGACCGAAGAGATGACCCTGATGATCATCAGAGGGCACAGCGGCTTCATAGACACAATCACTGACCTCTGCACCGGCACGGGATGCGTGGCCATAGCCCTGGCACTGGCATTCCCCGGCGCCTCGGTCACTGCCACTGACCTCTCCGCCGCGGCGCTGGAGATGGCTCAGCACAACATCTACTGCCTCGGGGCCGGGGTGACGCTGATAAAAAGTGATCTCCTCAAAAACGAGCCGGCTGACATACCGGAAAGCAATATCATCGTCAGCAACCCGCCCTATGTGACCATGAGCGAAAAGAGAGCCATGCAGCGCAACGTGCTGGACCATGAGCCTCATGATGCACTCTTCGTGCCGGATGATGATCCGCTGCTGTACTACCGCGCCATTGCCAGGATTGCGCAGCAGCGCCTGCTGCCGGGCGGCACATTATGGCTGGAGGTGAATGAGAACCTGGCTCATGAGACGGCGGCACTGTTCCCCACGCCCCGCTACCGCCGCACAAGTGTCATAAGGGATATCAGGGGAAAAGAGAGATTCATAAAAGCAGAAAAAGATGGCTGAAAAAAAAGAAAGGGAAGAACTCCTCCAGAGAGCCATGAAGGCCTGCTCGGGGAGAGAGTATTGCATAAGTGACATCACCGCGCTGCTGGAACGCTGGGGAAAGCCTGATGAGGAGACACTCCACTGGGTTCTTGACAGGCTGGTCAAAGAAAAGTTCATAGACGAACGCCGCTATAGCAGGGCCTTCGTTCTGGACCACTTCAGACACAGCCACTGGGGACGGGTAAAGCTAAACATGGCCCTGAAGCAGAAAAGGGTTGATGCGGCAGCCATCGCCTCGGGACTGCAAGCCATCAGCGAAGAGGAGTACCTTGAGAAGCTGAACAGCATTATCTCCGACCAACAGAAGAAGATCAGGGCAAAGAACCGGCTCGACCTGAAGGGGAAATTGCTCAGGCATGCCCTCGCAAAGGGATTCGAAAGTCACCTGGTCTATGATGCGATAAACAGGCTGGTTGACAAATAATTATCCGGGGAGACTCAGCCACATCATCCTCAGCAGAGGCCAGAATGCGGTCAGGGCCATAACGGATGATACCACGGCATCAGTGACGCTGATCGCCCTGAGGTTCTTCGTGGTCCTGAATGCCACGGCTGCCAGGATGATACGCATAAGCAGCTGCAGGGCAAAAAAGAGAAAGAGACGCAATGAATGGGGATTCCATTCAAGCGCCTCGGCTAACCGGCCCCGGACTATCAGTGAGAAGGCGTGAGACATCCCGCATGAGGGGCATGGCTCGCCTGTAAGCTGCTCGTGAATGCATGGAACAGGATACTTCTCCTCATCGGGAGAATAGAAAAGGGAGTAACCCATTACCAACAGGATCACTCCGGTTAATATAATATTAAGAAGGAAATAGGACTTGCCGGAAGGGCCCGGTCCGAAACGGGACCTGCCGGTGTTGCCTTTCGTTACCACTGCCCCTCTGTGGTGTCCTTCTCTGCCTCGTCCTTAAGGGTATCAATGGCCCCTTCCAGCTCCTCTAGCCTGTCCTGGAGATCACCCTTCTTTGCAGAAGCTTTTATCTCAACAGTCTCATCATCATTGTTGATCCTGATGGTTACTTCGTTGTCACCAAACTCCTCTTCAAGGTCTTTCGTCACGTCCCTGATAACCTGTTCAATATTTGTTCCCCAGTCGTCTGATTTGCTGGCTATTTTGCCCAGCACAAAGGTCTGTGACACCGAGATCATAAGAGCGATGATGGCAACCACAAGGCCTCCGACAAGCATGCCCTGGTTACTGTGAGGCCTTGAAAGACCCACAATGGCAAGGACTATGGCTATCACGGCGGGGATTATTGCTACCAGGCCGATGCAGGGTACAACTGCAAGAAGGAATGCTATGATGCCCGTCACCAGGGCCCCTATACCCACACCTGACTGTTTGTTGGTTGTTTCTTCTTCCATTGGTTCGAATATTAATTATTTATTTAGTTCCAGCAAGGATATTTTCAGTATCCTGTTCTAAAGACGTAACAGGAACTTCAATGATGCGTCCCTTTTCGATTTTCTTTTCAAAAAAGATAAAGGTAGGCACTCTTTCAATATCCAGCCCGGAATACTCTTCCAGGGGTGCAATCTTGTTTATATCAACTCCGATGAACCTGATCTTTTCCCTGGGGAAGCCCCACAGGTCAATGATCTTCATGAACCGGGGCACCTCTCTTCTGCTGTCTGAACACCAGGTACCAAGGACAATTGTAATAGTCAGATCATCAATATCCTTATTTTTCAGTCGGGCCATGAACTCCTGTTCCGGCTGGTAGTCATTGTATCCCCGCATGTACCATTCAGAGTGGGGCGGGTTGTTGAAAAGCACAGGATTTATGTCGCCCAGCAGCCATGTAGTTGCATCCTGGAAATCCCACAAACGGGCGGCAGCCTCATCAGCATCTTCAGGTTTGCCTGCAAGAGCAGCATTGCCAAATGGTGCGGTCTCAGGAACGGCTTCGGCAGGTGAGGCTTCATCAGCAATCTCCTGTGGTGCGGACTCCACAGGAACTGTTCTGGTCCTGAGAGCTCTGCCGCACCCGGCCGCCAGAGTAATGACGGCAATGAGTATGATGATCCGTATAATTCTCATACTGTCTCCAACAGCAAAGATAATATCTGTTTTGCTGTTTTCGACACTGATGTTCCGGGACCGAAGATGGCAGCCACGCCTGCATCATAGAGGAACTGGTAATCCTGCGGCGGTATCACCCCTCCGGCTATGACCAGGATATCCTCCCGACCCAGCTTCTGCAGCTCATTCATTACCTGCGGGATGAGGGTTTTGTGTCCTGCTGCCAGGCTTGACACGCCCAGCAGGTGGACATCGTTCTCCACCGCCTGCCTGGCAGCCTCCGCGGGTGTCTGGAACAGGGGCCCTATGTCAACATCGAAGCCTATATCGGCATATCCTGTCGATATCACCTTGGCACCGCGGTCATGTCCGTCCTGCCCCATCTTGGCAATCATGATGCGGGGCTGTCGTCCTGCCCTCGAGGCGAACTCGGCAGCCATAGCCTTTGCCTCCTCAAAATCGGAATCTGACTTGTACTCTGACGAGTAGACTCCGGAAATTGTTCTTATCACTGCTTTATACCTCCCTGCTACTTTTTCACATGCGTATGATATCTCTCCGAGGGTTGCCCTTTTGGCAGCGGCCTCCACGGCCAGCTCCAGCAGGTTGCCCTCCCCGGTCTCTGCGGCCCGGGTCAGAGCAGCCAGTGCCTGCCGGCACTCCTCTTCGTTACGTGTTGTCTTCAGATGCGCCAGCCTCTTCAACTGCGCCTCGCGTACCGCGGTGTTATCCACCTCCAGCGTCTCGAGGGGATCTTCCTTCTCCAGCCTGTATTTGTTCAGGCCAACAATTGTCTGTGCTCCCGAATCTATCCTTGCCTGTGCCCTGGCAGCGGCCTCCTCAATCCTCATCTTGGGTATGCCTGACTCAATGGCCTTAGCCATTCCTCCCAGGCTCTCCACCTCCTCTATCAGTTCCCATGCCCTGTGGGCTATCTCATGGGTCAGTGTCTCAACATAATATGAGCCCGCCCATGGGTCAACCGACCTGCATATATTAGTCTCTTCCTGTAAGAATATCTGGGTGTTGCGGGCTATGCGGGCCGAGAAATCTGTAGGCAGGGCAATAGCTTCGTCCAGTGCATTGGTATGAAGGCTCTGGGTGTGGCCCAGTACTGCAGCCATCGCCTCAATGCATGTACGCCCCACATTGTTGAACGGATCCTGCTCGGTGAGGCTCCATCCTGATGTCTGTGTGTGGGTACGGAGGGCAAGCGACTTCGGATTCTTCGGGTTGAACCGGCTGACGATCTTTGACCAGAGCATCCTGGCGGCCCTCATCTTGGCTATCTCCATGAAGAAGTTCATGCCGGTGGCCCAGAAGAATGATATCCGGGGCGCAAAATCATCAATGTTCATGCCTGCATTTACACCCGTGCGCAGGTACTCAAGCCCGTCAGCCAGGGTATATGCCAGTTCAATGTCAGCCGTTGCTCCGGCCTCCTGCATATGGTACCCGGAGATGGAGATGCTGTTGAATTTAGGCATCTTCTCCGAGGTGTACCTGAATATATCTGCAATAATGCGCATGGAGAAAGCAGGCGGATAGATGTATGTGTTGCGCACCATGAACTCCTTCAGGATATCATTCTGGATGGTGCCCTGCAGTTCACTCAGCCTGGCTCCCTGTTCAAGCCCGGCAACGATATAAAATGCCATCACCGGCAGTACCGCTCCGTTCATTGTCATGGAGACGGACATCTCCTTAAGGGGTATCTGGTCAAACAGAATCTTCATATCAAGCACAGAGTCCACGGCCACGCCAGCCTTGCCTACGTCACCCACCACACGCTCATGGTCAGAGTCGTAGCCCCGGTGCGTTGCCAGGTCAAAGGCCACGGAAAGGCCTTTCTGTCCTGCGGCCAGGTTCCTGCGGTAGAAAGCGTTTGACTCTTCGGCTGTAGAGAAGCCGGCATACTGCCTGATGGTCCACGGTTTCATGGCATACATCGCCGAATAGGGGCCCCTGAGGAAGGGAGGTATGCCTGCAGCATAACCGAGATGCTCCATCTCCCTGATGTCTTCCGGGGAGTAGACGCTCTTGAGGCGTATACGTTCGGGGGTTTCCCACTGCGGGCTGACAGCGTTATCCTTCTCCCATGCCTGCATGTTTCTGGAAGGCACCTTTACCTTCAGCGGGTCAGTCTGTGTAAATGTCGGTCTTTTGCTCATCTCCCGTCAGTTTATTCCCAGTATCCTGTTGAACATCTCCAGTGTCTCAAGCACATTTGATCTTATGCTTATGAAATGATCCAATCCTGCGGCTTTCAGATCATCCATGCACGGGGGATTTCCGGCCACCACCACTACGGCCCTGCCGGCCGTGATTGTGAATGCTTCTTTTGCCACCGTGGCGTACTCCTCGTCGGAGCTGCAGAGGACTATGATGTCAGCCTTTGCCTCCAGTGCGGCATTGACGCCGTCAGCAACCTTCTCAAAGCCATTGTTGTCTCTCACCTCGTAACCGGCCACAGCGAAAAAATTAGATGAGAACTGCGCCCTGGCTCTGCGCATGGTCAGATCACCTGTGGTAAGCATGAAGACCACCGGTCTGCGGCCCGAATTTTCCGTGGCCAGCCTGAGCCTCTCGAACCCGTCTGCCCCGCGGGCCGGTATGATTGGCTGAACCTCATGATCAGCAGAAGACCGATAATCGGAAAAGAGCCTGTCAGGGTCATGCTCCGGCGCCCTGCTCTCCCTGAAATCGGGGTACTGGTTGGTGCCCAGCAGCACCTCTTTCCTCCTGGCCATGTCAGCCTTGCGTGCTGCTGCTGACGCACTGATGCGATCCTGAATGATTCCTTTCCGGAGTGACGCCAGGAATCCCCCCTGCTGTTCAATCTCCAGGAATATCTTCCATGCCTCCCCTGCCATCATTGATGTCAGTTCCTCTATATAGTATGAACCTGCCCCGGGGTCAGCCACCTTGTCGAGGTGAGCCTCCTCCATAAGCAGGAGCTGCTGGTTGCGGGCTATCCTTTCGGAGAACTCGCCTGCGCTGCGGAACACGGTGTCAAAGGGCTCCACTGTGACCGACTCAGCCCCGCCAAGCACTGCCGACATGGCTTCGGTCTGCGTACGCAGCATGTTGACGTACGGATCATACAATGTCTTGTTCCATCTGCCGGTGACGGCATGGATGTGCATATAGGCAGAGCCGTCATCTGCTGCCCCATACTCCTTCACTATTGCTGCCCAGAGCATCCTTGCCGCTCGCAGCCTGGCTATCTCCGGGAAAAAATCAGACCCTATGCCCAGGGTGAATCGCATGGCTCCCGCAGCATCATCGGCACTGATGCCCCTTGCCGTCAGTGCAGCAAGATATTCACTGCCCAGGGCAAGCGTATATGCCAGCTCTGCCACCGGCCCGGCGCCTGCGTTGCTGAAGAGTGTCCCTGCCGGTTCCAGGCACCTCAGACCCGGCTCACCGGCACACTCCCTGACAAGATCAGCCAGGTAATCGAGCCCCTCCTCCACCGGTACGCAGAGAGTGCCGTTGGCAGCAAGCCGCCCCAGCGGATCAGCCGAGACCATTACCTTCACCTGACTCATGTCGGCACGGGTCTCTCTCAGCCATTCTTTAAGCGCTGCAAGCAGTTCCTTCGCCTTGCCGGCGACGGAGAAGTTCAGCTCAACACTCTCAGGATGGATGCCACCAAGCAACAGTGCTATATTCTTATTATTAACCGATTCCGGATCTGCTATCATAAAGCTCAGTGAGGTGATACCCCTCATAAGTATGTCAAGTGCTTTCCTGTTTGCCGCTTTATAATCCGTGACGGTGATATCCTGCCTGATAAGCCAGTTGTTGCCCGCTACCTGTACGCCCCTTGTAAAGGGGAAATCGCCCGGCAGCAAATTGCTGTGGGGCAGGCGGACAGTATCTTCCTGCCTGTAGAAAGGCATGACAGACAGTCCGTCACGGGTTTTCCAGACCAGTTTCTTATTGAAATCGGCGCCCTTCAGATCAGCATTGATCTTCTCCATCCACTCCTCCGTGGAGACAGGCGGAAATTGTTCGAATAACCTTTTTTTCTTATCCATCAGGATCATTGTTGCTGAGGGTTGTAAATTAAAGGGTAAAGAGGCTGTTAAACCATGCTTTTTATCATGACACCCTACTCCTTGCCGCCGAATTCCATCAGGTATGACTTGATGAATTCGTCCAGCTCGCCGTCAAGGACCGCCTGTGCGTTGCCGGTCTCATAACCGGTGCGCAGATCCTTTACCAGCTTGTAGGGGTGCAATGTATATGAACGTATCTGTGATCCCCACTCTATCTTTTTCTTTGCTCCCTCAATCTTTGCCTGCTCCTCCTGCCTCTTGCGCAGCTCCATCTCGTAGAGATGTGACCTGAGCAGTCGCATGGCGTTCTCCTTGTTCTGTCCCTGGGAGCGCGACTCCTGGTTCTCTATAACCAGGCCGGTTGGCGCATGGCGAAGGCGGACAGCTGTCTCCACCTTGTTGACGTTCTGTCCTCCGGCACCCGAGGAGCGGAAGGTCTCCCAGGTGATATCTGCCGGGTTGATCTCGATGGTTATGTCATCATCCACCAGCGGTGCCACGAAGACTGACGCAAAGGTGGTCTGTCTCTTACCCTGGGCGTTGAAGGGCGATATGCGTACCAGGCGGTGGACTCCGTTTTCGCTCTTGAGGTAGCCGTAGGCATTCTCTCCCTCGAACTCGAGGGTGACCGTCTTGACACCGGCCTCGTCGCCGGGCTGGTAGTATGCTTCGGTGACCTTATACCCGTTATTTTCGCCCCACATGAGGTACATGCGCATCAGCATCTGTGCCCAGTCATTGCTCTCCGTTCCGCCGGCGCCGGCATTGATCTTCAGGAGAGCGCCCAGCCGGTCCTCCTCGCGCCTGAGCATGTTCCTCAACTCAAGCTTCTCCACTGCGGCGAGGGACTTTCCGTACTGCGATTCCATCTCTCCGTCCGAAGCCTCTCCCTCTTTGTAGAAATCATACATAACGAGGAGGTCCTCAACGGCAGTGTCTGTCTCAGTGAAGGCTGTTGTCCAGCTCCGGACTGATGAGATCTCCTTCATCAGCTCCTCTGCCTTTTTCGGATCATCCCAGAACCCGGCCGTATGGGTGATCTCTTCCTTTTCCCTGATTGTTTTTATCTTCCCGTCAATGTCAAAGATACCTCCTTAACGCATCCCGGCGTTCAACGAGGTCCTTAATCTGGTCATTGGTTATCATGGTCTGAATTATTTGGCGCAAATATAGTCAAAATAGGCATAAGGCAGTAGGCAGTAGGCAGTAGGCAGTAGCAGTAGGTAGTAGCAGTAGGCAGTAGGCAGTAGGCAGTAGGTAGTAGGCAGCAGGCAGTAGGCAGTAGTGTT
>Ga0209096_1000662_pt1 | contig 43517 bp, 35 predicted proteins | sample AD_UKC034_MetaG_FD_184407 | JGI IMG/M metagenome (GOLD analysis project Ga0209096, IMG submission 184407) | Active sludge microbial communities of municipal wastewater-treating anaerobic digesters from USA - AD_UKC034_MetaG (SPAdes) (version 2) | ecosystem: Engineered > Bioreactor > Anaerobic >...
TCAATGATCCGTTGTTGTTAACCTTGACCGATTGCTTGTGTGACATCTTCTTGACTCCTTCGGTGTTCGGTGTATTGTACACTAAATTCGTCGAGTAAGCTGTTTCACCTATTATAGACACAAAGGGTAACCGGAATGGCGGGAGGTGTTTCCGGGTTACGCATTACGCATTACGCATTACGTATCCCACAACGCGCACCCCATACCCACCACAACCGAAGTCCCTTCCGGGTTACGCATTACGCATCACGCATTACGTGCCGCACAACGCGCACCCCATACCCACCACAACCGAAGTCCCTTCCGGGTTACGCATTACGCATTACGCATTACGTGCCGCACAACGCGCACCCCATACCCACCACAACCGAAGTCCCTTCCGGGTTACGCATTACGCATTACGCATTACGCATCACTCCACCAACATGACTGGAAGCCATCTCCGCCACGGCACGACGCTGGCAAATTCGACGGCGCCGATGTCGCAGTGTGGCCCGATGGGTCGCATCATCCAGCGCTGATCGAGGCCGCTGATCGGGGCAGTCAGACAGGTCGCATCCACGCCGCCGTCGATGGCCGGGCTGCCGGGCAACGGCGCCATGGTCAAGGTGGAACCGCCGTTGTCTTGCAGCGGGCCAAGCAAGGGATCCGCATTGATGCCCGGACAGGTGGCGTCAGGGTAGCTGAGATTGCCGCCCCCGTCGGTGATGGAGCCCGTGCAGTTGACGCCCGTCGAGCTGTTGGCGACGATCGTATTGCTGAGAACAATGGAGCCATCCGGGAGGTCGTTGATGATCGGGACGCCGTAGAGGGTCGAGTTGATGACGCGAACCGTGCTTTCATAGCCGGCCAGGATGCCGCCGACATTGCTGCCGCCGTTGGCGGCCAGGGTGCTGTTGGCGACCGTCACCGTGGCTTGACCGCCGCCGACGATGTCGAAGCCGGCGTCTCCGTTGTTGGAAAAGGTGCTGTTGACCACGGTCGCCACGCCCCCATCGTCGCCGCTCATCAGGCCGCAATAGCTGTTGTCCACGAACGTGCTGTCGCGCACGCTCAGCCAACTGTCCCAGCCCCGGATCCCGCAGCTGCCATTGCCGCGGAAAACACTGTCGACCACATCCAATCCGCTCCATTCGATGAGGTTGACCCCGCTGCCGCTGTTGTCTTCAAAAACGCTGCCGCGAACGGTCGCGGAGGCGGAGGCGTAGACCTCAGTCCTGATGACGTCGCCGGTGTTGTTGGAAAGCGTGCTATCCTGGACGGTCAAGTCAGCACTGTTGCCCAACAAGATCACATCGCCCGTGTTCTGCTCAAGCGTGCTGTTGCGAATGGTCATGGCAAAGTGCTGGGGATACGAATCGCTGTCGTGATAGAGAACGGACCCTGTCCTACCGGCTGAGTTGGCAACAAAATCGCTGTCCGTGATCTCCACGGTGACGTGGCCGCAATCCTCCTGACAGTGGGTCATGACGTAAAGCCCGCCGCCCCACCAGTGGGCGCTGTTGCCGCTGAACACGCTGTCATCGATCACGATGGTGGTATCGCCGCACGACACATAGCAATCGGACACGAAGATGCCGCCGCCGTTGGTCGCATGGCCGTCGGCGATGGTGATCTGGCGGAGGTTGAGCGTTGTTCCTGGGGTCACGTTGAACACGCGCACGGCGCCGCCGCCGCTGATGGTGACGTCCCACGAGTCGCCGTCGATGGTGGTGTCGGCCTCGATGACCAACTCGTCCCGCAGCGCAATGATGCCGTTGCACCGCATGGTGACCAATCCGCCGCCGACCAACGCGCGCCGCAGGTTTTGATCGGTGCAGGAAGTGACGACTCCTTCCGCCGAGACGTCTGAGGCAGAGCTTACGAGAACTAACAACAGCAGAGCCGCAGCAAGGAGTACAACGCGCATCGAAGGGTTCCTTTCATTCATCGCCGTCAGGACAGCGCCGGTGATCGAGAGACAGCGCACACTTCAATCAACGGGACGCGCAAGGCGATTCTGCCATCCGACGGCCCAGGAACCGGTCTTCTCTGTTGGGACGCTCCTTTTCTTTGCTGCGGGATGAGTTCACCACTCGGGCCAGTCCTGACCTGCACCCCGGCACGGAGCCTGACGGAGTGCAACACCTGGAGGGGATCAGCGAGCCGGCGTTTGCAGTTGTTGCACAAAGCCGCCGAACCTTTCCTGCGGCGGCCGCAGGACGGGCTTGGCGGCTTTGTGTGAGACGAGAACCGTGAAGTGCGTCGAACAGGTTCAGTCGGCGGTCGCTATGCAGCCACCAACGCGCGCCTGCCGCCGGAATGACGCACGGTCAGGGCAGGGCGAAGGCATCAGCCGCCAGCGTCTGGCCGTCGGGCGAGATCTCGCATCTCTGTGCGGCGAAGCTGGGGCTATGGCCCTGGCGCGTTTGCCAGTGACCATCGATGAGCTTTACTTCAAAGTCAGCTCGATCACCGGCACAGTCACATCGGGTTTCCTGACGGGCAGGAAAAGCAACTGCGTGCCCGGCCGGATCGTCATCTGGCGCGTCTCCCATTCGCTGCCGGTCAGCGGGACCTCGCTGCCGTCGTGCAGGAAGCGGGCATACGCCACCCGCCCGTCCATCTCAGGCAGGTGCAGATGCTTGAAGGGCCAGGCGAAGATGTGGACGTAGACCTTGTCCCCATTCTGGGTCAGGCGGCAGTCCGGCGGCGCGGTGAACTCGCTCTGCGTGCAGCCGTAGATGGCCTCGCCGTGCAGCGCCATCCAGTCGCGGTAGACGCCCAATGCTTGCTCTGCGCGCGGGTCGAACGTCCCCAGCGCGGTCGGGCCGACGTTCATCAGCATGTTGCCGCCGCAGGCCACGGTGTTGACCAACAACATGATCAACTGCTCAGGACTCTTCCAGGTGTCCTCGTCGCGGTGATAGCCCCAGGAGCCGCTGAAGGTGTGGCAGGCCTCCCAGACCACCGGCTCTCCCTCCACCCGCACCCATTCGGTGGGCTGGATTTGCTCCGGCGTGTAGACATCGGCGCGCACGTCGGGCAGGTCCATGCGGTTGTTGAGGATGATGTTCGGGCTGAGCCGCCGGATCATGGCGTGGAGCTGATCGCTCTCCCAGTCGGCGCGGCCCTTGCCGGGCAGTCCGTTGTAGGTCTCGGTAGGATAGGAAAAATCGCACCAGAGAATGTCGGGGGCGAAGTTGGTCAGCAGCTCGGCCACCTGGTTGCGCATGTACTCGGCGTAGCGGGAAATGACCCGCTCCTTGTTCAACTGCGCCGCGTCCGGGTTATCGCGCAGCGGGTGGTACATGTCGATGGTGAAGTCGGGGTGGCTCCAGTCCAGCAGCGAGTAGTAGAGGCCGACTCTGAGCCCCTCGGCGCGGAAAGCCTCCGCGAAGGGAGCGATCAGGTCCTGGCCATAGGGGGTGTTGGTGGCCTTGAAGTCGGTGTAGGCGCTGTCCCAGAGGCAGAAGCCCTCGTGGTGTTTGGCGGTCAGGATGACGTACTTCATCCCGGCCGCGCGGGCGCTGCGCGCCCAGGCGCGCGGGTCATAGTGCGTCGGGTTGAAGCGCGACAGGTAGCGTTCCCTGTACTGCGCCGCTTCGATCTTTTCAGCGGTCATCAGCCACTCATGGCGAGCGGACAGGGCATAGAGGCCCCAGTGGATGAACATACCAAAGCGATCATGGACGAACCATTCCGTGTCGCCGGTGGTGGGTCTTGGTGTCAACATAGGCGCTCCAAATCTCAAAATGGGTGCTCAGGCCGGTCTCCGACCGAGCCTTCTTACGCTCGGGCCGGTCTCCGACCGAGCCCGCCGTATTATACCAATGTTCCATGACAACAGCGATTCCACTGATGGCGGCTGCCATGCAGGAGTCGAGCCTTCAGGCGGTCAGCGCGCCCATCCCGCGTCGGCCAGACCCGGCTAAAGCCTCGACTCCGCGCCCTATTTGGCGGCTGCCAAACCGGAGTCGAGCCTTCAGGCGGTCCGCGCGCCCATCCCGCGTCAGCCAGACCCGGCTAAAGCCTCGACTCCGCGCCCTATTTGATGGCTGCCATGCAGGAGTCGAGCCTTCAGGCGGGTCCGCGCGCCCGACCCGCGTCGGCCAGACCCGGCTAAAGCCTCGACTCCGCGCCCTATTTGATGGCTGCCAAACCGGAGTCGAGCCTTCAGGCGGTCCGCGCGCCCGTCCCGCGTCGGCCAGACCCGGCTAAAGCCTCGACTCCGCGTCCTATTTGATGGCTGCGCAGGCCGTCCAACTCTGGCGTGGAAACGTGTCTGCGCGGCGCGGCCGCGCTCACCCTCAGCACGGCCTCCTGATCGCCGCTGCTAACCCAGGTCTTCCTCCCAGCCGGCGTCGATCAGTTTGCCGGTGACGCAGTAGATCACGCGCTCGCAGATGTTGGTGCAGCGGTCGGCCGCCCGCTCAAGATTGTGCGCGGCCATCAGCAGCAGGTTGGCCTGGCGAATCTTGGAGACGTCCTGCATGATCAAGGTCATCAGCTCGGCGTAGATTTGATCATACAGGTCATCGACGATCTCGTCTTCCCTGATGATGGCGCGGGCCAGGTCCAGGTCCCGGGCGACGAAGGCCTGCAAGGAGTGACCCAACATGCGGTCGATCTGCTCCGTCATGCGCGGCATGTCGACCAGCGGTTTCATCAGCGGTTCGTCGCCGATGCGGATGTTGACGCGCCCCAGACTCTTGGCGTAGTCGCCGATGCGCTCCAGCTCGTTGACGATGAACAGCGAGGCGGCGATCATGCGCATATCGCCGGCCATCGGCTGCTGCATCGCGATCAACGCCAACGCGTCGGCCTCGATGGCGTAGCGCTTGTCGTCGATGACGCGATCGCGCTGTACCAGGGCGCGGCTGGCCGCGACGTCACGCGCTCGGAGATGATCCATGGCCTCCAGCAGCGCCTCCTGAACCAGGCTGCCCAGGGCCAGAATGTCCTCTTGCAGCTTGACCAACTGCAGTTCGAATGTAGTTCTAGACATAGCTGTTTTCCAGTTCCAATCCATGAGTGCTGGCGCGCCGGCTCAGCAGTTGCACACCGTTCGCCGATTACCCAAACCGTCCCGTGATGTAGTCTTCCGTCACCTGGCTCTGCGGGCTGGTGAACATCTCCTTGGTGGCGCCGAACTCTTCCAGATAGCCGGTGCGGTCGTCCTTGACGGTGAAGAAGGCGGTGTAGTCGGAGACGCGCGCGGCCTGCTGCATGTTGTGCGTCACGATGATGATCGTATATTGACGGGTCAGCGCCTTCATCAGCTCCTCGATCCGCAGCGTAGCGATGGGATCCAACGCCGAACAGGGTTCGTCCATCAGGATGATGTCGGGCTTGATGGCAATGGCGCGGGCGATGCACAGCCGCTGCTGCTGGCCGCCAGAGAGCGAATAGCCGCTCTGCCTGAGCTTGTCCTTGACCTCATCCCACAGGGCCGCGCCGCGCAGCGATTCCTCCACCAGATCGTCCACGTTGCCCTTGAAGCCGTTGACCCTGGCGCCCCAGGCGATGTTCTCGTAGATGCTCTTGGGGAAGGGGTTGGGCTTCTGAAACACCATGCCCACACGGCGGCGCACCTCGACCGCGTCCACATCCCGGTCGTAGATGTTTTTGCCGTGGAAATGCACATCGCCGGTGGTGCGTGCGCTGGGGATCAGGTCGTTCATGCGGTTGAAGGCGCGCAGCACCGTGCTCTTGCCGCAGCCTGACGGCCCGATCAGCGCCGTGATTTTTTGCCGCTCGATCAGGAGGTTGATATCGCGCGCAGCCTGGAAGCTGCCGTAGTAGATGTTCAGATCGTGCGCCTCGGCGGCGTATTTGCCGTTGCTTGCGTTGTTCATAGTCTTTTCTCCAGAGGCCGGATCTCTCAGAAGCTCTTGAAGAGCCCCGGACCGGTATTCCGGCCTCTCGCCGTCGCTAGTACCTGCGGGCAAAGCGATTGCGCAGGTAGATCGCGGTCGCGTTCAGGGTTAGCAGCAGGAAGAGCAGCGCCAGAATGGCGGCCGCGGCCAGCCGCTGGAACTCCTCCTGCGGTCGCGCGGTCCATTGGAAGATCTGCACCGGCAGCGTGGTGAACTTCGAGAAGGGGCCGGCTGGGTCAACCACGATGAAGGTGGAAACCCCCACCACGATCAACGGCGCGGTCTCGCCGAAGGCGCGTGACACCGACAGAATCACGCCGGTCAGAATGCCGGGCAGCGCGTTGGGCAGCACGTGGTGCCACGTGGTCTGCCACTTGGTCGCGCCCAGGCCATAGGATGCCTCGCGGAAGGCGCGCGGCGTCGCCCGGATCGCCTCGCGGGCATTGATGATCACCAGCGGCAAGATCAGCAGGCCCAGCGTCATGCCGGCCGCCAGGATCGTGCGGCCATTGGCCGTGCTGGGATCGGCCGCGCCGAAGACAACACCGCTGGTGATCTGCCCAAAGAAGCGCACGAACACCGCCAGGCCCAACATGCCGTAGATGATCGAGGGCACGCCGGCCAGGTTGTTGATGTTGGTTTCGATCAGGCCGTCCAGCTTGCCGCCCTTGCTGTACTCCTCCAGATAGGTCGCCGCGCCCACGCCCAACGGCGTCGCCACCAGGAAGGCGATCAGCGTCACCCAGATCGAGCCCAGAATGGCCGTGCGGATGCCGGCTGACGTCGGATCGGAGGACTGCGGCGCGGTGATGAAGTCCCAGTTCAGCCAGGCCTTGAACTCCAGCACCGCGTTGGGGATCGTTGCCAGCTCAGCTTCGATCCGCGCGCGCTCGAAGATGGACTCGGCCAGCGACCAGCTTTCCACGATCTTGGGCCGCACCACCTCGCTCACCACCAGCGCCAAGACCTCCTCCTGGCTGCGTTCTGCCACGAGGGCTTGAGCGTTCAGCGCCCGCAGGCGGCCGGCCGAGATATTGGCCGTCAGAATGGCCAGCAACTCCTCCTGGGGCAGCTCCTCCAGGTCTTCGGCCAGCGACTCCGGGGCGACCTGGTTCTGGATCGCCACGTAGCCAAACGCGTCGTTGGCCACATCCAGCACCAGCACAGCCAGGATCACGACGCCGAGCACGGTGGCCAGCAAGAACAGCGTGCGAAAGAAGGTTCCCACGCGCCGCCGTTTGCGCACAAAACCGGCGTAGCTCTCGCCCTGCGGGAAGCCGTCATTGGACCGCATGTCGCCAGCCATGGTCAATACTCCTCGCGGAAGCGCCTGACAATCCAGCGGCTGATCAGGTTCAGCATCATGGTCATCAGAAAGAGCATCATGCCAATGGCAAAGATGCTGTTGTAGTCAATCGAGTCGTAGCTCAGGTCGCCGCCGCTGATGCGCACCATGTGGCCGGTCATGGTCTCGGCGGCCTTGAAGGGATTGAGGAAACTGAGGCCGCTCAACGCGTCGCCCCAGGCGCTGAAGTTGCGCGGGCCGGCGCCGGCCGCGATGGCCACCACCATGGTCTCGCCCACGGCGCGCGCCATGCCTACGATCACGGCCGCGGCGATGCCGGAAATGGCCGCCGGCAGCACCACCCTGACCGCCGTCTCCAGCCGGGTCGCGCCCAGGGCATAGGCGCCCTCGCGCAGCGCGCGCGGCGTCGCGCTCAGTGCGTCTTCGCTCATGGAGCTGATCGTTGGGATGATCAGGATGCCGATCACGATACCTGCCGAGGCCACATTGAAGATCTCGACCACGTCCCGACCGAAGACGCCCTGCAAGATGGGCGTGATGAAGTTGAGGGCAAAGTAGCCGAACACCACCGTGGGCACGCCGGCCAGGATCTCCATCGTCGGCTTGAGCAGGTTGCGGGCACGCGGCGAGGCATACTCGCTCAGATAGATGGCGATCATCAGCCCCAGCGGCACGGCCACCAGCAGGCCGATGGCGCTGGTCAGAACGGTGGCGTTGAAGAGGGGAAAGAGCCCGAACTGCAGGATCTTGGGTTGCCACGCCGTGCCGGTGAAGAACTCAGCCAGCGTAACCTCGTCCAGGCCGAAAAACGCCAGGGCATCGAAGAACAGCACCACCACAATGCCCACGGTGATCAGAACCGACAAGAGGCCGCACAGCCACAATGTGCTCTGAATGATCTGTTCGCCGCGCCGGGGCCGGCGACGCAGGTCGATCTCAGCCTTGATACCTGGCGCTGCGGCCTTGCTGATGTCTTTTTGCATGAGCGGGATTCTGTCGATACGAGATGGGAAGAGCCTGGGCGGCATGGCAGGTCGCCGCCGTTGGCCCTTCCCATCCACTGGTCAGTCTTGGCGACCGGCCGGCGACGCTACTACTCCAGCGCCTTCAGCCAGTTCTGACGGGCCGCATCCAGCGCGTCGGCGGCAGCCGGGAAGTAGCCGACATCGAGCACTTCGTCGTTGACGTAGGTCAGGTAGAAGTTGATGAAGGCGGCGACCTGCGGTTTGGCGACCATGACGCTGGGGGCAGAGTAGATGAAGAGCGGGCGGGCCAGAGGATACTCGCCGCTGTTGACGCTATCCACGCCGGGAGCGACCCCCTCGATGGCCAGATCGCGCAGGGCGGCTGCATTCTCCTCGAAGTAGGCGAAGCCGAAGTAACCGATGGCGTAGGGATCGCCGGAGACGCCTTGCACCAGGACGTTGTCATCCTCGGAGAGCTGCACGTTGGCCGCCGCAAGCAACGCTTCCTCGCCCGCGTCCGGGAAGGCGGGGTCCATGACCGCTTCGATGAAGTAGTCGAACGTACCAGAGTCGGTGCCGGGGCTGAAGCGCTTGATCGGCTGGTTGGGCCAGGCAGGATCGACGTCGGACCAGTTGGTGACCTGGTTGGAAAAGATCTGGGCAAGCTCGGCCAAGGTCAGCCCTTCCTCGCCGATCCAGTCGTTGCCAGCGTTGACCACCACGGCCAGCGCGTCGGTGCCGACGCGGAACTCCGTGGCCTCGCGGCCGATGCCGCGGCAGCTTTCCACTTCGCCCGCCTTGATGGCGCGCGAGGCGTTGGCGATGTCGGTTTCGCCGGCCACGCAGAAGCGCTCCAGCCCGGCGCCGGTGCCGATGGAGTCGATGGTGATGTTGCCGGCGTAGCCCTCAGCGCGGAAACGCTCGGCCATGCGCTCGGTCAGCGGGAAGACGGTGGAACTGCCCGCCACGATGATGTCGCCGCTGACCTCCAGCGGGTTGACCTCGGGCAGCGTGACGCCGTCCGTGGCCGCTTCCTGCGGCGCAGCGGCAGATTCATCGGTGGACGCGGGCGCGGCGGGCGCGGCCGTGGGCTGTTCAGCCGACGCGGCCGGTGCAGGGGTGGGCTCGGGCGTGCTGCTGCCGCCGCAAGCCGCCAAAACGAGAGCCGCAATGATGAGGCTCAGCGAGACAAGTCGTCGCATGGGGTTTTTCTCCTTCTTGGTTGGAAGCAAGTGGGTTTGTTTGCTCATTTCCCAAGCAGTGTAGCACCCCCTGGTTAACGCCGTTTCACCAACGCTTTAAGAGGACGTCATCGATTGTTTAAGGATGGGTTAACACCCTCCGCCCCAAGTCAAAGCCAGGGTCTGCGCTGCGCGGCCCTTGATCGGTTGTCGCTGAGATGCTGTTTGAAAAGCTCCGCCCCGCCGGAATCAGAGGTTGAAACCATCTGCCTGCAAGCGCCCAGCGGCCTTACTTACCCGGCTCTGCATGGCAGCCGCTGGCTTCCAGGTCAAAGCACATTGAGCGGGTTGTGAGCAGACGTTTCTGCCAGGGGCAGGCTGAAGAAGAAGGTGCTCCCCTCCCCTTCCTCGCTTTCCACCCAGATGTGGCCGCCGTGGCCTTCCACCAGATGATGGGCAATGGACAGGCCCAGCCCTGCGCCGCCGCTGCCGCGCGCCCGGTCGGCTTTGTAGAAGCGCTCGAAGACCCGCGGCAGATCGCGCTCCGGGATGCCCATGCCGGTGTCGGCCACCTCCACGATCACCACCGGCCAGCCGCCGCTGACCAGCGGCCGGGCCTTGCGGGCTGAAGCTGGGATCTGCCCATCCCGGCCCTGCTGGGCGCGCACGGTGATCGACCCGCCGGGCGGCGTGAACTTGATGGCGTTGTGGACCAGATTGCTGACCACCTGCTGCATGCGCTCGACGTCGACCAGCACCGGCGGCGTGTCCTCGGCGATGACGACCTGCAAGTTCAGGCCGTTGCGCTCGGCCTGTGGCCGCAGCCGTTCCACCGAGGGAGTGATGATCTGGGCCACTGCTGCCGGGGCCAGGCGCAGCGCCGCCTGGCCCGATTCGATGCGCGACAGCTCCAGCAGCTCCTGCACCATCTGCGTCAGCGCGTCGATCTCGGTCTCCATGCTGCCCAGGAATCGTTCAGCCGCGGGCGGATCGTCCAGCGCGCCGTCGCGCAGCGTCTCGGTCAGCGCCTTCAGCGAGGCCAGCGGGGTGCGCAGCTCGTGCGAGATGTTGCTGATGAAGTCGCGGCGCACCGTCTCCAGCCGGCGGATGCGCGACAGATCCTGGATGATGATCAGGTAGCCAAGGACGCCGGTTTCCTGGAAGGCCGTGATGATCACCTGCCAGAAGACGGCCTGGCGGTCGATCTCCACCGCGCCGGCCTGCAACTGGCCCGTGGCGCGGCACGCCTGCCACAGGTCGATGATCTGATGATGGCGCACCACCTGGGCGAAACTGGCTCCGCGCGCGGCCTGCTGGCTGGTTTTGAGCAGCCTGGTCGCCGCCGGGTTGATCAGCCGCACCTCGCCGCGCGGATCGGCAATGATCACCCCGTCGGCCATGTTTTCCAGAATGGCTTCGATGCGGCTGCGCTCGCGCGTCAGGCGGGTCACGGTGTCGTCCAGCTCGCCGGCCATGCGGTTGAAGCTGGTCGTCAGCCTGCCGACCTCGTCGCGCGTGGTTGCCACGGCGCGCCCGCTCAGATCGCCGCCGGCCATGCGATCAGCCGCGGCTGTCAGTTGTTCGATGGGCCGGGCGATGCGGCGCGCGATCCACAGCGCGGTCAACAGCACAATGGCGGCCGCGGCCAGCGTGATGGCCAGCAGCGGCCGGCGCAGGCGGGCAATGCTGGCGTCGATGCGGTCCAGCGGCATCGCTACCCGCGCCACGCCGATCGCGCCATCGCCGGTCAGGATCGGAACCGCGCCGTACATCATATCGCTGCCAACCGAGTCGCTGAAGCGGATGCTGGTCCCTGCGCCGTTGCTCAGTGCGTCCCGAACCTCGGGCCGGTTGAGGTGGTTGTCCATCGATGCACGGCTCTGCTGCGACTCGCCCAGCACCACCCCATCGGCGCGAACGATGGTCACGCGGCCCTCCACCAACGTCCCCCAGCGTTTGGCCAGCTCATCCAGCGCCGTCTCTTCGGGGGCGACGGCGTCCGAACCGGCCAGATAGGGCCGCGCTGCATCGGCGATCAGCCGCGCCTCGGACAGCAGCGTAACCCTCAGATCGGCCAGATGCTCGGCGCGCATCCGGCGGGTCACCAGCAGCGTCAGACCCAACAGGGTCAACAAGGTCAGAGCGATGTAGGGAACGGCGATGCGCCAGCGGATCGAGTGAAACACGGCACCCTGTTACCCTTCGAAGCGATAGCCAATCCCGCGCACGGTCACAATGCGCGTCGGGTTGCCGGGGTCCTGCTCGATCTTCTCGCGCAGCCAGCGCACGTGAACGTCGACGGTGCGGCTGCCGCCGTCGAAGTCCCAGCCCCAGACCCGCTCCAGGATCAGGTCACGCGAGACGACGATGCCGCGCTGGCGGGCCAGAAAGTGCAGCAGCTCGTATTCCTTGGGCCTGAGCGGCACGACCTGGCCATCTTTGCGCAGCTCATGGCGGCTCTCGTCGATGGTCAGATTGTCGAAGGTCAAAGGCTTGCCAACAGCGCCGTCATCCTGGGCGGCGATTTCCTCCCGGATCAGCCGCTCGCGCCGCAGCAAGGCCCTGACCCGCGCCATCAGCTCGCGCATGCTGAAGGGCTTGGTCATGTAGTCGTCGGCCCCCACCTCCAGCCCCACGACTTTGTCCACCTCGTCGGCGCGGGCGGTGAGCATCAGGATCGGCGCGCTCATCTCCTGGCGCAGGATGCGGCAGACCTCGAAGCCATCCACGCCGGGCAGCATCAGGTCCAGGATCAGCAGCGCCGGCCGCTCCTGGCGCGCCAGCGCGATGGCCTGATAGCCGTCAGACGCGGTCAGCACCTCATAGCCCTGCTTGACCAGGTTGTAGGCCAGAGTCTCCCGCAGCGCCGGTTCATCTTCAACCACAAGGACTTTGACTGACATATTCAAGAGTCTTGGCAACGATCAGGCCGGCCGGAGCCAGAGGTTGAAACCATCTGGCTAAAAATACGAAGCGGCCTCAGCCGCTGGATCCGAGGCCCTGAGGGGCCTTTGTGCTGTCAGCCGGTGGGTTTCCAACCACCGGTCCGAGCCTCAGCCGGTGGGTTTCCAACCACCGGTCCGGGCCTCAGCCGGTGGGTTTCCAACCACCGGTCCGGGGCCTCCTTCATGGCTGATTCGCAGCACCTTCGCGCCCCGCACGCGCTGGGTCTTCAACTCGAACAGCGCACGGTTGGCGGCCGCGAAGGGGTAGACCTCGACCTCGGGCTTGATCGCTGTCTGCGCGGCCAGCGCCAGGAACTCGGCCACGTCCCGCCGGGCAACGTTGGCCACGCTCTTGATCTCCTTCTCCAGCCACAGGTGACGGGGATAGTCCAGCCGCAGCAGCTCGGCCTTGTCCCCCTCCTCCTTGCCGATGGCGTTGATCACCAGCCGGCCGCCGGGGGCCAGCACCCGCAGCGCCTCGACCACCGGCTTCCAGGCCGGTGTGGTGTCGATGATCGCGGCCGGCGGCTGGGGCGGGGTATCCCCCGTGTCGCCGGCCCAGGCCGCGCCCAGCTCCAGGGCAAAGGCGCGCGTCTCCGGACTGCGGGCAAAGACGTAGACCGGCGAGCGGGGATAGAGCTGCCGCGCCAGCAGCAGCACCTGGTGGCCGGAGCCGCCGAAGCCGGTCAGACCCAGCGGCCGGCCGTCGGCCAGGTTGGCCAGGCGCAGCGAACGGTAGCCCACAGCCCCGGCGCAGAGCAGCGGCGCGGCCTCCACGTCGGAGAAGATGTCGGGGATGGGGTAGGCAAAGGCTTCGGGGACCGCCATCAGCTCGGCGTAGCCGCCGGGCGCGTCGCGTCCGGTGGCGCGGAAGTCGGGGCAGAGGTTCTCATCGCCGGCCAGGCAGGCCGGGCAGTGGCCGCAGGCCGAGAAGATCCAGGCCACGCCGACGCGCTGGCCCAGGGGGAAACGCCCCGCGCCCGCCCCCAGCCCGATCACCTGGCCCACCACCTGATGGCCCAGAATCATCGGCAGCGCGGGCGGCGTGCGCCCCTCGATCTCATCCAGCTCCGTGTGACAGACGCCGCAGGCCAGCACGCGCAGCAGCACCTCGCCCGGTCCCGGCGTCGGGTCGGGCAGATCGACCAGGCGCAGGGGGGCAGGGTTGTCGTGCAGGGTTGCAAGTTGGGATAGAATCTGGGCTTTCATGGATGCGTAACGGGACCTCCATGTCGGTGTATCGGTTCGTCTGCCGCTCCTTCAGACGTTCCAGCGAGATTGGGAGACGACCCTCTGTACGTCATCCTCCAGCGCACGGAATGCAGGCAAGACGCGCAGCGGCGAGAAGTCATCGATCAGCTCGGCGACGCGGATGGCCCGCTGTCTGGCGGGAAATGTGCGCAGACGTCGTCCATGCAAACCGCTGGCGCGTCGGAGGCACTCGTGGAGCACCGTCTTGGGATCTGGTACCGTCTCCAACTCCCTGATGGGCGGGAGGTCGAGGCTGCCGCGAAACGCGCTGTTTCCTGCGGCTTGCTTGATAGCCGTTTCATCGAAGAGCAGCCACGCCTCTTGCATGCGCACCGGCACCACGCAGACGGCCTTCGGTTGGGCCAATTCAGCAGGTAATTGCTCAATCGCACGCTGAATCTCGGCCATGCGCTGCTGGCGTGGCTTCCGCTCTGCATCGCGATGAACGAACAGCAGGTCGCAGGGATAGAGATCAAGCGCCGCCGACAGCCGATCTCTCAGACTTGCGCGAGGGGGAAGGTAAACCCGGCGTGTATCCGCCCAAACCGGCTGCAAAGCCAGCATGACTCCGCTGGTCCGCAGCAACCATGTGAGAATGGGCAACAGGACAACATCAGAGCTGCCATCCGTCACCAGGGTGAATCTCAGTTCCTTCATGCTGGTTGATGGAAGCCTGTCAGATAGGGTTGCAGATCGGGCCTGTCCACCAGCCTTCGTGGTCTGCGCCTGCTGGCTGCCGTGCCCTCCATTTCCTGGGCGAACACAGGCAAGGTGACAGGGTTCAGGTAAGCAAGCAGCTTGCCGCGTGCTACAGGAGCGGTTTCTGGGGCTGCCTCGCAGCGCCAGGTGTCCGCCAACCAGCGGAAGCTGGCTGTTCGGGCAGGTTGTCCGTCGATGATCACCTCCTGCGTTTCCGAGACCAGGATCGCATCGTCGCTTACCTGACTGACCACAGCCGGCGAATGGGTGTTGACGATCACCTGGCGCAACGGGTTGTCCACCCCCACCTCGCTTTCGACATCGACGGCGATCTCCTGGAGGAGTTGGAGCATGACCGGTATGCGTTCCGGGTGAATGCCGTTTTCCGGCTCCTCCAGGCAGATGAGACCCTCCTCCCGCGGATCCAGCGATAGTACTGCCAGGGCCAGGAAGCGCAGCGTGCCGTCGGAGAGCGAGCGCGCCGGCAAGGGCGTGCCGCTTCGGTCGGTCAGCTCCAGGGTCAGCAACTGCCGGCGATCATCACGATCGACGCGAATCTTGCGCACGTCTTTGACAAGTTCAGAGAGGCGAGCGGCCAGATCATCCAGCACCGGTGACGCTGCCTCTCCCGGTGGAGCGCCGTTCTGGCCAGCGCGCACAAGATAGTTCAGCGTGGCCGGCATGTGCGCTCCATCGACGCCCAGCCGCGCCCGAGCGGTGAAGTCATCTGGCTCGCGCAGCGCCGAAGGTTCAAGCTGTAGCATCCGCCACGATTGCATCTCGCGCCGGGCCAGCAGCGTGGTTGGACTCTCGATGGCGTTGGCTGAAGAGAGCACCGTGCGCGGCAACGTGGTAGCCAGGTATTCGCGCGGACGTCCAGATGTTCCCTCCTGATGCAGCTTGACGATGCGTTTGCCCTCTTTTTCCTGGGTCGAGATGAATTCACCTACGCGCCGTCCCCGGACAACCGAGCGTCGCCACGCCCCTTTGTGTGGAAAACGCAAATGCCTGGCTGCATCGCCGACGTTGATGTGAGACAGCTCCTCGTGAAGAATCTCAAGACCGCCGGGATCGGGCAGGTCGTCATCCATCTTGGAGCCGAGGGTGAGTCGATAGCGCAGGAAGGTGATCGATGCCTCAGCGGGCTGCCCCAAATCATCGATGCCCGTCGGTGGGATGATCATCTCCACCTCCAGGGTCATCTGATCGGCAAAGCGATCGCCGACGCGATGAAAGAGATGGCGCAGATCAGCCGTGCGTCCCCCTTCAGAACGCACAGAAAGGGCGGCGTTCAAAAGCGTATTGTCAGCCAACCGGCTCAAGAACTGGATGGCGTCGAACAGGTTGGACTTTCCCGTGCCGTTGGCCCCTGCCACACAGGTGAACGGGCCAAAGCAAACGTCCACATCAACCAGGTTCTTGAAACCAGAAACTTTTAGTCGGGTTAACATCGATACCTCACTTTGACGCCAGCGCGCCGGGCAGCCGTACCTGATCATCCTCCAGACAGCAGAATCGGTCTGACGTTGACCCCATCATAGCACAACCGATGTGGTTCTGCCAGCGCTCAATCCTGTACGAACTCCACCAACAGCCGGTTCACCCGCTCCGGCTCCTCGTGTTGGACGAAGTGACCAGCCTCCTCGATGAAGACCAGCCGGCCGTGATCGCACCGGTCGATGCTGGGCTGGGCCAGCTCGCGGCCCAGGGCGATGTCGTGCGCGCCCCAGATCATCAATGTCGGCACAGCGATGCGGCCCAGGCTGGCCAGCTTGCGCTGCGTGCGCCCGGCCGCCCGGTACCAGTTGAGCATGCCGCTGATCGCGCCCGGCTGCGACCAGGCGGCGCGGTACTGCTCGATCTCCTCCGGGCTGAACGTGCCGCGGCGGGCGCTGCCCTTGAGCACGCGGATGGCGTTGGTCCAGCCGTTGCGCCGCAAGCTGGCCTCCGGCAGGCGGGGCAGTTGGAAGAAGAAGATGTACCAGCTCCGCCGCATCTGCGCCCAGGAGCGCCAGATCGTGCCAAACATCACCGCCGTGTGCGGCACGTTGAGGATGGCCAGATGGCTCAGCCGCTGCGGGTAGTGTCCTGCCACCCACCAGGCCACGGCCGCGCCCCAGTCGTGGCCCACCAGCCGCACCTTTTCCTGGCCGGTCGCGTCGATCAGACCCAGCACATCGCGCGCCAGCAGGTCGATATCATAGGCGCGCGCGCCGGCCGGCTTGCTGCTCAGGTTGTAGCCGCGCTGGTCCGGCGCCCAGACGCGATAGCCGGCCGCGGCCAGCGCCGGGATCTGCTTTGCCCAGCCGCCCCAGTATTCGGGAAAGCCGTGCAGCAGAAGCAGCGGCGGCCCATCGGCCGGGCCGGCCTGGGCCACGTGCAGGTCGATGCCGTTGGTGTGGACGGTGGTGTGTTCGATAATCATGTCGTTCATGTCGTGGTCATAGACGCCGATGTTGGCGCGAGGATCTTGCGGCAACTGGGCTGCTGCAGGAAATCCTGGCGGGTGGCCGGGTCGGAGATGGCTTCGGCCTGCGCCTGGATCAGCGCAGCGGCCCGGTTGAGCAGCGTCCGCCCGCGTTCGTCGTCCAGCTCAGCCAGGCTTTGCGCGATCAGCCAGTAAAGTTCGTAGGGCAGGACCGCGCCCATCAGGCTCTCGTGTTGGCCGATCCACTGCCAGACCTCTTGCAGCAGGCCGCGCGCGGCCTGCCGCTGCCCTTGGTTGAGCTGGATGCGTGCCAGCCCGGCCTGGGCCTCCATCGTCTTGAGCGCGTTGCCCACCTGCTGGCTGATGGCGCGACCGGCGCTGAACGCGGCCTGCGCGCCGGCGTCATCGCCCAAAGCCAGATTGCAGTAGCCGCTGGTGATCATGATGTCCAGCGCGACGCCGGTAGGGCCTAGCTCCTGGATCAGCTTGACGCTCTCCTGGCTGGCCCGGTGTGCTTCGGCCGGGCTGCCCTGGGCGAGATGAAGCAGCGCGGACTGCATCAGCGCTTCGGCCATGACATTCTTTTCGCCGCTCTCACGGCATAACTTCAAGGCCTGCTGCAAATAGCCGCGGCTGGCCGCGTAGTTGCCGAGCGCGCGGTAGAGCTGCGTCAGCCCCAGCAGGATATCGGTTTCGTTCTGGCGGTTGCGGATCTGATTGGACAGCTCCAGCGCCTGCTGCAAGGAGGCTTCGCCCTCGACATACTGCCCCAGGGCGCATGAACAGAGCCCCAGGTTCAGAAAGACGGGGATCTGGTAGTGCTGCTGGTTGAACTGACGGGATGCTGCCAGCACTTCGAGAAAGAGCCCCTGCGCCAGCTCAATCTGCCCGCGCAGGGCGGCGATGGTGGCCAGGTTGTTGAGCACCTGCACGCGGTTGCCCCAGATATCGGCCTGCTTCTGAATGGCCACGGCATGCCGGTAATGGATCTCAGCCTCTTCCAGCGCGCCCTGGGCGTAGTGGACATTGCCCAGGGTGTTTTCCACCTGAGTCTCTACCCAGGCCTGTCGAGCTGACAAAGGGGGCATTGCTTCCAGAGCAGCGCGCGCGGCCTGGTAGTCGCCCAACCGCCAGAGGGCGCGGCCCAGCTCAAGATTGCCGCCGGCGATCAGGTCAGGGTCGGCAAGTTCGTGTCCGATCTCGACCACCCGGCGTGCCATGGCAGCACAGCGTTCATACTGGGCGATCCACATGGCGCCGCGCGCCACTTCGAGCCAAAGCTGACCAACCGTTTGTTGCCATTGGATCGGGCTGTCCTGGTGCGCGTCGCCCTCTGCACGGACCGCGCCCTCGGAGGCAAGCAGGCTGTCCAGCGCGACCTGGAAAAGAGTTTCGCCAGACCAGATCATGCCGCTGTTGCGCAGATAATGGCCCAATGCCTCCAACGCGCTGGTCAAGCCTGGTAAATCGTGTTCGTGCGCCGCCCACAGCCAGGCCTGTTGGATGTTTTCCCATTCTTGCCCGATTTCGGCGCTGGCCTGCATCAGGTCCTGGCGGATCAGGCGGTCGGTGCGCTGGTGTGCGAAATCCAGATAATAGCGGCTGTGCCTGCGGTGGACCGAGGCCGGCGAACTCAGTTTCTTCTCAGCAAACTGACGCAGCAGGGTATGCAGGCTGTAGCGGCCGGCGTTGAACCGGATCAGAGAGTGGTCGATCAGCGCGTACACCACTTCGTTCTCGGCCCCGCTGATGGCATGAGCCGCCTCCAGGGTAAAGCTGCCGCGGAACAACGACAGCGCACTGAGCACGCGTTGCTCTTCCTCGGACAGCAACGACCACGACCAATCGAAGACCGCATGCATGCTGCGGTGGCGCGGCGCCAGATCGCGCCAGTGGACGTTGAACAGATCGAGATTGGTGATCAACGCCTGCAGGAGCTGCTGGCAGTTCATCTCGCGCAGCCGCACAGCGGTCAGTTCCAGGCCCAGCGGCATGCCATCCAGAATGCGGCAGATATCGACCATCGCAGACAGGTTTTCGCCGTCGAAAGAGCAGGAGGGGTTGACGCGGCGCCCGCGCTCCATGAAAAGCTGGACGCTGCTGAAGCTGTAGGCGCTGTCGTCGGCCTGCTGCGGCGCCGGCAGCCCGTTGAGCACTATCAGCGTCTCCATCTGTAGGTTGAGTGGCCGGCGCGAGGTTACCAGCAGTTTCAGCCTGGGGGCGTGTCTGATCAGGTCGAGAACGAAGTCAACGCCGTCTCTCTCGCCGACGATCAACTGTTCGAAGTTGTCCAGAATCAGCAGCATTCTTCGGGTCTTGAACTGCTCGAAGAGCTGTGTGTGAGGCGGGGCCTGCGCCAGCAGATCCAGCCCCAGCGTCTGGGCAATGGTGCTGGCCATCGCCTGGTAGACGGTCTGACCGCCGGCGCGCAGGCCGTCCAGGGGAACGAACCAGACGCCGTCCGGGAAGGTCGGGGAATCCAACAGATGGTGGGCGCAGTCAAGAGCCAGGCGAGTCTTGCCGACGCCGCCGAGGCCGACCACAGTCAACAGCGGGGAGGCGCCATCCAGCAGAAAGCGGGTCAGACGGCTGCGCTCATCCTCCCGTCCGAAGAAGCGGGTGAACGAGACTGGCAGGTTGTTGCGTATGCCGGCCGACGCCATGAGCGCCGAGGTGGGCGTGGCTGCGGCGGGGAAGGCGCTGCTGTGCGCCAACTGCTCGAACAAGGCGATGGTTTCAGCTTCCGGTTCTACCCCCAGCTCCAATTTCAACTCATGGGCACACTGCTGAAATTGCTGCATGACAAGCTGCCGCTGGCCGCGCTGGGCAAAGACACGCATCAGTTGACGGTGCGCTTTTTCATGCCCTGGCAGCAGGATGAGCTGGCGGCGGGCATAGCCCTCGGCCAGCTCATCCTGCTGGTTGGCCAGGGCATGCTCAGCCAACGCGCCCAGAAAGTTTAGTGTCTGCTGCTCGTAGCGGCTTTGCGTGAGAGTCAGCCAGTATTCGAAGGAGGGGCTGTCGTTCAGGCTGATTCCGAAGAGGAGGCGGCCCTGGAAAAGATCTACGGCTCGTTGCATCCAGGCATAGGCCAAGGGGCGGCCGGCCAGATCTGCCGTCCCCAAGCTGCGGCAGTTGGCGGCCAGTTCGTCGAACTCGAGCGCGTCGATCCAGAGCCGCTGCGGATCGGGCCAAACCTGCACCGTGTTGCGGGTGATATGCAACAGATCGCCCAGTCCGACCTGCTCCAGGGTCTGGCGCAGCCGGGTTAGGGCCATGCGCAGGCTATGCTGGGCGCGCTCCTGGCTGGCGTAGCCCCAGAGGAGCTCCAGCAGCTTTTCCCGCGACTGCGTCTGGCTGTGTTCGAGCGCCAGATAGGCCAGCAGAGCGCGCACCTTGTTGTCGCGGAAATGGAGCTCCTGACCGGATGGGTCTTTGGCGGAAATTACGCCGAATAATCGTAAGGTTACCATCACATTTGGCTCGGAGAAACGCGGTATTCAGGCGGGTTGTTGTGGCGGGTGATGATCAGGTGATTGGGTGGTGCAGTTCACATGGTATCATGCTAACCGCCTTCCTGGCAAAAAGCCCAGACCTGGGCAAGCCAAGCGCTAAGAGTCCTCATCGTCCCCAATCTCTGCACTCCACGCTTTATGTCTCACGCAAAGACGCCAAGGCCGCAAAGGGCAGATTTTCTTGGCGTTCTTGGCGGCTTTGCGTGAGAATCATGAACTGCTGAATCTCAGCACTCCACGCTTTATGTCTCACGCAAAGACGCCAAGGCCGCCAAGGGCAGATTTTCTTGGCGTTCTTGGCGGCTTTGCGTGAGAATCGTGAACTGCTGAATCTCAGCACTCCACGATTTATGTCTCACGCAAAGCCGCCAAGGCCGCCAAGGGCAGATTTTCTTGGCGGCCTTGGCGGCTTTGCGTGAGAATCATGAACTACTGAAACTGGAGACGAACTGGTTTTATGATGCGCGTCATGGCGTCCGATTGCCATTGGCTGTATAATCCGTGGCGGACGAGTGGCAGAGGCTGAGTAGCTTCGGGCCGTGCAACGCCTGTCGAGCCACACCGCCCGACCTCAACCGCTCTGGCCGGTCTCCGACCGAGCCACCCCGCGCGACATCTTACCAGCCGCTCTGGCCGGTCTCCGACCGAGCCAGCCCGCGCGACATCTCACCAACCGCTCTGGCCGGTCTCCGACCGAGCCAGCCCGCGCGACATCTCACCAACCGCTCTGGCCGGTCTCCGACCGAGCCAGCCCGCGCGACATCTCACCAACCGCTCTGGCCGGTCTCCGACCGAGCCAGCCCGCGCGACATCTCACCAACCGCTCTGGCCGGTCTCCGACCGAGCCAGCCCGAACAGCCGCTCCGGCCGCATCATCCCCAAAAAGCAAGGAACCCCTGTGTCATGAACGCCTCTGCTCCCACCCTTTCCACCCTCTCCACCCGCAGCAAGGTCCTGCTGGTGCTTGGCCTGATTGCCGCGGTGATCTTTCTGGCCTCTGGCTCTCTGGAGAACAACGCCATGCTGCGCTTGATCTCCAAACCGATCCCGGTGCTGTTGATGGCCCTGTGGGTCAGCGGCCTGCAGGTCAAGGGTCGTTATCAACTGGCGATCATCATCGGCCTGCTGCTGAGCGCACTGGGCGATCTGCTGCTGGAGATGTCTGATGCCACCTTCCTGCTGGGGTTGATCGCCTTCCTGCTGGGACACGTGGCCTACATCGTGGCCTTCCTGCAAGACACCCGCAAACTGCTCCCCTACTACGGCGCCGCGGCCTATGCCTATGGCCTCTTTGCCATGTTCTTCCTGCTGAGCACCGGCGACCTGAAGGGGATGTTGATCCCCGTGCAGATGTACATCCTGGTGATCAGCACCATGCTCTGGCGTGCGGCCTGTCGCCGCGAGGTGCCCACGCTGCCCCGCTTTTCCGTCTGGGCCGGCTTGGCCGGCGCGTTGCTCTTCGTTGCCAGCGACAGCATCCTGGCCTTCCGGCTTTTCAACACCCCCATCCAACTGGGCGGTATCGCGGTCATGTTGACCTGCTGGCCGGCGCAGTTGGGCATCGCCCTATCGGCCTGGCGACGCGGCGGTTGGTGAGATAAGGACTGTCAGTCCTGCGCGCGACGATTCAAGGACTGTCAGTCCTTCGCGCGACGATTCAAGGACTGTCAGTCCTTCGGAGGACTGACAGTCCTGCGCGCTACGGAGGACTGACAGTCCTGCGCGCTACGGAGGACTGACAGTCCTGCGCGTTACGATTCAAGGACTGTCAGTCCTGCGCGTCCTGCGCGTTCGCCTTCACCCCGACCAGATAGCGGTGATGCGCCCACACGGCCTTGATCTGCCAGGGCAGCGCGGCGTGATCCAGCCAGGCGTAGCGCATCACCTGCTGGCGCAGCTCCGGCTGTTCGCCCAGGTAATAGGCCATGGTCGACCAGGTCCAGCCCTCGCCCTCGAACTGATCCTGTAGCTTGGCCGAACGGATGCCCAGGCGCTGCAAAACCTCGCTGGCCGGCATCACCGTGTCGGGCCAGGGGGGCACGTCCAGCACCCCTTGGTCGACGATCTGCACGCCGGCCGCGTGCAGGATGCCGCGGATCATGCCCATGTCCACCCACGCCTCGCGCGCCCCGATCTCCTGAAAGAAGCCCGGCTCCAGCAGGTGTTTGCGCATGAAATAGCCCACCTGCCAGCGGTTGGGCATGGCCACGAAGACCACCCGCCGGCTGACCCGCGCCAGCTCGTGCAGCAAGGCCTGCGCGTTGGGCAGATACCAGAGGCCGGCCCACTCCCAGGCCAGGTCGAAGCTGTTGTCGGCAAAGGGCAGCCGGCCCCAGTCCAACACCTGCACCAGGCGCACCGGCAGCGCCAGCTCCTGCCAGATGCGCTGCACCCCATCCAGCCGCGCCTGATTGTCGTCGGCCAGCGTCACCTGACAGCCGGCCTGGGCCAGCGCCACACTGTTGATGCCGCTGACGCCGGCCATGCCGTACAGCGGCGCCTCCAGCACGCTTTCGATGCCATGCTCGGCTCGCAGGTCCAGCAAAAAGTCGTTCAACACGAAGCGCTCGTAGACCAGCCCCAAGCCTTCGTTGTAGTCAGTCAGATAGTGTTGCCAATCCATCAGACGTAGTCACCTCATCGGTCTGGTTTGCAAGTTCGGCGGCAGCCGGCCGGGCAGCTCCGCCGCGCTCGCCGCGCACAAAGAGCCATGTCCACCACACCAACAGCGCCGTGTTGGCCGCCGACAGCGCGAAGCGGATGTCGGGCAGCCGCTCCATCAGTTGAAGCTGGGCGCGCGTCAGCGGCAGGACGTGGATCAGGTTGAGAAACACCGTCAGGCTCAACAGCAGGAAGGGCAGCCGCGCCGGTCGCAACAGCGCCGCAGCCACCGCCAGCGGCGCCAGCGCGGGCAGAATGTAGCGTTCGTGCATCTCTGTGGCCAGAATGAAAAAGCCAAAGATCAGCAGGCCGGCGGCAAAAAACGTTCCGATCTGCTGGATCGCATCGGCCGCCGGTTCCGACCGCGCCTTCTGCTCTGACCGGTCTCCTGACTGAGTCGGCCCAGCCGGCGTCTGCCAGCGACGGAAGAGAACGAACAGCACCAGCAGCGCGTAGCCAATGGTCAACGCCATGCCCACGTGACGGATGGTGAGCGGCCCCAGCAGCGCGGTGGAGTCTTCCACCCAATAGCCGAGCAGCTCGCGCGTGCGGATGTGGGCGATGAACCAGGGGTTGTAGGCGTTCATGCTCATGGCGGGGTAGCGCCCAACCGCCTTGACATAAATCGTGAGCAACGACTGCCCCGCGCCGCCCAGCCAGATGGGCAGCAGGCCCGCGGCCAACAGAGCCGCGGCCGCGCCGCCCCAGCGCAGCAGCGCCCGCCAGCCGCTTCGCCAGGCCAGCAGCGCCAGCAGCGGGACGATGGTGAGCGCCTGCGTCTTGGTGAGCAGCGCCAGACCCAGGAAGATGCCGCTCCAGCCCCAGCGTTTTCTGGCGGCCGCCAGCAGCGCGGCCATCATCCCCAGCGCCTGGAGCGAGTCGAACTGGCCCCAGATGGAACTGACGTAGATCACGGCCGGATTGAGCAGCCACAGCCCTGCGGCCAGCAGCGGCAGGCGGGAGGGCTGGCCATCGGGGCGGGGGCGCGCCGTTTCTGCCCGGCTCCGGCGCTCTTCGATCCCCGCGACCGCCAGGTAGAGCACGGCGCCGATGGCCAGGTCGGCCGCCGCCGATGGCAGTTTGATCAGCGCATATTGCAGCGGGGTGATCTCCAGGCTGGGGACGAACCGGGCATAGAGCTTGCTCAACCCCACCAGTTGCACCAGAAAAAGGGGCGGATAGTCGACCAGCGGCTCGCCGAACTGATACAGCTCCACCAGGCTGTGGCTGGCGCTGTAGCGCATCCAGGGAAAGAAGAAATAGGCCAGGTCGAAGTCGATCGGCTCGGGCAGCGGCAGGAGCAGCAGGCGGATCAGCAGCGCCGCGCCGCAGAGGAGCCAGAAACGGCGGTCGCGCATCATATGGTCCCTCCGGCGCTGCTACTGGCCGCGGCGCGCCGTTGGCGGCTGGCTGCGGCCAGGAAGAGGATCGACAGCCAGAGGAAGAGCAGCACACTGGCGGCCGAGGCCAGCAGCCGGTCGGCCGGGATGCTCTCCAGCAGCCGCAGGATGCCCGGCCCCCAGGGGAGCACACGCACCAGGTTGGCGGTGAAGACGGCGCTCAGCAGGAGATAGGGCCACAGGACGCGACGCCAGCAGGCCGCAGGAAGGGCCAGAAAAGCCAGCGCCGGCAGGCCATAGCGCTCATGCATCTCGGTGGGCAGGCTGAAGAAGCCGAAGATCATCATCCCCGCGGCGAAAAAGACCAGCAGACGGGACGCGGCCGGCTGCCAGCTCTGGCCGTTCTCGCCGGCCGGCGCCAGCGTTCCCCACAGCCGCCAGAGCAGCAGGGCGCTGTAGCTGGCCAACAGGCCGATCCCCACCCAGCGCAGCGTCACCGGTCCCACGACGCGCGCTGTGTCCAGCAGCTCGCGGCCAAGGACCTGCGCGCTGAGCACCTGCACCAGAAACCAGCCGTTGAAGGCATTGGCTGACAGCCGGGGATAGTAGCCCACGGAGCCGAAGTAAGCTGCCAGCACAGGGTCGCCAGCGCCGGTCAAGGCCAGGGGCAACAGGCCCAGCGCCAGCGTCCCGACCAGGCCCAGCGCGCCCATGATCACGGCGCGCAAGCTGTGCCGCCAGGCGAGCAGGATGAGGAGGGGCAAGAGGACGATGGCGTGCAGCTTGGTCAGCAGCGCCAGCCCCATGAACAGGCCGCTCCAGCCCCAGCGCTGCGCCAGCGCGGCCAGCAGCGCGGCCAGCAGCCAGAGGGTGTGGATCGAATCGACCTGCGCCCAGAATGCGCTGACGTAGACGATGGCCGGGTTGAGCGCCCACAGCCCGGCCGCCAGCAGCGGAAACCAGCGGCCAGCCCCGGTCATGCTGACCGCAGGCGTTGAAGCATCCCCGCTGTCTGACTGGGATCCCTCGCCGGGCCGCAGGGCGGCAAGCTGGGCAGCCGCGCAGTAGAGCAACACCGTGATCCCCAGATCGGCCAGCGTCGCCGGCAGCTTGATCAGCACGCTCTGCCACGGCGTGTATCCGAAGCCGGGAACCAGCGCGCCGTACAGCTTGCCCAGCCCCACCAGCAGCGCCAGATACAACGGCGGGTAGTTGACCGGCGGCTGGCCCTGCTGATAGAGCTGCGCCAGGCCGTGCTCCGCGCCGTAGGCCATCCACGGCAGCCAGAAGGTGGTCAGATCGGCGTCGAAGGGATCGGGCCGCGGCAGCAGCGCCAGGCGCACGGCCGCGGCCGCGGCCAACAGCAGCCAGAGCCAACGATCCCGCAGCGCACGATCCAGGGCGCGCATCATCGGCGGCCCAGGACTTCCAGCGCGATCTGGGCGTAGCCCTCTGCGGCCAGCAGCACGTCGGCCACCCGCACCTGCTCGTTGGAGGTGTGCGCCAGCCGGTCGTCGCCTGGGCCAAAGCCGATGGTGGGGATGCCGGCCTCGCCGCGCGTGTAGGCGCCGTCGGTGGAGAAGCCCCAGACGCGCAGCTTGGGCTTGTGTTCCAGGGCGCGCTCTACCCCGCGCACCGCGGCCTTGACCAGCGGCGAGTCTTCGGGCATCAGCCAGGGGGGGTAGTATTCCAGCCCGCGATCGACATGGCCGGTGTAGGTGCGGGTCTCACGGCCAGCCACCACCACGTCGCCGCGCACCCCTTCGCGCTGCAAGATCTGGTGGATTTCGCTGACGGCCCGCTCGCGCGTCTCGCCCAGGGTCAGCCGCCGGTCGATGATCAGCTCGCAGTGGTCGGGCACCATGTTGCGGCTGCTGGAGGGGCAGTCGATGCCGGTGACGGCGATGCTGCCCTTGCCCAGCTTCGGGTCTTCTCCCAGATGGCCGGCCAGCAGTTCGATGCCGAAAATGACCTTGGAGGCCGCGTAGAGGGCATTTTCGCCCAGCTCCGGCGCGGAACCGTGGCAGGCGCGGCCCTCGGTGCTGACCAGCAGCTCGACCCGGCCGCGGTGTCCCAGGGCGATCTCCAGGTTGGTCGGCTCGCCCAGCACCACGAAGCTGGGCCACAGCCCTTCGTCGTCGATCAGGGCGCGGATGGCCACCCCCTCGGCCGGCTCCTCCTGGACCACGGCGGCCACGATGATCTCACCCTTGGGCAGGGAGTCGGCGTCCAGCAGGGCCTTGACGCCGTAGATCATGGCGGCCAGGCCGCTTTTCATGTCCACCGAGCCGCGGCCGGAGAGCATGCCTTCCCGCACCTGGCCGCTGAAGGGATCGTCCAGCCAGGTGGCCGGATTGCCGATGCCCACGGTGTCCATGTGGCCGTCGAAGAGCAGCCGTTGGGCGCCCTTGCCCACGCGGCCGACGATGTTGCCGGCCCGGTCGCGGTAGACCTGGTGAAAGCCCAGCCGGCGCATCTCGTCAGCCACGCGCGCGGCGATCTCGCCCTCGTCGCCGGAGTAGCTGCGGATGCGCACCAGATCGCTCAGAAAGTCAATGCAGGCGGATTGGTGTTGGGGGAGTAGGGACATGGTCGGTTATCCAGTGACTGAGTGATAAGGCGTCCATGCGTTGGGCGCACGACTGTGGCTGAGAACAGCGGGCCTCGGTCGGAGACCGGCCCGAGCAGCGAGACCGGGCTATTGGGTGACAAGGCGCCCATGCGTTGGGCGCACGACTGTGGCTGAGAACAGCGGGCCTCGGTCGGAGACCGGCCCCTGACCCACCGGCGGAGCAGTGGCGTCCGCTGGCCGTTCACCAGGTCAATAGGCGCCGCTCCCGGCGAATAGCTGCGGGATGGTGCGCAGGAGGATGCTCAGATCCAGCAGCGGCGACCAGTTCTCGATGTAGTAGATGTCCAGCAGCACCATCTCCTCGAAGCTCAGGTCGCTGCGACCGCTGACCTGCCACAGGCCGGTGATGCCGGGCGCGGTGGCCAGGCGCTGGCGGTGCCAGTCGGCGTAGTCCGCCACCTCCTCAGGCAGCGCCGGCCGCGGCCCCACCAGGCTCATGTCGCCCAGCAGGGTGTTCCAGAACTGCGGCAGCTCGTCCAGGCTGGTGCGGCGCAGAAAACGGCCGACGCGGGTGATGCGCGGGTCCTCGCGGATCTTGAACATGGGCCCCTGCGCCTCGTTCAGGTGGCGCAGTTGATCCTTGATTTGGTCCGCGTCCTTGACCATGGTGCGGAATTTGTAAACCGCGAAGAGCTTGCCGTTGCGGCCGACGCGCGGCTGGCTGAAGATCACCGGCCCTGGGCTGTCCAGGCGAATGGCCACGGCGATGATGGCCAACAGGGGCGAGAAGAGCAACAGACCCAGCGCCGAGCCCAGCACATCGACGCCGCGCTTGAAAAACCGCTCCCAGGGGCTGAGCTGGCTCTCGTTGGGCGTCAGCATGGGGATGCCGGCCACGTTTTGCATCTCCACCATGCTCAGGCTCATCTGGAAAAGATCGGGCACCACGCGCGGCCGAACATGGGCGCGCGCGACCTGGTTGGTGATGGCCAGAATCTGGCGGCGCTGCTGCCAGGGCAGGGTGATGACCACCTCGTCCACCTGGTGGCTGCGCAGCAGAGCGGGCAGGTTGGCCGTGTTGCCCAGCGCTTCGAAGCGGCCGATGTTGGTCGATCCCCGCTCGGGGTCATCGTCCACGAAGCCGATCACCTGAAAACCCAGCTCTGGCTGGGCCATCAGATTGCGCATCACCGTCAGGCCAACCTCGCCCGACCCGACGATCAACACCCGGTCTACGCCCAGGCCGCGCGCCCGCAGCATGCGCAGCAGGCCGCGGCGCAGCACGCGTGCTGCGATCAAAAAGAGGATGATCAGCAGCGTGGCGTAGAGGAAGAAGAGCCGGGAATAGACCAGCGGGCGCCAGAAGAAGATGAAGAAGACCGTCACCACGAAGCCGGTGAAGGCCCCGTTGATCACCCCGTAGATTTCATCCACCAACGAAGCGCCGCGCCGGAAGCGATAGACCCCGCTCAGGGCGAAGGAGAGCAGGATCATCCCCCCTTGCAGCGCAGCCAATGGAATGTAGGGGATGAAGGTGGTGTAATAGGCCGGATCCACCTGGCGAAACCATTGAAGCTGATAGCGCAGCAGATAGGCCAGCAGAAAGGCCAGCAGCATCAGCGCCAGGTCGACGACAATGGCCGCGCCGTTGATCAGACGGATGACGCGGCGGTTCACAGCGCGCCTCCGGCCGCACGGGGCAGGGCGCGGCGGTAGACCGCAGCGGTCTGCGCGGCGGTGCGACTCCAGGGAAAGCGGGCAGCCTGGGCCAGGCCACGGCCACGCAGGCGGCTGGCCAGCTCCGCATCCACCAGCAGGCGCAGCAGCGCGGCCGCCAGCGCATCCACCGACGCAGGATCCACCAGCAGCGCGGCGTCGCCGGCCACCTCAGGCAACGACGAAAGGTTGGAGGTGACCACCGGCGCGCCGCAGGCCATGGCCTCCAGCACCGGCAGCCCAAAGCCCTCCAGCAGCGAGGGGTAGACAAAGAGCGTGGCCGCCCGATACCACCAGGCCAGCTCCTCCTCCGCCACATAGCCGGGAAAGAGCACCTCCCGTTCCAGCCCCTGGCGCGTGACCTCGTTGAAGATCGCGTCGTAGTCCCACCCCTTGCCGCCGGCCAGCACCAGCTTGACGGCCGGCTGGCCGGCGTCCTGCCCCCGCACCTGGGCAAAGGCTTGCACCAGACGCACCAGGTTCTTGCGCGGCTCCAGCGTGCCCAGGTGCAGGATGAAGCGCGCTGGCAGCCCGGCGCGGGCGCGGAAGGCTTCGACCTCAGCCGCCGGCGCGGGGCAGAAGCTGGCATCCACGCCGTTGTAGACCACGTCGATGCGCTCCGGCGACGCGCCGAAGAGCCCGATCAGGTCCTGTTTGGTGGCCTCGGAGACGGCGATCACCCGCCGGGCCGCGGCCACAGAGCGTCGCACCTGGCTGTGCAGGTAGGCGCGCTGCATGGGCGGGAAAGCCTGGGGATAGCGCATAAAGCTCAGATCGTGGACGGTGACCACGCTGGGGCAGGGAGCGATGGCCGGGCTGACGTTGACCGCGCCGTGCAGCAGGTCGAGCCGGGCCTGGCGGGCCAACTGCGGCAGCGCGGCCTGCTCCCAGAGAATGCGACGCAGGGGGCGGCGCGTGTCCCAGCGGGTGCTGCGGCGTTGCTGCAAATTGGGGGCCGGATCCAGGTCAACGTCGGGTGTGAAGGCGGTCAGGCGCAGGTCAGGCGCGGCCGCGGGCAGGTGGGCCAGCAGTTGGCGAATATAGCCGCTGACGCCGGCGCTGCGGTAGCTGTGTGCGCCGGAGAGCAACTGGCCGTTGATGCCCACGTGCGGTGCGGTGGTCTGTGTCACGCCGCCATTATACCACGCCGCGGCCCAGGCAGAAATCCGCGCGGGCTGCGCCGGACGCGGTGAGGCTTCTCCCCCTGGGTGTGCAGACTATCCCCCGCTCCAAGACGAACGACCGGGCAGAGGGGGCCGCATAGCCGCGCCCTCTGCCCGGTCGTTTCGGGTCTGGCCGCTTCCCGCCGGCCGCTACGACGGGAGCTGGATGATCTTGAAGACCGCGCCGTAGGGATCCATCAGGGTGGCCAGGCGGCCAAAGGGGGTGTCTTCCGCCGCGCTCAGCACCTGGCCGCCGTGGCTGACGGCCACATCGACCGCCTTGTCTGCATCGGCCACCGCGAAGTAGATGGCCCAGTTGGGGGGCATCCCGCCCCAGGCAGGATCGATCTGCATGATGCCGCCGAACTGCTCATCGCCATGCCTGAGGACGTAGTATTCCAGGTCGCCGGGCATTGCCTCGACGGCGGCGCCCAGCAGGGCGCTGTAGAAGTCGCGCGACTGTTTGGCGTCGGCAGCATAGAGCTCAAACCAGGCGGCCGAGCCAGGCTCGTCGATCACCTCGGCGCCGATGTGCTGGCCGGCCTGCCAGAAGCCGAACACCGCGCCGCCAGGGTCGACGCAGCCGGCCATGCGGCCAAAGTCGCCCACCGTCATGGCAGGGAAGAGCACCGTGGCGCCCAGCTCAACGGCGCGCGCGACATCGGCCTCGATGTCGTGGCTGGCGAAGTAGAGTCCCCAGGCCACTGGGAAGACCGCGCCCTCTGAGCCGACGTTGCCGCCGATCCCGGCGGCCATGCGCTGACCGACGCGGGCGGTGGTGTAGCCGGCGAACTCCGGGCCGCCGATGTCATAGTCCCAGCCAAAGAGCGCGTGATAAAAGGCGCGCGCACCGTCCATGTCGGACGTCGATAGGTCGATCCAGGTGGGGCGGCCGGCCGGTTTGGCCTGTGAAAAAGTGGTCATGGGAGATGCTCCTTGGAGGGTCGAACTTGAATAGGGCGCTGGATGCGCACAAATGTTCTACAAGTTTACTCCCAACACCCGATCGATAATGTAATCGAGCTTCCATGCCCCAGGCAACCATCATCGCCTGGACCCGGCTAAAGCCTCGACCGCGCGCGAAGACTGGAATTGCTGTTTCAGTCATCGCTGACTTGACGGGTGTAAACATTTCGTTTACACTTGTTCCATGATTCGCTCGTTTGCTGATGAGGAAGCGGAACGATTCTACGCAAGCGGCAAGTCGCGGCGTCTGCCTCCCGACATACAAAGGCGCGCGGCGATGCGGCTGACGCAGCTTGTGCGGCCACCAGTATCGAAGACCTTCGTTTGCCGCCATCGAACCGTCTGGAGGCGCTGAAACATGATCGCAGCGGGCAGTGGAGCATGCGCATCAATCAGCAATGGCGGGTTTGTTTCCGCTTCGAGCGCGGCGACGCCTTTGACGTCGAGATCGTCGATTATCACTGAGCCGAGGTTGTCATGATCAAGAGTGGTTTGCCAGCTATCCATCCCGGCGAGTTTCTGGCCGAGGCACTTGACGAGTTGGGCGTCTCCCAGGCGCAGTTTGCCCGCGCTATCGGCGTGTCGCCCATGCGCATCTCGCACGTGATCAAGGGCACGCGGCCGGTGACCGCGGAGCTGGCCTTGCTCTTTGGCCGCGCCCTGCGCCAGACGCCGCAGTACTGGCTGAACCTCCAGGCCGTCTACGATCTGAAAGCAGCCGAGGCGGCGATGGATGGTCGATTGGCGGCGGTCGACGAACTTGCGCCGGCATAGAGCGGATGCCAATCGTCGCTTTGGCCGAAGTTCATCGAGGCGACCTGGCGCCGGACGCCATCGAGCCGGCCAGCCTGGACGATCTTCAGGCCGAGAATGACGGAAATGATTGAAGACCTGATTGCATTCGTCGCAGAAGCCGCGCTGAGCATGAACTTGATACCGGTTGAACTAGTGGGTTCGGTCGCGCTCGGTACCCTTGGCCTGAAGCTCTACTCAGCAGTCAAAGAACCTACTGACAGTTGGGGTGAAATCCTGAAATACGGCAGCATTGCGCTCATGGTGGCTGCTGCGATTGGTCTGGTGACGATAGCAGGCCAGCTTATCTAAAGGACTGCTCCGAATCCGAACGGGGGAAGCCTCTGCCACCATCAGCGTCATCAGACTGCTGGTCACTTCTGGAGTTTGGAGTCGCGTCACGGGCAGGAACTTCTGACTCGCCAGGTTGGTGCTGTTCCCAGGTCTTCGGCTCGCTCGTTTCGTGTTGCTCTAACGCAAGCGGTGCGAAGGGTTAACCACCTTGCTTCAGCCACTCCACATTGGAACATTGCCAGACCTACGAAGGCTGGATAAGGCCGCTGGCTTTCTCCCTCGACCGTGGCCAGATACACCTCGATGGCCTCGCGCATGTTCGCTTCCAGGCTGGCCACATCTGGCGCCTGGGTGTAGCAGCCGGGCAATTCTGATACCGAGCCAACAAGCCAGCCGTTTTCAGGGTCGCGTTCAAGGACTACGGTGAACTGTCGTTGCATCGTTGCATGTCAGGCCTGTTGACGGTCGAGCCAGTCAGCGATCTCAGCCAACACCTGGCTCAGGCTGGGTTGATCTGACGGGGCGATGCGATCGTGCCGGCCGATGTGCTTGTGGTGGGGAAAGGTCATGATCTCAGGATGGTGCGGCGCGTTGTCGTAGCGAAAGACGCGCTCGCCTCCTTGAAGATACGCGTAAGCGTAGCCTAGGCGCACCGGGTAGCCCAACTCAGTGCTGACCACTTCATACAGGTCGAGAAAGGAGTCGTCCCAGAAGAAAACACGGCCCCGGACAAGACCGTTGAAGTCGTCCGAGGCCAGGCAAACGAAAGGTTCCTGCAAGTGGCTCACCAGCGGGTTCTGGCGCAGGCCCCGTTCCAGAGAAGCGAAGTAGTCGTCGATGTTCACGCAGCCACCAACTCGCTCTGCATGAACTGGCGCACGGGCAGCGTGGTCAGATACAGGTGATACAGACCTGCCCACATCATCATGTCATCGTCGTCGCCCAGCTCGCCGTCGCGATAGCGCCGGTAGAACTCGATGGTCGAGTAGCCGTACTTCTGCTCGTAGGCGCGCAGCCGTTGGTTGAGTTCTTCGAAGGTCACTCGTTGGGGTTTCAGCATCGCTCATCTCCTTGCACCGATCATCGTGCGCCCATTATACCCGGCGCGGGCCATTTTTGCCAACGTCCCACGACCTTGGTCACCCAACCCGCAGCTCCTGGAACAACCCCATCGTCGCGGCTGACGGCGGCACGTCCAGCTCGGCGCGCAGGCGCTCGACGCAGCGCGTGATTGCCCATGCGGGCGTGGGCCAGCAACAACAGCCGGTAGCAGGATCCTATTACACCCCCCGGTGTGATGGTTTGGCGGACGTATCGAGATTAGTCGAGCGGATACTCTGCAAGCAACATGTCGATGGCGTGCTTCAAGCCGCCAATCTTGTTCCGGCACACATCGAAGATCACCTCGGCATCCAGGATGAAGTAATGATGGCTGAGGAAGTCGCGGATACCCTTCGCGCCTTTCCAGTCGACTTCGCGAAAGCGTTGCGCCAGGTCGAGTTGGGCGACGCTATCCAGTTGTTTGAGCTGCTCCCCGATGGCAATCAGCATCATCGTGATCCCGTCGAGGCGGTCGATCCCGTCGTCGCTGGACAGGAAATCCTCGGCGCGTTCTATGCCCGCAAAGCGACGCTCGATGCGCTCGATGGCCGTGGCGATGTTAGTGAGGATCTGATGCACCAATTCAGGATCAGACGTAGATCGCGTCATGGTCGATACGGCGCTTGAGAGTGTCGTTGAGGAAACGGGAGTAGCGGATCAAATCCACCGGGGCGGCGAGGATATCCTCCAGGTCTTCCTTCATGTGAACCATCATGAACAAATCGGGCGGCATCTCGACGACGATGTCCACGTCGCTGGCGCTGCTGGCCTCCCCACGCGCGACAGAGCCAAAGATGCCCAGGCGCGTGACACCATACTTGGCTGAAAGCTCTGGCTTATGGGCGCTGAGGGTTTGGAGGATTGCTTCGCGTTGCATGGTACTATCTCAAAGGCCGCGTCTTCTTCATACGTTGCGAACTCAGGCACTTCAAGTCGTTTCATTTTCGTCGTCTCCGGGCGCCGCGTTTATCGGCGTCGGCGGATCGCATTATAGCGCATGATCGGCATGGCGACAACCGGATTACACCAGAGGCGGTGCGATTCGCGCGTGCGCCCAACTCATCCTACCCGCAACTCCTCGAACAACGCCACCGTCGCGGCTGACGGCGGCACGTCCAGCTCCTCCCGCAGGCGCTCGACGCAGCGCTGGTAGGTGCGCAGGACCTGGGCGCGGTTGCCCAGGCGGGCATGGGCCAGCATCAACAGCCGGTAGGCCTGCTCCCAGCACTCGTCGCGCTGCAAGATGGCCTGGCAGACGTCGATGACCTCTGGCCAGCGCGCCCGCTCGGCCAGCGCGGCGGCCAGCCGGTCGGCCGTGTGCAGCCACAGCCCCAGCAGCCGTTCCCGCTCCTCGCTGGCCCACTCGTCGTAGGGGTAATCCTGCAAAAAGTCGCCGCCGTACAGCGCCAGGCCGACCCGATAGCGCTCGATGAAGGCCTCGTCTCCCTGCCGCGCCAGCCGATCCCCGTCCCGCACCGCCTGCTCGAACTGGTCTGCATCCAGCCAAAGGTCGGCGCCCGGTCGCAGCCCGTAGAGCGTGCCCTCGCGCAGCACGTAGGCGGAGGGCGCGCGGGCGGGCAGGGCCGGCTCCAGCACGCGGTAGAGGGTACTCAGCGCCACCTTGAAATCGCGCTCGGCCGTCTCGCCGTCCAGCCCGGGCCAGAGCAGATCGACGATCTGGTCCCGCTCCAGCAGCCGCTGACGGCGGGTCAGCAGCAGTTGGAAGAGCTGGCGAGCCTTGTCGCGGCGCCATTCGGTTGCCGCCGCCCCCTCTGCGCCGCGCCAGACCACGAACGCGCCCAGGGTCTGCACCCGCAGTTGATAGCCAGGGTGCAGCTCCAGCCGGGCCAGCCCCAGCCGCCCCAGCAGGTTGGCGGCGTAGGAGCGGAAGCGTTCGCCGCCGCGCGCCTGCAAGAGCAGCGGGACGATGCGCCGCGGGTCGGGCGGGCCAAGCAGGGTCGGGCGCAGGAAGAGCCAGTCGTAGCCGTGATCCCTGGCCGGCCGCAGCAGCTCGTCCACGCCGCGCGCCAGCCGCGCCGCGTCGCCGGTGACCTGCCAGAGCAGGCACTGCCACAGCCGGGTGGCGGTCTCGCCGAAGGTGTCGCTGCACTCGCGGAAGGCGGACGCGGCCTCGGCCAGGAGCGAGCCGGCCTCGTCGTGGCGTCCGGCCAACACGTAGCTGCTGGCCATGGCCAGGCGGATCAGCGCCGTGACCCACTCGTCGCCGGTCTGTTGGGCGATGGCCATGCCCTGGGCCGCGGCGGCCTCGGCGGCCGGGAGGTTGCCGCTGTAGCCGTGGGCGCGGCAGAGACCCCAGAAGGCCTCCACCTTGAGCCGCGGCACAGCCAGATCCTCGGCGATGGCGATGGCGTCGCGGAAGCAGCGGATGGCCTGCTCGGCCGCGTCGGGCGCGGGCTGGAGCTGCCAGGCGTGCCCTTGACGCATGTAGCCGACGCCGGTGATGAAGGGGGAACTGAGGGCCCGGCCGCGCTCCGTGCCCTCCACCGCCGTGCGCAGCGCGGCCTCGCCGTCGCCCTGAAAGGCCTGCAGCAGCGAGAGCAGCAGGAGCGTCTCGCGATGGGCGCGCGGGCGCAGCACCGGCGCCTGCCGTTCGGCCTCGACCCGTTCCTCCAGCACCAGCCGCGCCTCGCTCAGCCGGCCGGTGCGCATCAGCACCCGCACGGCCAGCTCGGCCTCGCTGCTGACCTCCTCGGCCAGCCCGGCGGCCTGCATCTGGAAGCGTTCAGCGTCCTCCAGCCGGCCCAGGTTGAGCCGGTTCTCGGCCAACAGCTCCAGCAAGCGGATGCGGGTCTCGCGGTCCTCCTGGCCGTCGGAAAGGCGCAGCGCCTCTTGCAGCAGGTGCTCGGCCTGGGTGGGATTGACCGTGTCCAGGTAGACTCTGGCCTGGCCGCGCAAGGCCTGGCCCGCGCCGGCCAGATCGCCCTGGCCGCGGCTGTGGGTCTCGGCCTGTTGATACCAGCCCAGCGCCTCGTTGAAGCGGCTGTGCAGGCGGGCCACGTCGCCCAGGTAAGCCAGCAGCGGCGGGTGACGCTCCAGCACGTCGGGGGGCAGCGCGTGGATGGCCGCGGCCAGCGTGTCCAGCCGGCCGGCGCGCACCATTTCCTGGCCCAGCGAGCGCAGCACGCGCGCGGCCTCGTCCCAGGCCTGGCCAGCCAGCAGATGATGCAGCGCCTCTTCGGGCTGTTCCTGCGCCAGAAAACAGTTGGCAGCCTGGCGGTGCGCGGCCTGCGCCTCGGCCGCGGTCAACTGGTGGAGCAAGAACTGCTGAAAGAGGTGATGGTAGCGCGCGTGCCCCTCGCCCAGGCTGACCACGAACAGCCCACTATCCAACAAGCCCTTGAGGATTTCCTCACCCGCTCTGGGCGGATCCGTGATTCGCCCGGCTGTGGGTGCCAACGCCGCCGGATCATGGATCCGGCTTGAGCTGGACCTGGCGGCGTCGCGGCCCAGCAAGCAATCGCACACCGCCGGGCTCAGCTCCCGCAGCACCGCAGTCTGGCGCAGAAAATCGACCACGGGCCGCGCCTGCTGCGCCAACACCTCGCTGGCCAGATAGCTGAACAGGTCGTCGGGACGGGCCGCGGCCGGCGGGCGGGGATGGCCCGCGGCGCCATGTTCGCCGCTGCTCTGCCACATCAGCGGCAGGGCGATGGCCCAGCCTTCGGTCTGTTCGGCCAGTCGCGCCGACTGCTGGGCGGAGAGGGCGACGCCGTAGTGCTGCGCGAAGAGCGCGGCCACCTCGTCGGGGGTAAAGGCCAGATCGGCGCGGTCGATCTCCAGCACCTCGCCGCGCAGCCGCCAGGCCGGCAGTGAGGCAAGGGGGGCCGGCAGCCGCGTGGCCAGCACCGTGTGCAGATGGTGCGGGGCGCGCTCCAGCAGGCGGCTGAGCGCCGCCAGAATCTGCGGCGCGCGTGCGATGTGATGGGCGTCATCGAGCACCAGCAGCAGCGGCCCCTCCAGGTGCAGGTCCAGCTCATTGACCAGCGCGTCCACCGTGGCGGCCCAGCGGGCCTCGCCGCTGGCTCCGCTCCACGCTTCGAGGGTCACGTCGGGCGCGTCGGACAGCGCGGGCGCCGCGCTGCGCAGGCTGTGCAGCAGGTGGTGCATGAAGCGCAGCGGCTCGGCGTCGTCGGCGTCCAGGTGGTACCAGGCGGTCGGCGCGCCTGCTGCCGCCAGCAGGGCCAGCGCGGTGCTCTTGCCGTAGCCGGCCTCGGCGTGAACGACGGTCAGCCGATGGTCCAGCGCCTGAGCCAGCCGGGCCTGCAGCCGCGGCCGCGCCAGGGTGCGCGGGGGCAGGTGGGGTGGGGTGAGCTTGGTGCGGAGGATGAGCATGGGGAGGTAATGCGTGACGAGTGATGCGTAAGGGGCCGCGCCGTTAGGCACTGGGTGTGTGGCTATGTCGAACGGCGCTCGCCGGCGCTGTCATGCTGAACGGGTCAGGGGGCCAACGGCGTTCGCGCCCCAATGCGGCAGGCGGCCACCTTGCTGTCACATGGCCTGTTGGACCCGCTCAGCATGACAAATGCATGCAAAGCTGTAACTCCACGGTAACTGGCCTGTGGTATGCTGGCCATGGTCGTCTTCCGCCAGCCTGCGTCGTCAAACGACGCCATTGTAGCACGTTCCCGTCCAAAAGCAGAAGCTGCGCTGCCGCAGGTGATCTATGTCCGAAACCGTGATCAGCTCCTTCATTCTACGTTTCACCCAGGAGGCCGAGGCCGGCGCGCCCTGGCGCGGGGTAGTGCGCCACGTGCAGAGCGACGAGGAGGCCCGTTTCACGCGCATCGATGAGGCGCTGCACTTCATTGGGCGTTTTGTGGATGTGGATGAGAACGGATCACGGGACGCGCATCCGCAAGCACAGCCCGGCGGAAGCGGCGAGGAGTAGCGCATGACAGCCCCTCAGCCTTCGGTTGGCATCGTTAGCATCGGTACCTATTCGCCGCCCGGCTACATGACCGCGGCCGAGATCGCCGCGGCCAGCGGCCTGCCCGAATGGGTGATCCGCGACAAGATGGGCATCAGCGGCAAGCATGTGGCCGGGCCGGATGACCAGCCCAACGAGATGGCCATCAAGGCCGCGCTGGACTGCCTCAGCCAGACCGACATCCCGGCCAGCGAAATCGATGTGGTGCTGTGTACCACCGAGGAATGGCGGGAGTATCTGCTGTGGACCACCGGCATCCATCTGGCCCATGAGATCGGCGCGAGCAACGCCTGGGCGGTGGACCTGCACATGCGCTGCGCGACCACCGTCGGCGCGCTGAAGATGGCCAGGGACATGATGCTGGCTGACCCGGAGATCAACACCGTGCTGATTGCCGGCGGCTACCGGGTTTCCGACTTCATCGATTTTCGCAATTCCCGCACCTCGTTCATGTGGAACATCGCCAGCGGGGCTGGCGCCATGCTGCTGCGCAAGGGCTGGCCGGCCAACCACGTGCTCGGCTCGCACATCATCGTCGACGGCAGCATGAGCAAGCACGTGATCATCCCGGCCAGCGGCACGGCGCAGTTTGCCACGCCGCAGGCCATGGCCGGCAACAACGGATTGCCGCCCGAGCAGTTCTATTTCGACCTGGTGGAGCCGGAGGCCATGAAGAACCGGCTCAACGCGGTCAGCATGGACAACTGGCTGCGCTGCGTCGATGAGGCGCTGCGCAAAAGCGGCCGCAAGCCCGACGGCCAGGCCTATACCCGCGCCGACATCGACTACCTCAACATGATCCTGATCAAGCCCAGCGGCCACCGCGAGATGCTGGCGCATCTGGGCCTGAGCGAGGAGCAGTCGGTCTATCTGGGCGCCATCGGCCACACCGGCGAGCAGGACGCCATGTTCAGCATCCGCGAGGGCCTGGCGGCCGGCCGGCTGAAGGATGGCGACCTGATGGCCATCGTCGCGGCAGGGATTGGCTATGTGTGGGCGGCAGGTATGGTGAAATGGGGGAACTGTTGGTAATGGCGCTGCGAGTCGAGGTTGATCAGAGTGGCAAAGTAGAACAGAGCAATCGCTCCACCGTGTTGGCTTACTCGAACAGCCATCGATATACAGTGGAAATCCTGGCAACAACCAAACAGGACGCGTTACGCAGGCTACGTGAGCAAGGACGATCCAGTCGAGCAGCAGTGCAACTCGTGTTCGCGGCGCTCCTGGCCCTACTGCTGAAGGATGTGATTGAGCAGGCCGACGCCATCATGATCGACACGGAGTACACCGGGCAAGAGGCAGCGATCAAGAGCCAACTCTTGATGTATCTTGACCGAATGCGAGTGCGATTTGACCCCAACCTCGTGCAGTTTGGGCAGATTGGCAAACGCTCACCGGCTCATGAGTTGGCAATCGGTGTTACACGAGGCAAAGTGAGAGCGAATCGACGGATTGCGATGGACGAATTGTGGACGGTACTGACCAAATAAAAAAACCGGGGGCCGCTTTCGCGGAACTGTGTGGTTCCAGCCACGGACTGGGTACCGTGAGGGCGCCACACCACCCGGCTTTCTGGTTACAATTGTACCAAATCCTGCGGCGATGTCAAGACCGCATCATAGCGAAGAACGGAAAGGACCTCATTCATGAGACTCAAGAGTAGAGTAGCCCTCATCACCGGCGGCGCGGCCGGCATTGGCAAGGCGACGGCGCAGCGCTTTCAGGAAGAGGGCGCAATCGTCGTGATCTGCGACGTGAAGGAAGAGGTCGGCCAGGCCGTGGCTGACGAGCTGGGGCTGGCGGCCTTCTACAAGGTCAACGTGGCCGACCGGCAGGATGTGCAGCGCTGGATCGACGACGTGACGGCTCGCTTTGGCCGCATCGACGTGCTGGTCAACAACGCCGGCGTCCTGCGCGATGGCCGGCTGGTGGTGGTCAAGGATGGCGAGCTGGTCAAGCAGATGCCGGAGGCCGACTGGGACCTGGTGATCGGCGTCAACCTCAAGGGTGTCTTCAACTGCACCCAGGCCGTGGCGCCGGTGATGATCCGCCAGGGCAGCGGCGTGATCCTGAACGCCAGCAGCGTGGTCGGGCTGGACGGCAACTTCGGTCAGACCAACTACGTGGCTACCAAGTCCGGCGTGATCGGCATGACCAAGGTGTGGGCGCGCGAGCTGGGCCGCAACGGCGTCCGCGTCAACGCCATCGCCCCCGGTTTCATCCGCACCGAGATGGTGTTGCAGATGCCGGAGAAGGTGCTGGCCGACATGGCCGCCCGCGTCCCCCTGCGCCGCATGGGCGAGCCGCGCGACATCGCCAACGCCTACCTCTTCCTGGCGTCCGACGAGGCCAGCTACATCTCTGGCGAGGTGCTGCGCGTCGACGGTGGAATCGTCGTGGGAACATAGCGGGAAGCAAACCCAAGGAGGTTCATGATGGCTACGACAGATCAAGCGATTTCCGCAGTGTTGCCAATCCACCAGTTTCTTTGGATAAGCAGCCTGGCCGGTCTTGCGACCATGCTTGCTGCACTGGCGGTATGGATCTATGCTGTTGTGCGAATCAGATCGGCTACTACGATAATCGGTTTGGTTGGCGCTATTTTGTACCTGGCGTGGTTCCCACTTTCAAGGCTACGGTCTGTTGACACGCCGGACCTGATTTCGATCTTGCTGCTGATCGTTTTACCCACAATTGGCGCACTGTTACAGACTGTCGCCGTGTGGGGATTGGTCCGTGCCCATCTGTCTCGGGTTTGAAGAAGCCCGCGGCAGATCTCCGAGGTTTCCGAGAACCTCGAAGGTCGTGTCCCCATCCTTTGAGTCAAACTGCCATGCATAGCGCTGATCTTCTCACGGATAGGAGTCGCCTGACGCCGCACCGTGAGGCCTTGTTGGAGTTGGACAGTGGCCGCCGCTTCAGCTATGCCGAGCTGAACGTCCGCGCCTGCCGGCTGGCCAACTTCATGACCAGCCTGGGCGTGCAGGCTGGCGATCGGGTGTCGATCCTGGCCCACAACAGCGTCGTCTATCTGGACCTGTTCTACGGCTTGGCCAAGATCGGCGCGATCTTCACGCCGCTGAACTGGCGGCTGACGGCCGCCGAGTTGAGCTTCATCGTGAGCGACTGCACGCCCAAGGTGATGCTGGTCGGGCCGGAGTTCAGCGGCGTCTGGGCAGAGATGCAGCCGTCGGTGGATGTCGTCCGCGTCGTCAGCCTGGACGGCGCGGACGTGGCTGGCGCGCTGAGCTACGACGATGGCCTGGCCGCGGCAGCACCGGTCGAGCCGGCCCGCCCGCCGCTGGATGGCGAGTCGCCCTACTGCATCCTCTACACCTCCGGCACCACCGGCAAGCCCAAGGGCGCGGTCCTGCCCCACCGCCAGATCCTGTGGAACTGCATCAACACGGTGACAAGCTGGGGGCTGTCCGAGCGCGACGTGTCGCCGGTGCTGACGCCGCTCTTCCATGCCGGCGGGCTCTTCGCCTTCCTGACGCCGCTGCTCTACGCCGGCGGCCGCATCATCCTGGCCAAGGGCTTCGACGCCGAACAGTCGCTGCGCATGATCCAGGAGGAGCGTTGCACGGTGATATTGGGCGTGCCGACGCTGTTCCAACTGTGGCTGGACGCGCCCGGCTTTGCCCAGGCCGACTTCAGCGCGGTGCATTTCTTCATCAGCGGCGGCGCGCCGCTGCCCGTGCCGCTGGTGGAGGCCTGGCGGGCGCAGCAGCCGGTGATCTTCCGCCAGGGCTACGGCCTGACCGAGGTTGGCCCCAACTGCTTCAGCATGACCGACGAGGAGTCTTTGCGCAAGACAGGCTCGGTGGGCAAGCCGGTGATGCACAGCCAGATGCGGCTGATCGACTCCGCGACCGGGCTGGATGTGCCCGCGGGCGAGACGGGCGAGCTGCTGATCCAGGGCCCGCACGTCTGCACCGGCTACTGGCAGAATCCCGCGGCCACGGCTCAGGCGCTGGTGGATGGCTGGTTCCACACCGGCGACATGGCCCGCATGGACGACGAGGGCTTCTACACCATCGCCGGTCGCTTCAAGGACATGATCATCAGCGGCGGCGAGAACATCTACGCCGCCGAGGTCGAGAAGGTCTTCCGCGACCATCCCGCGGTGCAGGACGCCGCGCTGATCGGCCTGCCCGACCCCAAATGGGGCGAGGTGGGGCTGATGGTGGTGGTGCTCAAGGCCGGCCGGATGGCCACTGAGGATGAGCTGCGCCAGTTTTGCGCCGGCCGGCTGGCCCGCTACAAGGCGCCCAAGCACGTAGCCTTCGTCGACGCGCTGCCGGTGTCGCCCTATGGCAAGGTGCTGAAGGCGGAGCTGCGGGCCAGAGATTGGCGATAGTCCCAGGGATTGGAAACCCCTGGCTGAAAGCACGAAGCGGCCTCAGCCGCTGGATTCCGGATCCGTTAGGCCCTGAGGGGCCTTTGGATTGTCAGCCGGTGAATTCCATTCACCGGTTGAATTCCCATTCACCGGGCGAACCATTTCGAGGACATTCATGCCACGCTATGCAACCATCATCGGCACGGGACGCTATGTCCCGGAGACCGTCCACAGCAACGACATGCTCAAGGCGCAGGTCAGCGCGGCCAACCCCGATTTGGCCAAGGTGGTCGATGCCTTTCAGGAGAGCTCTGGCATCCGCGCCCGGCGGCTGGCCCCGCGTGACTGGGCCGCGTCCGACCTCGCAGTGCGGGCCGCGCAGGCCGCGCTGGACAAGGCCGGCATCACGCCGGAGCAGGTGGACATGATCCTGCTGGGCACCGACACGCCTGACTACATCACCCCGGCCACGTCCACCGTGGTGCAGCACAAGCTGGGCGCGGTCAACGCCGGGACCTATGACATCGGCTGCGCCTGTGCATCCTTTCCCACCGGCGTGGCCACCGCCTCCGGCCTGCTGGCCACCAATCCCTGGATGAAGCACGTGCTGGTGATCGGCGTCTACATGATGAGCAAGCTGGCCGACCCCGCCGACGTAACCTCCTTCTTCTACAGCGACGGCGCGGGCGCGGCCGTGCTGACAGCCGCCGACACGCCGGGCTTTCTCTCGTCTGCCTACATCGCCGACGGCGCGTATCATAACTACTGGGGCCTCTACAGCGGCGGCACCTACGAGCCGGCCACGGTGGAATCGGTGCAGGCCGGCCGCGCCAACGTGCGCCTGCTCCAGCGCTATCCGCCCGACGTCAACCATATCAACTGGCCCACGATCGCCCGTCTGCTGGCCGAGCGGGGCGGCTTCGGCCTTGAGGAGATCGATCTGATCATCTTCACCCAGGTGCGCCTGCCCTCCATCAAGCTGGTGATGGACGATCTGGGGCTGCCGCTGGCCAAGACCCACTGGATCATGGAGGAGTGGGGCTACACCGGTTCCGCCTGCATCGGCATGGCCCTGGACGACGCCATCGAGCAGGGCAAGGCCAAGTCAGGCGACTTGGTGGCCCTGGTCGGCTCCGGCGTCGGCTACAACTACGCCGGCGCGGCGCTGCGGATGCCGTAAACGCGCAGGACTGACAGTGCTGGCATACACGTCAACGTAGTCCTGCGCGCGCAAGTTCGCCCAGCCGCTGAGCAGCACTGTCAGTCCTTCCCGAAAACGAGGTACTACCCATGACCATCCCAACCCTTCCCGGCATCGCGCCCAGGACAGTGACGACTAACCGCCTCACGACGCGCGTGCTGTTCAGCGGGCCGGACGACGGCGCGCCGGTGTTGTTCCTGCACGGCAACGCCTCTTCGGCCACCTGGTGGGAGGAGACGATGGCGGCCCTGCCGGCTGGCTGGCGCGGCATCG
>Ga0209096_1000667_pt1 | contig 43237 bp, 38 predicted proteins | sample AD_UKC034_MetaG_FD_184407 | JGI IMG/M metagenome (GOLD analysis project Ga0209096, IMG submission 184407) | Active sludge microbial communities of municipal wastewater-treating anaerobic digesters from USA - AD_UKC034_MetaG (SPAdes) (version 2) | ecosystem: Engineered > Bioreactor > Anaerobic >...
GATCTGGGAACCCGCTGCACCATCTTCATGAACTCCAAAGTGAAGCAGGCCCTTCGGGAAGGGGCGACGGTCGGCGACATTTCGGCAGGTTTGGCGTATTCGGTTATCAAAAATGCTCTGTACAAAGTGCTGAAGCTGAAGGACGTCGATGTCCTGGGGGACAAAATCGTAGTTCAGGGCGGAACATTTCGAAATCCAGCCGTATTACGCGCCTTGGAGGTGCTTCTGAACAAGGAGGTTATGAGACCGGATATTTCCGAGCTGATGGGAGCCTACGGTGCGGCCCTGACAGCCCTTGCCAATCATCGTGCGCATGTTGTGGCGGCCGTTGCTCCGCAGCAAGAAGCGCTGAAAGGTCCGGATCGGCCGGGACGGGAGACCGACGACCTGGTTTTTGAGAAATTGGTGATGGGAAGTGGTTTTTCAAAAAAGGAAATCCGCTGCCGGGGATGTGAAAACCAGTGCAGGGTTTTGAAGCTGACTTTCAGCAACGGAAACCATTTTTATACAGGGAACCGATGCGAGCGGCGCTTCAGCAACAATCCGGATGCTCAACGCAAAGGAAGGAACCTGATTGATGATCAGATAAGGCTCCTGTTTGAGCGAAACACGGAACCCGAAGGCGAACCGATTTTCACCTACGGTATCCCCCGCTGCCTGAACATGTATGAAAACTTTCCCTTTTGGTGCGCCTTTTTGACCACATGCGGCTTCAGGGTGGTTCTCTCGTCCGAGTCCAATTTCCAATTATATGAAAAGGGGTCTTCCACTGTCATGTCGGAAAACATCTGTTTCCCCGCCAAACTTGCCCATGGGCATATTTTCGATCTTGCCGGGAAAGACATCGACAGGCTGTTCTATCCGACCGTCGTCTATGAGGAAGAAGAATACGCAGATGCCTTAAACAGTTATAATTGCCCGGTGGTTACCGGATATCCCGATCTATTGAAGAGTGCTGTCAATCCAGAGAAAAAATTCAAAATCCCCCTGGACAATCCATCTGTCAGCTTTAAGGATTTCGGTTTGCTGAAAGATCAGCTTTATCTGTTCTTCAGGCGGTTTGGAATCAATTACCGCACGATATCGGAAGGGGTTGAAAAGGGCGTCAAGGCGCAATCGAATTACAAGACGGAACTCAGGTCCATGGCGAAAACGCTGCTGGTCAGGTCGGAGGCCGAGAGACGGACAACCGTTGTCCTCTGCGGCCGACCCTACCATGCAGACCCGCTTGTCAACCACGGTGTTCCGGATGTATTGACGGAACTCGGCGTGGACGTCGTCAGTGAAACCGCGCTTCCCCTGAATGCAGATACCGTCGCTCTGGAAGATGTCAATGTCCTGACCCAGTGGAGCTATGCCAACAGGCTGTACGCAGCGGCAAGGTGGGTAACAAACACGGCGAATGCCCAAATGGTTCAGTTGACCTCTTTCGGCTGTGGGCCGGATGCGATTTCGGCCGATGAGGTCAAAGAAATTCTGCGCCATGGCGGGAAGATTCATACCTTGATCAAAATGGATGAAATCGTCAACGTGGGCGCCGTCAGGATCAGACTGCGCTCCATGCTGGAAGCGGTGAAGGAAAAGAACGGCAAAACGAGAGCCGTAGGGGGCGGCACAATGCAAACGGGCCGGGCGGTTGTGGGCAAGTCCGGAAAGAGAACCCTGATCGCCCCCTATTTTTCACCCTTCTATTCACCGCTGGTCCCGTCGGCTTTCAGGCCCTTCGGTCACCGGGTTGAAGTCCTTCCGCCCCAGGACAGGGAGTCGGTTGAATGGGGACTTAAAACCATCAACAACGATATGTGCTACCCCTCTGTCCTGGTAGCCGGCGACATTATCAAGGCATTTCAATCAGGCAGGTACGATCCTGAAAAAACCGCTGTCGTCATGACCCAAACCGGCGGTCAATGCCGGGCATCCTCTTACGTGTCGCTTATCAAAAAAGCACTGGCCGCCGCCGGCCTGGATGAGGTTCCGATAATCGCTATATCCAATGAGGAAATCAATGCACAACCGTGGTTTAAAATAGATAAAATGGGGCTGATAAAACGGATGGGCTTGGGAATTATTTTCGCCGATCCCCTGGCCAGGATGTATTTATCAACAATGGTCAGGGAAAAGGTGCCCGGGACATCCAAGAACCTGCATGAAAAATATCTCTTTGAAATGGAAACAGGTATCGAGAATGCAGATTATTATTATCTTCTCAATCTTCTGAAAAGGGCCGTGGCGGACTTCAACCGGGTTGAGATCAACGACAAGACTGTCCCAAGAGTCGGGATCGTTGGAGAAATCTTCGTTAAATATAACTTCTTCTCCAACGGAAATATCATCGACTGGCTGTCCGGCCAGGGGGTGGAAGTGGTTCTTCCTCCTATACAGAATTTTTTCGCCCAGCGCTTTATCAATGAGACCTACGACCAAAAGGCCTTTTTTAAACGTTCTTTGGCGGATCGTATCAAGTACAGGCTGCTGGAGATATACTCAAATTACCATGTCGGCCAAATCGAGCGGATTATGCAGGGATTTCGTTTTTACAGAAAGGCTCATGACTTAAGAAAACTGGCGGCGATAACCGGCGAGGTAGTCAGTTTGGCCAATCAGTTTGGCGAAGGATGGCTTCTTACGGCTGAAATGATCGCCATGCTCAATGAAGGAATCGACAACATCGTCTGTCTCCAGCCCTTCGGCTGCATTGCCAACCACATCACCGGGCGGGGCATGGAAAACAAACTCAGGGAGATGTTTCCTCATCTGAACCTACTTTCACTGGACATGGATGCAGGGGCAAGCGAGGTCAACATGATGAACCGCCTCCATTTTATGGTGACAGCCGCACGGGAAGAGGTGGACCGCGAGGTGGAACACAGCCGGCGCAGAAGACCGCTCGAAGATTTGCCATTCCCGATGCATGGCCGCGCGAACTGGATTCTTTCAACGCCTACACGTCTTTGGAGGTCGAAAAATGGAGGGCCTGGGCGTCCAACCTGGGACTGTGGGAGAAGACGCGGCAGATGAAGCGCTGGGTCGGCATGTAACCTGCAGCATTGCTGAATTTGACGGTCAGAAGGCAGAGGGCATAACCCTCCGCTCGTCAAACGAGAAGCAGGATGCCGTCGATGCCGGGCGCAAGATCAGCCAGAATCAAGGCACCGAGTTCTACATCCACGGCAAGGATGGAAAGATCCAGAACGTGGAAAGCTCATCTTTTCCGAGATCACCTGGCTTTGCTCCACACGAGCGGCGGAGCTCCAGTCCCATTGGCAGACGGAGTACCCGGAGATCGATATCGCTTCAGCGAAAATCTGGCTCTTCGAGAGGGATAGCTACAGCCCCGAGACCTACTTTGTACTGCCAGTGCATTGCTGGCTTGAGAATTACTATCGCCCCATGCAGGGCCGTTTTGATGCGTTCCTTGAGCGGCATGGCCACAGCGACCAGGCCAAGGCTGTCGTCTATGCCGAACGGAACGAAATTGCCCTTTAGCAAATGCGTTGCGACGTCGAACGCTCGTCTGAGGAAATCGAAGTGGCCGTTCAGGAAATCCGCTTGATTTTTCCTTACCGGCCCTTTATTTTAGGATGTTCGGTTAAAATAAAATAAAGACGAATCTTATTTTAGGTTCGAGGCAGGCAGGATGAAGCGAGAACTCCAAGGCAGATACGTGACCATATCGACGGTGGGTGAGAAGGCCCAGGCCTTCGTGCCCGCGCCGCTGCCGCCACGTCCACCCATCGACTGGACGCCGGAGCTGCGCAGCAAGTTCGACCAGGCGTTGCTCGCGCTCGGGCGGCTGGATAGCGTTTCGACCCCGCTGCCGGACACCTCGCTGTTCCTCTACATGTATGTTCGCAAGGAAGCGGTGCTTTCTTCCATGATTGAGGGAACCCAGTCGTCGCTGTCCGACCTGCTGCTGTTCGAGCTGGATCAGGAACCCGGCGTGCCGCTGGATGACGTGCGGGAGGTCAGCAACTATGTTGCGGCCCTTGACCATGGTCTGCGCCTGCTGGAGGAGGGGCTGCCACTGTCGCTGCGGCTGTTCCGCGAGATTCATGGTGTGCTGCTGACCAAGGGGCGTGGCAGCAATCAGACCCCGGGGGAGTTTCGTCGCAGCCAGAACTGGATCGGCGGCACCCGGCCGGGCAATGCGGCTTTCGTTCCGCCTCCGGCCGAAGAGGTACTGGAGTGCATGAGCAAGCTGGAGCTCTTCCTCCATGACCAGCCGGAGCCGACCCCGGTGCTGCTCAAGGCGGCGCTGGCCCATGTGCAGTTCGAGACGATCCACCCGTTTCTGGACGGTAACGGCCGTCTCGGTCGTCTGCTGATTGCGCTGCTTTTGTGCGAGCAGAAGGTGCTGCGGGAGCCGATGCTCTACCTCAGCCTCTATTTCAAAACACATCGCCAGTACTACTACGAGCTGCTCAACAACGTGCGTATGACAGGTGACTGGGAAGCCTGGCTCGACTTCTTCTCCGAGGCGGTGATCGTCACCGCCACCCAGGCGGTGGAAACGGCGCAGCAACTTCTCGACCTTTCGAACCAGGACCGCGACAAGATCAGCGGTCTCGGCCGGGCGGCTGCATCCACGCTGCAGATTCACCGGGCGCTGATGGAGCATCCCATCGCCACCTCAGGCTCGCTGGTGGAGAAAACCGGCATCACCCCAACGACCGTCAACAAGGCGCTCGGTCATCTGGAGCAGCTCGGCATCGTCAAGGAGTTGACCGCCCAGAAACGCAACCGCCTGTTCAGCTATGCGGGCTATATCGAGATCATGAGTCGCGGCACGGAACTGCCGGGCAGGTAGGTCAATTCGATTCGGTTATGGGAACCGAACCGGCGTCCGAAAACCGGATTCGAAGTTGTTGCGGTTCAGCGCCAGGTATCCGGTTTTACTGCAAACCCGTCACCCTCGTCCGGTGCCGGGAAATCAGGGGAGAAAATCGTTTCTCTGGTCGGGTAGGCGGGAAGTGGTTGTGCGAGATGACTTCGGCGTTTATTATCAATGATTTACGAGGAGAGCGGGCTTTGAGACTGTTTTGCGTCAGGTCGCCGCGCCCTCCACCAGATGAAAATCCGATAGAGTCCATTGAAGTGCAAAACCCACCGTTTCTGGTGGGTTTTTTGTTGCCATCTGTCCAGGGGAGTGCTATAAGATGTTGCAAGATCCGGAATAATATGGGGTATATTTGAGGCAAATGTACCCCCAGGGAAAAACAGATACCCCCAAATAAGGATAAAATCTTTATGGCGCTTAGCGATGTCAAGATCCGTAAGGCAAAGCCAGGGGATAAACAGATTAAACTTTTCGATGGCGAAGGCCTCTTCCTTTTGGTTACGCCGCAGGGAGGAAAATATTTCAGGTTGAAGTATCGCTTTGACGGCAAGGAAAAGCTGCTTGCCCTGGGAACTTATCCTGAGATTTCGTTGGCTGATGCCAGGCAGCGCCGCAATGAAGCCCGAAGGCAGATTGCCCATGGAATCGACCCCGGGGTCTTTCGTAAGGCGCAGAAACGGGCGAAAACGGAAGAGAAAGAAACCTTCGAGGTGATAGCCCGTGAATGGCATGAGAAATTTAGAGCAACATGGACGGCGGGTCATGCCGCGACGATTATGAGCCGGCTAAAACGCGATCTGTTCCCCTGGATAGGCAAACGACCAATTTCTGAAGTGAAAGCCCCTGAACTTCTGGCGGTTTTGCGCCGAGTGGAAAGCCGTGGAGCCTTGGAATCGGCGCATAGGATCAGGACAATCGCTGGCCAGGTTTTTCGCTATGCCGTGGCCACAGGGCGGGCAGAGAGAGATCCGTCCGGCGACCTTAAAGGCGCCTTGCCGCAGCCAAGAGAAAAACACCATGCGGCCATAACGGACCCCAAAGAAGTCGGTGCTCTTCTCCGTGCCATAGACAGCTACCAGGGTTATTTTGTTGTAAAGTGCGCCCTGAAGCTTGCTCCCCTGTTTTTTGTCCGTCCTGGCGAACTCCGTAATGCGGAATGGGCGGAAATCAATTTTGATGAAGCCCTCTGGACGATACCAACGCACAAAATGAAAATGAGGCAATCCCACATTGTGCCTCTTTCCAGCCAAGCGATTTCCATTCTGAAAGAACTCAAAGAATTGACCGGGACCAGCAGATATGTGTTTCCCTCCGGGAGAACATTTTTGAGACCCATGTCAAATAACGCCATACTCGCAGCGCTTCGCCGCATGGGATATGAAAAAGACACCATGACGGGGCATGGATTCCGGGCCATGGCCAGGACAATTCTTGATGAGGTCCTCCAAATTAGGCCGGATTTTATCGAACATCAACTTGCCCACGCCGTCCGGGATCCGAACGGACGAGCATACAATAGAACGGCACATTTGGATGAACGTAGAAAAATGATGCAGACATGGGCGGATTATCTGGATGAGCTCAAGGCCGGGGCAAAAGTGATTCCATTGATACAGCAGGTATAGCTTTGAAAAGGGAGCCTTATGAATAAAATCGGATATGGTAAATTCATTGAGCTGTGCTGTGTTGATGATCCCCAGGATTGGCACGGGATGGTGGTAAGAAAAGATGGTATCTGGATAGAGCCACCGCCGAATGACATGCGTCTTTTTCCGAAAGAAAGAGCAGCTTTGTCGGAGCATCCGGATAATGATCTAAATCTTCCAGCCCTTGCATTTCCTTGTACAATGAAGGAACTTCGCCGTTTTCTTGATTGGATTGGTGAGGGAGTGGCGCAGACATATCTGGGAGACCAAGCGAATACGTATGTGGGTATCGAAGATGTGAGCCCACTTCGCAAAGCTGGAAGGCCGAAAGGTCCGTTGCGTCAGGTACTTGAATATTGTTACTTGAAATTCCAAAAAGAAGGTAACACAGAAATTTTAAGAGAAGGAAAAATAAGGGAGTTTCTTATAAGAATAAAAGAGCTTGCGGATGAAAATAAAGTAAAATTTGATGAATTTGTTGGAGAACGTATCGAGAGTATAAAAATCGGGCCAGGTGGATACATTGTCAAAACGAAGGAGCACTATGCATTAACAAACGATACAAAAGAAATATTAATTAAATCAAAAAGATACAATCAAGCATATGTTTCGATAGTACTTAACGATATAAGAAAGAAATACTCCTTCCAAACCTAATCATCTCCTTAAAAAAAATCATTTTTTCCATTCCAAAACCCCTATTTCGTAATTCAGAAATCGGGGTTTCGAAAAGAGCTGCATGTTTCATTGTGGCCAAAATACATCATGGAGGTCTGCAATGAAACAAGATCACGAAAAAGTAAAAACGGACTCCGATCGCTTGCTGAAAATTGGAGAAGTCTTAAAGATTATCCCCGTTTCGAAATCAACGTGGTGGAAATGGATCCGAGAAGGTAAGGCTCCGCAACCGATCCGCTTGGGTACTCGTTGTACCTTCTGGCGGCACTCTGATGTGACCAACCTAACTAATTGAGGGGGTGTTACATGGAAGTGCAATCAAAGAGATCCACGAGCAATATTTCGCCTGCAGTATCTATGGATTGCGGGTGCCATTGGGATCGTTTCGGTGGTTACTATGCGAGGAGAGCAAAGAGCAATAAATTCTTCACCAGATACCATGAAGGTTTCTCCCCGATCCCAGCCCTCAGCTGGTCCAGGTGGCCAAGGAAGGGAATGCAGTGCCCTTCATCATCATCAATTCCTCCAATGGCAAATCCTCCTCAACAAAATCACGGGAAAAGGGGGGATTAAGTCATGTCCGCTGAGGATGAGAACATTCGCGAGAAAGTGAATGCACGGCAGGAAGAAGAGAAGAAAAAATATGCTGGTGAATCCGAGGCCCCTCCCGGGGACACGCCCCTTGAAATCTTAAGGGGCTGCCTCCTTGCGGAAGGGGAGCTTTTAAATCTGACCCTCCCGGAACGGCTGGTTTACCTGGGACCATGGAGGGCGGGGAACCTCGGCATGATCTATGGCCCCCGGGGCATCGGAAAAACTCTTTTCGGTTTTTCCTTCGGGCTTTCCATAAGCCGGGGCTTGGCTCTGGGACCGTGGGATGCCGGGACACCCACGGGGGTGATCTACGTCGATGCGGAAATGCCACTTGACCAGGAACAAAGCCGCCTCCGCCGCATGGTAAAAGGCCTTCCCCCTCCCAAGGCACCCTTTGCAATTCTTTCAAACGAACACCTCCACCTGTCGGGAAAGTGCACGATCAATCTCCAGGAAGAGTCTTGGCGGCAAGGATTGACCGAGTTCATGAAGGAAAGCAAGAGCACGTATGGGGTTCTAATCCTGGACAATCTTTCGTCCCTCATGCCGGGGGCCAAGGAAAACGAAAAGGAATCGTGGGACACCATTAATGCTTGGCTCATCGGCCTTCGTTTCCTGGGGATCATGGTCGTCGTAATCCACCACGCGGGAAAGAGCGGTGATCAGCGGGGGACATCCGGCCGGGAGGATGCTCTCGACATGGTGATCAAGTTGACCCGTCCAAAAGGATGCTTGCCTGACCAAGGGGCTCGTTTCGCCGTGACCTTCACGAAGGCTCGGGGGGTCACGGGAACCGCAGCCGTGCCATTTCAATGCCAGGTGACAGAGCATCCGGCAGACCCGGAGCGTCTTGTTTGGATGACCGAGACGGTAAATGGCAGCAGCCGGGACATTATCATCGCCATGCTGGGGGCAGGTATCCCTCAAAAGGACATCAGCGCCATCCTGGAGAAGGATCCCGCTTACATTTCCAGGGTTAAGGCAGGGGCCATTCGGGATGGGTTTTTGAAGAAAGGTAACGCCTTCACGGGCAAAGGAAAGGAAAAATACGGGAATGTCGACCTGTCCCCATACTGGAGTTTTTGACGCCGAGTTGACTCTTGACCCCCCTAAAGGGGGGGAGTCAAGTCAACTTCATTGACCGGCCAAGTTGACCTGTCAACTCGATGTAACATTATGAATTAAATAACCATACGGAGAAAGTTGACTTCGGCGATTGACCGATCAAAAAACCGGGTTGACCTCAAGTTGACCCTCTTAAAAATCTTTTTTGGGAGGAATCGATGAAAATTAAAATCGAGGAAATCAAAATCAAAGACATTACAACCAACGCCGGGACGCAATCGCGTCTTAGGATCGACCGGGAGATGGTGAAAGACTATACGGAACGCGTGCACGAGGGAGACAAGTTCCCCCCTGTTGTCCTCTTTCATGATGGGTCAAACTATTACTTGGCCGACGGATTTCACCGACTTAAGGCCGCCATGGCGGTCGGAAAGGTGAATATAGCATCCGATGTTCGCTCGGGAAACAGAGATGATGCTCTGTGGTTTTCCATCGGTGCCAACCGGACAAACGGGAAGCGAATGGGGCACGGAGATAAGAAAAACGCGATTATGCTGGCCATCACTAACTTTCCAAACAAGTCGCAACAGGAAATAGCGAATCAAGTGGGCTGTTCTCAACAATACGTGGCGATGGTCAAGGGAGATAATACAAGTACTTGTAATATCCCTGAAACCCGCAAGGATGCGATCGGTCGTAATCGTCCCACGGTTTACAAGAAAGCAGATCATGAAGAAGTCGAGGATGAAAATACGACAGACGAAGGGATGAGCGAGAAGCCGATCGAAATAGAAGAGATCAGCGAAAATCCAACAAGCTTGACGGAGGAGTGTAGCGACGGGCTGGCCTACTGCGAAAAAGCCATAGCCGAGATGCAGAAGATTCAAAAAGAAGACACACATCGAGCCGAGGCATGGGCTTTAATGCGTAAGTGGCTGGATGAAAATGAATAACGTCGAACAACAATCAGAAACAACACAGGGCATTCTTTTTGATGCTCTTCAAAATGATGGTATTTTCCTACGCCGAGTTGCCAGCACACATGGCGGAGAATATGCTTCCCCCTGTCCCTGGTGCGGCGGAAGGGATCGTTTCCGAGCCTGGCCGGAAACGGGGCGCTATTGGTGCCGTCAATGCGGCCGAAAGGGGGACGTCATCCAGTATTTGCGGGACAGGCGGGGCATGACGTTTAAGGAAGCAGCGAAGCTGGCCGGGAAAGATCCGGACCAGAGAATCATGCGCCGGGAGCCCCGAAAAGCGGCCTTCCCTCCAGCCGCCTGGTCGGAAAAGGCTGGGCGATTTGTTGAAAGAGCCCGGAAGAACCTGTCATCTGCCATACCTTTCCTTTCTGCACGGGGCATAAAACAAGAAAAGGCAAGGCGAGCCTGCTTGGGATGGAACCCCGTGGACGTTTACGAACAACGACCATCCTGGGGTTTACCGGAGGAGCATCGAAATGATGGTCGACCGAGGCAGTTTTGGCTTCCCGCCGGCCTCGTGATCCCCATGATCCGTGACGGGCGTGTGGTTCGCCTGCGCATCCGCCGGCCGGAAGGTGAGCCCCGTTACGTGGTTGTCCCGGGATCTTTTATGGGGCCGATCTTATGGACGACGGAAATAAGATTGGCGGTCATCGTCGAAAGCGAACTTGACGGTCTGCTTCTTTACCAGGAAGCCGGGGATATGATGAACGTCGTGGCGCTTGGATCAGCGCATGGCCGACCGGACGAGGCCACGGCGGAGTTACTTGAGGAAATGGATTTCCTACTTATTGCCCTGGACTTCGATGAGGCAGGCGGAAAGGCAGCCTGGCAATGGTGGCGGAAGACGTACCCGGAAAAGACAGTTCGTTGGCCGCCGCCGCAGGGCAAAGACCCCGGTGACTATTTTCAGGGCGGCGGATCCGTTCGAGCATGGCTTTCCGTTGGATTCGATGAGGTTATCGAGCGCATGGAAAGAATCGCGATTCAACAGGAGCTAAGTTAACGTTACTGTCCTTGCCGCATCGGCGCGTACAAGGCAGCGGGTTTATGGACAAGCGACGGCAGGAGGTTGAAAATGCCCGATCTTAAGTCGACAAAAAGAGAACAAAAACGGGATGTTTTGAAGGCCAAGAAAAGGCAGGTGCTCATTGAGTACTTGAGCGATCCAGACAACGAACCTTTGCCGCGCTGTCGTCTGGCGACGCAAGTGCTGAAATACCACCAACATAGCGGGATGTATGTTCTCTTTTCGCCTGCGGAACTGGATCAGATCGAGGCCGAGGCCCTGGATCTTCGGCGTAGGCGGTTTGCCCTGGCCTTGATGAGGGTCGATGACGGCCTGCTGCGGCGTGCAGCCGAGGGCGATCCCCAGGCGGCGAAGCTGGCCTATATGAAATTTGAAAATTGGATGCCCGGCGAGAGGCGCCAAGTTGATCTGACGAGCGATGTCAAAATCGCTGTGTTTAGAGAGCTACTGGAGGAAATAGCCGACGCGAACCGCGGCTTCGAGGACCTCGGCTTCAAAAAAGCAGATAAAGAATGAAATTGCCGTAGGAGGATGTGGCATGGTGAAGAAGAATACGGGATCCGACATAAAACATCGGACGCCGAAAAAAGCAATCCAGGCATATTGCATCCATTGTGTCGGGGGCAGCTCCCAGGACGTGAAAGCCTGCGACGCAGACGATCCGGCTTATCACGTCTGTCCGTTTCATCCCTACCGCCTGGGCAAAGGCAGGCCATCCGCAAAAATCATCCGTTTGTTCTGCCTCCAATGCATGGGCGGGAGCAAGGATTTCGTCAGGGATTGCGAAACGACGGATTGTCTGTGTCACCCGTATCGCCTTGGGAAGAACCCCCACAAGATCAAAACGGGGCGGACCGCAGACGAAATGAAGAAAATTCGGGCCTTGAGAGGGGAGTTTGCAAAGGATTTCGCCGGTGAATTTCAACGATCTCCCGTCGAGCCTGCCTTACCCCTTCCCATGGATGAGCCGATAAAAACGAACCCAGAAATTCAACGTGAGCCTGCAGCCGGCGAAGAAATCGTTGGCAAGGTATTAGACGTTTCTGTTTCAATATGCAGCAACCGGCAGCAAGCGGCATTTTAGTTCGAATGGGTGAATGAATAAAAGCAATAAGTGAGACAAAATCAATGACGGGCACGATGTTGATCTTGGATCTCCGGGATCGACAGAGCCACATTCGGCGACCTCGGCCCGGGTGTGGCGTCAGGGGATTTCGGCTGGAACCCGGATGTCATGTGATGCGATCCATTCTTTAAAGATCCACATTACGGGCTGGTTTACGTTAAGACAATCAATCGGTGAATCTGCAACGCTGAATATTCAGTAATAATTTGACAAAAGCTCTAAATCCTTTTAAAAATATTGACGCGGTATCGTGCGGATTGCCTTATAAGTTTCAGGGAAAAGCGCATTACATATATTAACCGTTAGAACTACTCATTCAACTAGGGAGGCAAGGGACATGGCTAGATGCACAGCTCCAGTAAGGGGCCATCGCTCAGCGAGAGCCGCAGCCAACTGCCCAGCATGCGGTGGGCGCTATGGCCGCTATAGCGGTTACAGCGGCTACGGGTCGTACTCGCCCCCGTCTCACTCCCCGTCGCGAAGCAGTGGGGGCAGCCTGAGCGGCGGCGGAGGTTCCAGCCGTAGCGCAAAGCCGCGCTGGTCGGGAGCCGGTTCGTCCGTGTGGTACACGCCTGAAGAAGTGCGAGCACTCACACCAGTCCGCAACAGCGTCGAGAACCTGGCGAAACTGCCAGACCTTCGTGACGTCTTCCTCTGCCACGCATGGGACGACCGGCAGGGGGCCGCCAAGGAGCTGCACGATCTGCTTGAGTCACATGGTGTCTCGGTCTGGTTCAGCGAGAAGGATGTCGGCCTCGGCGTGCCGTTGCTTCGCACCATCGACAAGGGCTTGGCGAACTCGCGTGTCGGGATCGTGCTGGTGACCCCCGCGCTGCTACGTCGCCTCCCAGCAGAGGGCATCGCCGACAAAGAACTTTCGGCACTCCTCGCGCGTGAGCGGCTCGTTCCCATTGTGCATGAGACAACGTATGAAGCTCTCCGCGAAGTCAGTCCCTTGCTCGGCTCGCGAAGCGGCCTGAGCACTGCAGAAGAGCCAATGGCAAACGTCGCGGCCAAGCTCGCCGAGCTGGTCGCCCTCTAAGCTCTGCTGCCCACACGGGTTTGCTATTCAGATGGGGCTGAAATGAGACTTTTTCTTCCAAATAGCGCACATTTGCAAAATATTGAAGGATTCCTGCGGAAATACCATCCTCAGCCATCTAGCAAGATTCTGCGCGTTTCAGGGCATGAAAAATATATTCACCTTCATCCTATGGCCATAGCAATGGCTGCTTGCGCCGGAGCTACAGCGACAAATGGCGGATGGAAAACTACAGGGAAAATTCATAATGTTAGATCAGTTCCCTATTTGATTAGGATGAAACTTTTCGAGCATCTAAATATAATACCCCCTACATATATTGAGGAGCATGAAGAATCAGGACGATTTGTACCTCTCACAAATGTAAAAACATCTGAAGATCTATCGAAAACAGTTACAAATCTCATCCCTTTGCTACATGCCAATTCAAATGTGGCAGATCCAATACGTTATGTAATAAGTGAGCTTGGCAGAAATGTAATTGAACACTCCAATTCCCAAGTTGGAGGTTTTGTTTGCGCTCAGTATTTTAAAAATAAGGAGCGAATCGCGGTAGGAATTGCTGATTCTGGAATTGGAATATTAAATGCTATCCGACATTCACACCCGGCAGAGAATGAGCCTAAGGCATTCCGATTAGCATTGACTCCGGGAATCTCGGGTGCCACTTCAAGAATCGGTGGAAATGAAACTAACGCAGGCGCAGGGCTTTTTTTCATACGGAGTATTGCAAAGGTGTCTGGTAACTTCTTCGTAATCTACTCAGGTAATACACTCTATAAGATAATGAGAAAACAACAAGAGCCTGACAAACTATATAGTAATCCTTTTAAGGAAAATCATTCATTGGTTATTGATTTACCGAAGTGGCAGGGGACTGCTATAGGCATAGATATAAGCGTTGACAATACCGCTGAATTTTCTGCACTATTAGACATTATTCGAAAATCTTATCGCATTGACATGAAGGCCCAAAAAAAAGCCTATTATAAAAAGGTCAAGTTTGTATGAAAAAGATTAATCTTTTAGAAAAAGCAGGATCTTTTGCGGAAAACAAAGATACCGCTGCGGAGATTAGGGATAAAGATATTCTACCTACCCTTGCTACTGGAAATGAAATTGAAATCGATTTTACAGGAGTCACCCTTACGACTCAATCATTCATTCATGCGCTAATTTCTGAACCTCTTCGGAAAAAAGGAGAAGAAACTCTTGATGTTCTTGCTTTTCGTGGATGTAATGATGCAATTCGAGGCATAATTGAAACTGTAGTACAATATGTATTGGATACTACTGATAATGACGGCTAAATCTTTTCTCCAACGGACTCGGTCTCCTCGCCGCTGAGAAATACGTTCGGCACCAGGTCTAACCTTTCCGCTTCGATAGAAGCGAGCTAAAGAATATTTGATGCTTTATGAGTTGAGAATTAAATGACAGAAAACATTCATCATTACCTATTCATGGGAGGAGGAAGCACCAACGACCTCAACCAACAGATGTTCAAGCTTGGCCAGCAACCGACGAACTGGGTTTCAAAAGGAATGCGTCTAAAACGGGACGCAACGGTGTTCTACGAAGCAAATGAATCCGCTAGACTATTTATTGTTTCTGAGCTGGAAAAGGCTCATTTCAAATTCTCTAGATTCTACCGCTGGGAGTTGCAGGATGCGATCGACGAAATCCTGTCTAAAAACCAAGATCGTTACCTGCCCGATTTCGACACATACTATCTACTAATGCACCTCTCTTTGGAGAATGTACTGAAGGGCATATGGCTCGATAACTTTCCGGAAAATATTGGATTCGTTAAGCTGCCCAAAGCGCTCAATACCCACGACCTTGTCTGCTTGGCTGACGATGTTGAACTGGAGCTATCAGCAGAACAAAAAGTGCTTTTGTCCAAACTCGCAGAACTTTTCCTCGGTTATAGCCGTTATCCGATAAAATGGCGGGCTAAACAAGCAGTATGCACACGGGATTTGGAATTTGGCGAGAGGCCCCTTGATGCCGTCTGTATTAGCTGCCTCGAAAACCCATATGCCAAAGACAAAGAGGTTCTTGATGCTTTGTTCACAGAGTGTTTGAAGGAGAGGATTGAATTCGTGTACCAGCATGGCCACGAACGAATGCTTTCCACGTTCGACATGGGGGAACAAAAAGAATCAATTCAAACCCAGGATTCAGAAAGTGAATGAATCACCGAACAAGGCGTTCCACCGGATCGCCGGCAAATCCGGCTCCCGGTGAACTCTGTGTTAGGGTTATTAGAGGTGGCAGATATATGGACTGTGCAGCAATCATAATTAGCATCTTAGCGCTAGCCTTTACCGTTTTCAGCTTTTGGTGGATGAACTGGCGAAAAGGGGAAATCCGCCTCGGATCGAACTTAAGAAGCTATGCCGCATGCGCAAGCCCAAACAAGCTACTTATCGAGCTGCCGTTGATTTTCTTCAATACCGGGGCAGTCCCCCTGGTTGTAGAAAACCTGAGATTACACTTTCCAAAGATCACTGAAGACAATAAATATCTATTTTTTAATGCCACCGTTGCCAAACTTGGTACTGATGAGGATAGAGGTTTTGCCAAGCCGTTTTCTGTTCATGGCGGTGATGTGCTTGAGATGATTTGCGAATTCCAAAATACCTCAACATCATTCAAGTTCGAAGAAGGTGGGTATGAATTTAAAATTCAGGCCTTACTTGGGCATAAAGAAAATTGGATAACTCTAAAGGAATATACAATTAATGCTCACGGAAATGAGTTGAAAACTCTGAATCAGAGACTAATCACGCATGACAACCAGAAAATGCAACCCTAACAACCGCATCAACTCGGACTTGCAATTTCGCTGCGCCATAGCACCATGATTGAACGCGATCAATATTATAAGCCGGCGCCAGCCCGCAAAATCCTCGGTAAGATCGAAGCCGTAGTTCACATTTTACCCTACTCGCTATCCGACAGAGCCTCTTCATGGGCCCCTTTTTCTTCCTCCTGCTTTCTCGGTTGAAACTCCTGTAACCACTTCAGGAACGCCTTGGTGGTGATCTGCACGCGGCCGCGGACGTAAATTACGGGCATCCCGTATTCGATGGCATCCAGCCTCGTCGTGCGCTCGCTGCGGCCCCAACGTTCAGCTATTTCTCGCCATCCTCGTAGCAGCATCCGCCACCCCCTTAATCGTCATCATCCATAGAGGCAAAGAACGGACAGCGCTGCGCTGCCTGCCACGCCTGGCGCACCTGGTCCTTCCCCTGCAAGACGCGCTTGACCCAAGTTGAACAGTTGCCAAAAAATAGAATAACGATATTATGGACATGTGAAGGCTCGGGAGGGCCTTGGCACTACATTTCGCTCTTTGACATAGGGGATTGAAGGATCAGATTTCCCTGATCGTCGGAGGGATGGCCACGCCGGCGGCTTGGAATACCTTGCCGCAGGCACCCCGGCACTCGGTGCGGCCGGCAAGCTTTTTGCCGTTTTCCTCGACGGTGATCTCCTGGAGGGCATCCAGATCCCGCTTGATGTCGGACCACTCGAATGCGTGGCCGGCCCTCTCCAGGCGGTCCTGCAGCGCCTTCATCAGGAGAAGGGCGAGGAAGCTGCAGAAGGCATGGCCCCGGATGGCCTCGTCGGTCTGGTGGAAGACGGGCCTCGTTTCAAGAACGCTCTTCATCTCCCGGAAAAGCTGCTCCACATCCAGTTTCGCCGTTTTTTAGAAGCCATTAACAAAACGGGACATCTCTAAGATGATGAACAACACCCACCGTTTTTTCGTGGTGATTTCGATGGCGGACAGCATGGAGCACCAGGCTGGCAGTGAATCAACTGGACACCGGCAAGAAGCCCTGCCTTAACGATCAGATCGGCAGGAATGGATTCGTAAGTCCTGCCATCAACGGTAATAGTTCGACAGTCCGAATCTCCACAGGCTGACCCACATTTGCTCTGCCTTGTCGATGCTGAAAGCCACGTTTCGAGAGGCACTCCGGCAATCCAAATACGATTTGACTCGAGTGGATCCTTGAGGAACGCAGAAGGTATGATAACCTCTTTTTCCAGAACAACATCTATATTCAGTTCCTTCAAGGAGCGTTTGAGTTTCTCGACCGCTTCATCCACCGCTGCTTCAGTCAAGCCACAGCGGTCACATGTTTGCCCGTCATCATCCACGAGGCGTTGCCAACGGATATTCAGTTTCTTCATCTCTTTTCCTCCGGCTGGGTTGCCTGCCGGGAGCATTGTGCAATTGACTAACAGTCCGAAGCAAATCATAAAACAGGCGAACCTCTTCATCTTTCCTCCCATTAGGCAATAATAAACGGAATAATGAGCTTTATTTGTCCAAAGGATTCTATCAAGGGATCAGCAAAAAAGCAAACAGGTAGAGGTGAGACAACTTCTTTTGGATAAAACTGCCATCCTCTCAGACTGCAAGGGCTTCGCGTTGCCGTTGCCCGAAGATCCTTCGGCCTCACCCAGGATCCAATTCTTCCAGCAGCCCAGCATGTTGGCCTTGATACCCAGGTTCCGGGCCATTTCCGATATCGGATACCCCTGCTCGGTTACCAGCTTGACCGCCTCTTTCTTGAATTCCGATGTGTATTTCTTCCTCCTGCTTCCCATGAAAACACCTCCTTTTTCCTCTGTACATGCACTCTTAAGAAGGTGTCCACTTTTTCTCTACCACGTCACGATGAATCAAGCCCTTATTGCAAGCATAAACAAGCACCGGTCCGGCGTCGATCTCGAAGGTTGCGTGAACGACGTGAAGAATGTTTTTTAAATTGCCTTGCCGGGCATCTCCCCGAAGGCGGTACCTTCGTCGGTCGTCGTTTTCCTGCTCGAAAAGCCACGTTTGGTTAAGGTTTTGCCGGCTTCCTTGCATTTTCTCGCAGGGGGAAGGGTATCGGTAGGGGGCGGGCTCTTTAACTCTTTTTTTATGCAGCAGCCTGGACCTTTTCCGTCTCATATGCCGATATCGTCGGTTAATGTGCAGCTAACTCACGCTATGATTCAAGGGCATGTCGAATTCGTTAACTATGAACCTAAAGTTAACGGCCCGTCTTTAACAGATAATCCTTATTATTCAAGCAGATAGACCATATTTTGCATTTGATGAAAAAAACCTCCTTGATTATTAGTTAACTATATGTAATATTACGGCATATAGTTAACGGTATTAAGGAGGCGACAAAATGAAAAAGGGGGAAAACAAAAACCACCCGAAGAAGGGCTCCCGGATCAAGGTTGAACCGATCCGCGATTTGAAGGATATCCGGGCGATCAAGAAGTTGCTCGACGGAAACCCAATGTATGCCGCTCTCTTCACGCTTGGCATAAACACGAATCTCCGGGCATCCGACCTGCTGCGGATCACAGCCGGCCAGGTCAGGGGATTGAAGCCTATGGATGAGATCGAGCTGAAGGAGAAGAAAACCGGGAAGACGAGGCGGATCACATTGAACAAGGCCTGCGTGGAAGCGGTGACCCAGCTTCTTGCATCAAGGAAATTCGACGATGACATGCCGGTCTTCCAGGGCGAGCGGGGAACTCTCACGGTTCCGTCGGTGAACCGTCTGGTCAAGTCCTGGTGCAAGGCCATCAATCTGAAGGGAAACTACGGAGCGCACACATTACGAAAAACGTTCGGCTACCAGCAGCGGGTCCGCTTCGGAGTGGGGCTACCGGAGCTCATGGTGTGCTTCAACCACAGCACCCAGCGGCAAACTCTTGATTATCTGTGTATCCAGCCGGAGGAGGTGCGGAGCGTGTACGCCAACGAGATATAATATTTTCCAGCCTTTGTTCGGGGGCGTTCTGGAAGTCGATCCATTCGGCAGAAGATGAAAGAATATACCACTTCCCGACCACGCACGGGTTTTTCTTAATATATAATTCTTTTTCCAAGCGCGCGAGCGCCTTGGAGCGTTACTGTTTGTGTGCCGTCGGACATGTCGGATCTGTCATGTTTGTCATGTTTGTCCGATTCCCTGGGCTTGGCAGAGCCGCCCTTGAATCCGCTTTCGATGGTTTTCGTGGCCTCCTGGTGCCCCAGGCCCAGCGCCAGCGCCGTGGAAAGCAGGGCCGCCGCGTATTTCGAAGCATGATCAAAAAGCCCGTTTCCATTCATTTTCGATAACCCCCTTGTAGTTCGGACATCCACTTAATGAGATCATCCACATGATAGAATACCTTCTTCCCGAAACGGTATGAGCGGGGACCGATACCTTTGCATTGTGCGTTCGCAAGCGTTTTTGGTGAAATTAAACCGCCCGAGAATTTCTTTATTTCGCTCCGAGCGACAACAATCGATGGCCATTTTTCTGCCAGCGACTTGAAATCAAAAGCTACTGAATACGATCTACTTTTTTTGCTGACACTTTTGCATGTGGTTTCGATTTTCTTTTTCGGCATTTTGCGCTCTCCTTCCGCTCCCGGGAAATGCCACGATATGACACAAGATATATGCCAATGAATATGGGAGGGTATTCTTCATTTACGTTGATATGAATTAGGTGACGTGAGGAAACGTGTTTGCTACGGAGGGATAAAGGATTCCCTTCTTGTTGCGCCCGCAGGGTCTTACGAATTTGACACGAAAAAAATATGCTCAAGCGGTTCAGACGGATTGGAAAGTGCTGCCAGTCCCACCGCGCCCAACGAAGGGTAGTGCCCCGGCTTCTCCGGACCCGGCTCGCTCCGATACACCGGGACCAGCCATTTTTCTTCCTTCATTTCATATTTGGGTTTCTTCGGATCTTTTTTCATGGTTATTATTTTCCTTGCTGCACCGCCACCCCCATCAGCCTTGCAAACAGCTTGTCAATGTATCTGTCGCGATCATTGGTCATAAATAGCACATGCTTATCTTCAAGTTCATCCTGGGTGTTCTGCCATTTCAGTTGTGGGTACCTCGTCCAGGAAAGGATGAAGCTGTTGAGGATCACGGTTGGGTCTTTCAAACGTTGCTCGATGTCCTTGATCCTTTTGTGAAACAGAACCTTCTCGCTGGCGGGGCCTTCGTGCAGCAAGCCATGGGGCTCGATGAAGGTGACATATTGCTTCTCGCCGACGAGCATCCACAGAATGAAATCCGGATGGAAGTTGCCTGCCTCGAAGAATCCCACACCTTTACCCCGGCTCATGTTCCTAAGCAGGAAGAGGTCCATTCCATTCTTCTCCAGGGCGGTTTTGTGATCGTCGCACCAGGTCTTCAGATCTTTCACAAACTGATATTCGCTTTCATTGAGGGCGACAGGCAGGATTGTGATTTTTCCTCCGCGCCGGACGTGAAAGATCGGCTGGAACAGGTGCTTGCCGAAATTGCAGGCGTTCAGATCACCGACCTTCAGTAGATCGTCCTTCTTCTGCTCCAGATCCTTCTTGATCTGCTGGATTCCCTGGATGACCTGTTCCTCATCGCCATCCACGATGAGCTGGTAGAACTCCTCCTGCGGGATATTATCATCATCTGCAGTCAGATCGCGCAATTCCAGGCGTGGCTCAATGTATTCCCGTTTGCGATAGTTGTAGTAGTGATCGCAGTACCGCTTCAAAAGCTCGGACGCCACCTGCTGTAACAAGAGCACGCCATCAAAGGCAGCCGGGTTCAGGCGGGTTTCCGGCAGGTAGAGGGTGTACCAGTTCGGGTTCTCCAGAAGTCGTTTGATGCCATCCTTGGTGATGTTAAAATTGTACCAGCTCCGCTCGCGTTTGAACTGCTCCAGCTCGAAAAAAAGTGTGTCATAGTCCAGCAGGGCCAGGTGCTGTTCGCGTAACGACACCTTGTCCTTCTGTGTTGCCAGGGCCACACCACGAGAGCGCATGGCGGCAATGCGCGGGTACCAGTCGGCGACTACCGTGTTGTGCGTCATGTAATCCGGGATATCCCCGACAGTGGGCACAGGCGCATCCTTCTTAAAGTCGTATTCCTTTCCGTCTGAGGCTTTCCGCTTCGGCCGCAGGATTTTGAGCTTCTTGCCGAAGTCATAGGTGACGTTCAGTGGGATCGTAATGATCTTGCGACGCTCATTGCCGGGGAGGCCTTCCTCCTTGAGGAACTCGCGGAACTTTTCCATGAAGTCGGCTTCGATGCCGAACACATTCAGGGTTTCCAATTCCTCGATGAAGGTCGGCCGGACCGGCGCATGGGAATGGCCGCTGCGTTTGAGGCTCCACTCGTAACCCTTCAAGCGAACACCGCGCCCGAAGAGCTGAATAATCTGAGTGCCTTCCGATCGTCCGACATGCATCAAGCCCATAGTGCTGACGCGCCAGCAGTCCCAGCCTTCAACGAATTTCTTGGAGCCGATAAGCAGGTTGACTGGTGACGTGGAATCCTTCACGGAGGCGAACATCGCCTCAGTAAAGTCACTGTCTTCCACGGTCAGTCGTGTGCCATTCTGCGCCGCCACCTCGGTCACGTGATCGCACAGGCTTTTGGCATCACCGACGTTGATCAGTCCGAAGGGCGTCTCGCTCGTGCCCACACGCAAGGCCACTTCTCCGGATTCACCTCTGATGCGATCCAGTGACAAATGGCCGCCTGCGGCATGGTTGAACAGCCTGGCGAGAATATCCCGGTAGAGCGCTTCAACGGTTTCACCGCCATTCATGGCCCGGGCCAGGTAGGTAAACGCCCCGGCAAAGATGTCGTTTCCATCCTTGTCCAGCAGGCCAGTATCCTGGCCCTTACCGGTTAGAATCTCGTGCATGCGGCGCGTCGCCGCCTGCTGGTTATCGAGGAAGTCAGCGATAAACTGGATGATAATCGCCACGTCCGTGGCCACGATCTGTTCATCCTTGCTCATCTTACCCGAGGAAACCGTGCTGCCGACAAAGACCCACAGCGGCTTTTCCAGATTGAACGGCTCAAAATCTTTGGCTTTATCCCCGTAGATTCGAAGCTGCTGATAGAACTTCAGCAAGCAAGCTGTCATGTAGATAGACTGGGTTTCCTCGAAGGATTCGGGTAAATTGAGAATCTGGTAATCCTTGCCGAAACCGTCCTCATAGAACCACCGGTAGGAATAATCAAAAAACACCGTCTTCGCGTAGCTGTTCTCGAAATCGGTATTGCCTGATGCCTGAACAGCCTGCTCGAAGGTGGCCGAATACTCAAAGGTGAACCCTTTGGCGCAGAGATCGGACCGCCGGGTGAACCAGACACCTTCCTCCTTGCCGCTCATGCCGCGATGCCCTTCGTCCACCAGAAGCAGATTATGATCTCCAAGGCTTCGCGTTGCGATAGTGTTTGGCCCTTCCTGATCGGCCAGCTTTGTAATCTCGAGCACATCAACATGCTCAAGGCCCTGGGCAAGACCAAACAGGCCGCCACGGGATTGCAGGTAGCTGCCTGCCAATATATTGCTCTCCCGAAATTCGGCAATGTGCTGTTCGGACAAACGCTCGTTGGGCGTCAGGAGGACGACGCGGGAGAGATCGTTTTCCTTCCCATGATTTGCGGCGTAATGCCGGTATTGCAACAGGTTCACATGCATCAAGAGCGTCTTGCCGCTACCGGTAGCGTTCTGCAGGCAGAGCTTGTTTAGGTCGTCTTCGTCGTAAGCAGGCACATCGGCGTAATCATTCCAATGGCTATTGAAGCGATCTACAAAGGCATTGAGGTCGTTCAACAGTTCCTGGCGATTGCCGAAAAACCGGTCCAGATAGATCTCGGCGAATAACAGAGTGAGCCACTGATAATATTTCCACACCACCGGCTGGCGACGCTTTTCGTTGATCGTCTGGGTGTGACGAACAATGTTTTGTTCGTAGGTTAAAAGCATGTCCCGGTTGATGCGGAAGCCCGGGATATCGGCGGCAGGATCGGCATAGCTGAATAGCGGGCTATCGCCGAGATGGTGGTAGAAGAAATGAAGATTATCTTTGTCCAACCCTTCCAGTCTTGGATCGCGAATTGATTCAGCCAACCTATGAAAGGGGCGAACCACTTTTCCTTTCACCTTATGCTCAGTGAGCGGATCGATGCCGAACAGGCTCACAAGCCACTGGTTGAGCAGCAGCTTGTTGCGAAAGTTGTGATTTTTGGGGCCGCGTGATCGTTTCCTTGCCATCACACCGCCTCCTTAAGCGTTCTCGCCACTCCACATGCGTTTCATGAATTCCTCTTCGATGAGGCGAACCTTCCAGTTTTCGTTGTCCAGCTTCAAATTGGGCAGATTGTTGCTGCCGTTAACGTAGATGGTGTCGAATTCAAAATCGCGTGTGCTGATGCGGTTCCTTTGGAACCATTCGTCCAGCATCAGGTTGTCCTGCTCGATGTTGCCGGTGAGTTTACGCCAGACGATCAGCACATTTTCCCGTTGGCCATTGTTCGGTTTAGCCGGCTCCTTGGGCACCCAGCCTTCGACCTTGCGGAACCACCACGGGCCGTCGGCGTTCTGCCGGATACGGCCATCCACCACCAGTTTGGTGTGCTGGTCTTCGGGCAGCTCCGGGTCCTTGATGCGCTTGAATTTTGCCAGGAAGGTTTGCGGCACGGACGTGTGGAGCACCCGCAAGCCGATCAGATAGTTGAAGGTCTCGATCAGATCGACCGCATGGGTGGCGTACTCGTCCGTCCCCGGTTTCTTGACATTCAGTGTGTAGCGACAAGGATCGGCGAAAGCGTCGATGTTAAGCAGCGACTGGCTTCCCCGTGTCTCCACATCCAGCAGGTAGCGGAGCATATAGTCTTCCTTTAGCGCCGGATTGGCAGCTACCGCCTTTTTGCGGTGGGGGTTATGGTCAAGGCGCAGGTTGTTGAGTGCGTCCTCGTAGGATTCCTGACGGATGTATTTGAAGCAGTGAGAAATGCCGGTGTCTCTGGCAGTAGGCTTACCGCCTTTCCAACTATTGGAATAGACCACCTTGGCGATACGGGGCTTGAGCACTGTATCGAAATAACCCCCCATTTCAATAAGCAAGTATTTTCGCTCGCCTTCGTCCTGACGATTCAATTCAATAGTCGCCTGTCCAGTACTGCCAGACCCTGCAAAATAATCTAGAATGGTTCCATTCACATCAGCACTTAAATTAACAAACCACTTGATAAGACTTGGAGGCTTTGGCGTGTCAAAAATTTTTGCACCGAAAAAGTTCTTTAATGCTTTCGTTGCATCAGCGTTTGTCCCATGTTCGTCCAACCATGTTCCCCAACCAGATTGTTTTGTAGTCTCTCTGATCTTTTCAAAAGGATCCCATCTATCCTTCTGACCATTTACTTCAACCCCAGTATCATAAGGTGTCCTTTCCCAATGAAAGACAGCTGGGTCTTCCTTCGCCTCTATAATTAAGGGATTCCCGGCCCCCCAACGCCAACGCCCCTCTTTCCCATCGTTCCGATATGGGAGTACATCAGTCCCGTCTGGAGCTTTCAACGGAAAGAACTGCGCTGGTCTATCTTGGCGTAGTGATGCATCGCCCCATTTCCGCAATTCTCTTCCCTTAATATAAGGGCCATTCTCATCTTCAAAAGAAAAAGCCCCCACCTCTGTTTCCTCTCGGGAGATATTTTCTTTACTCCCATTAGAGTAAATCACCAAATATTCATGCCCGAACCTAATCCCCGTTTTCTGTTTGCCGCCACTCGGTTCTGCCTTCCAAGGTGCATAAGCTAATTTGTTTTGCTCCCCGTAAATGTCTGCCATAAGGTTGCCAATTGAAATAATCTCATTGTCATCTATAGAACAACCAAGCAAGGCCGAGCTTTCAAGAATCGGATTAGAAGTGATGAATAGTTGGTAGGCAAAACCTATCCAAGACGAATGTCGATAGGTGTCTTTGTATAAGAAATCTCCGTTGCCAGTGTTGTAAGGTGGGTCGATATAAACACACTTTACCTGTTCTCGATACCGCTCCTGCAACAAGTTCAACGCCTGGAAATTATCCGAATGAATCAGCAAGCCATCGCACCGTTCATCGAAGTTTTCAATTTGCGCCACCAGGCGTGCCTTGAAACCTTCATCGAAGAAGCGGGTATCCAGCACCAGCTTGTTGTTAGCCTTGAGGAACTCGGTTGTCAAAGGCCGTGAGAACCCTGAGTTGTGCAGGTCAGCCTGGATTGCATCGATGGCGAACAGCTTGATCCACTCTTCACACTGCGCCTCGTTGGCGGCCACTTCCGCGTAGAGCTCCTCGGGAACCCGGTCGAGGGTGATGCAATAGTTGGTTTCAATAATGAATTTCTTCTTCAGCCAGAGCTTTTTCTGGAAATCCTCAAGCTGGGCCAGAAAGTCGATCAGCTTGCCCGCGATCTGGCGCAGCACCTTGATCTTGGCCAGATAGCTTTCAACGGCGGGGGCTTCTGCATTTTCGATGTCATCGAGGCGCATGACCTCGTTCTTGATGTAGAAATCCAGCTCCCGACGCAGGAAGCCGCCCAGGTTCTTATGGATGAAATAATCCATGGTGTTGCGGGCGGTGTACTGATTCACGTACTTGGCCAGCACCGGCCGCTTCTTGTCACTGTCGGTCGGCGCGGGCACTTTGAACAGGCACAAATACTCCGCGACTTGTTTTTCGTGTTCGCCACCAACAGCAGCCATATTTTCGAGACGATCCAGTATAGTCTCCACCGCCTCGGCGTTGCGCTTGTCCCGCCAGGTGTTTTCCTGGCCAGTTTTTTCCGAATCGGGCCGGTATTCGAAATTGACGACCAGTTCACCGGTTTCGGTCAGGGCGACGGGATTTTCGGCATGCAGTATAAAGAAGCGTTTGCTGGCTTCCGAGGCCTTGACGTTGCCATGCTCGCCCTCGGTGGCCTCGACGACGCGAAAATGGACCTTGAGCGGTTTTTCATCCTCGGCTCCGAGGAGGATCTCGATCTGATTCTTCTGCCGCAAGGTGCGGATCTCCTTTGCTTGCAGCAAATCGAAGGTGAAGTTGGAAAAATACTCCGCTGTCTTGATGTAGTACTGATCCATATTGGCCCAGACCAGTTTCACTTCCTCGCCGTTGTATGGCAAGGCATAGGGGGCTGCCTTGCCGGATGTTTCCCGGGTGTAATAACGCCTTGAGATAAAGTCGCCATCGTCGTAGTAGCGTTCAAAGAAGCGATACAGGTGATCATAGACGTCAGCCTCGGCGCTGGCCGTATCCTTGATCGCATCCAGCGCAGCCTTGGCCTTTTTGACCGGTTCGGCTTCCTTCGGATTGAGAACGCCGAAATCCTTGGCCATCTGAATGGCTCTCTCATAGGCGGCCTGCAGCTCGGCCTTTCGGGCTTCATCAACATCACCAAAGGTATCCGCCACGATTTTCAGCAGGTCGGTGCCGATGAAGTCCTGAACTTCCTGCGCCTTGGCATGCATGACGCGATAAAAACCGAAATCGAGATCCGGCTGGTCGAGCTGGAACAGCTCGGAGAGCTTCTTCAAAAGGCGGCTGCGAAGTTTTTCGACAGATGGCATGATTAGCTCCTAATTTTTTAAATCACACTCCACCGGATGGTGAACACCGGGGTGACGGTTGTTTTCTGTTGCATACGTTTTTCAAGCGATTCCAAAAGGCGGTCGCGCTTGTCTGCAATCTCATCCTCGATGTCAAAGATCCGTTCGCGTAAGATGCGCTTCTTACGCTCAAGCGTGCCGATTTCTTCCTGTAAGCTGTGCTGCTCTTCGATGGTAGGAGCCTGACGGCTGTGGCGTTGCAGGTTGCGGATCTGGCGCTTGGTATCGTCCAACTCCTTTTGCGCAGCCATCTCCATATCCTCGGCCCATTTATCGAGCTGGTCGCGGGCCTCAGTGAAGTGACGGTTGTTTTCTTCCAGGTTTTTGGCCAGGGTTGCCTGGGCATGGCGATCCTGATCCCGCATGAGGCGTTCTTTCGCGGAATCAGGGATAGTCTGAAGGGCACGGACCTGACCGCTGCAGTTGAAAAGCTTCTCGCAGGTTTCCTGATCGATGTTGTTGCCCTCATCATCAATGCCCGAAAAAAGCAGATACTCCTCGGAATCGAAAGACTCGATCTTCAGATGCTGAAGGCGGAGCCATCCGGCCCGTCCCTTAAGACGCTCCACCGCAGCTATGCGGGTGAAGTGACTGGATATATCAAAAACGACTTCAGCGGGTGGACATGGCCGCTTTGATGCCTCGTTGATGACGTGCTCTCCCAGCGGGTGGCTCAAGCGATACAGGTACTCGCCGGGCACGTTTTCCTGGATTTTGGAAATCAAGTGGTAACGACCATTTGAAACATGTGCGGCCGGACTGTTTTGAAGGATGAAGGAGAAGGCCTTGTCGTCAAATTCGGCATGATTTTGCAGTGTGTGCCGCGTGACGGCCCAGAACAAGCGGCCAATACGATCCAGTCGCTCATGGGTTCCGGCCAGATTGACTTTCAGGCGTTCGTGAACGTCCTCATCGAAATGCTCCAGCAGCAATTTCCGGGTGTCACGCATCTTGGTTTGGATCTGCTCATCCAGCTCCGCTTGCAGATTATCGAATGCTGTCTGAATTTCTTCTTCGCTCCGACAACTTTGGTAAATTTCAAGGATACGGCGTTCGAAATCTACACCGGCTTCAATGGAACCGAGAACTTCATCACTGGCACCGAATACTCCTGTAAACAGATTGAACTTCTGTTCCAGCAATTCGTAGACACGCCGGTCGGCCTCGTTTCGCTCGTTGAGGAAATTGATAACAACTACGTCATGTTTCTGGCCGTAGCGGTGGCAACGGCCAATCCGCTGTTCGATGCGCTGAGGATTCCAGGGCAAATCAAAATTGACGACGGCCGAACAAAACTGAAGGTTCAGTCCTTCAGCACCGGCCTCTGTCGCAATCATGATACTCGCCTGGTCGCTAAAACAATCAATGATCGCTGCTCTGAGGTCCACCTGACGTGAGCCGGTAGCGCGACCTGATTCCTTGTTGGCGGCAAGCCACTCCTTATAAATCTGACCTGAAGCATCATCCTTGTTGGTGCCATTGAACGTCAGCACCTGACCAGCATAGCCATTCCCTTCAAGGAAGTCTTTGAGCCAGTTCTGAGTTCGCCGGGACTCGGTAAAGATAACCACTTTTTTGGCCGCGCCCATGTCTTCCATGACGCTGAAACCAATGTCCAAGGCCTTCAGCAGCGATCTCGTCTTGGTGTCGATGCCGAGGTCCCTTGCCCAGCGGATATAATCGGCCAGCTCTTCAATTTCAGCATTAAGCTTTCCCAAATCAATCTTTTTGTCCTGCGGCTCTGCTTCTTCCTCTGGCACCTGGATGTCATCGTCTAAAGATGCATCCTCCCGGTCTTCGAGGATCTCATCGAGAAGGTCGTCATCGATATCCTCGCCGGAAATCAGTAGGTCCGTAGCGCTTGCGTTTTGTCTTGCTTCTTCCCTCAACTTCAATAGGCGGTCACGCATGATTTCAAGCGTTCCGGCAACTGCGTGGGGCGATGACGCCAAGACTTTTCGGACAAGAAGTATAAGCAGGTGTTTTTGTCCGGACGGGAGCGCATAGGTTTCCTCGCGTTTGAGATAACTGGAGACTGCCTCGTACAGCTTGTGTTCCTGTTCTGTGGGCTTGAACGGTCGGGTAATGAGCTTGCGCTCGGTGTAGCGCACGAATTCAATTACCTGGCTGCGGAGCGTTCTGCAGCAGAACGCAACCAAGCGGTCCCGCAGACCGGATATATCACCGCCATAGTTGATAAACTGTGCCCTGTAAGAGGCAAGATCACCGAAAAGTCGATCATCAATCAACGTCGAAAGGCCATAGAGTTCGAGTAGGGAGTTTTGCAGCGGCGTCGCCGTCAGTAGCAGCTTTTTACGATCCTCTGTCGCCCAGCGAATACGTCGCCCCAGTTGGTTGCTTTCACGATAGGCATTGCGAAGTTTGTGGGCTTCATCGATGACCACAAGATCCCATGAAATTTCTTTGACTTCTTCAGCACGACTGGCGGCAAAGTGCATGGAGCAAATGATGATTTGCTTGTCCCTGAATGGATTCAGAATGCCAAGCTTTTGCTGGTCCTTATAGGTTTTTGCATCCAAAACGATGGATGACAGGTTGAATTTTTCGGAGAGCTCGAGCGCCCATTGCTTACGAAGTGATGCTGGAGTAACCACCAAAATGTTACGCCTGCGCTCAGCCCAGTATTGGCAAATGACCAGGCCAGCCTCGATGGTCTTGCCAAGGCCAACCTCATCGGCAAGGAGAACGCCTTTTGAAAGGGGTGATCGCAATGCGAAAAGAGCTGCTTCAATCTGGTGAGGATTAAGGTCTACACACGCATCAAACAAGGCACGGCCAAGACGGTCGACACCGGTGCCACCCACTCGGCTCAATTCATGCGCATAGTAGCTTGCATGGTAGTCTGTGATCATTTTTCTTAATCCTTCATATTGCGAGGCCAACGACGCTTCCACGGAGGATCTCGGCGCAATTCCAAAGGTGAGCCTTGAGGTCATGAAAGGTCAGATCATATCAAATCATAATCATACTCATATTCTGCCAATGGTTTCTTAGTTATTGAAATCAGCTGCATCTTTCAAGAAGGAGAAACGTTAGGGCCGCCACGGTAATCACCACAGCTGCGCCAAGAAGGACCTTGATTGCCCGTTTTGCTTTTGATGGCTTCGTCATGGCAGCCCGATGATGGTGATATGAATGTGTTTTATGTTGAAAGGAATCCGGCCTTACCGGCGTGGATGCTTCAGCCCCCGGATTTTCGATAGCACACAGGTCGTTATGTGTCAAAGGAAACGGGATGTCCGTCGAATTTACCCCATGTATGGTGTAAAAAAAAGACAAACGAAGAAGGGGTGGAGTGTAGATATTGCCCGGGCGGAGTTTTTTTGAAAACCCAGAAGCGCTTCAGCCAAAAAGAGCAAGGTTGCACCCGTTTTGTTATGGCGCGGCTTCCCGGCTATCGAAATAAGCACGGCTTCGGTCGGATCCTTCAATGCGGGTCCCTGCACCCGGGCTGCCGGGCCGGCCACCACGTCGTCCCGCTTGTGTCCGCTGGCGGCTGCTCCCATCTCTGTGGGCCGCCTCATTCAAGGGGTGTTTACTGGCCTGTTGACAGGTGGTCAACGTCGACGGCCAATTATTGTCCAGGGGGGTGTGTAGGTATTGCCCGGGGGGTTTGTTCTCCTGGCACCCGTTGCGGAAGGACCGCCAGGGCAAAGTCGCGTTGGATTTATTTTAACCGAAAAGACTAAGGATCGTGGTGCTATCTTCAATCTTTCTATTTGGGTTATGGGAAGAACGAAGGGTCGGTGCTATGAACGATATGGGGGTACTTTTGGGGGTATGCAAGTAATTTAGTATTGTATATATTGATATAAAACGAGATGTTATCTCATTAATTTGATAGCCGCCGCCCACCATTTACAAAAGACAGACCCGTCCACGAACCCCGTCCGGTTGCTGGACGGGGTTTTTTATTTCTGCGTATTGTCAGTGACTTACGCCTCTTTCAGAATGTTGGTGCTGGTCCGATCACTCCCGTTTCGGGACTGCGGCTCGCGCACCGTTTGTTCGCTGCACTCCAAGCCGTTGTCCTGCATTTTTTCCTGCAGCCTCTGTTCGGCGATTTCACCGGCAAACTGGTTGATACTCTTCATGATTCCGTCAAACAGATCGTTGATGTCCATGGTCGGTGGCTCCTCGTTTTGGTTTATGCCCTTACTTACCGGAGAGACGGAGAATGTGTCGGGCGTCGGTTGAAGTTTTTTTAGTGTCTGCTCCCATGGCTCTTACTTGCCGGAGCGGTTTCAACTCTGACGGAACTCCCTCGAATTTTGAGTTGCACGACGCATAGCAGATGTTATATTATCAAACAATTTTGAATGCCCCACGTGCGTCCAGCGGTTTCGGGCGTGCAAAGGCACAGAAGATGAAGTGACCTTGTAGGCTGAGCGATGAACAGACAACGTGCTTTAGCACTGCTGACCAGCAGCAAGCCGGAGCTGCAGGCCCGTTTCGGCGTGACCCGGCTGGCCCTGTTCGGTTCCACTGCCCGTGACACGGCGAGCAGCGGCAGCGATGTCGATGTGCTGGTGGCCTTTGACGGCCCGGCTACCTCCAAACGTTATTTCGGCGTGCAGTTCTACCTGGAGGACCTGCTCGGCTGCCCGGTCGACCTGGTCACCGAAAAAGCCCTGCGGCCGGAGCTGCGCCCCTATATCGAACAGGAGCAGGTCAATGTCTGATGCCAGCAAGCGCGAATGGCGCTTCTACCTCGACGACATGATCGAATTCGCCGGAAAGGTGCTCGCCTACACCGACGGCCTCGACCAGGCCCGTTTCGTGGCGAGCGGAATTACCTATGACGCCACCCTGCGCAACCTGGAACTGATCGGCGAAGCCGCCACCCATATCCCGGAAGAAGTCCGTGCCGCTCGCCCCGAGATTCCCTGGCGGATGATCATCGCCACCCGAAACCGACTCATACACGGCTATCTCGGCGTCGATGACGACACCCTGTGGAGCATCATCCAGGATGATGTGCCCGAACTGCTGCCGCTGCTCAAGGCGCTGAAAAACGAGGAGTAGCAATGAAACCCGGCAGCGTCAAGATCGTCGACCGCGTCTCCGCCATGGAGGCGATAAAGCGGTTGAGTGAAGATGATCTGCTCTTTCTAAACCGGCTGATCATCGAGCGGCTCAAGCTCATATCCCAGGCCCGCGCCACCACGCTGATGACCAGCTTCACCAAGGGGGACCGGGTCGGTTTCCAGACCCCGGACGGCCGGACGCTGGAAGGCATGGTGCTTCGCCTCAACAAGAAGACCATCATTGTCGCCACCGACGACGGCCACCAGTGGAACGTCGCACCCGGCCTGCTGCGCCTCGTCCAATCAGCGGGAGATGTCCAATGGCCATGATCCGTCAACCCGAGAACTTCCCGGAAACGGTCAAGGAGGTGCGGCGGCAGCTGGCGCTTTCCCAGGAAGAGCTGGCCCACGCCCTCGGGGTGAGTTTCGCCACGGTCAACCGCTGGGAGAACGGCAAGACAATGCCGTCAAAGCTGGCGCAGCGGCAGTTCGCTCTGTTCTGTGAAAAGAAGGGGATCGACTCGGGCCTGGAGGTGGATAGGCCATGAGCTACAACGAGCAGGAAACCCGGTTCTTTTTGATCGACCCAGTATTGCGGGACAAGGGATACAACGATCACCAATGGATCAAGATGGAAACTCCCGCCCCGGTTGAACCGACCGGCCCTAAAGGCCGCCGTCGTAAGGGGGCAGGCCGCACTGACTATCTACTCTGCGTGCAGGTGGGCGATATGCCAAAAGCTCTGCCCGTGGGCGTGCTCGAAGCCAAGAAAGAGACGGAAGATCCTCTCAAGGGCATGCAGCAGGCCAAGGGATATGCCGATTGCCAGCGCTTCGAGGTGAAATATGTCTTCGCCACCAACGGCCATCTCTACGGCGAGTTTGATTTATTCACCCACCTGCAGGACGGCCCGTTCCCCTTTGCCGATTTTCCGCCACACCCGGATCTGACTACCCGTTACGCCAAGGACACCGGCATCGACATCACCCGGCCCGAGGCGGCCATGCTGTTTCAGGCCGACAGCCCGGCCTGGTCACTGACCCGCTACTATCAGGACGCCGCCATCCGCGCGGCCTTCGAGAAGATCATCCGTTGCCGCCAGCAGGGTGAACCGGCCCGGGTGCTGCTGACGCTCGCCACCGGCTCGGGCAAAACCATCATCGCCACCAACCTGCTCTGGCGATTGGGGCAAGCCGGGCAACTGCCCAAACCGGCGCTCTTCCTTTGCGATCGCGACGAGCTGCGGGAGCAGGCCTACGACAAACTCTCAGCCGCCTTTGGCGGCAACGCCCGTATCGTCAAGACCGAAAAAGGAGCCAATGCCGCCGCCAACGCCCGCATCCATATCGCCACCTATCAGACCCTCGGGCTGGACGACGAGGACGAAGGCTTTGCAAGCTTTCTGTCCGAACATTACGGTGAGGATGCCTTCAGCGTCATCATCATCGACGAATGCCACCGCTCCGCCTGGGGCAAGTGGTCCGAGGTGCTCAAGCGCAACCCGAACGCCATCCACATCGGCCTCACCGCCACGCCGCGCAAATTGCAGAAATCGAAGCACGCCACCGCCGAGGATCAGGAGATTACCGCCAACAACCACAAGTATTTTGGCGAACCGGTCTATGAATACACCCTCATTCAGGCCCAGGAGGACGGCTATCTGGCCGCTTGCGAGATCGTCAAGCGCAAGGCCGACATCGACAAGCGTGTGTTCACCAAAGAGGAGATCCTCAAGGCGGGGGTGAAGGATATCCGTACCGGCAGGCCGCTCATCGGGGCCGACCTGACCAAGGATAAATACACCGGCAAGGATTTCGACGACGAGCTGTTCATCGAACTGCGCACGCCCTCTATGTGCGAAGACCTGTTCCGGCTGCTCTGCGCCAACGGCGGCCCGGAACAGAAGGTGATCATCTTCTGCAACCGCGAGATCCACGCCGACCGGGTGGCCATGCAAATGAACAACCTCTATGTCCGCTGGTGCAAGGAGAACAGTCAGACACCCAAGGATCACTATGCCTTCAAGTGCATGGGCGGGCCAAACAATGGCGCGGACATGATCGAACCCATGCGCGGCTCCGGCGAGCGCGCCTTTATCGCCTGCACCGTGGACCTGCTAGAGTCGGGCGTCGATATCGAGCGTCTCAATGCCGTGGTCTTCTTCCGCTATTTGCAGTCGCCCATCAAGTTCTACCAGATGGTTGGGCGCGGCACCCGCATCCACGAAGAGACTCAGAAATACAAGTTCTGGCTTTACGACTACACTGACGTCACCAACCTCTTCGGCACCGACTTCATCACCAAACCGTCGCGTCCCCGAGGTGGTGGAGGTGATGAAGGTGGCGGCGGGATCATTGTGGACCCGCCATGGCCGCCGCCCGAACCGCCCAGCGTAGCCGAGATTGGCGGGCATTGGGTGACGGTCACACCCCAGGGACGCTTTATCCTCACCAGCCGTGACGGCCGCGACACGCCGATTCCGGTCGACGAGTACCGCCGCGAGGTGATCCAGCGCGTCCTTTCCGAGGCCCACAACCTCGGCGAATTCAGGCAACTTTGGATCGAGACCCAGAAGCGCCGCGGCCTGATCAACCACTTGCTGAGCGACAACTTCAGCCCCGAGGTGATCCGCGAGATCGACCGGATGACCGACTTCGATCTCTACGACTTCTTCAGCCACCACGGCTACCACGCCCGCGCCCTCAAGCGCACCGAGCGCGGCGACCTCTACATCTCCGGCAATGCGGGCTGGTTCGGCGGGATGGATGCCAAGGCTGCCATCGTGCTCAAGGGGCTGGGCCACCAGTTCAGCCAGGGTGGCACCGAGGCCCTGGAAACACCGGCCCTGTGGGAGGTGCCGGAGATCAAGATGGCCGGAGGATTGGCGACGCTGAAAAAGATCGGCAAGCCGGTGGAGGTGATGCACGAGGCCAAGGGGAGGTTGTTTGGGGTATGAGCTGGATTGAAAAAAGCCTTGGCGATCTTGCAATCGAAGATCGCCAAATCATTTCGCCAGAATCGATGGAGGTTGCAAGACGGCCATATCTTGGACTTGAGCAGATCGAAGCTGGCTCAGGAAGAATATTATGCTATGACCAAAACTCGGCTGAGGGGAAAAGCACAACTTTTGCATTTGACGAGAGACACATTTTGTATGGAAAGCTGAGGCCTTACCTGAATAAGGTTGCTACACCTGAGCGCAAAGGTCGTTGCTCAACAGAGATCATTCCACTTCTGCCCCATGATGTAGATCGAGATTTTTTAGCTTTATTGTTGCGTACAAATCGTGTTGTCACAGCAGCAATGGCAGACAAGACAGGCTCCAGGATGCCTAGAGCAGATTTGGACGCACTACTCTCTTTAAGGGTTATTGTTCCGGAATCTTTGGAAAAACAACGCCAAATCGCCGCCCGCCTGAAGGCCCAACTGGCCGAGGTGGACAAGGCCCGCCAGGCGGCGGAGACGCAGTTGCGGGATGCCGATGTTCTTGGGCAGCGAATATTCAGTAAAATTTGGACTGAGCTTGATTCGGTGCCAAGAAAACCGCTGGGAGATTATGCTCAGACCACCAGCGGCTCAACCCCTGCACGTGGCAATAAACAATACTGGCAACCGGCAGAGATTGCGTGGGTGAAAACGGCGGAGGTCGCGTTTGCGCCAATCACCAAAACTGAAGAAGCCATTTCACAAAAGGCTTTGATAGAATGCTCGCTGACTCTTTTGCCGCCAAAAACAGTTCTGATTGCCATGTACGGTCAAGGCAAAACCCGTGGTCAGTCGGCAATTCTTGAAATCCCTGCGACAACCAATCAAGCCTGTTTTGCCATTCTTCCCAATGACGCTTGGATGCCTGAATTTCTGCTCCATTGGTTGAAATTCTCATACCAAGATTTGCGTACATTGTCTGAAGGCCGTGGCGGGAATCAAGCCAACTTGAACGGTGGATTATTGAAAGCATTGCAGATCCCCATGCCGGACAAGCCAACTCAAAAGGGGATCATCGCAAGAATTGAAAATGCGCTTACCGAAATAGAAGCAGTCAAAAACGGAAGCAAGGCAATGCTCAACGATATTAACCTCCTGCCCCAGAAAATCCTGGCGCAGGCCTTCGAGATGTAACCATGGCACGAAAAACAACCAAGAAAAAACAAGCCAAGGCCATCGCCTCCACCCAGTCGCTCTCAATCTTTGTCAAATCGATCTGCGACATCATGCGCCGCTCAAACTGCGCCAGCGCCTTGCAATATGTGCCGGAGCTGACCTGGATACTCTTTCTGCGCATCCTCGATGCCCAGGAGGAGAAGGCCCGTGACGAGGCGGAGGCTGTCGGGGCAACCTTCACCCCGGCGCTTGCCAGCCCCTACCGCTGGCAGGACTGGGCCGCTCCCCATTCCGAAAAAGAGGATCATCCCAGGACCAGCGACGGCAAGCCCTATGGCTGGAAGCGGCAGGAACTGTTCGCCGCAGGCGACGGCAGACTGTTCGACTTCATCAACAAGGAACTGCTGCCGCATCTGCACGGGCTGGACATCGACGCCCGCACCGGCCTGCCCAATCCCTCGGCCTCGCGCAAGCAGCGCATCATCGGCCGCATCATGACGGCGGTGGAGAGGGTGCGGGTGGATAGCGAGACCAACCTGCGCGACATCCTCGACAAGGTTCACGAGATCAATATTAATCATGTGGACGATACCCACTTTTTCACCCTCTCGCAGATCTATGAAGACCTGCTCCTGAAAATGGGCGAGAAGAACTCCGACGGCGGCCAGTTCTTCACCCCCCGTGAGGTGATCCGCGCCATGGTGCACACAGTCGACCCCGTGCCGGGCAAGACCATCTACGACCCCGGCTGCGGCACCGGCGGATTCCTGGCCATTGCCTACGAGCACATCGCCCGCAAGCTGGGACCGAGCGCCACCAGCACCGATATCGACACCCTGAAGCACGACACTTTTTTCGGCCGGGAAAAGGAAAACCTGGTCTTTCCCATCGCCCTGGCCAATCTGGTTTTGCACGGCATCGACCAGCCCAACCTCTGGCACGGCAATACCCTGACCGGCCGCGCCACCTATGCCGCGCTGTTCGAGCAGGCCCCGAAATTCTTCGATTACATCCTCACCAATCCGCCCTTCGGCGGCAAGGAAGGCAAGGACGCCCAGAAGCATTTCGCCTTCGAGACCAGTTCCACCCAGGTGCTGTTCGTGCAGGATATTCTGAGTGAACTGGCCCCGGATGGCACCTGCGCCATCGTCCTCGACGAGGGACTCTTGTTCCGAACCAACGAGAGCGCCTTTGTCGAAACCAAGCGCAAGTTGGTGGACGAGTGCGACCTGTGGGCCATCGTCAGCCTTCCCGGCGGGGTCTTCTCCACCGCTGGGGCCGGAGTGAAAACCAACCTGCTGTTTTTCACCAAGGGGCGGAAGACCGAAAAAATCTGGTATTACGACCTGTCCAACGTCAAGGTGGGTAAGAAAACGCCGCTGAACCTGGCCCATTTCGGTTTCGATAAGGATGGTTCGGTGCTGGCCGAGGCCCAGCTCCCGGCCACCCTCATTGCCGACTGGAAAGAGGAAAAGGCAAGCGCGGGTAAGCCCTTCCCGAGTTACGCCAGCCTGTTGCAAAGACGCGGCACGCCGCAAGGTGAAAGCCGCTACTCATGGTCCGTCGATTTTGCCGCCCGCCGCGTCAAGGCGCGGGAAGAGATGCAACCCCTGCTGGATGAAGCGGCCGCAATCAAGGCGGAGGTGGTGGACTTGAAGGAACAGCTCAGGCGGTTGAAGAAAGAGAAGGCCGACAAAAAAGAGCTGAAAGTGGTGGACGGGCAGATTCGCAAAAAGGAAAAGGCCGACAGGGACCTGGAGACCAAAGCCGCCGACATTGATGCCGCCGTGTTCGACCTGAAGGCGGTCAACCCCAATGCCGTCGCCAAGGTTGATGAACGCACGCCGCAGGAGATCATCAACTGCATCGGGCAGCAAGGCCGGATCGTCTCCGAGGCGCTGGCTAGACTTGCAACATTGTTGGCGGCAGAGTGAGGCGGCTATGAACGTATTTTTGACCAAAGGCGTTATCGATAACTGCATGAGTGCCGGGCACCGTGGACGGTATGGCAATAAAGACAGGAGAGGAGAATTATGCTGAAACAATTACGAATACAAAACTTCAAGGGCTGGAAGGATACCGGCACCATTCGCATGGCTCCAATCTCCCTGTTCTTTGGCGCCAACAGCTCGGGTAAGTCCAGCATCGGCCAGTTCCTGATGATGTTGAAGCAGACCGTGGAGTCACCGGACAGAAAGGCGGTTTTCTATCCGGGTGGCAAGAACTCCGCTGTCCAGCTTGGCTCCTATCAGGAGATGGTCTTTCACCACAATCCGGAAAACAAAATCGCCTTCTACTATCGTTGGTCGTTACCGGAAATTTTGAAGTTCAAAGACCCAGTGTCTGGTCAGGCATTTTCTGGCGACAACATCTCTTTCCATGCCAATGTGGGCTTGGGGGATAAGGATCAGCATACCTTGGTACTTGACCAACTGAAATATGAGTTGCTGGAGGAAGATGAATCCAGGCTGTCCATAGGCATGAAGCGTAAATCAGACACCAAGTCCGATTACAAGGTCGATGCGATCAATTATACGCTAAAACGCAAGCAGGGTCGAGTCTGGTATCCTGGTGCTCCGGTTCGGTTTTACGGCTTTCCTGATGAGGTGGTTGCCTATCACCAGAACGCGGATTTCGTTCAGGAGCTGAACCTGCGTCATGAAAAGCTGTTTCGATCCCTCTGTTATCTTGGGCCGCTGCGCACCAAGGCGGAGCGCTTGTATTCATGGACCGGCATCGAGCCTGAAAGTGTTGGCTATGCGGGAGAAAATACCGTTACGGCGATTCTTGCGGCGCAAAGCCGGAAAATCAGCTTGGGCTTCAAGCGGCCAGTCAAACCTTTTGAGGAAATCATTGCCCTCAAGCTCAAGGAAATGGGTCTGATTGAAGAATTCAAGGTCAATCCCATATCCGAGCAGCGGCAGGAATACGAGGTCAAGGTCCGCACCAAGGGTTCTAAGGATTGGGTCGATCTCCCCGACGTTGGTTTTGGCATATCACAGGTGCTTCCGGTTCTGGTGCAGTGTTTCTACGCGCCGGCAGGGTCGATCATTCTCATGGAACAGCCGGAGATTCACCTACACCCGAAAGCGCAATCGGCGCTGGCCGACGTGATGATCGATGTCATTAACTCCCGAGAAAACGGTAAAGACAGGGACATCCAATTGGTTATCGAAACCCATTCGGAACATTTCCTGCGCCGCCTGCAGCGCCGCATCGCCGAAGATGCAGTCCCTCAGGAAAAAGTATCGGCCTATTTCGCCAATATCGCCAGGACACCCGCGACCCTGGAGCCGTTGCAAATCGATATTTTCGGCAACATCCAGAACTGGCCGGAGAACTTCTTCGGCGATGAGATGGGCGACATCACCGAGCAGGCCAAGGCCGCCATGAAGAAGCGGATGCAGAAAACCGAAAAACCGGAGACCTCCGCATGAGCCTGCCCAAGAAATGCCTGTTGGATACCAATGTACCCAAGACGGCCAATCTCGCCACCCAGCCGGACCTGGACTCTGACGTATCCGATGCCTGTGTGCTGGCCTGCGTCGAAGCGGTTGAGCATGTCATAAAAAAGCGCGGCCTGATCATCGATGCGGGAGACGAAATTTTCGATGAATACCGGCAGCAGCTCTCCATGAAGGGACAACCCGGCGTCGGTGACCGTTTCATGAAGTGGGTTCACGATAATCGCTGGAGCCTGCCTGACGCCCACCGAGTGACCATCACCAGAAATGGCGATTCATACGAAGAATTTCCCACGCATGACGATCTGAACGATTTCGATAGATCGGACCGCAAGTTTGTTGCAGCATCCAACGCCCACGTGGAGAAGCCGCCGATATTGCAGGCCACCGACAGCAAGTGGTGGGGATGGAAGGATGCCCTGGCTGAGGTTGGGATTACCGTTCAGTTCCTTTGCCCGGAATACGTCGAAGCCAAATATGCCGAGAAGATGGGGACGTGAAAGAAGATTTCTTCAAATTTCCTTCAACCCCTCATCTGGCGACCATGCCGGGGGTTGACATCAGGGGTGATAAGGTTCTGACAGAAACAGAACGTGCTGAATTCCTGCGGCATGAGCTGACTGTAGAAGAAAAAGTGGACGGGGCAAACCTGGGCATCTCGTTTGATGCTGAGGGAAATATCTGCGCCCAAAACAGGGGCGCTTATTTGAACTTGCCCGGCTCGGGGCAATGGAAAAAACTCGGCGAATGGTTGGTGCTCCGCACCGATGTTCTTTTCGAGCATCTCTCTGACCAGTATATCCTTTTTGGTGAGTGGTGTTATGCCCAGCATTCGATTTTTTATGACCGTCTGCCCGATTGGTTTCTTGCCTTTGATATTTATGACCGAGAGGCAGGACGCTTTCTGGCCACGGCGCGCCGGGATCGGGTATTAGGTGAGATGCATATCTCCAAGGTTCCAGCCATTGCACGCGGGCGGTTTACCTATCCCGAGATTCAAGAACTCTTATCGCAATCAAAGCTGACCAATCAGCCTGCTGAAGGGATTTATCTGCGAATTGATCACGGTGACTGGCTTGAACAACGGGCCAAACTTGTTCGTCCCGCATTTATTCAGGCGGTCGAGCAGCACTGGTCGCGTTCCGCCATCAGGCCAAACCGTCTAAATACCGGGATCGAGGATGAAGGAAGGTAATCGGTTGTTCAAGTGAAATGTGGCGCAACTATTCGATTTGCTCGAATAGTTGCTGGAGTCTATCTCAATACAGCAGGCATGCCAATCCATGTTGAAATGCGACCGACTTGAGGGGTGACTTGGGGCCTTGTGGTTGTGAACTTGCGTTTGAGCCAAACCATCAGGAAGCCTTTGTTGAACGCCTTGAACGTGTCCGACACGAAGGTCACAACTGGGGCTGGGGTGTTGGCGACAACATGGACGATTTGATGGCGGAGTATGGATTTGCCGAAGAATGACCATGGGCTGAATGAACAAGACGAACTGCTGCGACTAAGCGAGGAGAACGCCCGTCTTAAGGAACTGCTGACCCGTCACGGCATTTCTTGGGAAGAACCAGCCATCCCTAAGCCTGTTCCAGAGCCTCCAGAATCCGCTACAGTATCAACCCATTTCACCACCGACAACAAGATTTCCCTGTTCCGCCGTATGTTTCGGGGCCGAGAGGATGTCTATCCTCATCGCTGGGAGTCGGCCAAAGGCACGTCCGGTTATTCACCGGCCTGCGGCAATGAGTGGAAGCCCGGCGTCTGCCACAAGCCCCGGGTGAAATGCGGCGACTGCAACCTGCGCCAGTTGCTGCCCGTGACCGATCAGGTGATCTATGACCATTTGGCCGGAAAGCAGACCATCGGCGTCTATCCGCTCCTGAGTGATGACAGTTGCTACTTTCTGGCGGCCGATTTTGATGAGGCCGACTGGCGGGAGGATGCCCAGGCTTTCATACAATCCTGCCGGGAGCTTGGCATTCCGGCGGCGCTGGAGATTTCCCGCTCCGGCAACGGGGCTCACGCCTGGATTTTTTTCTCCGAGCCGGTTCCGGCCCGCGAGGCCCGGCAGCTTGGGGCCGCGCTGATCAGCCACACCTGTGGCCGCACCCGGCAATTGTCCCTGGCCAGCTACGACCGTCTGTTTCCCAATCAGGACACCATGCCCAAGGGCGGCTTCGGCAACCTGATCGCGCTGCCCCTGCAGAAACAGCCGAGGGAATCAGGGCGTAGCGTTTACGTCGATGAACACCTGCAACCTTATCCCGATCAATGGGCCTTTCTGGCAGCTGTCAGGCCGATGACCCGGAGAGACCTGGAAGACGCCATTTTGCAGGCCAGCGGCGGCCGTCATCCCCTGGATGTAGCCTTTGCGACCGAAGAAGACCGCAAACCCTGGCAACGTCCTTCACCTGTGCCCGCAAGAATTACCGGTCCGCTGCCGGAATCGCTGACCCTGGTGCTGGCCAACCAGATTTTCATCGTCAAGGCCGATCTGCCGCAACCACTGGCCAACCGCCTGATCCGTCTCGCCGCCTTCCAGAATCCTGAGTTCCACAAGGCCCAGGCCATGCGCCTGCCGGTGTGGAACAAGCCGCGCATCATCGGCTGCACCGAGAACTACCCCCAGCATATCGGCCTGCCGCGAGGCTGCCTCAATTCGGTGCTCGACCTGTTACAGGAGAATGACATCCGTCCGGAACTGCAGGACGAACGCTTGGCCGGACGGAAGGTGACTGCCAAATTCACCGGCACCTTGCGGAAGGACCAGAAGGCAGCGGTGCGGGAGATGCTTAAACATGAGATCGGCGTACTCTGCGCCCCGACAGCTTTCGGCAAGACCGTCACAGCCGCCTCCCTGATAGCCCGGCGCAAGGTGAGCACGCTGGTGCTTGTGCACCGCACCCAACTGCTGCGCCAGTGGCAAGAGCGCTTGACCGGATTTCTTGATTTCGCAAAAGGAAGTTTGGGTATCATCGGCGGCGGTAAGAATATACCGTCCGGCAAGATCGACATCGCCGTCATGCAGTCGCTTTCGCGTCGGGAAGACTTGGGGGAACTGCTCGATCAGTACGGGCAGATCATCATCGACGAATGCCATCACCTGTCGGCATTTTCCTTCGAGGCGATCCTCAAACAAGCCAAGGCGAGATTCGTGGTGGGCCTGACCGCCACACCAATACGCCGCGACGGGCATCAGCCGATCATCTTCATGCAATGCGGGCCGATCCGCCACAGCGCCGCCAGACCTGAAACCGCTCCGGCGCAACTGGAGGTTTGGCCGAAGGTGCTACCCGCGCCGGAGATCCAGCCGGATTCACCGATTCAGGGTGTATTCCGAATCCTCGCCAACGATGAGACACGCAACCGGCGTATTGCACAGGACATTCTGGACGCATATCAGGAAGGCCGGAAGATATTAGTTCTGACAGAACGAACCGAACATCTTGGATTGTTGCGCGCGGTCCTTGGTGATGACATTGAAAACTGCTTTGTACTCCACGGTCGTTTGTCGAAAAAGCAGCGCACTGGCATCCTCTCCGAGCTTTTCGATCTGGATGATTCCACTCCCCGCATACTTCTTGCTACCGGTAGATTGATTGGCGAGGGTTTTGACCATCCACCTCTCAACACCTTGGTTTTGGCTATGCCGATCTCGTGGAAGGGAACACTTCAGCAATATGCTGGTCGCCTGCACCGTGAACATGCCGAAAAGCAGGATGTGCGCATCTATGACTATGTCGAAAGCGAACAGCTGCAGCTTTCCCGGATGTGGAACAAACGCCAGTGCGGCTACCGTGCAATGGGTTATCAGATCAGACCGACGGATGCGCTTATTTCAAGAGAAGTCACGAATCCAAAATGACACGACACCGCATATGGAGCAAACCCTCTGAACGGGAAGCCTTCAAGGGAAGGCCCTCGTCTGCTCATTGAAATAGATTACACTCCCTCTGGACATGACGGCCTTCTTTCCGTCCCGTTTCTTTAGCCGACCAGCCCGTTCTGCACGGCGTAAAAGGTGATCTCGGCGTTGTTCTTCATCCGCATCTTTTCGAGAATGTGGGTGCGATAGGTGCTGATCGTCTTGACGCTCAAGCACAGCTCGTCGGCGATGGCGGAAACCGTCTTGCCCGAGGCGATCATGAGCATGACCTGATACTCAC